>Ga0208855_1000278_pt1 | contig 14611 bp, 12 predicted proteins | sample LakMenEpi17May12_FD_150708 | JGI IMG/M metagenome (GOLD analysis project Ga0208855, IMG submission 150708) | Freshwater microbial communities from Lake Mendota, WI - 17MAY2012 deep hole epilimnion (SPAdes) | ecosystem: Environmental > Aquatic > Freshwater > Lentic | place: Lake Mendota, Madison...
CTAATACTTTTAAGTTTAAAGAGCCCTTACAAGTTTGTAAGGGTTTTTTTTTAGTTGTGAATGGCATACGTTTTAAAATTAAAATCAATAAATAAGAAGTTTTAAACTTCCCTAGTTTAAGATTTCAAAAACTTTCTAATTTAATAAACTGTATATACATGAGAAATTTTGGACTAGATTTATTAAGATGTATATCTATTTGGTTCGTAATTATTGAACATGCAGGCATTGAAGTTACCGGAATTAGTAGGCTAAAAATTGGCACAATTGGTGTTGAGATTTTTTTTGTAATAAGTGGTTTTTTAATAGGAGGAATTTTATTAAGAGATATAGATAAGGGCAATCCATTATTCATTACATTGAAAAATTTCTGGATAAGACGTTGGTTTAGAATATTACCTCTTTATTATGGTGTGTTAATTTTTCAGTATATCTTTATCGATAATACAGTTGGAAAAAACATCATCTATTACTTTTTATTTTTGCAAAATAATTTTTACGGTGTTTCCTTTCTTCGTGTATCTTGGAGTTTGGTTATTGAAGAGTGGTTTTATATATTCACACCTATTTTTTTATTTTTTGTAATTAAATGGTTCAAAAAGCCAAATTGGATTTATTTATCTATAATTGGATTTTTTATAGTGGAAATTACTTTAAGAGCACTATATGTTTCATTCTCAAATGTACCATATAAAGGAATAATAGGAAGTTTTCCGTTTAGATTTGACGCATTGTTTGTTGGCGTTTTAATGGCGTTCGCGTATAAGCAAGGTTCTAATCTTTTTAAAAAGCCACAACGGATTACGTTAGCCGTGATTGGCTTATCTTTAATTGTTTTTTATATAAGTGCTTTCAAACATTTTTCACAGCCTCAAGATTTAATTGATAAAATTTATTTTTTCAGAACCATTGGACTTTTTGTGCTACCCTTCGGATTCAGTTTGTTATTGCCATTTTTTCATGAGCTCGCTTTTAATTCAGAGTCGATTATTAATAAATTAATTTTAAAATTTGTAACGCAAACAAGTTTACTAACCTATGCAATTTACTTAATACATATGCAGATATACAGCTTAAATATCTTAGAATTAAGCAATTCAGATGCAATTAACTTTTTGATTAAGGTATTGACTATATACATAGTTGCTGCTTTGTTGTATTACTTTTACGAAAAACCGTTCCTAAAATTAAGAGAGCGATTTGTTAATCAGTAAATAGAATTAGTTAATCTGTATAGAAGGAACATTACTTAATTATTAAATTTTCACTCATCAAATTTATATTTTTGATTTATAAGTTGCCTTTTCGAATGCGCTAAATAGTTTTTTCTTAATTTAGTTGATCTATACAATTGCTTTTTTTGAGTGTTTAAAGAATTACTTAATATTGGTATTCATTCTAAATTAGATGTGTTTCAGAAAAGAGAAATTAAGTTGCTAAACTTAATTGTCCTAATTTATCTCAGTGGGTTACTATTTGGGCTAACGAATTACTTTTTTCTTAGCAGTCAAATGCCATTTTTATTTCTGCTTTGTTCATTTTTTTTACAAATTGTTACATTAATTCTTAACTATAAACATCATTATAAACTAGCTACCACATCATTTGTTATTATACTTTCTTTTACATTGTTTTACGTTTCGCAATTTTACGATCCTTCTGTTGCAACATTTGTTTTTTATTTCCCTTCGGTTTTTTGTATTGCGTTGATGATGAACCCTACTGAAAAAATTAATCGAACGGTTATATACTTTGCATTGATAAGTATCAGTTTTTGTTGTTCAAGATTTTTAAATATAGAATTTTTACAAAACAAAGAGATCACAATCAATCAAAATAAAATTTTACTTGAATATAATATCTACTTCTGTCTTGGGTTGAGCATTGCACTAGTATTATTGGTTAGCAGACAACTTAACTTACAATTTATAGAAACATCTAATTTATTAAATCAAGTTGAGAAGGATAAAATTATAGTTCAAAATGCTTTAAAGGAAAAAGAAGTTCTGTTAGTCGAACTGCAACATCGTGTTAAAAATAATTTAGCTGTGATTATTGGATTGTTAAATATGCAAAGAGAGAAAGCAATACAAGAAGAATCTAAGTTATTTATGAATGAGATTAAGGGACGAGTATTAAGTATCTCTATGGTTCATGATAAATTATTAGGTGGAGGTAGTTTTTCAGAAATAAATTTAAGTGAGTATGTTAATGATTTGTCAAAAGAGATATTAAGCGGTTATACCTCATTTAACAGTGTAAAGTTAGATATAGAGGTACAGAACATTCAGATGGATTTATCCAAAGCTGTACCGCTTGGACTTATTATTAATGAAGCCCTTACAAATAGTTTTAAGCATGCTTTTACAAAAGAAAGCAAAAATCCACTAGTTAGCCTTAAAATTGAAAAAGGAATTGAATTTATTAAAGTTATTATTACTGACAATGGTGTTGGATTTCAAATACCCAAAAACGAGAACTCTCTTGGTTTGAGTTTAATTAAGGCATTATCAGAACAAATAGATGCTGAGCTTATTATTAATGGCAATAAAGGTACGAGCGTAGAATTAAAAGTACCTTATAAATAAAATTAACACACGATTTATTAATTAGTTCGAATAGCTTCAACAGGATCAAGTTGACTGGCACTATATGCGGGCACAAATCCACTAATTACTCCAATAAGCAACGAAATTGTAATTCCAAGAATAATATTTGTGCTAGTTAGTTTAATTTCCATATCTATCAGCCCCGCACCAAGCACAGTACAAAGGTATGTGAGTATCAAACCAAATATTCCACCAATTAAACTAAGCAAAGTACTTTCAAATAAAAATTGAATTAGTATGAATATGTTTTTTGCACCTAAACTTTTTTGAATCCCAATTAGATTTGTTCTTTCTCTTACACTAACAAACATAATGTTAGCAATTCCAAATCCTCCAACTAAAATACTAAATCCACCAATGATCCAACCGGCAATACCAATGATATTAAATAATTCATCAAATCCTTTACTTAGTAAACTCGTTTCATTTAATGCGAAATTATCTTCAATTTTTGGTTTTAGTTTTCTTATACTTCTCAAAACACCAGTAAGTTCATCCATCATTTCTGCATTGCTGATTGATGATTTAGATTTGCAATAAATAATAGGGTCTGCATTCTCACTTTTTGGATCCATCATCACGCGCGCAAAGTTGAAAGGAATAACCACTTGATAGTCAAAACTTACACCTAAAAGACTCTCACCTTCTTTTTTAATTACACCAATAACTGTAGCGTTGTTTCCTGCAATTTTTATTTGTTTACCCAAAGGCTCTTGATTATTGAATAATCCTTCTGCAATTGCGCTACCAATTAAACAAACTCTGTATCCGGCCTCCGTTTCTACTTGTGTAAAATACCTGCCGCTTGTTAAATCAAAGGTTTTGATTTTATAAAACTCATGCGAAATACCTGCTACAACCGCATTACTTATGTTGTTGCTTTTATACTTAATAGTCTTTCGTGCGCCCATTCTATAGGCTATAGCATCTGTAGTTTTACATTTCCTTTGCAATTCATCAAGTTCATAATATTGTGGTGTTGGTCTGTTGATGTATTTCCACCATGGGTAATCTGGCCCAAATGTCCATGGCCATTTTTGAATATAAACTACATTATTACCAAGTGATTGAATGCTGCCTCTAATATTATTCTCTAAACTATCTACAATTGTAAAAACTAAAATAATTGCAAAGATACCTATGGTAATTCCTAATAAACTTAAAAAAGAGCGTAATTTATTAGCAACCAATGACTGTCTGGCAAATAAAAAACTTTCTTTAATTAAGTTTAAATACATTTTACTTTTTTAATTTATCGTTAAGCGGCTGAGAGGTACAACCATTAGGCTGATTAACTTGAATTAATTCAGCAATTGTTGGTGCAATTTGTGTAATGGTTATATATTCATAACTTTCTCCTTTTTTAATTCCCGCTCCAAAAAAAATAATTGGCACATGCGTGTCATAGTTATAACCTGCACCATGTGTTGTGCCTTTATCTGCATAATCCATCCAGGCTGGATTAAGTATATATGCAATATTGCCGCTCATATTGTGTTTAAAACCGTTCTGCAAAAGACACTTATAATCACCATCTTTAAATGTTTGAAATTTTAAAACCTCAGATGGATAAGCTTCGGCAATTCCAATTGTGTTAATTAGAAATGCACAAATGTTTTTTTCTAAATCTGATTTATTAATTTTTTGTTGGTTGATTTTTAATTCGTTTAAGAATACTTGTTCATTACTAACATTTAAAAGAAGCGTACTATCGTTAAAATTTAATTGTAAAAAGGCTTTTAATGATTTTGCAATTTTCTTATCATTTATATAACCTGCAGGTATTTTATTTTTAATCAGATGATTTGGAACGTCTGCCCCACCATGATCAGCAGTTAAAAAAATCGAGTAGCCATCCTTACCAACTTCTTTATCTAAGAAGGTCAATAGTTCTTCTATATCTTTATCAAGTCTTAAATAAACATCTTCAATTTCAATTGAACGAGGGCCATATGCATGTGCAATAATGTCGGGGCTAGAAAAGCTAATGGCTATTAAATCTGTGAACTCATCCTTGCCTAAGCTTTCTTTTCTGATACATTCTAATGCTAAGTCTTTTGTTAAACTATTCCCATAAGGCGTCGAACGGATTATACCAAAATTGTTTTTTTCAACAAAGGATTTGTATGAGTACGGGAAAATAGGCTCACTTTGTTTGTTAGGTATACTTTCATATGGATTTTTATCATCCAATGAATTCGAATATGTCGCAATTGGATATAAAGTACTCCAATCTTTCATTAAATATGATTTAGGTTTATTTAGTTGATTAAATTCAATTAACCATTTTGGAAGTTCATTTAAATACCAACTACTACTCACAAAATTTCCGGTGCTTTCATCAAACCAAAAAGCTCCATCAGCCGCATGACCCGCTGGCAGAATAGCACTTCGATCTTTTAAGGCAATTCCAAACACCTTACTTTTCTTCATTGATGACATTTTAAGTTCATCTCCAATTGTACTGCTTATTTGATGTTTAGGAGACATTTGACCGTTTTTATGACTTGTGCCAATGGGCCTAACAAGGGTATCATTCACGCAATAAATTTCAGAAAGGTGCTGTTTATCGAACCATTCATTGGCGATAATGCCATGCGTTTTTGGAGTAGTACCGGTGTAAATACTGCTATGTCCTGGTCCTGTATATGTTGGTATATAATTAAAATGCGCATTTTTGAAATAAAAACCATTATTTACTAATCGTTTAAATCCATTAGCACCATATCTGTTCCAATACCGGTAAATATAATCGTTACGCATTTGATCTACTACTATTCCAACTATTAATTTCGGTTTTGTATTTTGAACTATGGGCTGTGCAAAGTTTAATAAGCTGACGCTCAAAAAAATTAAATTGTAAATTATTTTTTTATTCATTTTAAATAAGTAATTGATAGGTTACTAGCGAGCATAAATAGGCAAGTGAGGTAAATAAAACAAATTGCAATAGCGAAAATTTCCAACTTTTACTTTCACGTTTAACAGTTGCAACTGTGCTCATACATTGAAGCGCAATAGCATAAAAAATTAGTAAGGACCAACAGGTTGCAGCACTATAACTTTTACTGCCATCCGTGTTTTTCTCTTTATCCAATTTTTCCTTTATGTTTTGTAAGTCTTCATCATTGCCTGATTGGTAAATTGTGGACATTGTTCCAACAAACACCTCCCGCGCAGCAAATGAACTTAATATAGCTATACCAATTTTCCAATTAAATCCAAGCGGTTCAATTACCGGCTCGATTTTTTTACCTATCAATCCTAAATAACTATTTTCGAGTTGTTGGTGCTGAATAGTTTTGATTAAGGAGTCATTAAGCGGATGAGGTGGCCTTTTATTAATGGAAATTTTTTGATTGTTTAAATCGTTTAATGTATTACCAGGGCCGTGCGTTGTTAAAAACCAAAGTATAATGGAAAGTCCTAAAATGATTTTACCGGCATCAAAAATAAAAATTTTAACCTTATTAAATACCTGAATTGATAAGTCGCTTAGTTTTGGTTTTCTATAAATTGGCAGCTCCATTAAAAAAACAGAGCTTTCCTTGGTTTTAATTATTTTAGAGGAGAAATAGCCTATTGTTAAGGTTAATAAAAAGCCTAATAAATAGAATGCAAATAATACCAGTCCCTTTGCGTTAATAACGCCAAAAAAAAGATGATTTGGATAAAGCATAGCTATGAATAGCGTATATATTGGTAAACGAGCAGAGCAACTAATTAGTGGCAGAACGAAAATGGTTACTAATCTTTCTTTTGTATTACTAATACTTCTGGTAGCCATTATTGAAGGAACGGCACAAGCTGTACCACTTATTAATGGAATAACTGATTTACCATTTAAGCCAAACTTTCGCATGATTTTATCCATGATAAAGCTGGCTCTTGCCATGTAACCGCTATCCTCTAGAATGAATATAAAACTAAACAAAATAGCAATTTGTGGTATAAACATAAAAACTCCACTTATACCGGAGAGTACGCCATTTGTAAGCAAGTCGGTAAATGAATTATCCGGCAGAACTTCAATAAGATAATCTTGCAGATTTAAAAATCCTGACTCAATCCAATTCATTGGTGTTTCAGCCAAATAAAAGATGAATTGAAAAACTGTAAAAAGTATAAGCAATAAAATTAAATAACCATATAATTTATGCGTAGTAAATTTATCAATTCTAGATGCTTTACTTTTTAAAATTAAATCTTTCGGTTGCTGCGTATACTTTTTAACGAGGTAGTGTATCACGTTAAATCGATAAATTTTATCTGAGCTCTCTATTTCTTTACTATTTTGTGTGAGGCAATCTTTGTAAGTTTTTGTTTTATAGTGTGGACTATTTAGATCATAAAAATGACTGGTGGAAGTTTGAGCTTCTGGTATATATTTTTTTAACTCATCAATACCGAAATTATTACGAGAATCTGTGCATATAATTTTAACCCCCAGCGTTTTTTCAAGTTCGGGCAAATTAATAACTATGTCTTGTTGAGTAGCTTCATCTGTAAAATTAAAAGCCAAAATAGTCCTAAATTTCAAATCAATAATTTGTGTTGCTATCAATAAATTTCTCTCAAGGTTTGTGCTATCAATTACAACAACTACAACTTCAGGATTTTCCGTTAACAAAAAATCTGTGGTTACTTTTTCATCTATTGATTTTGGATATAGGCTATATGTTCCGGGTAAATCTATGAGTGTTGCTTTTTCCTTTGTTGAATTGTGCTGAAAATAGAAGAAGCCTTCAAGTTTATCTACCGTTACTCCTGCATAATTGCCAGTTTTTTGATTTAAACCGGTTAATGCATTAAACAATGTAGATTTGCCTGTGTTAGGATTACCAACAAGCGCAACAGTTATATTTTTTTTTTGATCTGCCAAGTAAGTTATGCTATGTGTTCAACTTGTATTTTTTTAGCATCTTTTAATCGAATACTTACAACTGAATCAAGTACTTTAAATGCAATAGGGCAGCCGAATGGTGCAATGTTTGTCAATTCAATATTTTGTCCAACAAAACAACCCAAATCCATAAGTTTTGAACCAAGTAAATCATCTGAAATAGCGCTAATTTTAGCAAGGTGACCGGGCTTTAAATCTGATAGAAGTAACATTTTACGCAAAGTTAAGAAACTAATTAAATTTTGATTAAGATTACTGCTTTTTTTAATTATATAACATACCATAAAAAAGGCATTTATTTGCTAAATTTGAGCTTATGATGAAGCTAAAGAATTACATAAATGGAAAATTAATGGAACCATCAAGTCAGCGATACTTCGATAATTTCCAACCCAGCACAGGTAAGGTATACTCTCAAATACCAGATAGCGACGAAGCTGATGTTGATTTAGCTTACCAGGCAGCAAAAAATGCATTTGAGAGTTGGAGCATATTACCTAAAGAACTGCGAAGTAATTACTTATTAAAAATTGCACATTTAATTGAAAGTAAGTTGGATCAATTGGCGATGGCTGAAAGTATTGATAACGGGAAACCGCTTAAGTTGGCTAAAACAGTTGATATTCCTAGGGCAGCGGCGAATTTTCATTTCTACGCCACTGGTATTTTACATTATGCCTCACATGCTCATAGTATGGAGGACACTGCAATTAATTATACTTTGCGACAGCCGGTGGGTGTGGCGGGTTGTATAAGCCCATGGAATTTGCCACTATATTTGTTTAGTTGGAAAATAGCTCCTGCCTTAGCTGCAGGCTGCACGGTTGTGGCCAAACCTAGTGAAATTACACCAATGACAGCATATTTGCTTTCTGAGATTTGCATTGAGGCTGGGTTGCCGGATGGTGTTTTAAATATTGTACATGGTTATGGCTCCAAAGTTGGAAATGCCATCGTTTCTCATCCTGATATACCTTTGATTTCATTTACCGGAGGCACAGTTACAGGGAAGCATATTGCTTCGGTTGCTGCACCAATGTTTAAAAAGCTTTCTCTTGAATTAGGAGGTAAAAACCCAAATTTGATTTTTGCCGACTGTGACTACGATAAAATGCTTCATACTACTATGTTGTCGTCGTTTGCCAACCAAGGTCAAATTTGTTTATGTGGGTCAAGAATTTTTGTCGAACGAAAATTGTATGAACGATTTAAAAACGATTTTGTGGAGAAAACAAAAGCCTTGCTTGTTGGTGATCCACTGGATGATAAAACCAAGGTTGGTGCCATTGTTTCTAAACAACATCAAGAAAAAATTATGAGTTATATAGAGTTGGCTAAGCAAGAGGGTGGAAAAATATTATGTGGAGGAAACGTATTAAAACTAGTTGGCAATTTAAGCGAGGGGTACTATATTGAGCCAACTGTCATTGAAGGATTATCTCATAATTGCCGAACAAATCAAGAAGAAATTTTTGGCCCGGTAGTTACCATTACACCATTTGATAGTGAAGCTGAAGCTTTAGGTATGGCAAATAGTACAATTTATGGGTTAGCCAGTATAGTCTGGACTGAGAATTTAACAAGAGCACACCGTTTAGCCAATCAATTACATGCCGGAATTGTGTGGGTAAATTGTTGGCTTTTAAGAGACCTCCGAACGCCTTTTGGTGGAGTAAAAGCGAGCGGAGTTGGCCGTGAAGGAGGTTTTGAGGCGCTGGACTTTTTTACTGAACCTAAAAACGTTTGTATTAAATTAACTTAATAAGTTGATTAATTATTATCAAATACTTGGATTACCAAATGGATCCGGAATACAGGAAGTTAAAATTGCTTTTAGAAAGTTAGCTAAATTATATCATCCTGATAAAAATCCTAACGGTAAGGAGGAATTCACCAGAATTTTAAAGGCCTATGAAATATTGTCGGATCAGAGAACTAAGGCACAATACGACTACAATTTAAGTATATCCGCAAATTATTCTAGTAGAGCAGTTAAAAACACTACGCAAAAGAAAAAGAACTATACTTTTGATGAAAAAGAAGAGCAGAGAAGGAAGTATTATAATGAGCATATCAAAAAGTATGCAAAGAATTTTCAGCAGCCAACTGCTACTGAAATTAAAAAGAGCAATTATAATGAATTTAAGTATATTTTGTTTGCTTCGCCCTTAGCCGTTGTGTTGTTTATTTTCATAGCCTTTACGGTTAATAATAATAAGGAGTTGCCAAAACAAAAATTGGAAAAAAAAGTTGAGCAAAAAGTTTTGAGAGGAATTGAGATGGGAGATGTGCCGTTTGCTCACTACTTTGGTCGGTTGAAGTTCGATTCAACAAATAAAAATGTTCTTGAAATAAGAAATAATAGTGGTTACGACATTGTTTTATGTTTCTTTAAAAAGAATAATTTTGTTAGAAGTGCAATTGTGCTTAAAGAGTTGTCAGCCGAAATACTGGAACTGCCAAAGGATAGTTTAAGTGTAAAATTATGTTACGGAAACAAATGGGATTATGATAAAATCATTTTTAATAACGAACTATATGGTAATTTTACTGAGGATTTAGGTTATGCTAAGTTAAGTAATAAATTAAAAGTCGTAAAAAATACGCAACTAAGTTTCGAGAAGATTAGTACAATTTCGTTACCTATAACAGAAAAAGAATTTTTTGAAAAAATTTATGATTAAGAAAATTGAACACATCGGTATAGCCGTAAAGAATTTAGAAAATAGCAATGAGTTGTTTAAAAAATTATTTGGCAATTCGCATTATAAAATAGAAACTGTAGAGAGTGAAGGTGTTAGCACTAGTTTTTTTATGATAGGAGAGACCAAAATTGAGCTGCTGCAAGCCACCAACGAAAATTCTGCCATTGCAAAGTTTATTGAAAAGAAGGGCGAAGGAATCCATCATATAGCTTACGAGGTTGATAATATAAATGATGAAATGCTGAGGCTACAAAGTGAAGGATTCGAATTGATTAATAAAAACCCCAAAGATGGCGCAGATAACAAACAAATATGTTTTTTGCATCCAAAATCAACCAATGGCATGTTGGTTGAATTATGTCAAGAAAAAAGCCTTACTGATTAGCAAGGCTTTTTTTAGTTTAAATTAATAATTTATTGGTGGTAGGTTACCTTGAACTCAACACGGCGGTTTTTAGTTCTACCGGCAGCAGTTTTATTATCTGCTATAGGTCTTTCAATTCCGTATCCTTTTGCGCTTAAAGCATTGGTAACACCTTTATCTTGTAAGTACTTCATTACAGCATTTGCTCGGCGTTGCGATAAATCCTTGTTAGCCTCTGCATTTCCTACATTGTCTGTGTGACCATCAACCTCTGTGTCCCAAGTTGGATTTGCTTTTAATACAGAAACTACGTTATCTAAAATACCATATGATGTTTTCTTAATTATATCCTTTCCAGTTTCAAATTGTATACCTGTCATGGCTTGTTGGAAAATTTGTTTAGCTTTATTATCAATAGCTACCTCTGGGCAACCATCATTGGAAACCGGTCCGGCGATGTTTGGACAACGATCGTTGTTATCAGCAATTCCATCGCCATCTGTATCAGGACAGCCTTTAGCTTCTTTTTTACCTGCAACCTGCGGACAAGCGTCTTCGCTATCTTGAATGCCATCACCATCAGAATCAGGACAGCCTTGGAAAGCCGAGCTTCCCTTTACCGTAGGACATTTATCATCACTATCTTGAATACCATCTCCATCGGTATCAGGACAGCCATTAAATTGTTTTACGCCAAAAACGGTTGGACATTTATCTTCATTGTCAGGAATCCCATCTTTATCTTTATCCATTTCAAACTCACGGAGACTAATGTTACCTATATAATAATAAGCTTTTGTACTTGCAAAGCTTTGACCGTATTTATTCTCTACAGTTTGTTGTTTGAAGTTTTTAGAGAACACTCCAATGGTCATAAAATTTTCTCCGCCTTTTGCAGTGTAAACGCCTTTAACTTCCGTCCAATCCTTAATATTGGTAATCATACCATCGATACTAACATTGGGTTCTATCGATAAGCGGTTTTCATTAGGCTCATTTATTGGGTTTTCTGTGAATGCAATACCCCAACCACTGGTAGCAAAACCCGAGTAATCTGCTAAGCTAACAAAATAACTTACTTCGTATGAACGGCCAGCTTTGCATGTTTCCGGTAATTTTATTTGCAAGAATTCCGCATAATTTTCATTATATGTATCACAAACTTCTTTAAAGCCTTTTAGCTTACACACTTTTGCAGTGTTATAAGTGATTAAACCAAAATAATTCGCATTTCCAATGGAGTCTTGCAAGCCAACGTAGTTTTTAGGTATACCTAATGCGCTTGCACCTTTAACACGTTTGCTAAATAAATCAACTGTCCCTTTATTGGCGTTAGAAAAATTTTTGTCTAACCCGATTTGATGAAAGCCTTTAGGATAAATGGAGTCAGCATAAGTGATTTTAATTGTTTTTTGTGCATATCCGACATTAAATATCAAAATTCCGGCAACTAGTTTTTTAAAAACATTCATTTTTAAAATTTTTCGCAAATATACATTTTCGGTTCTAAATAAGTTGAATATTCTGAATCAGCTATAATTGTAATCTTAAAATACCTCCTATAGATGTTATTTAAATGCCTAAAAAACGTTTAATAATTAGAATAATTCTAAATAATTATTCCTTTGTAAATTAAAAAGGGGGGTTCATAAACTAAGTGCCATCATTTCGACTAAAATGATCGTCGTTAACAAATATTTGTTGAAAGGTTGATTTTATAGTTTGGTCGGTTTTATAAATAGTTTTACATTTGCACTAAATTTAAAACAAAAACTAGTATGAACAAAAATTTCCTAATTGCAGCAAGTTTGGTAACAAGCTTTTTTGCAACAGCTCAGGAGGCTACTACCGATGATGACAAGGTAGTTAAAAACAAAAAAGGTCATGAAATATTGCCTAAAGCAGGGGATATTGGCTTAGGATTTAATGCAATCCCTGTGATGGATGCTTTAGTGAATGCAGTTAGATTAAACCAAGGTGTTGGTGGTCAAAACTCCAATGCTAACGGTTATGTTAACAGCACAAACAACCAAATCGTAGGGAAATACTTTCTTTCTAACAACACAGCAGTTCGTGCGCGTGTATCTGTTAATACCACATCAGGTTCAAAAGTATTTCAAGTACAAGATGCTCAAGCTCGTTATGATGCCAGTTTTGGTACTCCTGATGATGTTTTAGCAGCTTCTATTTTACGTGTGGATGACAAAGCTACTTACAGCAAAAGCAATATCAACTTAGCAGTTGGTTATGAAATGCGTCGTGGATACCGTCGTTTACAAGGTTTTTATGGTGGTGAATTAATTGTTGGTGGTACCAGTGGTCGTCAATTCAACACTTATGGAAATGATTTCAGTGCTGATATAACTACTGGTGTTGATTTCACAAATGATTTTAACGCAGGAGGTATTAACCAACAGTTCAATACAAGTACACGTGTTACACGTAATTTATCAGTACGTGAGCGTGGTAACTTCCGTTTGGGTTTAAGAGGTTTTATTGGTGTTGAGTATTTCTTCGCCCCTAAAATTTCTGTTGGTGCCGAATATGGTTGGGGTTATGCTTTCAACTGGAGAAGAGGACAAACCTTAGTACGTGAGGTTTATCAAAACGGACAAAACGGCCCTACTGTGTTTAACGAAGAAATCAGTTTAGATTCTCGTGAAACGCAAAAAGGTTTCTCAGTTGATAACAACAGCAACAACGGTTTCTCAATGACTAACCTTGTAAATGCAGGTCAATCAAACTTAATAGGTGGTTCGGGTGCAATCACTTTAATGTTCCATTTCTAAACAAAACTTAAATTAATAAAATTAAAATTAAATAAAATGAAAAAAATAGCATTAGCTTTATCAATTGCAACTTTATTTGTTGCTTGTAAAAAAGAAAAAGAAAACACAGTTGAAGTAACTGATACTACAGGTTCAATGGTATTGAGCGGTACAGTTTCTAAAGCAATCATCACGCACAACGCAAATGGTAGCTGGAATACAAATGGTCAAACTCTAGCTGCCGGTGTTCCGGTAACTGTTAGAGTTGCTAAATCTGCTTTATACCCGGGCTCAAACGCTTTTGGATTTAATGTTTATACAGCTACAACCGATAACAATGGTAGATATTCATTAACTATCAAAACTCCTGGTTCTAGTTCAGCTCAAGCTTTTTTAACTATTGAAAGTTGGAATGGTACCTTAGATACATTAATTAATGGTACTATTAAAACTGGTTTACCTGGTGTTTATGTTGGTTTAACTACTAACTTAAACGTTTCAACAGGTTCTAATTTAACACAAAACCACACTGCTGGTTTCTCAGCTTCTGCTTCAAACCCTAATCCAACAATGTTAGGTACTGCACAAGCAAGCGGTCAGGTTTTTACTGAGTGGGTTAGAAGTTCTGCTCCTACAGCAACTGCAGTTCCTGCTATTTCTACAACTAACATCCCTGTTGGTTCTGGCGTTACTGTTTATTTAAGTTTAGACAAAGATCCAGTAACTTTAATGAGAAAAATGTATATGACTCAAACTGATGCTGCTGGTCGTTACAACTTTACTGGCTTATCAACTGTTGCTGCTGGTACGAGTGGATTTAACCAAAATGCTGAAATCTGGGTTGCTGATTTAGCTAGAACTCGTGATACTTTAAAGTTAGTAGGTACAACTGTAGTTGCTACTTCTACTGTAACCGGTAGAGCTGGTGTATACAACAACCAATTAATTAATGCTAACGGTTTATTCAACAATGAAAACCGTAATGGTCAAAACATTAACATGACTTCATTTACTCAAAACTAATTTGTATTAATAAGATTCAAAAAAAGCCGCTCATTTGAGCGGCTTTTTTGTTTCTTTAAATTAGAATAAATAAAATAAGGGTCTATTCTTAGTTTTGAATATTTTATGATTAAAATATTAGTTCAATTTGTCTAAAATATCATCACTTACCATGTTAGCCAATGTAACTTTTAAACCGTGCGTTCTTTCCATTTCACGCTTGATGGCAAACTGCGCTTCTTTATTACGGGCCCAAGCTC
>Ga0208855_1000287_pt1 | contig 14463 bp, 8 predicted proteins | sample LakMenEpi17May12_FD_150708 | JGI IMG/M metagenome (GOLD analysis project Ga0208855, IMG submission 150708) | Freshwater microbial communities from Lake Mendota, WI - 17MAY2012 deep hole epilimnion (SPAdes) | ecosystem: Environmental > Aquatic > Freshwater > Lentic | place: Lake Mendota, Madison...
CCTTTAGACACTTATATTGTGGTGGTGGCGCACCCAAGTTTTAATGATAAAACCTATTTAATTGTCCCTTCACCAAAAGACACAGTTTTTAACATTAAAAACATTGTTTTGCCTCCAAAAAGCATAGAACTAAAGGAAGTTGAGGTTTTAGCCTACAAAGAAAAAATTTATTACAAAGGCGATACCCTTATGTTTACTGCCGACAGTTTTAAAGTCAGGCCAAATGCCACCGTTGAGGATTTGTTAAAGAAGTTGCCAGGCATGAAAGTAGATGCAGCAGGTAAAATTACCATTCAAGGTAAAGAGGTTGACCAGGTTTTGGTTGATGGTGATGAGTTTTTTGGAAGTGATCCTACTTCCGCAACACGTAATTTAAATGCAAATACTGTTGAAACCGTACAAGTGTTTGAGAAAAAAAACGAGAATACCGAAAGTTCAGATGAAACAGTAAAAGTGCTTAACTTAAAACTTAAAGAAGATGCTAAAAAAGGCTATTTTGGTAAAGCGGCAGGGGCAAGTGATTTTCAGAAGTTTTATGAAGGTGAGTTGTTATTTAATCGATTCAGTAAAAACAGAAAATTAAGTTTGTTTGGCTTAACCGCTAATACACCAAAAAACAGTTTTAATTGGGAAGATAATGATAAGTACGGTTTATCGAATGAGCAGCAATGGAGTTTTAATGAAGATAACGGCAATTGGGAATCCAATGGAGACCAAGAGGGAACAGGAATTCCACGCACATTAAAAAGTGGCATTTATTATAACGACAGAATTGGCAAAAACACAAAGTATAATTTTGATTACACTTTTAATAATGGCTTGTTAAACGCCGGCTCTGAAACAAATACACAATTTTTTTTACAAGATACCAATTACACAAATAAGCAAACAGTTAATAATTTTACTGATAGACAAAAACATACAGCCAATGCAAAGGTAGTTTTTAAACTAGACAGTTTAACTGAGGTAACATTAAAACCCCAATATTTATACTCAGAAAGCCGAAGTGACAATTACCAAAAAGATGATTTTATCAGTTCAGATAATAGTTTAAAACGTAGTACGGAGATCAGTAATAAACGGAAGCAGTTTAGTACAAATTATAACTTGAATTTAAAAGTAAACAGAAAATTCATGAAAAAAAACAGAGAGTTGAATTTAGTTTATAAGCCGGATTTTTCAGATGCACTTACTAATTCTAATCTTCAAACCGATTTTACATATTATGCCAATCAATTACCTAACAGAGCTCTTGCACAAATAAGAAAAGAAATTAACTCTAAACGTCAACAAGATGTTTTGATCAATTTTATTGAGCCCTTGAACAAAAAATTTAAGATTGATTTAAACTATCAATTCATTCATACTTTTAACGAAAACAACCGAACTACACTTGATAGAGACAGTACAGGAAGCGATCTCCTTAATCCTTTGCAAAGCAACAATTTTGCAAACACAAGAATCTTGAATCGAGTAATGGGAAAATTAATTTATGACGTTAAGAAGTACCGTTTTACTCTCGGTAGCGCTTATCGCAATATTGCTCTTGTGAACGAAAATTTAACAAACAACACAACGCTTTCACGATCATTTAATTTTATTTTACCAAGCGCTGGTGCAACTATTCGTTTTAGCCAAAGCAATAATTTTAGTGTTAATTATATGGCAAGTGCACAGCCCCCAAGCTTACAACAATTGCAGCCTGTGATAGATAATACTGATCCTAATCGAATCAACATTGGTAATCCTGATTTAAAACCTTCATTCACAAATAATTTTAATTTGAATTATTATTTTTGGAAAGGTGTAAGCGAGGTAAATTTTTATAGTGGATTAAATTACAATAGTGTAGCAAATCAAATCACCAATATTACAACGTTTGATGAACTTGGCAAGGCTACCTCACAGCCAATTAATGTGAGCAAAGGAAATTATTTTTCAAACTTTTGGATGGGTGGTGGTTTCCCAATTTTTAAAAAGTATCTTAAAATTGAATATAACTTAAATGGTAATTTTTCTCAGAACATTAGCTACATTAATTCACAAAAAAATTCTCAGCAAAATTTAGGTGTAACTCCGGGGTTATACATAGCGAAAGAATCTGAATCAATGCAGATAAGAGTCGGAGGGAATTATTCTTACAACCGCCCTAAATCCGATATTAGCAATTTAACTAATCAACCTTACTATACTTATGAACTGACTTCAAATATTTACTTTAAATTGCCCAAAAAATTTAATGTTTCAACGGATGCTACTTATACTAATAATGGCAATAGAGCAAATGGCTATAACCTGAATTTTGTTATTTGGAATGCGGCCGTTAATAAAACATTTTTTAAGCGCGAAAATTTAATTCTCTCCTTTGAGGCGAATGATATTTTAAATCAAAACATTAACAATAATCGTCAAGTATACGCCAATCAAATAACTGATACTAAAACACAAATCATAAGGCGATTTTTTTTATTGAGGGTAACATATAAGTTTAACAGTCAAAAGGCCAAGGAAAATGAAGATGAAATGGATTAATTTATTTGCCTTTTTATTAATGGTATTGTGTGATTCTGCTCAGATAACAAGGGTTAAGGTTGTTTATGAGCGTAAAACTAATTTGTTTAAAAAATACAAAGAGGAAAGAACACAAAGATGGATTAAAGAGGAGAATAAAATTAAAGTGGATATGTTTGATCTTATCGTGTCAGATTCATTGTCAGTATTTAAGCCGCAAGAATCAGAATTAAGAGATCAAATTGAGTGGGCCATACAAAAAAATACTACCTACCAAAACACTAACGCGGGAAAAAGATTTTTAAAAAAGAATTTATGGGGTGAGGAATTATTACTTACAGATAGTTTGGTTAAGAGAAGTTGGAAAATAACAGAAAGTGGCAGGAAAATAGCAGGTTATAATTGTAGAAAAGCTATATGGCAGGCTAATGACAGCACCAAAATTTATGCTTGGTTCAGTTATGACATTTTGCCTCAAGTTGGACCAGAGAGTTATTGCGGGTTACCTGGCTTAATTTTGGGTTTGGCAACAGAGGATGGTGGAATTATATATTTTGCCAAAAAGGTTGAAGTGCTGGCATCAGTGGAACCAAGTGAATTACAGTTCCCAAAAAAGAAAAAAGTAAAACAAGTGGATGAGGTTAAAAAGGATATGGAAGGCCGGTTTGGAAAAGAGAAGTGGTTTAAATCAATGTGGAACGAGGAGTTTTACATTTGGTAATTTTATTACCATTCGTCTTTCGCTTCCTCGCTGCTAATCTTCATTTTTGCTTTTAAGTCAGCAACTAATATTTTTGCACTATTGAATGCTGCTGATTTAACGTGTTTCCAGGTAAGATCATTCACCTTCATTGAACCACATGCCGGTATTTTGCCATAAACATCACCACAATCCATGCCCGGTTTATTAGCTTTGTGAGTAATATTTTTCACAGTGTATCTATATTTTCCCTCCTTGGCTTCAACTACAACATCCATCATAATTTTACCATCCACATCATTTTCTGGGTTTAATACTTTTTGCTTGAATACAAAAGTAGCTTTACAAGCAACTGTTTTACCTGAAATGGCCCCACTGCTTTTTTCATAACCATTATTTTTCACTTTGTACCAATTTTCAGCACGCTTTAAAACCTCGGCTTCGGGCGCTGCCATTGTAGGTGGCAAGGTGTCTGGCACATCAGGATTAGGATTAGTTGGTTTAGGACGTTCAATCTCTAAACTAACAACCTCTCTTATGAATTTTCCTTCCTCTTCTTTTTGCGCATTTAAACTAAAACTTAAAAGTAAGAAAGCGATAAAGTAAAATTTGTTTTTCATTTTTTTGCAAAGTACAATATTAATAAATTTTAGGATACGTGGTTGGGTTGCTTTCATGCATTAAATTATAAATAATTTCAAACACATCATCAACACTAGGTTTGCTAAAGTAATCACCATCACTGCCATAAGCAGGACGATGTTCCTTGGCAGTAATGGTTATAGGAGCTGAGTCAAGGTGCTTATAAGCTTGTTGTTCTTCTAAAATCTTTTGAAGAATGTATGCGCTTGCTCCACCCGGAACATCTTCATCAAGCACAACTAAACGATTTGTTTTCTTCACAGAGGTTACAATACTTTGATTTTTATCAAAAGGAATCAGGGTTTGCAAATCGATAAGTTCAACACTAATATTAAAAGATTCTAAAAGTTTAATTGCATCTTGAGCGATTCTAACACAACTACCATAGGTTACTAAGGTAACATCGCTACCACTATTTAAAGTTTCAGGAACACCTAATTCAATTTTATATTTACCGAAATTAGAAGGTTGTTTTTCTTTTAAGCGATAGCCATTTAATGGCTCAACTATTAGGGCTGGCTCGTCTGCTTCTAATAATGTATTGTAAAAACCGGAGGCAACAGTCATATTCCTTGGAACACAGACATTAATACCTCGGCAAGCATGCACAATCATACCCATAGGCGAACCACTATGCCAAACTCCTTCTAGGCGATGTCCACGAGTTCTGATTATGACAGGTGCTTTTTGGAGACCTTTTGTTCTCCAATGCACAGTTGCTAAATCATCACTCATTAATTGCAAAGCGTATAACAAATAATCTAAATACTGAATCTCAGCTATTGGCCTTAATCCACGCATGGCTAGTCCAATAGCTTGTCCCATAATTGTAGCCTCTCTAATACCGGTGTCAAAAACTCTATGTTCGCCATATTTAGCCTGAAGCCCCTCTAGTCCTTGATTTACCCCGCCAATTTTACCTGAGTCTTCTCCAAAGATAAGTGTTTGCGGGTATTTACTTAGAATAGCATCAAAATTATCTCTTAATATTTCTCTTCCATCAACCATTTTATCTTCAGAATATTCAACTGAGCAAGGTTGAATGTTAGAAACTTTAAAATCTGATTGTGAGTATAGGTGAGATCCATAGCGATGCTCATTCTGAATCTTTGAGGCTTCTAACCATTGAATGAGTTTGTTTTTTGCTTCACTTGCTTCACCAATGATATATCTAAGTGCAGCTTTTGCAGTTGTATTAATATCCTTTCTGATAGGTTCTTTAATACTTTTTAATTCACTTGCAAGTCTATTGCAATCAGTATTGTTTAATTGATGTAATATTGCTGTAACCTCCTCAACTTCATTTTTTATTGGTGTCAGATAGTCCGACCATGCAGTATTTTTTGCAACTCTTACCGATTCTTTAGCTTCCTCTTCAATTTTGGTAAGTTCGTTTTCGCTGGCGATGGCATTGGCCAATATCCACAACCGCATTTGTCTTACACAATCAAAATCTTGTTCCCATTGCAGGCGCTCTTTACTTTTGTAGCGTTCATGACTACCACTGGTGCTATGCCCTTGAGGCTGAGTCACCTCCTCCACATGAATCAAAACGGGTACATGCTCTTCGCGACAAATTTTGGCTGCCTTTTCATAAGTTTCGCACAAATGAGCATAATCCCAGCCTTTAGTTTTAAAAATTTCATAGCCTTTTCCATTTGCGTCGCGCTGAAAGCCCTTTAAAACTTCACTAATATTTTCTTTCGTAGTTTGGTATTTTTTCGGAACAGATATACCATGACCATCGTCCCAAACACTCACCAACATTGGTACCTGAAGGACTCCCGCGGCATTAATAGCTTCCCAAAACAAACCTTCGCTTGTACTGGCATCACCTATTGTGCCGAATGCAATTTCATTACCTTTATGACTATAGTTTGAGAATGGGGCAACTTGTAAATCCTTGTTAATTCTATAAAAATGCGAAGCATATGCTAATCCTAGTAAACGAGGGATTTGTGAAGCAGTTGGAGAAATATCACTACTTGAGTTTTTTTGATTGACAATGGCTTTGAATGTACCATCTTCATTTAAGCTATGTGTAGCAAAATGACCACCCATCTGTCTTCCGGCGCTCATAGGCTCATAGTCAATATCAGTATGAGCATATAATCCTGCAAACCATTGCTGAAGGTTGATGGCATTAATAGCCAACATAAAAGTTTGGTCACGATAATAGCCACTTCTAAAATCGCCATTATTAAACACCTTACTTAAAGCAACTTGCGCCAACTCTTTTCCATCTCCAAATATTCCAAATTTAGCCTTTCCGGTTAACACTTCTTTTCTGCCCAGTAAACTGGCTTGGCGGCTTTCATTAATTAATTGATAGTCAGCTAAAACAATTTTTTTAAAATCATCAAAACTCAAATTGCTCTTGATCGAGGCCTTGTTCTCTTGTCCCATAATAATCCTTAATACGCAAATATAATAGAAAGGAGCCTTTTAAAAAAATATTTATGGTTAAAAAATAGTGACAACTAAGCTCAAAATTAATCGATTGTTAATTAACCTAAAGCGCCATTTGGCAAAATATCCTCTATATTTATGATCTAATGCATTATAACAACATTATAGGTCAAAATGAAGCAAAGTTGCGCTTAAAGAAAATGATTAATGAGCAACGCGTACCGCATGCTTTAATGTTTACTGGTAAGGAGGGTACTGGGAATTTGCCGGCAGCAATTGCATTTATACAACATTTGTATTGCACTAAGAGAAGTGATGATGGGGCTTGTGGCGAGTGTAATAGTTGTTTAAAAGTTAATAAGCTAATTCATCCTGACATGCATTTTGTTTATCCAATTGCAAAAAGCAAGGATGTAAAAAGCAGTGTTGATGTGATTAAAGAATTTAGAGAGGTTGTTTTACAAAATAATTATTTAACACTAAATCAATGGTTCAATGAAATTTCAGCAGATAATAAGCAGCCTATTATTCCGGTGGAGGAGGCTAATGCTATATTGAAAACATTAAGTTACACCAGCTATGAAGGTTCTTACAAAACAATGCTTATTTGGTTACCCGAAAAAATGAACAATGAAGCGGCTAACAAATTGTTAAAAGTGTTGGAGGAACCACCGGATCAAACCATTTTTGTTTTGGTGTGCAATTCACCTGAGCAGTTGTTGCCTACAATTTTATCTCGCGTACAGCAAATACCTTTTTACGCTTTGTCTGATATTGAAATTGAACTTGCGCTTCAAAAGCAGTTCAATATAACACATGAATTAGCGAAACAAACCTCCTTGCTTGCTAACGGAAGTTACTCGGAAGCAATAGCAACACTAACTAATAATGAAGAAAGCGTTTCGTTGCTCACTAATTTTCAAAATTTTATGCGTTTGGCTCTCAAATTTGATTGCAATAAGGTTTTACAATGGATAGATGAGATGTCGACGGTTGGAAGGGAAAAACAAAAGCAATTCTTCCAATATGGTTTAGAAGTTTTTAGAGATGCTTTAATGCATAATTATGGTGAAAAGAACTTAGTGAGATTAGGTGGAAGCGAAAAACAATTCCTTGAAAAATTTTCTCCATTTATTAATCAGAATAATTATGAGAAATTAATTGATGAGTTTAATACTAATTATTATTACATTGAAAGAAACGCCAATCCAAAATTAATTTTTATGGATTTGTTTTTAAAAACTAACGAGCTCCTTAATTTGAAGTAGTTTTAAAGTATAATTGTTAGCAATTTTTGTTACATAACTAAATTAATTGCGTTATGGTAAATAACTTTATCAATTATGTTTAGGTTCATTTATTGTGTTATTTTCTTTTTTATTCTTCTATCAGTTTCTAATGCTCAATTAAAGCAGGAGTTTTACGACAACAAACAAACACAACTTAAGTCAGAAACAGATTATTATAAGGGAATGCCCCATGGTTTGCATACAGAATTTTACAAGTCAGGCAATGTTAGCAGGAGGGGTTATTACAATTATGGGAAAGAGGATAGCACATGGATATTTTATTTTGAAGATGGTACTGTAAAGGCCAGAGAACATTGGTTCAGAGGTAAAAAATGGGGAAGAAATTTGTATTATTTTAAATCAGGGAAGTTGGCTCAAATAACCAAATATGATAATGATTTGGCAGATAGCACATGGACTTCGTTTTACGAAAACGGCAAGGTAAAAAGTAAAGAACCTTTTGATAAAGGGAGAAAAGAAGGTGAATGGATATATTATTTTGAAAATGGACAAATAGAAAGTAAGGGAAATTTCGACAGAGATAAGCGGGTAGGTAAAGTTGAATCCTATTTTATTGATGGAAGCATTAGCAGTGTTCAAAATTATTGTAATGGTAAACCTTGCGGTAAATGGGAAGAATACTACGCTAATAAGACTAAGAAATTTGACAAAGAATATAAAGATAGTACACTTTTACTCATTAATTTATGGGATAACAAGGGTAGACAATTAGTTTCAAATGGTAATGGCAGTTTAACTGCTAACTACGATAATGGTATTGTTAGAGCTACAGGTGCTTATTTAAACGGATTACAAAATGGCCTCTGGAGATTTTTTCATCCAAATGGAGAGTTGGATTACCAAGCCAATTATGAACAAGGATTATTAAATGGTTATTATTCTTCATTTTACCCAAACCATCATGCAAAGAGCGAAGGCAATTTTACTAATAATAAAAAGGATGGGATATGGAAGTTTTATTTTGAAGATGGAAAACTTGAAATGCAAGGAAATTTTATTGATAATATACGCGACGGCAAATGGAGTTATTATTATACCAACGGAAAACTGGAAAGCGAGGGCAATTTCTTAAAAGACAAGAAAACAGCTACTTGGTTTTTTTATTACAGAACAGGTGAAAAATGGAGGCAAGGTGATTATGAAGCCGATGTAAAAACTGGTATTTGGACCACCTGGTGGGAGAATGGAAAAAAATTACAAGAAGGAAATTACATAAACGGAAAGGCAAATGGTTTATGGACAAGTTGGTGCGAAAATGGTACAAAAAAAGATGAAGGAAATTTTACCGATGACTTGTTAACAGGACTTTGGAAAGGTTGGTTTTGTAATGCAAAACTAAATTACATTGGCAAGTACAATTCAAAAGGTAAAAAACAAGGCGAATGGAATTATTATTATGAAAGCGGTTCTCAGCGTGAGAAATGTTCTTATGTAAATGGGATAAAACATGGGAAATTTAGCAGTTGGCACGAAAGGGGCAACTTTTTGGACTCTAAAGGTAAATACAGAAAGGGCCACCAACAAGGAACATGGACTTACTATTATGAAACCGGAGGAATTAATAGGGTGCAAAATTTTAAAAAGGGCAAATTAAGCGGAACGAGTTTAAGTTACTATACCAACGCTAAATTACAAAGTAGTTGTACTTATAAAATTGTAAAAGACAGAAGGAAAAGCAAAGTTCAAAGTGTTCCTGACGGAGACTGGATTTTCTACGACAAAAATGGTAAAGAAATGAGCAGGATGACTTATAAAAATGGTGTAAAAAAATAATGTATCTAGTTACACCTTTTTGAGTATTTAATTATTTGTATATTTGTTGAAATGAAAAACTTACTCATTTTTTTCACTATTTGTTTAATTGGCTGTAAATCTTCCGGTGATGATGAGATGAAAGTTGATGATATAATAGAAGAAAAGGTAATTGAGAGTAAAATAAACGCTGAACAGGTTTTTTTAACATTGCCTGATCGAACAGAAATACTTAAACTTATTGATGAAAATAAAATTACCTATAACGGGGACGTTCTTAACAACCCTATGGATGTTAAGAAATACACAAATGAGTTTTATAAAGGAATTAATTTAGGTATTTATGGTTCTGATCTAAATATCACGAATATTTTTGATCAAACACAAGAGAGTTTGTTGTTTCTTGAAAGTGTAAATGTATTGGCTACACAAGTTGGCGTGAGCGATGCCTTTAATAAAAGTATGTTCGAACGTTTAGACAGCAATAAAGGCATTAAGGATTCAACTTTGGAAATTGTTTCTCAAGCATTCAAAAAAAGCGATGAAATCTTAAGATTAAACGGACGTGCTTCAACTTCTGCTTTAATATTGAGTGGCGCATGGGTGGAGGGGTTATACGTAGCTTGTGTGTTTGCTAACGAAATAAAAACAGAAAATTTAATTAAAGCGGTAACAAAGCAAGATGAATCTTTACAAAATCTAATAATTATGCTTGAAGCTTGTGAGTTAGATGAGGCCTCTCAGTTTTTGGTTGTAGATCTTAAAAAGTTAAAGGCTTTATTTAAGGCACAAAAGGAAACTGGCTTAAACGATGTTGCATCAATCGGACCTATTTCGAATCAAATTACTGCCATTCGAACAAAGTTAATTTCTTCTAATTAGCTTCTCTAAGGAGAAACTAAATTCAGGCTAAAGTTAAAGTATAACGCACTGCTTAAACTATTATTCAATAAATATGGTTTATCGCCAAACCCTCTATAAAATTCACCATTATCAATGTTCATGTTATAGTTAATTCTATATCCTGCCTGTAAACTAATCCAAATAAATTTATATAAACTTCTTTCATAAGTTATTCTAGCTCTAATTTCACTTCTTCTTAATTGTAAGTTTTTATATTGTATTAGATTAAAATCATTTGTCATTTTGGTGAGTGCATATGAATTTCCTTCTAATTCAAACCCTGCAAATAACATGTTTCTGGCATTAAACGTGTACCTTACGTTAGCCCTTGCCGGCAATAACATTTCTATTCCCCATTTTTTATTTTTAAACGTGTAGTTGTATAAAAAAATTGGCAAATAATTAACTTCTCCTGCTCTGTAAGTTCTAGTAACACCAAATGCATATTGCAATCTTTCGTGTGGTTTAAAGCCATATAACAATGCCCCACTTACTTTAAGTGCTTCGCTTATCGGAAATTCCGTTAATGCAAAATCACCGTTTAAATCGAGGCTACTTTGTAATATCAAAAAATGCGTCTCATTAAGGGGTTTAAATAATGTTCCATTTAGCCCGTAGCTTCTCAGTCCATTCTTTGCAAGTGTGTAGTTAAATGGGTGAATATTGTTTATTGGCTCTTTAAAACGGTATTTAAAGTCTAGATAACTAAATCCTAAATTAAGTATCATTTTGTTGTTTGATATTACTGGGAAGTTTGCTGCTAATCTTACACCGCTATTGTTTAGAATTGTTGCTTGGTTACCATAAATATTATCAAATGTATCTAAACCAAGTTCATTATTGCCCACATAATCATATCCAATACTAATTAACTTAGCCGGACTCAAGCCAACAATTTTTTGACTACAATACTTTTTTGTTACTACGGTTGATGTAGCTACTTCAACATTTGCGTATTGAGAAAAATCTTCTTCCTCAACTTTTTTAATACTGTCAATTGGTTGTTGTGCTCTGGCTATTGTAAGGTAGAAACTTCCAAGTAAGATTAAGCTTATTTTTTTCATTTTGTTTGTTTTAGAACAACGCGTTTCCATGTATCTGTTCTGCCAAAAAGCTGTACGCCAATGTATCCTCTTACTTGTATAGTATTTTCATCTTCAAGATTAATTACACAATTATAGGTATTTCCATTCTCAGGGTCATATATCGTTCCTCCCGAATATTCGCCTTTTTCCTTGTACGAAAAACCCAACAAGTTGTTTAATCCAAGTAATGGCATTGTTCTTTTTGTTTCTTCCGGATTATTTTTATCAACTTTTTTTTCTCCCTTTTCATCCAACGGATCTCTTAACCAAACTATTTTACCACCGTATTTGTCACCGTATTTTGTAACCTTAATTCTCGCTTTTCCGCTCCCCACTTCCCAAAGTCCTATAATTTTATCCCCTTCTAAAGTAGTCTGACTTTTATAACCTAATGTGATAAAGGTTAGCAATAATAAAACAAGTTTTTTCATAGTTATAATTTTCATTAACAAATATACTTATTGTACAACTATAATCAAAAAAGGCAGCCTTTAGACTGCCTTTTCAAATTGATTAGTTTCCCTATTTTAACAAGGTCACATGACCTACGTATGTTTTCTTGTTACCTGCCAAATCGGTAATTAAAATTCGATAGATGTAAACACCATCCTGAGCTTGATTTTCAGCACCTTTGGCTTTACCGTCCCAACCTTCTTTAAAGTTGGTGGTAGAATGAATTAACTCGCCCCAACGATCGTAAATTTCCATTCTAAATTGATTTTCATCTATACCAACACCAAACACTAAGAATCGGTCGTTTCTTCCATTTTGATCCGGTGTAAAGGCATTAGGAATGTAAACTGCCATCTCCGGTGTTATTTCAACCACACGCATAGCAGTATCTTTACATCCTTTTGAGTTAATGGCTACTAAGTATACATTGTAATTTCCAACCATGTTATAAATGTGTGATGGATGGATGGCATTAGAGGTGTTGTTGTTAGAACTAAAATCACCAAAGTCCCAGAAGTAAGAACTTGCGCCGATTGATTGATTGGTAAAGGTGATAGTTGGCTCTAACAATGGTGCGCTGGTTGGATTGGCGTAAAAATCAGCAACCGGTACAGGCCAAACTTCTGCAGCAAATTGGTTGTTTAAAGCATTAAAACATCCTGTTTGTTGATTGGTTACAATAACATTGTAAGAGTAACTACCCGGAGCAAAGGTTTGGATCATAGGGTTACTGTTAGGGTTACTGATTTCGTTTCCTTGGGTTAAGGACCAGAAGAAATTGACGCTAGTTTGATCAGATATGCCCAAATGCTGCACCGTTAGAGGAGCACAACCTTTGTTTAAGCTACTGGTAACTGAGAGACTAGGAATCGGATTCACAAACACTGTAAATACAGCAGTAGCAGAAGGTGTGTTAATTGTGCATCCATCAGAGATAGTAACGGAATAAACATTCGGATTGGTTAGGAAATTAGCCGTAACCGTGTTAACTTGCTGTGCTGGTAATCCTCCAGACCAAACGAAAGAATAAGGTCCGCCGTTACCTATTTGGATGATACTTGGATTTAAGACTTGTTTGTATTGGTCGCACAACGTGTAAGTAGCGCCAGCTATTTCCAAAGGAGGTCTAACATTAATAATACCGGGGTTAGCTTGCGCTGAGCAGCCGTTAGCATCGATTACAAAAGCGGTGAATGTTGCGTTAGCGGTGTAAGTAGAGTTGATGATAGCGCCACCTGCGGTAGAAGAAGCAGTAGAGACCCCTGAAGCAAGATTAGTAAGGGTATAATTATAAGGAGCCGTGCCACCTGCAGCTTGCGCAAACACACTTGCATTGGCGCCATAACAAATAGTTTGAGGATTAGATACAGGTAAAGAAAGCGGTGCAGGTTGTGTGATTAAGACGCTGGTAAAAGTTTTACACCCATTAGCATCAGTTAACTGTGCGGTATATGTACCAGGATTTAAGCCATTAATAACAGCGGAAGTTTGATTGTTAGGCGACCAGCTGTAAGTAAAAGGAGCCACACCGGAAGCAGAAACACTAGCCGTACCATTAGCTTGTCCGTTACATAAGATGTTAGTGCTACTTGCAATTAAAGTAGGTAGAGGAGCAGCTGTAATAATAGCCGTAGCAGTAATCACACAACCCTTGTTGTCTGTTGTAGTTAACACCCATGTACCCGGCGATAAACTGTTGGCATTGGCGCTTAACTGAGGACTAGGCGTGTTCCAGCTGTATCCATAAGGACTTGTGCCGCCACTAATACTAACGGAGGCTGTTCCATTGTTAAACGGTAAACAAGTAGCCTGAGTAGTAGAGGTGCTGTTGATGACTAAAGCACTAGGTTGTGTAATGTTATATACAGCGCTTGTAGAACAAGTCTGGGCATCCGTTACAACCAATGAATAGGTGCCGGCAGTTAAGTTGGTGATGATAGGGTTGGTCGGTTGCGCAGGGCTCCACACAAGGTTGTAAAGCGGCGTGCCCCCACTAATAGTTGTGTTAATAGAACCGTTATTTCCACCATTACAATTAATAGTTACCACTGTGTTGGTAGTAATTAATAAAGCGTTAGGCTGAGTTAAATTAACTGTAGAGGTACTTGGACAATTATTAACATCTTTTACGACCACGGTATAAATACCAGGCGCAGCATTAGTTAAAGTAGCCGAAGTAGAACCACTAGGTGTCCAGCTGTAAGTATATAAACTATTACCACCGGCAGCTAATACAGTGGCCATTCCATTATTAGCACCACTGCAAGTTACATTGGTAAAGCCGCCAATAGCACTTACCACTTGAGTTGGCTGAACAATATTAAAGGTAGCGCTGGTGATACAATTAGCACCATCTTTAACAGTAACACTGTGTAAACCAAACGGTAAATTATTCACGCTACTGGTTGTCTGTGCCAGATAACTCCAAAGATATGTAATTGGGTTCACGTTACCGGTAGCTGTTACAGCAGCTATACCATTACTTTGTCCGTTACAAATAACACTGGAACTGGATTGCGTTAAAATGGTAGGTCCTTGTATATCATTAATTGGAGCAATTGCGCTGGCGGTACAATTATTGGCATCAGTAACGGTAATGGTATAAGTACCGGCTAACACATTTGTAATGCTTGAGTTTGTAAACAATGGATTACTGCTCCACTGATAAGTATAACCACCGGCACCACCACTCACAGCT
>Ga0208855_1000288_pt1 | contig 14430 bp, 27 predicted proteins | sample LakMenEpi17May12_FD_150708 | JGI IMG/M metagenome (GOLD analysis project Ga0208855, IMG submission 150708) | Freshwater microbial communities from Lake Mendota, WI - 17MAY2012 deep hole epilimnion (SPAdes) | ecosystem: Environmental > Aquatic > Freshwater > Lentic | place: Lake Mendota, Madison...
GTCGGGAACGTGGGAGGGCAAGGAAGGACCCGAGCGACGTTGTCGATTTTGAGCGCCGTGCGCTGCGCCGTGCGCGACCTCAAAACCACAATGATTTCCCGTGTAGGTTCGGCCCTTGCCTGGGGTATTTAGGTTGTTTTCAAACCCTGCGATTCGCGAGAATCGCAGGGTTTTTTGTTTCCTAGGACTACCTGTCACCACCCGTCATCCCTTTGCGCGCCGTGCGCCGCGCCGTGCGCGAGGCTCGCGCGCCGTGCGCGCGGACTGCCAGTGCTCAGCGGTGACGAGCAGGTAATGATCCTTGGCGACCTTGGCGCTGTGGCCGATCCACGCGTCGCAAACGTGGCTGGGGAATCGATCCTCCAGATCGGTTCGGCATGAACGACGCAGGTTGTGCCACAGGTGTGGCCATGGTTGCAGTTTGGCGTGACGAATGGCGTCCTCCAGCCATCGACGCCATTCTGTCGCAGCAGATGCGCGGCCGCGGTTGAACACGTGAACCGCTCCGGTTGGTGCCGTTTCTTGCAGAACCCGCAAATGCTCCAATGCGACCGGAAACAATGGTACGACTCGATGCCCCGTTTTGGTGTTTGCGGCGATCGTCAATCGCTCGGCTGACCAATCGATGTCGGTCCACTTGATCGCGAGCGGCTCATGCGGGATTCTCAGACCGCACCAACGAGCCAACGCAAACAGGGCCCGTCCATCGAGCGAATTAAACGCGTCGAGCACCTGCAACGCCGTTTCCTCGCTGATGTACCGATACCGGCTCTTGTCGGTCTTGGCCGATATTTTGCAATCGGAAAACGGGCTCGAGGCGATTACGCCGGCATCGATGGCGTCCGTAAAAACCATCCTCAACCTGTTCAGGATCTGCCTTGCATGGGTTGAGGCCGCGCAACTGCACAGGTCGCGCGTAAAATCCTTGGCGTCGGCTACGGTGATTTGGTCCAGTGTGCGGGAGCCAAATCGAGGGCCAACATGAGCCCATGCGGTTCGCCATCCTCGCCGTGTTCCCTCGCTGTAGTCGGTTCGTTTGCCGACGTACGCATCCCAGGCCGTTTGGACGGTCGGGATCGCTCCGGGTCGGTTCCATTGCTGAAGCAACCCATGTTTAGAGAGGTGATCCAGCAATGGCGACTTGTTCATCGCCAGCGTGGCCAACCATGCAGCGGCGTCGGCCGTTGGTGGTTCGCCCACGCGGTTAGTGGCCATGATCGAGTCCAGTTTGATGGCGATCGATTGCGCGGTGGCCTTGTTGATTTGGCCCAGGTAGATTTTCACGCGGTTGCGAGCGGGCAGCGTAAGCGCCACGTACCATCCACCGCGTTTGTGTCGCCAGATGGTGCTCATCAGTGGTAGGTGCCCTGAAATCGATCCAGCTCCCGCTGGCTCACCATCAGTTTGCGCCCGACCCGTTTAGCCCGCAGCTCGCCGGCATTGATCAGACCCTCAATGGTGCGTTTACTTACGCCCATTAGCTGCGCCACTTCGGCCAGAGACCACATGATCCGCCGCATCGGCGGCGTCAGGTCCGAGTCATTCATAGAAAAACCCTCAGGCAAAATCGTCTTGAAATTGCTGAGGGCGGAGTAGCTGAGGATCCAGTCTATCGCATTCGCAGCCCTGCGCCAAATCACACCAATCGTCCCTTGCCGCATTGCTGGCAACGGAACGGGCGGAACGGCAGAATGAGCGTGCTGTAGAGCAGCCAGATCGGCAGGAATAAACCGAGTGTTAGGATGCTTATGATGCACCCCATGCTGTTGGGCATCTGTTCTTTCGCGTGCAATGTCTGCGCGTTGCAGGTCTTGCAAAATCGGGAAACTTGGCTTGGCATTTGCTTTTTCCTGTTTGAGACCGAACGTGTCAAAACCGCAATGACACTAGACCCAAAAGCAAGCAATTTAGAATCGCAGGAAAAGGGCGTGTATCATGCGAGTGACGTTGTGCATTGTGGATCTGGTTGACGACACGATTTTGGCATCGTTTGAAAAAATTTCCCTTGCCAGAGCGGCCCGAATCCAGCGAAGTTGGCGTCGCCGGCGAGTGCCGCAGACTAGGGTTTTCGTTTCCGTTTCGGAGCGTACGTCGCCGCCTTCTCCGCCGCATTTAACACCGCATCGTCCGCAGCCTTGACGGCTTGGGCTTTGCGTTTTTTTTCTAGGTGGTGGTCCATCAAAATCGCGTCGACGTCCAGGGTAACCGCTTTAGACGTTGGGCCTGCGATTTTGCGGACCTGTCGCATGATGTACACCAATCCACGGTGCAGTGTCTGCCAGCCGTCCATCTTGGCCGAATCGATCCCGGCCGCCTCGTAATCTTCAACGGCTTTTTCAAGCGACTCATGCAGCACCCTTAAAGCGGTGCTCAGTTGTTTGATCTTTTCGATCGGAATCTTTTCGGCTGGTTGCGACATGGTTCCTATGTTTGCAGAAATTTTTTTACTTGCAATCCATCAAGCAAAACATTGCTCAAAACGCTTCTCCATGTGCACACCTTGTGTGCAAAATGTGAAAGTAGCTATTGCGTGTGCACACGTGCACCGATAAAGTACCCACGTCAGCATTTGGCACGGATGCACGACCGGGGACGGATCCCTTTTTGGATCTTCCACGAAAGGTGGTTGCCATGATGAGTGGGCGAGAGCATTTGATGATGGTTTTGCGAGCACAACGAACGAAGCGAGTGCAAAGGGCGGTGGTTGAGCGTGTACGCGCGGGTCAGTGTCTTGGCACAACTCGCAAGGGTGACGAGTGCACGGCTGTGGCGGTGAAATGTGGTCTTTGCATGAATTGCTACGCGGCCCTCCGCAGTGCCATTCGGGGCATGGACGACGTCACCGAGGCGACGTATCGGCAACGGCTGCTTACAGCTGGTCGTTTGTTGGCAAACCACGAGGTTACCAAACTCAAGACGCAATCGATTTACCAACGGATGGCCGAGTAACAACTTTTCCGCTGAGGGCGGGGTAGCGTGGCCGGGTTTGGCCAGGGATGGCCGACCGGCCACATTTTTTTGAAACGGAGGAATCGTGAAGATCGATCAACAGTTCCTTGACGATACGCAAGCTTTTTACGACGAGACGGACCGCAACGGTCTGTGCGACGTCGAGCTGCAGGCCGGCCCCGTGTTTGTTTCCTTTTCTCGCGTTCGGTCCAATTTGGCGGCTCGGTGGCATGATCTCGCGCCGCACTTTGGCCAGCTTGCACCGCTGCAGCTCTTGCTGGTCGCTCAAGGCGCTCGCAAAAGCCTTGGCGACGATCGTGTGGCGATTTTCACGGACCCAGCTTGGACACTCGAGGATCCGTTGATTGCGTCACGCGTCAGCGGTGTTCGCGCGACCTATTTGCGAACCGTCGCGTTCGGTGTCGATTTGTTGGCGTAAGGGATCGGGAGGACTCACGGATGGGAACCGCAGTTTATCAATGCGATGCGTGCCAGCGCTCAACGGAAAAAGTGATCCGGTCGATGTGCCCGCGTTGCTATCGGCGGCATTGGGTGCAGACCCCAGCCGGTAAGCGCCGGCAGAAGGCAAAAGCGGAGGGCAGAAAACTGCCACCGACTGCGGCGAAGCGTCTGTACAACGGCGACGAGTCGGAGCCGACGTCCGGCATCTGGAAGGTTGGGTTGGCGCTGATTCCCGAACAGAAGCAACGTGAAGCCATGGCCCGGTATCTCGAGGGTGAGGATGCCAAATCGATCGCGAAGTCGTTTGGGTTGCCGGCCAGTCAAGTGCAAGCGGTGATCGATCGCGGCACGATCAGCCCGCAACAACTCTCGACCCCTCGCCGCTGTCCGGGGTGCCGCAACCTAACACGGACAGAACCTTGCTTTATTTGCGAGGCGAAGGCGATGGCCAGTAGACGCAAGCTAGCGAGGCAAGCATGAGCACGCACAGCCAGCCATTCTTGCCACTCGACGACGACGCAGGCCAGCAACGGGCAATCCTGCGCGAGACTCGCAACGATGCGGCACGCAAGGAACAGCGTCTGATCCGTGGCAAACGGATGGACGTCTTTCAGGCGATGTCACGCATGAAGTCGGTCGGCCTCACGATGGCCGAAATGGCCGCGATGTCGGGACGTGGAATCCATTGCTGGACGCAACCGTTTACCGACTTGCGGGACTGGGGTGTGATCGTAGCAACAAACGAACGACGCGGCGGTGGTACGGTCCACCGGCTGCGGGAGTCGGTGAAGGTCAAACCGGATGGGAGCTGGGAGTAAAGCAATGACATACACCATAACCACAGTGGTCGCCACCGAGCTGACGTTGCACCCGTTGGCCGAGTTGTTTCCGCCGATGAGCGACGATGACTATCAGGCACTCAAGGCCGACATCGCGCGACGCGGCCAGTTGAACCCTCTCACGGTTCACGATGGCCAAGTGCTTGATGGGCGGCATCGATGGCATGCGTGTTGCGAGTTGGGCATCCTGTGCCACGTTCGAGACCTAGCCGCGGGTGTTGATCCCGTCGACTACGTCGTCGCGCAAAACCTGCATCGTCGTCATCTCACCGAATCGCAGCGGTCGATGGTTGCCGGGAAGTTGGCGACATTGAAGCGGGGAAGGCCATCGGAGGAAAATGGACCAATTGGTCGATTTTCAATCGACGATGCAGCAAAACTCCTGAGCGTAGGAACAACCGGGGTCAAGCGCGCCAAGCAAGTGATCGAACACGGCAGCCCGGCCATCGTCGATGCAGTTGAGTCAGGCGAGCTACCCGTATCGTTCGCGGCCAAGTTCGTCACCGAGGAACCGGACAAGAAGACGCAAACCGAGTTGTTCTGCAAGGGACGCGAGGCGATGCGCGAACATATTGCCGAACCGAGTCCGTACGTCGACCCCGACGAGGAGTCGCGTGATTCGGCGGTCAAGACGCTGCAGAAGCTATGGAAGAAATGGGACGACGTGCAACGTGCCGCCGTCCGTGTTTGGATCGATGAGAACTATCTCAATCGTTAGTGGTTTTTATACGAAGGAAATGAGCAGATGACGCACAAAACTGGATTGCGTGTTACGGACCTTTGCCCAAGCCCTCACATCGAGGCGCTCGACATCGGAGACAACCTTGGCGACGAAATGGTGGTCACATTTGACCACGTCGAGGAGGAATTGATCCGCGGCGAAATGCGATACTTACTTTTCTTTGCGGAGTTCCAACGCGGGTTGATTCTCAACCACACCGTATCGCGATCGATTTCAAAGATGTACGGCAGCGAGGTCGACAATTGGGTCGGAAAAAAAATGACGTTGTACCGAAGCGAAACGCCGGTCGGTGGCGAGATTAAACCGTGCGTACGCGTCCGAGAAACCAAACCCCAGTAAACACTCACGGAGGATATGAAGATGGTTGAGCAACTGGTTTGGATTTCGGCGTGCGATCCGCCGGACGATGACATCATGGTCCTGGTCTACGGGCCCAACATGAGCGAGGCGGTTTGGCTGGGATATAAGGACGGCGATTACTGGCGTGAACCCAATGGGGCGATGCTGGCAGACGTCCACTACTGGGCCGAGCTGCCCAAGGGGCCAGACCAATGCTGACCGAATTGATTGCTCACGAGATCGCGGCCCGCAACGAAGCGGACGCGGTCGCGATCGCCGAGGAAATGTTTGCTGATGGGGATGCGGTTCGGATCGTGCAGTACCTCGAGCTGGTCGCTCGGGACTCGGATCCGCACAAGTTGATCAAAGCCCTGTTTGCGTCGGTGCATGAGGCCATGCGGCTGGGTGCACTGGCCGGCATTGAGCATGGGATCGAGACCACGCACGACGGATACCGCATGGTGCGGCCGCTGCACAATTGATTTGAGTTTGTAACCAGAATAGGACCACAATTATGAGTTGCGCGGTTAAACCTGAGGATGCACCGGAGGACGACAGCCCGATCTCGCGAGGGCAGTGGTACGCGTGGTTTATCATGGCCTGCGCGGTCGCCGCTGCGGCGATCATGGCAGCCGGCGCGTGGGACGCTTTGCGGTAAGGAGAGCCACGATGGCCACCGTGTACCGAATCTACAAATGGACTGAGACGTTTGAGCGTGCGGAGTCGCGCAAGCTGAAGACGCTGACATGGATCGCCATGCCGGTCTCGTTTGCAGGTCGCGGGTACAACCAGATGGCCGACGAGTTCGGGGACGAGTTCCCCGCCATGTACGGTGCGTGGTGCGCCCTGTGCGCGTTTGCGGCCGGGTGCCATGTCCGGGGTACGCTGGGGGACCATCGGGGGAATCCCCTGACGACCCGCCACATCGCCCGCGTGACCGCCATGCCGGTCGAGGTCTTTGAGCGACTCATCGACTGGGCCAGCCGGCCTGACGTCGGATGGCTCGAGACCATCAGCCGCGAGCAGCATCTCGCCCAGATCGAACAGACGCAACAGACGCAACAGACGCAACCAAAAATTCCAGGCCCCGACGCGTCGGGGGAATCCCCCGACAATCCCCCGAGCACACGACCGGACACGACCGTACCGGACAGTACAGGACCGGACAAAACCGAACAAAACAAATCTCGTCGTACGGACGGTTGGGCGTCGGCGGGAGTTGATTTCTTCGAGTCGGTTCGGGAGATCGCCAACGGTATGCACACACTGAGCCATCGCGGCAAGCTGCGAGGACTCGATCGCGACACCATCTGGCGGATGGCATGGGTCGCGTGTGAATTCGACCGCCCAGGGTTGCTGGACGCCCTGGCGCGAATCCGCGAGGGAAACGTCCAGAAACCCAAAGGCTACTTAGGACGCGCCATGATACGCATGTGTGAGTCTCAGGGGCACAACTGGGACCGAGTCAAACATTTGGTGCCCGATCCGCCGCCGGAACCGCAGGCACCCAATCCACACCATCATGGAGGACCACGCAATGGCCAAGCGAGCCCGCAAACCATCCCCGCGGCATAGCCCGGAACGTGACCAGCGTCGAGCGGAGCGGCAGACGGTCCGGCGAAAGCTGGCGATCGTCAAGCGGCTGACCGCCGAGACGGAATCGATCATAGCTAGGGCTCGCGAGTCGGCGAGCAAGTACGCGCCGCCATCGCGGGAAACTTGGTTCACGCGATTCGCGGCCAAGGATCCCGACCGCGCGGCCGAGCTGCGGGAGGTTGTTGTCGACTGGATCCAGAAGGGGGAGATGCGAGACGCGTATCCGACGCTGTCGCATCTGCATCGATTCGTCGATCACGAAGTTATCCGGGTCGATCGCCAATCGTTCAACGCTTGGGTCGTCAAGGTCGAGGCCAGCCTATGAGCATTTCACGCAACGCGACCAAGGAACGAGCCCAAGAATTTGCACGGATTGAAAAGACGGCCCACAAGCGGATTGAGACCCTCGAGGCTGAGATCGCACGGCTGCGGGCGGCGAATGAGAAATTGCAAAGTGCGCTTGAGTCCGCGCGAGCGTCGCGGATCAAGCTGCGGTTGGATGGCCATGCCCGCAAACGCAAGGGATCGAAGATCAGCGTCCGCGTGATTATCCCCGACACTCACGGATGCTACATCGACCAGGCAGCGGCTGCGGCGTTGTTGGCCGACATCAAGCGACTGAAACCCGACAGCGTTATCCTGCTCGGTGATCATCTGGATTGCGGCGGATTTTTGGCTGAGCATCACACATGGGGATACGTGGCCGAGGCTGCGTATCGGTTCGAGGACGACGTCAACGCCACCAACCAATTCCTCGACTCGCTGCAGCAGGCGGCACCGTCCGCGACGATTGAGTACCTCGAGGGGAACCACGAGCGTCGCATCGAAAAATGGATCGTTACCGACACGTTGCGAGGTGGCCAAGCTGACGCGTCGTTCGTTGCGTCGCTGTTCAGTTGCGAAGTCGTGTTGCACTTGTCCAAGCGTGGGATCGCATTCTACAAGCAAGGCCAGTGCTACGACGGATGTTATGTTCCGGCCACGATCCAGCGCGACAATTGCCACTTTACGCACGGCGTATACACTGGCATCCATGCCGCGCGTCAGCATCTCGTCAAGTACAACACGAATATCTGGTTCGGCCACACCCACCGCATGGACACCTCCACGAAGCGGACCGTTGCGTCAGGCCCGATCGGCGCGTGGAATCCGGGCTGCATGTGCCAGCTACAACCATACTGGGCCCATCAGAATCTCACCGACTGGATGCACGGCTACGGAGTGCAGCTTGTCCAGTCCGGGATGGGTCATCTTAATTTACAGATCCCCGTCATCGACGGGGTCAGCTATTTATCCCCCTTAATGGAGCGAGGAGCCGCATGAGCGAAGACAGAAAATACGACAACATCCCAGACCGCCGGCCGCATGTTTATACGGTCGGCATGGACGGGACCGATGTGCCGTTACCTACGACATTCCAGTACGATCCGCACCCGATTTTCGGGCCGGTCGTTGTCGACCATCCGCCGCAGTCGCATGGATATTGCACGCGGATTACCGAGTTGACGGTCCATCCGCTCGACGACTGCCTGCAGTCGGAGCTAGCGACTAGGATCTCGATCCAAGAGGAGGAGGGCGGGTGGTATTTGCAGATTGAACAGCCCACGATCGCAGGGGGAGTGAGATTTGATTGGGACGAATGGCAAGCTGTTCGAGCTGCAGCCGACTGGCTCGCGGCGACGATGCGAGCGGAGGAGAAATGATGGATACCGAAGCAGTTCCGAGCGGAGAAATGATGGTCACGATTTTGGTAGCCCTCGTCGCGTGTGTTGCGGTCTGGGCGTTTTTTCGTTGGTTCGATCAGGAGATGGATTAGATGAATCGATGGATTTTTGTTGCGGTCGGTTTTGTGTGGTCAGTGATGCTCATGGCGTCGGCTGGGCTGGCTCAAGAGTGCAATGGCACAAGCTGCACGTTGCGACCTGTGGTCGCTAGCGCGGTGGTCACGGCCACGGCACCGGTGGCCAAGCTTCACGCAGCAGCGGCCAAGCGAGTGACGACCTGGTCGCCACGGCGTTGGTTGCGGCGTCGGTAGAAGGGGATTGGCGAATGGTGAGTCGGTCTCCTGGAATTGGTCCCAGGTGCTAAATGGCTTCATGCCACAGAAGTCGGGGGAGGTCCGACAATGCGAGTTCGAGTCTCGCCCGATTCATTGAGTTATTGCGACATGAAGGAGAGGAGTGGATGGCGATTATGACATGGATTTCGATTGCCGAGCGGTTGCCACCTATCAACGAGCCTGTTCCGTTTTGCTGCTGGGTTGACGAATATTTTACCGACGTAAGTTTTGGCACGTACAGGGGTCAGAAAACATTGGGTGCAGCGGTTGCAATGGAAATTGAGGATTCGGAGGAAAATGACTGGGAGCCTTGCTCGCACTGGTACGAGCTTCCACCACCGACAGCACCGGCGAAAGCGGATGAACGCAAAGGATAACCCAGTGCGAGGAGGAAACATGGACAACGAAAAACAGCAGGCCGAGCACTTGGGTTCATCCGATTGTTCGTCGGGAGTATCGGCGGCAAGGGCAAAGCGATGCGTCACGCATAATCACGGCTGCGATTGTAGGAAGTATCGGTTTACTAGGATGCGCCAAGCTCTGATACAGATCATGATTTGGGCAGAGCAGGACGCTATTAGTGGGGAGACAAGACAGAAAGCGATGGCGGACATTGCGAAAGCGTGTCGCGCCGGACTGGTGGATTAAGACGAACGCTGGCGATGACCCAGCCCGAAAGGAGATTTGAAAATGTCAGAAACCAACGATGAGGGCTTGGGTCCATCGCGTTGTTCGTCGTCCGCAACTCTCGTTTCTGCGATGCGGATTTTGGCGAACGACATCCAAAGCGATGACGGCGTTGCAAATGCGGCCATCAGAGAGGCAGCGGATCGAATTGAACAGTTGGAAGCGAAGTTGAAGCAAGTTCACAAGGATTACGGTTGCGAGATTCGCGATCCATGCGGAACAATCTGGGAGTATTGCGATTTGATGCGAGCCAAAGCAATCGACGTTTTGGAATGGTACTACCGAGTCGGTGACGTAGGTGGTGCCGTCGAGCCGATGGACGAGCTTTGCAAGGTGGTCGGAGTCACAGAGGAATGGTTGTGCCGCAAGTAGGTACGACGAACGCACAGGATAACCCAGTGCGAGAAAGGAAAGTAACAATGGCAGAAGACACTAACGAGCACTTGGGTTCATCCGATTGTTCGTCGTCCTGCGATATGTGCCACGGATACAAAACCTTTTCAGCGTTTAACCTTCCAGTGAATTGCCCAAAATGTAGCGCGGATAATCGTGGCAAGAAAAAGCAGGGTTGCCAGAATTGCAACGGAACAGGGCGAGCATGGAAGATATGCGAGTTCACGAACGATCCAATCATGGCGGATTGCGAAGGTTGCGACGGAGGAAGATTGTTTAATTGACCAACGATGGATCGACGCAACACAGAGGTGCGACATACGGCATCCACTTGCGGTCGGGTTCGATTCCCGATTGGTCGCTTTAGGTACGATGAACACCCAAAATCACCGGGTTGCCGCCGGTGAGTATCGATGCGGAAACAGCCGGACGGCAACTCCGGTGCATTTTTTTGTTATGCGATTTGGGGGATGTATGGACACGGTAATAGACGTGCTAAAAGACATGGGAGCGACGAATGTACAATTCGACGACACAGTTGGTGCAGACGCGACATTGCAATTTGAGTTTCGTGGAAAGCGAATTACGCTGCGTGGCGTACATTTCAACGATTCTACGGCAGGCATCGATGGATGTGTGGAGTTTGTTGAATCAGTCGGATAACGCTCCGCATCACGGGGCACGAAAGGAAAAACTATGCAATCAGGAAAAACGTCGATGAGTGCTCCCGTGCATGCGGTTGTTATGCCGCGAATTTACGGACCTATTGCGGAGTCGTGGGTTATTGAGCGTGGCGAGTCGCCGAAAGTCGAGTGGTTGACGCCAGAACGAGAGTGGCAAGGTTCGATTTTCGAAGCAGCGAGATTTGAGTTAGACGAACGAGAAAAGGCCGAATGGTGGTTGCAACGCGAAATCGATGCAATTGCGTCGGTATAACGCACAGGATAACCCAGTGCGAGGAGGAAACATGGACAACGAAAAACAGCAGGCCGAGCACTTGGGTTCATCCGATTGTTCGTCGGGTATTGAGTATGACTGGCAAGCAAGCAACAGAGGCAAATCCAAAACGGCAAAGTTAGGGTTGTTTTGGTGTCGTGCATGCGATACCCACAAAGTTGGCCAGCACGGTAAATGCGAAGCGTGCGGTCACAAAGAGAACCGGAATAAAATCCGGCAGTAGGCAGACGAACAATCAATTCTCCCCGCCTGACCCGTGGAGAATATCACCGAAAACCTACCTCAGCCGTGGAGAATGTCGCCAATAACTCGGCTGAGGTGAGGATAATGTCCGGCGAGCTTATGCTGGGTTGGGGGGGCGTCGGGACTTGCGGAGATGTTCCGACGGGCTGCGGTTTGTAGGGTTTGCGAGTCTTTGCACGACTCGCAGCGGGCGGAAAACGCAACGTAAATCGGTGCCGTGGTCCGCGCCGTGGTCCCGTCGGGCGTAGCCCGCAAATAGTAGCCGAGATGCGCGAGCATCCGGGTTGAAGCGTGGCAAACGTCGCGTGGTGTCGAGCGGTTCGACCCGGGGGCTCGCGCCCCTCGGCTTTTATTTATTGCCGCTTCGCCGCTCGCATCTCAAAACGGGAGGAAATAGGCGGATTTATTTCCTCCCGTTTTGGTTTTTATTGTCGCTTCGCGGCTCGCATTTCGGAAAGACTCATCTTGCGAGGGCGCGGTTCGGCGACGGCGGTGGAGCTGCCCGCGGAGGAGGAAACGACCGGGACGGCGGCGACGAGATGGGCGTCGGGGTCGGTGGCGACCGATCGGTCGTCGCGTCGCATGGCCACATGCCGTCGAGCGATTCGGCGATCGGATTCGCCCGGGATCTTGACCCCCTGCAGCGATCCGCCGACTGCGGCCAAGAGCAACGCGTCAAGGAGGTGATTGTCCCGGTTGGGCCGGACCGCCCACTCGTACAGCTCGCGGCCCTGGCCCGCCGTCTTCGTCGGGTACTCGCTGGCCAGATGGTCCGCGATCATGCGGTGACGCAATGCGGCAGCTTTGAAGAGAAACCACGCACCTGGCGAGTCCGAGCCCTCGATCGTCCAGGACTCGTTGAGTTTCGTTTTCCACGTGTTGGTATCGATCAATACGTACCTCGGGGCTCTCGTCCCACGCGTCGGTGGCATCCGCCACCCGTATCCGATCCGCTCGCCCCGCTTGGGCCGATCCAGCGACCATGGCCGTTGCCGTGCCGTGACGCCTCGACCGTGCGATGGGATGACGTTGGGATGTGCTTGCGAAAATTGGTACACGGTTTCCGCCTGGTAGCCCGAGTCGACCACCATCTGCGAGATTCGCATCATGGCCCCATCGTCGCGAGTGTACTCCACCGCCAGCCGTTCGGCCCGCAATCGGTTGAGCCCCTCGAGCAGTGCCGCCGTGGGCGACCGCAGCCCGGTCACCCGCAACATCGTCCGTTCGACTTCGGAGAGGGTCAGGTAATCGATCCCCTGATCCGGCCACACGCCGTAGTCCAGGACCAGGCCACGGAAATCGGACCCGATGCCAGCGACCACCCACCAAAGCGAGGAGCCCTGGACATCGACCCCGAGGGTCACATGGTCGACCCAGTCGGGGCATTCGCCGCGCTTGTGCGTCGGGAGCGTTCGCAAACAGTACTGGTCGGAGGTCAGGCAGACGATTCCCTCCACCGGCGCGATCAGCGGGCGGGGGCTGTTTTGGTATTCGGCATCGAACGTGTCGGGCGAATCGTAGCGCAGGTCCATCGCGTGCTGCAAGGCCGATAGCTCATGCGGAGCCTTGCGCGCGGGCCATCCGACGATCGAACCCTCGTCCATCGCCGCGCGATGCGCACGGTAGAATTTGGTCGCCTTGGGGTGGTCGTCGATCCCCTCGGCGATCTCGTCGGCGCGGATCTCGAAATAGTCTTTCCATAGGTCGGTATTCGTCGGCCATTCATAGACCAGCTTGCAGCGTTCGCCGTGCCACTTGGGCATCAAGGCCCGGTTGAGCATCCGGTCGGCCATGTCCCCTTCGCGGATCACGGTAACGGCGGAGAATCCCGAGATGCGTTTGCCTGGTCCGGCTAGGCCAAGGATCGCACCACCGACGACCTTTTCCCGTTTGGCGCATTCGGCATCCGAGAGAGCCGAGCTGTCGGTCTGCGGATCGTTGACGATGACAAAATCGGGGCGGAGGGTTTTGCCGTCGGCCAAGGTTTTCATCATTCCGCGGATTCGGCCCATGATTCCAGCGACTCGGATCGTGGCGCCCGAGGCTTTGCTGCCGGCGACGGTGGGGAAAATCAGTTCTTTGCGCTTCCACCCGATGCGGGTTTGCGCTCCCTCGGTCGTTTGGGCGTTGCCCCGTTGGGTGATTCCTTCGAGGCATCGGATCGGGTAAGCGATCTCGGGGAAATCTTCGAGCAGTAGTGGCCGAGTTTCCCATTCGATCTTGATCGTGTCCAGCGATTCCTCCGCGGCTCCTTCGTCCGCTTCGACCAGGACACCGAAACGACGGTGACCGTAGGCTAGGACCCACATCATGGCCCGCAGCAGGATTGTCGTCTTGCCCGAACCGCGTGACATCGCGATGGCTTTGAGACCGCCATCGATGGCTCGCTGTTCGATGTCCTTCAGGATCCGCAGATGGTCGTCCGAGAACGGCAGCGGGAATGACTCGGGGAAGTAGGTGAGGAGGAATTTCTTGAGATCCCGTTCACACGCCGCGCGGCGTTTTGCGTTTACTATCTTGGGAATCGGGCCGATGTCGCGAGCTTCGGTGGATTGCTCGGAGGATTTGGCGGCCTGGCGGTTGCGGTGTTTGGTGTAGGCGTCGGTCATGGCATTAGAAGCCGAGCGGCGCGAGCCGCCGGGTGGGAGCGTGGCAAACGTGGCGGGGTCGCGAGCGGTTCAGACCCGGGGGCTTGCGCCCCTCGGCTACTATTGGGAGCGTTGCGGGCGTAGCCGCACGATGCCCGCCTTTGGCGCGCAGTCGCAGGTCGGGTAGTACCACGTGATCTGCTCCCGCGTGGATGCGGCGCGGTAGCGAGCGTCGCAATGCGGGCAGCGTGGGGCCCGGTCAGATGGTTGGCGATCGTAGCGCCCGAACGATTTCGACGAGTGGGGTTTGATGTGGGTGGGAATCATTCCGCATCCTCGATCGAATAGCCGTCGAACAGTTTCGAGCTGGGGAGCGCCTGGTCACGTGTCGCGTGTTGCGACTGGATCAGATACTCGTTGAGCGTCAGTTCCGGCGTGATCCAGAGATAGCCCGGTTGCTTCGAACAAGGCTTGAGATTGCGGAACCATTCGCGGGCGTTCTTGGGCACCGGCAGCCACATGCGCAGCCACTGCGGCGAGCGGTCGAGGATGTCCACGGTGGCACGATACGCCGCG
>Ga0208855_1000292_pt1 | contig 14267 bp, 16 predicted proteins | sample LakMenEpi17May12_FD_150708 | JGI IMG/M metagenome (GOLD analysis project Ga0208855, IMG submission 150708) | Freshwater microbial communities from Lake Mendota, WI - 17MAY2012 deep hole epilimnion (SPAdes) | ecosystem: Environmental > Aquatic > Freshwater > Lentic | place: Lake Mendota, Madison...
CAAACAGGTGCGGACTCTGCCACTCTCCCCGCATGGTCTGCAGGTGATTCCCCAGTTCATCGATTTGAAACATCACCCCAGGCTGGGCATGAACCGCCGACACCATGCCGGCATCGCTGGCAAACTCGCCCCCGCCCTCGAGTTCATCGGCGCCGGCCAGGTGCAGAATCTCTGAGTTCAGCGACCGGGCATGTTCCTTGCCGGCGCCCGTGGGAGCCAGCCCGATCACATACAGGTTCGTCCGGTTGCCCTGGGCGTCGCACACCCACCGCGACGCGAGCACCGCTTGCAGGGCCAGGGCGCCGGCCAGGGCCATCGTCGGCATGGGCCGATGCGCCGTCGCGAGGTTGTGTCGCATGACTTCGCCGATCAGACCCGGCACATTGAGCAGTTCAGCCGGGAAGGGGGGCACTAAGGGGGCATCAGCGGGGCGTTTGCGGGGCGTCGACGGGGCGTCGGCGGGGCTTGACAGCCACCCCGTCAGGTCCGTGGCAATCGTAAACTCAAGATCGTCGCGGCAATGCTGGGCAGGGGCGGATCGCACTTCACGCACCCGCGGGGCATTCATCCCCGCCGCAAGCCCCGATTCGAGCGTGGCCACAGCCGCGGCCTCGCCGTCATCGTGGATCATGCCATTGGCATGGGCCGCGTCCAGCAGCCCCTTGCGGGCGTCGCCTTCGTCGACTTCTCCGCCGGCGATGAGTTGCCCCATCCGAAACGCCGCGGTGTTCAGGGCGTCGTTGCGGGTTCCCTTCATGGCCTGGGCAAGTCGCGAGCACTCAGCCGCCAACGCACTGGCGCCGTAGCCGCTGGCCGTGAGACTGGGAACCGGCTTCACAATCCAGTTGGACGGCGCCGGGATGGGCGCCGCCCGCTCGGGCTTCGGCACCCATCCACAGTTGGACGCGAGCTCACGCACTGCCGCAAGCAGGTCTTCCCACGCGATCCGCTTGGGCTCGCCTTGGAGCAGGTCATACCGCCCGCCCTTGGGATGTAGCGATGGGCCGACCACGGTCTGGGCGCCCGTGCTGCGAATCTCGACAATCATCCCATGGTCGCCCGTGAACTTCGTCGTGACGGCGCCCTCGCAGATGTACCACCAGTGGCTTGCGGGGTTGCCCTCTCGACCCGCCACCACCGTGGTCGGCAGGAACTCACGGGCAAACTCGCGAGCCTGTTCGCTGTCCAGGTCCACATCGACCAGCCACCCAGACGGCTCGCCCAGGATCAGCCCGACGTTCCCATCAGGATCGACTTCGCGATGCAGGTCGGCTTGCGCGAGCCGCAGGTGTTGCCACCCCTGCATGATCGGACCTTTGCAGCCCCGCGGGATCGGCACCACGCGCCACCCGTGATCGACGTACTGCCTTGCGGCTTCGAGTGTGTTGATTTGGTTGGGCGTTGCTGTCATGGTGGGCATCCGTGCCTTCGATCGTGGTTTCGTCTTCGTCCTGAAGCGGTTCAAGTTTTTCGCCGGTGTGCTGTTCCCAGAGCCTTCGCAGCACCGGATCAGCCTGAAGACCCTTCCAGAGCTTGTGAAATGCCTTGGCTTCGAGCGCTTGGCATCGCTGTCGCGACAACCCGATAAGAACCGCACACTCTTCGAGCATCCGAATCGATCCTTCGGTACTACCGCGGGGCATCACCGGCCCCCTTCCGCGCCTGCGCTTCCAGCACTGCACGCACGATGCGCCGCCAGTTTTCCTTGTACCCTTCTGGTTGACCGTCCCACTTTTCTACGGTGTCAAATCCAGCCCACGAAGTCTCAAACGCAACGCGGGCGAGGTCGTCGATGCCCTTCTCGTCCACGAACCCCGCCGCCTTGCACGCGGCGACGGTCGCCTCAGCCTCCCGCTTGGCCTTGTGTGCATCACGCATGATCCGTTCGATGCCCGCCTGCCGTTCCTTGATGTGGTGGGCGGTTCGCTCGGGGTCGTCGTGAAACTCGCTTCCGCCCGGCGTGCATCCAGAGGCAACCAGCGTGTTCCACTTGCGCAGTTTCGCCTCGGCCTGCTCGCAGCGAAATCGGTAGTCTTCCATTGCGGCGCGTAAATCGGCGGCGGTCCTGTAGTCGCTGCGGATCAGTTCGCCGCCGACATACTTCTCCAACTGCTCGCAGCGGGCGAGGAGGGTGGTGTTCTCGGCTTGCAGTGATGCCAGAAACCTTTGTGTGTCTTCGGTACTCATCGCTTCGCTCCCTTCGTCTTCTTCTCCCGCTTCCGCCTGTCGGCTGCGACGGCGCGGAGGATGGCGGCGTCCATGGTGATGTCGATCATCTCTGCCAGCAGTGCCCGCTTCCATTGCAACGACTCTGCCGTGTCATACTCGCTGCGATCAATCCAGTGCGCCGCAATCCTCTCCCCCGCCGTCTTGCTGCTCATGACGCCTCCTCGTCTTTCCAGCCAGCGTCCCTAGATGCGTGAAACTCCTCTTCGATTCTGTCGGCAAACTGCCGAAGCCGCTGCGCCATCGCGTCGCCGTCTTTGGCCGGGTCATGGTGCCGCATAAGCCCATATCCCAAGAAGTACCACCAGTCCTTGCGACGATCCCACATCTTTTTCCAAGCCCAGATATGCGTGCTAATCGCGGCGCACAACATTGCTCCGATCAGCACCACTGCGCCTAGCCACCAACAGACCGTTCCTACAAACTCGTTCCATTCACTGCTCATTGGGACGCCTCGCTTTCCACCCTTCGCCACACCGGGCCGGGGTTGCCGTTGTTAGAACGGAATGTCGTCGGCATTGGTCGCCACCCACGCATCCGACATGAACGCCTCTTCGCCGCTGACCGGGTTCGCCGCGGGCTTTGGGGCTGGCTTGGGCGCTGGCGCTGGCCGCTCCCACGCCGGCATCAGATCGTGAACTTCCGCCCATTCGTTCTCAGGCTCGGGCTTCTTCTCGACCACGCCCCCGCCGCGGATGTACGCCAAAATCACCGCCGCAAACTCGACCCGTGGCCCCGGCTTCTCGCCGACCAGCCGATACGACTTGATCTCTGAGAACTTCGGGTTGTCTTTCTTCGGGACCGTTGTGATCGCGATAGGCTCGAGCACCGCCCCGGCCTTCGCAAGCTCACACGCGAGCTCCGTCGTCGCCGGCACCGGCACGTTGCTCCGCGCCTTCCACCACTTCTCAGCCTTGTCTCGCGCGTATCCGCCGTGGTTGAAACAAATCCACTCGCAAACACGATCCTTGAACCCCGTGCCGGTCTGATACTCAACCTTCAGCGTCGTCGGCGCGTTGGGATCGTTCCGCTTTTCGTGGACGTAGTACCCCACCCCCACGACTTGTTCGACGCTGGGCTCAAACGCGTCGCTGTGCTGGCTGAGGATCGGCAGGTCCAGGGCCTGAGCCTGGTGCTTGTACTTGGTCGCGTGTTCGGGGAACACCGACCCGCACTCGGGGCATTCCTTCACAGACGCATGAACGTACTCGCCGCAGACCTTGCACATCTTGGTCGGCGCTTCGCCGTCGCCGCCGCCGCCGAGCTTCTGTTCGTCGCCTTGGAGCCGATCCACCGGGCCATGCCTCGCGATGTTCTCCGCGAAGTCCAGCACCAGACAATCATCCTTGCCATCGCAAAGCCGGAACCCACGGCCCACCATCTGGTAATACAGGCCCTTACTCATGGTCGGCCTGAGCATCGCGACGCAATCGACGTTGGGCGCATCGAACCCCGTCGTGAGCACCATCACGTTCACCATGAACCGAACCCGCCCTTCGCGGAACCGGGCAATCGCCGCGGCACGCTGCAGGTCCGGGGTGCCCCCGTCCACCATGTCACAGGTTTCGCCCGATTCCACCAGCACCGTCTGAATATGGGCAGCATGGGCCAGTGAGCAGGCGAAGATCAGGACGCTCTTGCGATCCTTCGCGACCTCGAGCAGTTCCTTGACCGCCGCCCGCACCAACGCATCATCGTCCGCGGCGTGCACCATCTCAGAGCCGACAAACTCGCCGGCGACCACGCTGAGCTTGGACGTATCGATCATCGCCGACACAGAGCCCTTGCTTTTGAGCTTGCACAGCCAGCCCGCATCGATCAGGTCTTGAACGCCGACTTCATAGCAGATATCTTGCAGGATGCACGACTGGCCCACGATCATCCCGCCCTTGAGCCGGTACGGGGTCGCCGTCAAACCAATCACCCGCAGGTCCGGGTTCACCAGCCGGGCATCTTTGATGAACGACAGGTACATGCCGTCGCCCTTCTCTCCGAAGGGGATCATGTGGCAGTTATGGACAAGGACGCCATCAGCGAAGTAAGAAGGGTGTCCGCTGACGTGCAGGTTGAACACAAGTGCTCCACCTGGTGGTTGGCTAAGTGAATTACGCACCAGCCTCTTCGAGCCAGGTATAGGTTCTTGAGCAGGTCCTGTTCTCTTCTCACTATCATGCGGTGACTGCGACCGTCCACTTCGATAGCGATCTTCCGCATCCGATGCGCCACATCGATCTTCAACACTCGCGCTATTGCCAGTTCCCTGAACTCCGGCACACGCACACCCACTTCGGACTCCCACTCGCCGCCCAACTTCTCCAACAGCATTTGTTGATGCTTCGTCGTCGTGCCGTTCCCGCCGCGCACCTTCGGCGCGTGGCCTATGGCCTTCATCGTGGCCGAAACCTTCGCCCGATTCTCGGGCAGGCAGATTGCATTCCTCGTGAGCTTCGCGCACCGAATTGAGCAGAACACCTGCTTGTTCCACGGACGCTCTTTGCAGATTCGCACCTTGCCGCTGGGCAGTGTCGTCGACCATGGCCGGAACTCTGCCCCGCAGCATGGGCATTGCTTCGAGGCCAAACGCCAGCGTTCCCCGTTCCATGTCCCCGGCCTTGACCCAACCCCTGTCCGTCCAGATTGGGTGGTAAGAAGTGCATCGGATGATCGTTCCATCGTCAAACTCCAAATTCCGAACGTGGTCCGACTTGCGTGCCGAAGTTGCTAAAACCGTGCCGATCCCATCCGCTGTGCGAACAGTCATCCCGCACGCGATATCTTCAATGTTCACGTCACCGCTAGGCGTGCTGATCTTCGTGCCCTGAATGAAGCACTCATCGATTATCAACAAATCCACCGCCCCGATCTCGGTCGCCTTCTTCCACACCGATTGGATGCCCGCCACTGTGACGTTGTAGCCCAGGTCTTTGCGACCCAGCCCAGCCGAGTAGATGCCCACGGGCACATCCGGCGCGAGCCGTTGCAGGGTGCCCGCGGTTTGCTCGAGCAGTTCCTTGACGTGGGCCAGCACCATGACGCGAGCGCCCATGTCCGACCACTGCTTGCAGAGCGTGGCCATCACCGGCGTCTTCCCGCCGCCGGTGGGGATCACCACACAGGGATTCCGCGTCGTGTGCGAACCGAGATACGCATGGACGGCATCGACTGCCTCTTGCTGGTAGGGGCGGAGGTTCATGGGGTGGTGTTCTCCGTGACCGCCGCCGGCGCCTTCGCAGGCTTCACCTTCACACGCTTCTCACGCACACCCTCAATCTCGATGTCGCCGGCCAAGATGTCGACGCCAGTCATCGCGGCAAATGTGCCGTAGACCGTCATGAACTCGCGCAGCCGCATGACCGCCACGCCGTCATCGACCACGAACATTGGAATATTCGCACGCCGAGATCGATAGTGCCATTCATACACAGCCCGATCGTGGTCGCTGGGCTTAAAGAACACCCAAGAATCCAAATTGACCCGCACGTAATCACTCATGGCTTGGTCTCCCGCTCCACCGTGATCACCACGCGCGGAGCCTTCGCATCAACTTCCGTTTCAACACTCCCCCACTTCACGCCCGCATCGTCATCCCACAGCCCCGAATCGGTGATCCCATCGATCGCCGCCTTGAGCGTTGCAATGATGTTGTCGCGGTCGCGGCGCCGGTTGGTCGCTGCGATCCATCGCACATGGACGGTGCATTCATGGCCGGGCCACGGGGCTTGGTTGACCATCCATCGCCGCTTGGCTTCATCCCAGCGAGATGAGGCGTTAGTGATCCACGCCGACGCTACCACGCGACCGTGAGCCCACCGCCTCAGTTCCTTCTTCGCCTTGGCCTTCTGCATGAAGTGCGGTCGCGCGTTGGGTGAGAGCGCCGCAGGTGGTATCGGAATCTCGAAAGTGATTCTCATGGGAAGCGTCCTTGCTCCAGCGGCCTCGCCGCTAATTCGCCTGCCTTCGTGACTGATTCGACCGGCGCTGCAGCCGCAGCCGCCGACGCTTTCCTTTGCCGGGCTTGCCAACTCTCACCCGATGCCAACGCCCGCCAAGCCGCTTCGTGTATGTTCGCAGCTGTCCGCTCTTTGCATACACGCCACACACCAAGGGCCAAAGAAGGTCAAACACGCCACGCCCTCCAACCTAATCCCATCCCGCGGCCTTCAGACCGCGGGACGGGGACCACACGCACACAAGATGATCAGCGCGGAGCCGTCGCCAGCGGCTTGGGGCCACCAGCGCCGACGCGGGGCGGCACGAACTGCTTGGGCGCGCCACCCGGCGCACCACCACCCCCGCCAGCGGGCGCGGCGCGTCCGTTCGGATTCGCACCTTGGCCGGGAGGAGCGGCAGGGCGAGCCGGAGCACCAGCGCCACGCTGGGGGGTTGGGGTAGAGCCACCGAACTTACGCTTGACCGATGCACCGGTCGCATCGAACCAGTCAAGGAACCGATTCTGAGGACCGCCCTGCGCGTTCACGCTCTTGCGGTCGATGCCGATCTTGGCCTGCAGCACCTTGCCGATCAGTTCGTTAGGCATCCCGCGGGGCAAGCCCACCGCCAGCCGCACGCAGGCAAGCTCAGACTGAGCGATGCTGCGAGCCGTATCGTTGTCGCTGTTGAAGAACAACCGCAGCCACGCCTTGCGGCCTTGATGCTGGCCTTCGACGACTTCAAACGTGAATTCGTGGTAGTTCTTGCCCTGGATCGTGGCGCCGTCCACCACCTTGGGCTTGCTGGTGCGCTCCTTGATGTCGCTCACCATCAGGGTGTACGTGCCCTCAGGCAGGGGCGAGTAATCCGGCCCGCTTGTGTCCACCTGATCCGCTGGCGTTTCCCACGCGGAAAGGTCCATCGTCTGACCATCACCATTGACTTCGTGCTCTTGACTCATGTTCATGAACTCCTAAACCTGCAACCTGCTTTCCTGCTTCGTGACGCTGGCGACAAGCCAGGGCCTACTTCTCAACTTCTTCGAGCGCGTCAAGTTCACCCTGATCCGGCTCGCCCGTCACTTCGCCCGTGTCGGTGTTGACCGCTTCGGCCTCGACACTCACCGGCGCGACTTCGCGGGTGACGGTCGCCCAGCCCGTGCCCGCATAGGCATGGCTGGCATACATCGCGAACGGATCATCACGCACCAGCGGAAACTCCGCGGGCAGCGAGGGGCATCGCGTCTTGGCGTAGTGAGCCAGCGTCTTCGTGGTGCGGACCACCCGCTTGTTGGATTCCACCACCACGTTGCGACCGCCCTTGCCCTTGGCCGATGCGCCGCTCTTGCGGAGCGTGACCGGAATGAACGCGAACAACACATCATCCGCCCAGGCTTGGATAAGCTTGTTCACATCCGTCTGCGAATCACGGTGCAGCGACATCGAATACTCGGTGTATTCATCGCCGTCAGGGGGCCGCACCTTCTGAGTCTGGGCGTGCCCCAGCAGCAGGATCGCCATGTTGCGATGCTCACGCAGGGCATCGAGCTTGTTGAGGAACGCTTGCCACAGCGGTGTGACCATCTTCCAGCCGTTGTAGAACTCCACCATTTCGATGGGGTAGCCGTTGTTGAGCTTGGTCGCTTCGGCGTTGACGTACTTCTCAAGTTCGTCCAGCGTGTCGATCACGCAGGTCTGAAAGTTGTGCTCATCGTGCATCAGCGCGTCGATCTGGGCCAGCACGTCGGCGTAGCTGCGAGCCCGCGGGAACCGCGACACATCGAGTTGATCGCTCCCCTCTTCAGCTTGAATGAAGATGGGGTTGTGGGAGTACGCCGCAAACGTGCTCTTGCCGATGCCTTGCACGCCATAGAAGACCGTGCGCCATGGCCGCACGACGCGACCCCGAGTAATCGAACCAAGCAGACTCATAAGAAAACCTCCTGATAGGCCCGCGATCCGAACGCAGGCAATTCCGAAAGCGGCAAGTGTGGGGAACGATCCCAAACGCCCTGAGCGAGCCGATCCGTCTAAGGTGGCGTCGCCCTGCATCACCTGCCGAAGTTCAAACCAAAGCCAACACCATCAGCACAACCGCGACAAACGCCATCACCGCGATGCACGCACGGTTGTCACTCTCCCACTCTTCACTCACGTAATCGCCGCCGGGGCCGAGTTTGATGGGGGGTTGGTTCACAGCGTGTTTCCTTTCGTAGCGAAGTAATCCTCAACTTCCGCCCGCGTCATCCCGTGCTTCTCTTCAAAGCCACAGGCGCAGTAGTACCCCGCGACGATCTCGGGCATGTTGTTCTCAGGCTCCGCGTCCTGGTGCGACTGGTGATCGATGCTCTCGCCACACTTGGGGCACTCAATGGCCGGCGGCTTGTTGAATGGCTTGGTGGTGCGAACGATTTCGGCAAAGGTTCTCATGAGCGAGCTCCGCGAGCCTTCGCGATTGCGGCGCGGGCGGCTAGAACGTCATCCCACTGGATACCGTCAACCTGCGACGGTTCGCCGTCCACTTCGCACTCGGCTGCGTCTTTGACCAACGCCTCCAGAGCCGCCAGAAGATCGGGGGCGGATGCGATGAGGCGGGCGTTGGCTTCAACGCACGACATGCCACCAACGCCGGATGAGCAGGTTCTTGCAACCGCCGGCGGGTGGATTGCCCCGGGCAACTTCTCGCCGGCCCGGATGTACCAATCGCGGTGATGCGCGCCCTGGCCGGTAATGGCCTTCCACGGTCCCGGCGTGTGCTTCGCCTGCATGTCAGTTCTCATGATCGAGCTCCCCGCCCACGCCGCTTCTCGCTGCGCAGGCTCTTCATCGCGCCGGCGTTCTCGCGAACGAACCGCCTCAGTTCGTCGTGAGGCACCAGCACGATCTTGGGTTCAATGCGGATGCACTTGACCAGTCCATCCGCGATCAGTCGCCGCATGGTCGCGAGCGACACATCCAGCAGCACCGCCGCACGGCGTTGCTGATAGCACAGACAAGGCTCGCTCGCGTCGTCAGTCGCAAGCGAACCACCGAGAGAGGAGTGAGACGAAAAAGCACCAGTGCCGTTTCCAGCACTGGTGACCAAGACACCACGACCGTCGCCATCGAAGGGGAAGTTCGCTGCGCTGCCAGCTTGCGCCGGGGTCGTGGTGTTGAGTTCAAAGATTGAGTGAGTGCGTGACAGCATGGCGAAACTTCCCTGCCATGAAGATAACACGTATTCACTACAAAAGCAACTCGGTTTGCCCACGATTTTTGTACGAAAACTCACAACCTATTGTCTTGAAAACACTTGCACAGTCAAAAACGTGTTGAATAAGATGGCCCCACATGTCGGACCCTCGCCTTGGAATGGCGCTGCGCAGGATGCGCGAAGCCCGCAGCCTGAGCCTTCGCGACCTTGAGGACGCGATGGGCGTTTCATTCACGACGATCGGCGCACGCGAGCGAGGCAAACTGGGCCTAGACGACGACGACGTTGATGCCTATTTGAAGGCGATCAAAGCAGATCGGCGTGAGCTCGAAAAGACGCTCGCGACAATCGTGGTCCAGCCCAAAGCCACCGACACCATCCCGCTCCTCCCCACCATCGCCAGCGCCGGCCGCGCATGGTTGGATCGTGGGGACGCACAGGACTTCCCCGACGGGACCAAGCAGGTGCCCCGCGGTCGACGGGCCACCCATCCCGCCGCGTTCGCGGTGACGGTCGAAGGCACATCGATGCAGCCGCTCTTTCAGCCCGGGGACATCATCGTGTGCGAGCCCATCGAGGACGAAGAGGACGTTGACCGCCTGCAGGATGGGCGGGTTGTGGTCGCGTGGACGCATCCCGCCGTCCAGCAGAGCCAGGGCAAGGCGATCAAACCACCCGATGGGCTGCAACTCATTCCGCCGGCGGGGTTCGTGGGGCGCTGGGAATGGCGGGCCGACCGATCCGCCGTCATCCGCAAAGACAACGGGCACCACCAAGCCGTATGGATTCCCGCCGCCCACGATGGGCGGGTGTTCCTCGCCGTGGTGGTGGAGTTCACGCGGGCCGTCTGAAAGTTCCTGAAAGTTCTGGGGATTCTTACAAGTGGGGAGTTCTTGCACAGGTGGGGAGTTCTTGGCCACTTCGATCCCAGCAAAATCACAGAAGAATCACACTTGGCGCACAAAGCATGGCTTCCCTCATCCGCGATCCCAATGGCCGCTTCCGCGTGCAGGTCAGCCGCACCGATGGACGCCGCTCGACGATCAGGCTCGGGAAAGTACCCAAGAACCACGCGACATATGTGAAGAGCAGAATCGAAGACCTGGACGCCGCCCGCCGGATGGGCGCCAGCCCCAGCCCCGAAACCGCCCAGTGGTTGGCGATCGTCGACAGCCGCCTCATTCGTCGCCTGAGTGTCGCGGGGTTGGTGGTCCTCGCCGATCGCTCGGTGCACACCCTTGCGACTGCCGCCGCCAGGATGCTTGAGGAATCCACCGCCCAGCCCCAGACGCGACGCCACCACGAAGACCTTCACGCCGCCCTCGCAGCGCACTTGGGCGGCAAGGATCGCAACCTTGCGACCATCACCCCCGCCGAGGCTCATGCGTTCCGGCGCTGGCTGGAGGAGCACTACGCACCCGCGACCGTCGCCAAGCAGATCAAGCGCTGTCGGCAGCTCTTCACCTACGCCGTCAAGCGAGGCATGATCGCCGAGTCACCCTTCGCCGAAGTGCGTGCCGGGTCGCAGAGCAACCCCGCGCGGCAAGCGTACATCGACGTGCCGACGATCAATCGCGTGCTCGCCGCGTGCCCCGATGCCCGATGGCGATTGATCGTGGGCCTTGCTCGGTTCGCTGGGCTTCGCGTGCCCAGTGAGTTGTTCGCCCTGCGATGGGCGGACGTTCGCGCCGATCGCCTTCGCGTGGAGTCGCCCAAGACCGCCGGCCAAGGTAAGCCCGAACGGTTCGTGCCCATCACCCCCAGCCTGCGACCGATCCTTGAGGACTTCACCACCAGCGTCCCGCCCTCGCGCCGGGTGCCGACATGGAGGCTCTTGGTCCCACCCGCGGGGAGCACCGAGAAGGCCCTGAGCACCACCAACCTGCGCACCGGCCTCATGGACATCATCACCGCCGCGGGCCTGAAGGCATGGCCCAAGCTCTACCACAACCTTCGGGCGTCGTGTCAGACCGACCTGGAAAGCCAGTTCCCGACGCACGTCGTCTGTGCATGGCTGGGCAACACGCCCAAGGTGGCGAGCGAGCACTACCTGCAGGTGCGTGAAGACGACTGGCGGAAAGCCTGCAGCGCAACCCCGAAGTGACGCAAAAAGCGACGCATCGATTTGCGTTCTGACCCTACCCCACCCTCTCCCACCCGCTCACGGCGTGACCCCCGCCAACCCCGTAAGTTCAGCATCACACCCCAGATACGCAAAAACCCCCGCAATTCGCGAGGGTTTCGGCGTTCGGGCCTTACTAGTACCTAATGACCCCTGCGGGCCTCATGGCCTCGTTTTCCCTCTGGTTTTGCGCGGGGTGATCGGGCAACCGACGCACAATCCGACGCATGGGAGGGGGTTTGTTTGGGCGTTTGGGTAGGTCGCGACGATCAGCCGGCGGCACAAAGCACCGGCATTCCAGAATCGGCAACTCGCAGAAATGGCACAGCTCCACGCGCCACCCCCGTTTCAACCATCGGTGCGAGTGAGTGAGAACCGGAGCATCGAGTCACACCACCACAGCCGCAGCCAGTACCCGCCCAACGGCTTGGGCGGCTTGCCCGTTTCGATATGCCACCCACCCGCGGCCTTGCGAAACTCATCCTTGTACGTCGGAATCTTGCATTGGACGGTCGCGATGCGCTGTTGCTTCCCGCAGTCTGTCAGCGAAATCGCGACGCGCTCGACCAGCCAGGCATCGTGCGTATGCCCGCTAAACATCATGTCGGCCCCGTGGATGTAGGCCATCTGCCTTTGGGCCTGAATCGTGTCCAGCGTCACCGGACCACCGCCGCCGTAGCCGTGCGTGTACCACGCCCGAAGACTCCGACGCACGCCGCCATGGGCTTGCACCATGAATCTCAGCCACCCCGCATACCCGCCCTTGATCACCGGCGAGCCGTACCGATCCTGCATCTTCTCCACGAACAACGCCGTCAGGTCGGTGCCGGTCTTGTTCGTGAAGCCCGACTCATGGTTGCCGACGCCGACCATAAGAAGGTGTTTGGCGTACGGGGCGTGAAACTCCGCGGCCTCGTTGACTAGGGCATTCGAGTACGCCGCCACCTTGTGGGCGTCGCGCAGTTCGCTCATGCTGGAGCGCTTGTCGTACTTGCCCTGCATGGCACAGAAGAAGTCGCCGAATTTGATGATGCCCGCGTTGCGGGCGACCGCTTCATCGAGGTCGCGCTTGTATCGCTCGCGGTCGCACTTGGCGTTGTCGAAGTGCTCATCGGCCTGGAGCAGATACCACTGTTCGCGGCCTTCCACCTTCGGCCATTCGTGCCTGAGCGTCAGCACGTTCTCAAGCACGTCGTAGGTCGACGCCACCGCCGGGCCATCCTTGGCCGGCATCTTCTTTTCGGGCATCCGTGCCGCTTTGGTCTTCATGTCGCCTTGCCTCCCCCGCCGCGTCGCGCAGCGAGCCACGAATCAAACTCTTCCAACGAATCGATGATCGGAATAAAGAACGACCGCGCGAGCTCGACTTCAGCCACCGCGCCCGTCGACTGCTTCCACGTCGGCAGCAGGAACACCGCATCGCACTTCATCAGGATGGCGAGATCGCCTTCCAGCCACGTTTCATCAGGGCAGGCCCCGCCGAAGTACGCGGTGTTCTTATGGGGGCAGATCGCCGCCGCGCCCCGCTTCCACAGTTCGAGCGCCGCCGCTTCTGCCGCGCGGATGTTCTCGGTGACAGCCCATTCGCTGGGCCCGCGGTATGGGCCAGCCACATAGACGACGGGGATGTTTTTGTACATGGTCATTTTGCCAGAGCCCTCGCGTATGGGGTGATGCCGACGACGGGGTTTCGCGTCAGCGTGCCCGCGCCTTCCATGAGTCGCAGCAGGTCATCGAGCAGGGTTCCCAGCTTCTTCTCGACCTTGGCCTCATCGTCGCTGGTGATCGCCGTGTAGATCGTGCTCGCGATGTTCGACGTGCTCTTGGCCACCTGGTCCACGCTTCCCGACACGGGCGTATCGGAAACGCCGCCGATCCCGTCGATCGCCGAAAACACCTTGTCGCTGAGGAACCCGGCGCCGAGGGTTTCTTGGCCGAACCGAAGCAGGGCAGCATCGACGCCCCGCCCGTTCTCGCGGCCTTCGAGTTCGTCTTTGAGTTCGCGATCAAGCCCCTTGATCACCGCCGCGATCAGGGCGCCGGCCAAGAGCGCCGACGTGACGCGGAGCCCACGCTTGGGGTCCGTCATCCACGCTTGCGAGATGTGGTTGTACGCGGCGTTGGCGTCCGACCGGAACGAGCCCAGCACGCTCCCGAACCCCGAGGCATTCAGTTCGTGCGACCAGCCGGTTTGGGCCAACGGATCAGCCGAAGGCAGCACCAGCCGCAGGGCGTTCTCGGCCTTGGCCTTGTCGCCGTCATACGCCGCCCAAGCAATCTGGGCCATCTTCGAGTCGATCCACGACTGCAGCCGAACCTCATCGGTGATCGCCGGGATCGAGCGCGTGAAGACCTGGCCGGCCTGATTCAGCGCCTCGCGCCCTTGGCCCTTGCGGGCTTCCGACGCTGCGAGGATCACTTGGCGGATCGCCGCCTTGCCGCCCCGCTTGACCCGCGCGCGGGTCGCACGCCAGCGCTCGCCCGCGGCCTTGTCCCAATCGGAATCGACCACGCCCTCGAGCATCGGCATCGTGCTCGCGATGTTGGACACCGCACCCGTCACACGCGATCGCAGCCATGGACTGGCCTTGAGCATGTCTTCGCGGACCTTCGTGTTCGCGATGGACTTGAGGCCCTTGAGCAGCCGCGCCGTCCCCAGTTCCGCCCACAGGCGGGGAATGCTCGCCGTCGCCGAGATCGCCAGCGATGCGGGCGCCAGGGCCGTACGCGACACTGCGACGTTTCGGGCCAGTTGGTTGGCGACGCGGGCGAAGTTACTGCGCTCGGGCGGACGCAC
>Ga0208855_1000299_pt1 | contig 14087 bp, 13 predicted proteins | sample LakMenEpi17May12_FD_150708 | JGI IMG/M metagenome (GOLD analysis project Ga0208855, IMG submission 150708) | Freshwater microbial communities from Lake Mendota, WI - 17MAY2012 deep hole epilimnion (SPAdes) | ecosystem: Environmental > Aquatic > Freshwater > Lentic | place: Lake Mendota, Madison...
TGATTAAAAAAACAAAGGCAGAAAAACAAGCAGAGTATAGAAAAAAGAAGAGAGAAGAATTAGGAGATGACGAGTTTAAACGATTAGAAAGAATACGCCAGTATAACGCATATCATGCAAATAAACCAATTATAAAAAAAGAAGATGATAAACAAGAACAAGAAGAACAAGAAGAAGAACCTATTCAACCACTAAAACCATTAAAAAAACGTCCTAATCCTATTCCTAAAACAGAGTTAAAAGAAAATAGTATTAAATCATATGTTTCAACAGTTAGAGTTTTATATAATTTTTATACAAAAAAAGAATTAAGTGATACACATGATATAATTAAAGTTATTAATAATCAACCTTATAAATATAAAAATATTAAACAAGATTTTGCATTTTTATTTGATGATAAAATTTTAAATGATATTATTAATCGTTATAATGCAAGATTAGTGAGTATATTTGGTATATTTTCACGTATATATGGTTTTACTATTATTATTAAAAAAATTTATCCTTATATTAATGGTACTATAGAAAAAAGACAAACTAAAAGAGCTAATCGTGTTATTCCTGATGATATTATTAATACTATATCTTTTGATACAACTGAAATAATTAAAAAAGTTGAAGAAACTAAACTTAATAACTATGAAAAAATTATAGCATATTTATTATTACTTATTCCGACGCGTAGATTACATGATTATAGATTTACTAAAAATATTGATAAAATACCAAATAATAATATTGATAAAACATTTAATTATTATTATAACAATAATATATATATTTATAATACTAAGAATAAAAAATACGATGTTATTGATATACCAGAAGTTATTTCTAATCTCATTAATAAAAAAGATGAATATATATTAGGTATAAAATATACTCAATCAGCATTATCTAAATTATTTATTAATGTTATTTATAAAATTTATAATATTAAAATTAATGCTACTCTCATTCGCATTTTATATGCTACTTATTTAAGGTCTTTGAATTTATCAGGTAAAGATTGGGAAGAAAAAGCAAAAAAAATGGGTCATAGTTTAGGTGAAAATATAAAATATTCATATGTTCAAAAAAAGGATAATTAATTTTTTATTTAAAAATATTATTTTAAATTTTAATTATTTATAAAAATATTAAGATATTTAAAATTACAAAAATAAGTAATATCAAATATTTATGTAAAATTCTTCTTTTTGTAATTTTGAAATTGTTTTATTTATTTTTCTATATTCATAATGAGAAATTTCAGGCATTTCATCAAGAATATCACGCATTTCTTTAGCATTCTTCTTTGTTTTTTCAAATGCTAATAACATATTTATGTTATTCATCTTCATTTTGTTAATTAATTCTTTTGCTTTTTCAATTTCAATTCTATTATTTTTTGAATATTTTTCATATTGTATAAATGCATGTGTTCCATAAACAATTCCAATACTGCCAGCAACTATTAATGGTTCAACCATAATTATATTTAAAATTTCATATTAATAATAAATCAATTTTTAAAAAATAATAATATTATATTTAATTAAATGTATTTAAGGAGGTTAATAATAAACCTTTAAATATGATAATTTATAATGACATTAAAATATATATTTCATTTATCTGATTTACATATTAGAACATGTGATAAATTATATTGTAGACATTATGAATATTTATTAATTTTATTAAATAATTATTATCATTATAATGTATATTATTAATTTAAATAAAAAGTTGTAAAAAAATGTAAGGGGGTCAAAGACTTTTTAATAACTTCTATTTAGAACTCTTATAGGACTTTATTACCCTTAGTATCTTTTTACAACTTTTACAACTTTATTAATTATTAATATCATTAATATATTTTATAATATTCTTTATAATCTCTCTCTTTATTTGGTAATTTGTTTAATTCCTTTAAAATTGCTTCTTTTTGTTTATACAATTCATCAAGTTTTGACATTATTTTTATAAATATAATTATATATATTTTTCATTTTTTTAAAAATTGATTTATTATTAATATTATTATAATCAATAATGACATTAAAATATATATTTCATTTATCTGATTTACATATTAGAAATGGTGATAAATTATCTTGTAGATATGATGAATATAAATCAGTATTTGATAATACTATTATTTCAATTAAAGAACAAATATTAAAAAATAATTTTAATAATGATGAATTCATAATAATAATAACGGGAGACATATATCATAACAAAAACATAATTTCCAATTATGGACTTTCGCTCTATAAATCTTTTATTCAAGAACTTGTTAAAATTAATAAAGTATATATTATACACGGTAATCATGATTTTGTTCAAAGTGAATTAAATCATCCAACATTAGTTTCATCATCTTCATTTAATATAGATAATTTAACTATTTTGGATAAAACAACTACTTTTAATATTAATGATATTGGTTTTTCATATGTTAGTATAGATGATACATTAGATATTTATAGAAATAGTGGAAGAATACAAGATTTACCTAAATTTCCTGATATTATAGGTGATGTTAAATATAAAATAGCATTATTTCATGGTTTATTTGCTTATGCTAAATTATATAATGGTCAAGAAGTAAGAGAAGAATATAAACCATATCCTTTAGAATGGGTGCAAGATTTTGATTATGTTTTACTGGGCGATATCCATAAACGACAGGTGTTTAATTATAAGAAAAGAACAATATGTGGTTATTCGGGCTCATTGATACAACAATCTTTTGGTGAAAATATTTTAGACCATGGCTATTTAATATGGGATTTGGAAAATAAGAAAATAGAAGAAATTAATGTTTATAATAATATTGGTTATATTAATATTAAAAGTAATGAAAATGATGAAATATTAATTCGTCATAATGGTAAATATGAATATTTATTAGAAGATGTAATAAAAAAGAATTTGGAACTATTTCCTAAAAAACTAGAAATTAAAACTTTTTCAAAAATTAATTTTCATAATTTAAATAATTTATTAAAAAAATATAATATTCATTTTATTATTATTTCTAAAATTGATGATAATCATTATATTAATGAACGTGGAACTGAATTATTAGATAATATGACAAATGATAATAGTAATGAAATTTCATCAATAATTAATGATGATTATATATTATCCTATTTTAAAAAATTACTTACATCTAAAAAATATAATTTATTATCATCCTTTTTAAAAGATAAAGATACATTATTATTAGATGAAACAATAATTAATGATGATTTAATAATTGAATGTAAAAAAAAGAATTTAGAATTGAAACCATTAATACAATTATGTAATAATGAAATTATGAATTCAACGAAATCATCATTTTTAATTAGATTTTTAGAATGGGATGGTTTATTATGTTATCAAGATAAAAATTGGTTAAATATGTATGATATGAATTCTACAACATTTTTAATAAAAGCACCAAATGCATGTGGTAAATCATCTATATATGATATATTATTATTAGCAATATGGGGAAAAACTCCAAAAATGGATGGATTATCATCAGGAATTATTAATTATAATAAAACAACAGCTCAAACAATTATTGATATTCAAATTGATGGAATTATTTATAAAATTATAAGAACATTTCAAAAAGATATAATATCTAATAAAATGAAAAAAAATAAATCAATCATTTATAAATATATTAATAATGATGAAATTGAAATAATTGGATGTGATAAATTATGTAATGATACTATTAAAAAATTATTTGGAAATATGGATAATTTCTTAAATTCTGCAATGATTACACAGAATAATGATAATGATATATTAAAATTGGATTATGATAATACTATAAAATTAATTGATAAATTCAGTAATGTTGAATATATATATAATTTACAAACTTTATTTAATACTGCTCATAATAAATATAAAGACTTTAAACGAACGATTGAAAATAAAAAACAGGTTTATGAAAAATTAATATCAACAAACAAAATAGAAGAATTAACAGAAGAAGAAATACAAAAGACAAATGATTTAATATCAGAATTGCAAAAACAAAAAGAAGAATTATTAACAAAATTTAATTCTATTATGATTGATATTAAAAATCCTAAAAATCTTATAATTTTAGATACTGATTATAATAAACTAATAAAAGAACTTGGGAATATTATTGATGATGATGAATATCAATCATTATTAATTAAATATAATGAACTTAAATATTTATTAAAAGATGTTAATACAATAACATTAAATAAATTTAAGGATGATTATAAAGATAATTATGAAAAAGAATATGATAATTTGATTATAATAAATAAACCATGTGAATTATCTATTTTAGATGATGAAGAAAAGTTCCTTAAATCCTATTTAACTAATTATAATGAAATGGATGATATAGATATAAATTTATTATCATGTGAATTAAAAATAAAATTAAATGAAAAAGAAATATTAGAAAAAGACAAACAATCATTAATATCTAATAAACCAGAAACAATTAATAAACCTATTAAAGATGAGAAACAATGTATTACAGAAATTAATAAATATTATATATCAATTGATGATTTATATGATTATATTTCTACACATACAAATGATAATAAAAATAATAACGGTTATATGATTGATAATAAATTGATTATTACTTATAATGAATATAAATTAAATGAAAAAGAAATAATAAAATTGGAAGAAATAATAAATAAAAATAAAAAAGAATTATCTCAAATTGAAAATAATTTTAAATTATGTTTTAAACAACAACAAGACCAAAATCAAATAACAATTAATATACCATCAACTTCTATTACTTATAAAACATCAATATCAGTTAAAACAGCTTTAGATACAATTAATATTAAAGATGTAGAAACAGAGATTATAATAGATGATGAAATTTTAAATAAATATAATATAATTCAAGATAATATATCAAAATTAGAATGTGAATTATTATCTTATAAACAAGAATTAATATTATTGACAACAACAGATGAATATAAATTTAATCCTAAATGTGAATATTGTTGTAAAAGACCATGGGTTAATCGTATTAATGAATTAAATATAATTATATCTAAATATGAAAATGATATTAAATTATTAAATGATAGTATTGAAAATGATGGAAATGATTATTTATATTTATATGAATGTAATGAAAAAAATAAAGAATTGAAAAATAAATATTATTCATATATTGATTGGTATGAATATTATGAAAATAAAGAATTGAAAGATAAAACAACAAAGGAATTAAAAGAAATCATTGTTTTAAAAGATAAATTGACTAAATCTATTACTAAATTTCAAGATAAATTAAGAGATTTGAAAGATACTAATAATATATTTAATATTATATCATTTGAATTATATGAAACTTTAATTAATAATAAAAAATTTAATAATTGGAATAAATGGAATATTCAATATAATGATATTAATGATAAGATTAGTAATCTATCAGGAATAATTAATCAAATAGAGAAAGATATTAATTATAATAAGAATATTAAACCTCGTATAATTAAATATCAAAAATTGAAGAAATTATATGATGATTGGGAACATATGAATAATATTAAATTAATTGTTAATTCTTATCATTATAATAAATATAAAAAACTTATTGAAATTTATGATAAGTTTAATGAATATAATAAACTTGAAACTTCAAAATCATTAATAAGAGATAAACTTACATTAAATGATAAAATAAAAGAAATTGAAAAACAATTGAAACAACTAAATGATAATTATATTAAAAAATCTACAATGTCAGATTATAATAATGAAAATAAAAATACTTATAATAAATTATGTGAAATTTATGATAATATTGATGATATAATAGATACATTAGATGATATTATAACAAATTTTCAAACATTTAAAATTGATTTATATGATAAACATATTTTAAATAATTTAAAACAACGTGCTAATCGTATAATTAAAAGTTTATGTCATAAGGATACAAAACCTTTTAAATTAGATTATTATATTAATGTGATTAAAGATAAAATTCATATAAATTGGTTAATAAATAATGATATAAATAATGAAGAAAAAAAGATAATATCAATAACTCAGGCATCAGGATTTCAACATTTTACAATATCATTAGCATTAAGAATGAGCTTATTCAATAATAAAAATGAGATATTATGTAATCAAATATTTATAGATGAAGGATTTGTAAATTTTGATAAATATAATCTTTCAATGGTTCCAAGTTTCTTAAAAAGTTTATTATTATATTTCAATAATGTAATTATAGTATCTCATATAGATATGATACAAGATAATATAGATGAAATATGTGAAATTAAATATAATAAAATAACAGGTGTATCATCAATGACTTATAATAGTCAGAAGAAAACAATAATCAAAAAGACAAAAAAATAATATTCAAATAACCAAAAATGGTTATATATCCCATGTCAATACATTTATTCGTCATTCCATTCTAAATAAATGTCCCCGAGTTTATTCTTCAATTGCGCCGCCTCATAATAAGAAAGTTCAGGAATTTCATCAATAAATTTTGTGATGAATTTAATCTTATCTTTCTTTTTACGAATGGGCTCCATAATTTTGTTCATTCTCTCTTGAATTCTGAGACGTCTTTCTTCTTGTGCAGCTGGACTATTTTGCTGTGCTATACCAATCACATAAATACATCCAATACCAGTTAAAACGACTGCTGTTACAATTGACATTGTTCATAAATATTTAATAATGGTACTTTCAATTTTTATTGTTTTTACTAATTAAATTATAATAATATATTTAAAGAGATTAATAAGATATCTTTAAATACTTTTAGCTATAATTATTATGTTTGATGATATGTTTAATTTGAGATTTAATATTATTAAACATTTTTTTATTTACAGATAAATCCAAATAATTAAATCTTAAATATATATATTGAAATAATTCTTTTTTTACATAATTTTCTTCTTTTTTCTTAATTATAATATCAATATCTTTTTTATAATTATTATAAAATTTTATTAATTCTGATGAATTTTTATTAAATAAATTATCTGATATATAATCAATATCAGCTACATTCCATTTATCATCATTTTTTATACTACATCCTTTTATTTTATCATATTTGATATTATGATTTTCAGGAAAATCTTTATTATAATGTTTTAATTCAATATATTTAGGAATAATATAATCACAACTATTAAATATTAAAAATAATATTTCATCATATGTTATATGGTCTGTTCTTTCTGAACCATAATTATTAATATTAGTTATATTATTAATATTAATAGTATTATTATTTCCATTAATATTTATTTCATTTTTAACATCAGGATTAATTCCATGAATAATACTTTTTGCTTTACAATTATTTTTTTTTATATGATTTGATTTAGCTTGTCTTGATGTAAAAGTAAACATACATTTAGGACATGTTAAAACACTCAATCCATTACAACTTTTCTGATGATTAATTAAATATTTAATAGTTTTATAATTTTTTTGGCATTTATTACATTTATATTTTTCATCGTCTTCATTTTCTTCAATTTCTGGTTCTATTATATCTGGATTTACATTTTCTTCTTTTTGATTTACATTTTCTTCTTTTTGATTTACATTTTCTTCTTTTATGTCATTCATTACATTATTAGGATGTATAGCATTTTGATGTCTATTTAAATCATATTTTCGTTTAGTTTTGTATTCACAAAACGCACAATAAAAATACTTAATATCCATCTATATATTGATATATATAATTTATGTTTTATATGCGTTATTAATGATAAAATAACGCATATACGGAGACCCCGTTACAAAATCATTTATAATTTAAATCTAAATTTACTATAAAAATAATATATTTAAAGATATCTTATTAATCTCTTTAAATATCTATTAATAATGACTATTAAATCCATAATAAGTATAATTTATATTTATGCATCAAAATTAGGTAAAGATATATGGAATGCCAAAATATTAATAAAATGATTTAAAGAATTCTTTTTATTGTCCTTATATCCTTTTAAATATTATTAAAATTTTATGAATTTTTCTTTATTCATAAAATAATATGCTATTAATAATGTAGCTATTATATTAAGATATGCATGATATGTTATAATTTTATAGGATTTACTATACATAAGTAAAAATATATGACTAAAAAATACAATAAATATACCAATATAATATGATAATAAATGAATATCCATTTAATCTATTATTTAAAGAGATTAATAAATCTATAAATAATGACTATTAAATCCAGAATAGGTTCAATATGTATAATAAGTATAAATTAGGTAAAGATATATGGAATGTCAAAATATTAATAAAAGTATTTAAAGAAATCTTATTAATCTCCTTATATCCTTTTAATTTATTAATCTTCAAATTTGCTAAATTTAAGTTTTAAACTTTCTATATTATTTTTATAATATTTCTCATATTTTCTTGGATATTTTTCCATTGTCAATTTTGAATACATCATTTTTATATAAAATAATATTTCAGATAATTTTCTATCATCTCTCTCTTCTATTGTTGTATTTTCTAATATATATTTTTCAATTGTTTTTGCTATATAATATATGATTATATGATATATATTATTATCTAATATTTTTTCCCATATATTAAAACCTAAATGAACATTTGAATATATATGTCTTAAATTTGTTTTTATTATCATTTGATTATTCTTATTTTCAAATAATTTATAACAAAAATAATCATATGCATCATTCTCATGTATTGTTGTTAATTTATATATTAAATTTTTATTCATATGATTAATATCAAATTCAATTGTTCTTTCTTCTTTATTATATGAAATTAGATTAATATTATAATTAGTTGTAATAACATTATTTGAATTAGTTGTAATATTATTTATTTTATTTAAGGTATTATTAAAAGTTATTATTTCATTCTTATTATTATTTTCTTTTTCTGTTATTATTAATTCTTTTGAATTTTCTTTTCCTTTACATATTTTTAAATGGTTAAATTTTGAAGTTCTATCCGATAATATTTTATTACATAAATGACATTCTAATGGATTTGATACACCTTTGCAAATTAATAAATGTTTTGTTAAATATTGTTTCGATGATAATATTTTATTACATTTATTACATTGCTTATCATTACATACATTTTTATCATCATTACATACATTTGTATTATCATTACATACATTTTTATCATCATTACATACATTTGTATTATCATTACATACATTTGTATTATTATTAATAATTTTGTTGTCATTTATTTCTTTATGTTTTGTCATCATATGTCGTTTAAAATTATATAATCTATTACTATTATAATTACAATACGAGCATTTATTATTTTCTGTTATCATTATTGTTTTTATTATATAGTTATTATTATCATAATTTTATATATTAACTCACTCAATTTAACTCAAACTCACTCAATTTGGTTTTGTGTGTAAAATTGCATTCAATTTTTTATTAAAACTTTAAAATGCACATATTAAAAAAATAATCTATTCTAAAAACTTAAATAATATGATAATAGATATAATTGATAAAATAAATTATTTATAATAATATACAGAAGAAGATAATGAATTGAAAGTTCTTATTAAATACATTTTAGCTATAATAAAAGATTTAAGAATATTTATAAATTATCTTTATATCTTTTTTAAAGAATTATTAAGATTTTATAAATATTTATAAGATTAGTTATAGTTAATATTAAGATTTCATATTAAATTTTAATAATTATGTTTATAGTTATTATCAAGTTATCATAATTATGTTTATAAAAAATAGTTATAGATTATCAATATTTTATAAATAATATCAATATTTCATAAGATATATTATTAATCTCTTTAAATCCATTTTAGATGATTTAATAAAAGATTTAAGAATATTCATAAATTATCTTTTTTTAATAATATTGATAATAATGTAAAATTACATGGATTTTATAAATTTGCATATTTAATGACTATTATTAAGTATTTTTAATATAATTATGCATTTTATAAATATAGATTTTTACTTAAATTGCAAGATGATTATAAAAACTATCCATGTTTTATAGAAACATGGATATTAAATGGAGACACAATATTTTCTATAGAACCATATTTTAATAAATTATATACTATTAAATATAGTGAATATTATTATAATAAAACAAAATCAATTTATAATGGAAATAAAATAAATTTTATATTAAATGATAGTAGTATTGAATTTGAGACTTTATTACCATCTATAACAGAAAAAACAATATTTTTCTTAGATGGACATTGGTCAAATGGTGATACAGGTCATTCAGCAAAAGATTGTCCATTAGAAGAATAAATAACTCATATTAATAATTTATTTTCAAATGAAGCTATAATTATTATGGATGATTATAGATTATTTGGTTTAGACAAATCTTCTGGAAAATTAGGAGAAGATTGGAGTAAAATAACAAAAGAATTATTGGTAAATATAATTAAATCACGAATTAATAAAATATATCATTTAGATAGTTGTTATGCAAAAGATGATAGATTAATAATTCTCTTTAATTATTTTTATAAGATTTGATATTATACAATATATATTTTCCTATTTTTTATTCAAATAAATATTATATTGTTATTACTGATATATTTTATTTTTAATTTCAGTATCATTCTTCATTGTATAATTATATACTAATAAGAATGTAAAATATCTGAATAATAAATGTGAATATAATTGTAAATCATAAATTTTTTTTAATACATAATTTTATACTTATTGTGTAAAATATTATTATTATTGATATAAAAATCTCTTATATAGATAATATTTTGTCTAATTTAGTGAATTAATTTTATAATTATACTAAAATAATATTGATAATATACCTGATAATAATTAATCATTAAATCTTTATCTGATTTTATCTAATATGTTCTATTATAATTAGAATATATAATTGTATTTTAATAACATCATTTAATTTTGCTATTATTTGATATTTATTTCTTTATTTAAATAATTATAAGTTATAATATTTTTAATCTACTTGTTTATCGAAAAATTAATATATTTTCTCAATAAAAACTTGATGATCTTCAAGTTTTAAATATTCAATTCTTTTTCTATAAACAGATACAAAAGCATCAACCGCTTTTTCTACTTCATGATAACTATACCATCCATAATCATCAAAAAATCATTATTCCATTTACTTTTAATTTTCTAAAACTACAAACTGCATCTTCTAATGCATAATCTGCCTCATGATTACCATCAATATATATAATATCGAAAAAATTATCATCAAATTTATTTATTTCTTTATTTGAATATCCGTGATTAATAATTATTTTATCTTGAAATCCTGAATTTTTAATATTTTCAATAAATGTTTCATAAATATATGGTTGTTCATTTTATATTCATCATACTCTTCATAATCTTCCCACTGGTCAATGCAAAATAATTTACTTTCATTATGTAAACCATATGTTATTCCAACTGATATAATATTAGCACCATAAAATAGCCCCAATTTCTAAATAATTAATAGGTTTATCTTTGTAATCATTAACATTAATAACATTTAATCAATTATTAACTAATCTATATTGAAGTCCTTTAAAATTTGATAACATATAATAATTATATGTTATCAAATTTTATATTCTTATATAAGAATATTTAAAGATAAATGCTATCTTTAAATATATAAATAATGGAAGAATATAACGAGATTATTAAATGGTATAATTCAACACTTATTTTTAAATTATCTCAAATTGGATATGCTCTTAGATGTAATCTTATATTTTCTGATAGATTACAATATTTAGATATGAATAAATCTTTTCAACTAATAAACTATTTAAAAGACGGTGATAAAATTTTTTTGGATTTAGGTGCAATGAAAAATGTTGAAATATTAGATTATATTATTACTACTATAAAATCATTAAATATTAAATTAATATTTTATTTACAATATGAACCTATTGTTTCTCAAGATATTATAAATACGTTACTACCAATATCATATCATATTTATTGTCAAAATAATAATTATTCTCATCCATTAGTTCATTGTATGCCAATTGGTATTAGAGATTGTGGAACTATTGCTAAATCTATGCATGATAATTTTTATCATAGCTATTTATTCAATGAAGGTCTAAAAAATGTTTCTAAAAAACATTTTTGTCTAATTGGTGCTATTACTAATCAAAATCACGAGGATAGATTAATAGCTTATAACTTTCTTAAACATAAATCTTTTGCGTATGATATTTCAACATTAAATTTTTTTCATAATATGACTTCTAATTATGGTAAAGTTCCAGTACATACATATTATGAATATATTAATCAATCACATTATGTTATAGCGCCATATGGCGGCGGTGTTGATACACATCGTTTTTTTGAAATTATTTATCTTAAATCTATTCCAATTGTTAAAAAAACAAATACTGCTTTTGATAAACTTTATAACATATTTCCTTGTTTAATTATTGATGAATGGACAGATATAACGGAAGAATTACTTAATTCTAATCTAGACATATTAAAATTAAAAATTAATGATTTTTTTCAAAAATATCCGGATTGTTATTTTAATACAAACGTATTAGATGATTTATTATTAACTACTTAAATGATAATAATAATTATTTTTTACCCTGTCAAATAAAAGAATATTCGATTATTTTATAGTGTTCATCAACTCTAAAATATGAGTTTTTTAAGTCTAATCATCATGATAAAGCCAAATGCGATATAATTGATATATATAGATATATTCACTATTAATATAAAGAAAAAAATAGGTTAGGAAATTGCAAAATTTGAATATAATTCATTTTTAAATCATTTATATGATGTATTAAACATTCCATTTTGTGAACCTTGACATACTATTGTTGGTTCAGCCCAATATACTTTTAAATTAATATCTCTTGCAGCTATATTTAACCACCAATCAGGAGTTGTATTAATTTTATATTTAATATTATCAATATAATCACATAATTTAATAGCACTTTTTTTACTAACAACATAACTATCAATACATCTTGAACAACCATCACCTCCCCAATTAGTAGGATATAAACCTTTTTCATAAATATTTTTATTAGGAATTAAATCATTTGCTTGAATATGTAAATTACATCCATTGCCAATAAATAACATATCATAATCTTTTGGTAATTGTGTAAGATAATTATTAAATATATTTATAAAATTATCACATAATATAATATCATCTTCAAATATTATAGCTTCATCATAATTATTTTTAATTTCTTTATATGCATACATATTACTTAAATAAATTGCTATATCATGCTTTGCAACATTTTCAAATAATGATAAATCATATCCTTCTAATTCATCCCTATCAATTTCAATAAATTCATAATCTGTAATATTATATTTTTCAAATTGTTCTATAATATGTTTCTTTCTATCTATTAATTTTTTATAATGTATAACAAATATTTTCATTTTATAATTATATATAATTTAAAAAGTTATTTTTATATATATATTCAATCGTTATAATATCATCAACTAATTATTATTTTGTCATTATCATTATTAATATAATCATGATTATATTAACCATTCTCTAAATATGGTTTTTGAATATATGTAAAATTATATCACAATTAATATAAATATCATTACATATATACTTTATAACCAGCTTTTGCTAAAATAATTGCATAACAAATACCTAATTTACCAACACCAACAATACCTAAATTATTATGCATATAAATATAATAAAAAATAAATGTTTAAATGATTTTTATAATATCAAATCATTTATTTCAGATAAATTAAACTTATTTAAAGACATTATTTAATTGTTTATTAAATAAGTTTCATTTAATAAATAATGCTATCTTATATAAATGGTGAAAATATACAATCAGAAGCAAATTTATTCATTACTACACAATATAATCTTAATTATAATCCTAATATAACTATAAATCATCAAAAAGCATTAGATATTAATACTATTAATTCTAATTTTGATAATCCAAGATTTATTTATACTTGTAA
>Ga0208855_1000303_pt1 | contig 14007 bp, 10 predicted proteins | sample LakMenEpi17May12_FD_150708 | JGI IMG/M metagenome (GOLD analysis project Ga0208855, IMG submission 150708) | Freshwater microbial communities from Lake Mendota, WI - 17MAY2012 deep hole epilimnion (SPAdes) | ecosystem: Environmental > Aquatic > Freshwater > Lentic | place: Lake Mendota, Madison...
ACCAAGACACTTAAATAAAAGGAAAAGCAAACCAACAAAAGCAACTATGCAATTCCTCTAAAATAAGTCGCACAGGAAAGAATAGATGGAGGACTAAATGCCAAGAGAAAAAGGTCAAATCAACAATCAATACAAAGCTCTAATGAATGAATATGTTGAATGGTATCTACTAGACAAACACACCAAGATAGTAAATGACCTACCTGTCAATACAGCCAAGTGGGCAAAAGCCAAAGGCATCACAGATAGGACAGTTAGAAATTGGATGGCAAATGAAGAGTTCCTAGCTAAGATAGAGAACCGAAGAAAAGAGTTAGCACTAGCTTTACCAGGTGCAACAGCTGGAGCAATTACTCCAATTGCAGTATTAAAAGCTGGTAAGGATGATGAGAAGTCAGACTACGAAAAGATAAAAGCCAAGTTAGTAGAGAGAGCATTAGCAGGTGATAGAGTAAGTTCTGAAATTTACTTTAAGACCTATGGTAAGACTTATGTTGACGAAGAACAAGCTGCACGTAAAGCAGACTTCAGAGAGCAAGACATCTCACAACTCTACGCAAGAGTATTAGCAATGATACCAACTGAGGTTTTGAAAGAAGAGTTACAGAAACGAGAAGTTGTAGTTAATGAGTAGTCCTGCAATAGTTTCAGAGTTAGAAAGACTTTGGATTGAGTTAGAGTGGCGTAAGTGTGCAGAAGACCCATTTTACTTTATTAGCACTTATATCTGGATTGAGTCAGAGAGAGATGCTAGAGGTCGTGAGCCATTTGAACTATTTGATTATCAGTTAGATAGTTTAGAAGCTTATATGAAGAAACGATTTGTTGTTATTCTAAAAGCACGTCAGTTAGGTTTTACTACTCTTGCTATGGCTTATGCTCTATGGCAGTGTCTATTCAAGCCAAGAGCAAATATCCTATTGATCTCAAAATCCCAAGACAGTGCAGATAAGAACTTAGGTATGGCAAGGTTTATGTATTCGTTTCTACCAGATTGGTTAAAGACAAGAGGACCAGAGTTAGATGGAGATGCAGCTAAGCAAATGGTCTTCAAATACTACGATGGCACAATAAACCGATTGAAGTCATTTGCAGGTACGAAAACTGCAGGTGCTGGTGAAACTGCCTCATTGGTTATATTAGATGAGTTTGCTCTTATGGAAGACCCTGCATCTACCTATCGAACAATTAAACCAACTACTGATGCTGGTGGTCGTTTGATAATTATCTCAACTGCTCGTGGTGGTAATAATATGTTTGCTAAGATTTATAGAGATGCTAAACGTGGTAACAATGAGTTTCATGCTATCTTCCAACCATGGACTAGTAGTCGTCTTATTACACCAGAACAATATGAGATTAAGAAAAGAGAGTTTATTGCAGAACCATGGTTATTCTTTGCTGAGTATCCAAGTACAGATGAGGAAGCATTTAGAGAATCTGGTAGACCACGCTTTACTTGGTTACCTGATGAAGCTAGTCTTGATGAGTATTATGTTCATGGCAGTATTGTAGATACACCAACTGGTTATGAATTTGTAGCTGAGGATTATGGGCAGTTACATCTAGCTTATCCACCTGAAGCAATTGAGTGGCAGAGGCAATTTGTTATAGCTTGTGACCCTTCACTTGGAACTGGTAATGACTATTCAGCAGTTCATATCTTACAATTACATGAAGATGGCACACCAGAGATTATAGGTTACTATGCAAATAATACAATTGAACCAGCTGAACTAGCTACTGAATTAGATCTAATGGGTAGATACTTTGTTGGAGCAAATCAAATATCTGCATTACTTGTAATTGAAAATGCTGGTGGTGTTGGTATCTCATTGATAGATAAGTTAAGAAACCAATTACACTATCCAAACTTATATAGATATATCCCACCTGCTGTTGCTAAGAGAAAGAGAGCACCAGTATTTGGTTTCCCTACAACTAAAGCAACTAAACCACTTATCATAAATAGACTAGCTGAATACATAGTACCAATGTCAGATAATAGTTGCAGATTACTAAATGTCTATCCAAAGTTACGTGAAGAGTTATCAACTTATGTTAGACGAGAGAATGGCACAACAGCTGCTGATATTGGATGTCATGACGACTTGGTAATATCTTTGGCAATTGGTCTATATGTTCTATTAGAGGAAGTGCAACCTGTCGGTAATAATGTGATAAGTGAGAGAGTTAAAGAGGGTGAATTCCGACTTGACCTTACAGAATTATATCGGGAGGCTAATGTGATTCAGAAAATAGAGAATAAGTCTAATAGACGTTTCTGGGCTAACCATCGCAGAGCTGTAAGAAAGACACAGAGGAGAAATAATCGTGGCTTCTAAAATAAGACCCTATTCTTTAAGTGAGATACAAGATTTAATAAATGATGCAAAGGAGCGTTACAAGTGGAGACACTCTTGGTTTCGTTCGCTTGAAACACTTTATCGTACTGGCAAGTCGATGCCTCTTTCAGAATCTACGGTAACTGGAACTGTCTTTGAACGTATGCACCCTGCTGATTTTGAAACCATCAATATGGTTTTACCACATCTAAATATAATCTTAGCATCTGTGGTAGCAAGAGATCCTAAACCAATTGCTGTTCCTTATTCTGGTGGAGAAGATAGTGAGACTACTGCAAAGGTAGCTGAGGCAGTAGCAAGTTATTATTGGTTAAGAACAAATGCAACTTCTGTATTAAGAGATATGGCACAAGATATGGTTGTCTTAGGTAATGGTTTTTGTAAGATAGGTTGGAAGCATAGTGTAGTTGAAACACCAAGAACACAAGAGGATATTACCAAAGATCTCACAGGTGTTCTAAAATCTGAAGTTGTCCTAGCTGCTGAAGAAGGTAGAGATACTAATATACAAAATGTTGCAGACTTTGTATCTATCACAGATAAGAGAGTTGAAGCTGATGAACCTTATGTAGAGTATGTAAGTCCATACGATATTTTCTTTCCAGCTAATGCAAGAAGAATTGAAGAAACTCGTTGGGTAGCACAACGTATTGTTCTACCTATAGATGAAATAAAAGCTAATCCAGTTTTGAAAAATACCAAAGACCTAATCAAAGATGGTGTAATGGATATTAGAGAAAGAGATACTGGTCGTGGTGACCCATCAACAATTGAACCAATGATATATGAAACTGCAACTATCTATGAGTTCTATGATATGAGAACAAGAACATTAACAGTTACTCAATTAGGTTCAGAGAAACCATTATATCAAGGTGATATACCTTACTCACATAGACACGTTCCTTATGTTCACATGAGAAACTTCTCTGATGGTGGTCAAGAGATTTGGTCATTTGGTGATCTTGAAAACATTGCTTCATTACAAGAAAAACTAAATGAGACATTTACTGAACAAGTAGATAATATGAGAAGAGCTGGTAATAAGTATGTTACCATTCGTGGTTTATTTGATAGTGAATCAAGAGATAGACTTGAAAGTGATGAACCAGATGTAGTTGTTGAAATGGAATCTGTATCAGGTATAAATCCAAAAGATGCAATTACCGTATTACCAAGAGCTCCACTACCTGCAGATATTTACAATGCACAAAATAAATTTGAAGATGCAATGAGACAAGTTCTTGGTATAAATGATTTCCAAGCAGGTGGTCTTGGTGCTGATAGAATGTCTGCTTATGCCGCTGCTGTTGTTGATGGTGTAGCCACACTAAGAGCAAAAGATAAACAACAGAGTGTTGAGAAAGCAGCAGCAAATATATTTAATCAGATAATTAGATTATGTCAAGAGTTTATGTTAGAGAATAGAGCAGTAAGATTAGTTGGTGTCAATGGTGGTATATGGGCTGATATTGATACTAGCGTTTTATCTGGTGAGTTTGATATGAGAGTTGAGGGTGGTTCTTTATCTGCTATAAATCCTGCAACAAGACAAGCAAGAGCTATTGAAATGCTTGGCACAATTGTTCCTGTGTTAAATACTTTTGGTTATAATACTGAACCAGCATTAAGACATATAGTTAGAGATTTAGGTTATGACCCTGATGTCTTCTTAGTAAAAGCAGCACCAGCACCAGAGACTATGTTACCACCAGAAGCTGGTGCAGTAACTCCATCACCTGAAGAAATCATTACATTATTAGGACAACAGACAGGTCAATTACCACTAACACCTGAAGAGCAATTACTTGCTGGTCCTGCTGAGTTATCACCAGAAATTGCACCTAATGCAGGTCAAGCTGGACTAGTGTAATAAATCTGTCGGAACAAGACACATAATTAGGAGAGTAGGTATCTTTATCCTACTTTCATAGCCGAACAAGCAAACTCTAATCGTAAATTCGAAAAACGACCCTAGAGGCTATGACACTCGGACAGGAGAAAAAGAAAATGACAGAGCAAGACAATTTCGAAAACCTATTTGAAGCAGCGTTATTAGAGCTGAATAAAACAACAGCTGAACAGCCAACTAATGAACCTGAGCAAGTAGAACAAACTGAACCTACTAATGTTGCTGAAGTAGCAACTGAAGTCACTGGAGAGACGGAAGTAGGTGAAGAAGAAGTTGAGACCTCTGTTGACAGTGAAGTAACAACTGACACTAAACCTATCGCTGTAACTGAAAACGATACTATCGTTCTTCCTGATGGCACTACGGTGTCTGTCAAGGAGGCAACGCTACGTCAAGCAGATTATACTCGCAAGACACAAGCGTTGGCTGAGGAGAAACGACAAATTGAAGCAGATCGGACTGCAGCCCAGTCTGCTGTAGATTATGTTGAGAACCTCACAAAAGCGTGGCAATCTAATCAGGCGGAAGTAGTAAGTGGATTTATCAGCTCCACAGATGATCCAACCTTAATCCTTTCGCAGGTTATCGTAGAATTAGCTAAGGCTGAAAAATTAGACCCTAAGTTTTTGGAAACCTTTGGTATAACATCAGAGACCCAAGAGAAGTGGGCAACCGAAGCTAAAAGCCAAAATGAATTACAAAGTGTAAAAGCAAGACTTGAACGCTTTGAAAATGAAAAAGCTCGTGAATTGCAATCTCAAAAAGAGAAAGAGCAAGAAGAGCAATTGGTTAAAGAATATGATAATCAATGGAAGAATATTGTAATTACAAACAATATAAAACTTGATCCTCAAAAGGAACTTGATTTGAAAATTGAAGTATTACAATATGCTCTCAATTATGGAATCCCAAATCTTGATGCCGCATGGAAAGCATTACAGTTTGAGAAATCCAAAACAGCAACACCAGCAGTCAATAAAAATAAAGCTGCTGTTGATGCAAAGAAGTTAGCTACAAATGCTATCACATCTAAATCAGCAGGTAAATCGGTAGTAACTAATAAGCCAATATCGAATATCGAAGATGCAGTGTGGCAGACATTTAATGAACTAACTAACAAGTCGAATTAAAAACCTGTCCAAGAAAAGGAGATAAAACATGGCTCTAGGTCAAAATGACTTCAATGAGTTGTTATCCGCAACAATCCAAAAGATTGAGAAGCAACTCGTAGATAACGTGCTAACCGCACACCCAACACTAGACTTCCTAAAAGCAAACGTAAAGTCTGCAACAGGACCGTCTGTTATATTCCCAATCATTGCAGCTGATGATACTTCAACAGTATTCACAGACGCATCGGGAACATTCTCAACTGCTAAATCAAGCGACATCTTAGGTGTTGCTAAATATGATTGGGCTGAACCACTAGTATCAAAGGTTCGTGTTGAGTTCAAGCAATTAGAAATGAACAGCGGTCCAGAGGCTGTTGTATCATTAGCAAAGGCACACCTTGATGCTGCTGTTAAAGGACATGGCAAGAAGATTGCTACTGTTCTACACACCGCAGGATCAGCTGGTGCTGGAGCTTTCAATACGCTAGATGAAATTATTTCAAACAGCGATAAGCTAACTACAACCACTGCAAGAACTGTTGGTGGTATACGTGGTGGTATTTCTACTAAAACTATAACTAACGTAGCTCGTACTGGTTCAACCGCAACTATTACTGTTGGAGCAAACGATTTTATTGTTGGTGATAGCGTTGTAGTAGCTGGTTTAACTAACACAGCACTTAATGGCACTTATACCCTTACAGCTGTTTCTTCAACAACTGTTGAATACACAACTGCAACTTCAGGAACTATTTCCTCAACTGCAGATTCAGGTACTATGGTAGCTGCTGTAATTAAGGACTATTGGAAAGCAACTGAGAAATCACTTGCTAAGTCTGGTGGTTCTGCTGTTGATATCAGAGTAGCGTTTAGAACAATCTCTGATGACATCTATGTAGCTTCTGGTGAAAGACCAAATGCTATCATAGCTGGTCGTGATGTATTCTCTGAGTATGAGAATTCATTTGATAGCAAGATACAGTATAACAATGTATCAGGAACTGGTGAAACTCGTTTCCGTCAGATTGATTTTGATGGTATTCCTGTTCGTCTTGATCCAGATGCTCCAGTTGATACTGCATATTTTATTAACACAGATTACCTTGTAGCTCGCTACTTGGCATCTAACTTCATGAAGGCTATGCCAGCTCAACAGATTGTCGGTACTCTTGATACCGTAACTCCGTTAGCTACTGTTCTAACTTTTGGAACAAATAACCGCAGAGCTCATGGTAAGCTAGTACGTGTCTGATAAATAAAGGATATAGCCCTGATAGAGATATCGGGGCTATTTCTTTTTGTCGGTATATAAGCAATAAGTGTAGGAGGTTTACAAATTGAATTTATCACAAATAAGAAGTTATGTAAGATCTTTAACAGGTATTCCTTCTGCTGATATTATATCAAATGCTGATATTAACCAATTTATAAATGAATCGTATTTTGAGATATTAAGAGAAGCTGATTGGAACTTTCTAAGAGCATCAACTACACTAACTTTATCAAGTGGTGTTGCTAGTTATGCACTACCAGCAAATGTCAATGAAGGTCAAATAGCAAGTGTAACTGTATTATCTGATGATACCAATAGAAGACAATTAAGACCAAGAAATAGATATACAACTGATGATTCACCTGGACCATTAAATGTAGGTAAACCAATGGAGTATTCTGTTTATAATGGCAATATACAATTTTTCCCAACACCTGATAGTAATGAAGTTGTAACATTTAGATATTTTACTATACAACCTGAATTAAGTATTGATGCAGATGTTCCACAATTTGATTCTAAGTATCATTATATAATAGCTTATGGTGCAGCTATTAAAGTTTTATTCCGTGAAGGTGATGATACTGAGAGACGTAAGTTTTATACTGAACAATTTTATCGTGGTTTAGATCAAATGAAAATACAACTACTATCTGAAAGAGATAGATCTATATTTAGAATTGGTGGCAGAAGAAGAATATACGGCAGACGTGACCCGTTCTATGGAGTATAATTATGAAGAAAATAGATATCACAGATTTTAGTGGTGGAATAAATGTAAGATTTGCTCCTGAAGATTTCAAAGTTAATGAGAGCTTTGAATTAACAGGACTTATGATTACTAATGAGCAAACATTAAGATCACAACCACCATTACAAACAATATCAAATTATAATAGTGGTCAACCTCCTTTAGATTTTAGAGAGATTAGACCTTTAGTTAATCCTAATGGAACTCAATATATTATTGGTATTACAGAAAGTAATGAAGTATGGCATACCTTAGTACATTCTTCAGGTGATGCTGGTGATGTAGCTAAGGGATATAATTGGACAAGAGTATTTGCAGTAAATCCTGTTGGTTCTGCAAGTTTTACTGTTGCAAATAATGCACATATTATTTCTAATTTTTCATTTACTACTCCATATTCATTATATCCTGGACAACCTGCAATTCAAACAGTTCCTGCATTGTTAATTACCAATTCATATAACATTGGCACATCTGTTGATCAACCTTATGTTGTATTTGCATTACCAGGCGTAGTACCACAAGCATACCGTCTTTTAGATAATGCTGGTAATCCAGCTATATATCCTGGTTATTTACCAACTAATCCACAAAATGTTGTATCAACATATATGGCTAGTTTAGTATCTGTGACATGGTCTGCACCTAGCAATCCTGGTAGTTCTGCTATTACTAATTATTATATTTATGATAGAAATGGAACGCTAAAAGCTACTGTTCCTGCAAATCAATTTAGTGTTGGTTTTGCTGGTGTATCTGGTGATGAAGTTGGAGTACGAGTAAGAGCTGGTAACTCCTATGGTATTACACCATTTGATGTTGGTGGTGAGGTAAGAGTTCCTGCTACTGGTTATGTTCCAAGAGCTAATGTTGGAGTATTTTGGAATGGATATTTAGTTTTAGGTGATATTGAATACTATCGTGATGTTAGTGATATAAGTAAAAATATACCATTATCAAACTCCAATTCAACAAGAATTCGTAATGGTATATGGTTCTCTACTCCTGATAATCCTACACAATTTGATCCATTAGCTCAATTTGTTATAGGTCAACCTGACTCACAAATTACATCAATGATTGTTATACCTGCTGGATTACTTGTATTTACAAAAACAGTTGCATCAGAATCTGGCATATTTTTATTACGTGGAACTTCTCCTGGTGTTGTTACATCAGATGAATTGATTTTGAATTTTACTCAAGAATTAGTAAGAGGTGGTTTAGGTACTCGTGCTTTTCCAAATGCTGATGTTTCTCACAATGTTGCAGCTGCATGGCCTGGAACAGGAACTGTGGTATTTTTAGATGAGAATGGTTTAGTATGGCAGACTGATGGACAAAATGTAAAACTTATATCAGAAAATATATTAAATGTTCAGTTACAACAAGTACAACCTTATGACAATATAACTACTTGGGATAAATATATATTTGTTGGTTTACAAAATAGATTATTTGTTGGGAGAGAATTTGGTGAAAGAATAGCATGGACTAATTTTATATTACCACCATCTACAAGAGCTGTACAAGCTTTACCACCTAATGGTCCTAAGTCAATGTTTGAAATAAATAATCAAATATATTTTATATGGAATGATGGAACAAATAGACGTGTGTGGCGTTATTTAATGACACCACAAATACAAAGCAATGCGTTCTTTGAATATGGTAAAATTGATTTAGAACTTGCTGATTTAATATTAACAACTAGACCAGTAAGAGATACTGATATGCATGAAAAAACATTTTGGCATAGTGTTGGTCTTAGATTTAGACCTCAATTATTTACTCCATTTGGACCTACTCCGCCAAGTACTAAAACAAATAATTTTAAGATAAAAGAATATAAATGTGGTATAAGCCCTTTAACTACATTTGGTTTTACACCAACAGATACTGTTTTTTTTAATATATTTTCACCACCATTAGAATATCCATTTACTAATTCATCGACCTCAAGAGGTGAGAAAAAATTCAAAGCTCATGGACCAAGTCTTGAAGCACAAGCAAGATTTGTATTTCAAGGACATGTAGATATTGAAGGTGTAACTTTCTATGGTCATGGTAGAAAGCCAGTTAATCAATGAGTATTCTAAATTCATCTGCTGATAGTGTAAGATTATCTTATGATACTGTTGATAAAAAAATAACACTTAATAACCAAACTATCTCAGATCTCATAGGTTGTAAGACAGGTATTATAGATGAATACTCAGCATCCAAATTATCAGGCACTGCAACTATATCAAATAAACAATATAACTTTATATCACTAACTAATCAAACTATATCAAAAGGTGACTTAGGTATATTTCTCAAATTAGTTAATGGAACTAAACAATATGTTTTATTAGGTTTATCTGTTGGTGATACAAATGCTATGTCTTATGATGGAACAGTTGTATCTTATGTTCCCTCTACTGGTTTAGGAACTGCAAATGTTACTGCTATATCTCCAACTGCAATTAACTTTATAAATGGCACAGGAACATTTTTACAAGTTGGTGATGATATTGTTGTATTAACTTTAAGAACTACTACCGCAGTTCCTGATAGTTATGTTGCTATTGGTATTACTCAAAGAGCAGGAGCTATTACACCAGTTCCTCAACCAATTGGAACTCTTGATCCATCAACACCTTTATCTACAAGCACATTACCAAATTCTTTTTATGCACACCAAAATACTGATTTTTCTAGAGTATCAATAGATTATAATAATTATTTAGGTCAAGGTATTGATACTATATTAGGTATTAGCACTACTTCTAGTTCTGGTCCAATAAGAGGTTTTTCAAGAAACTTAGCTACATCATTTGATCTTGGTGTTCCACCTGGTGGTTATACTTCTAACTATGTTGTATTTAGTGATGGTAGGTTAATTACATCTAATCTTAGTGGATTATATGTAAGAGATCCAGCTCTTGGAACTTGGACTACTTATAATTTTGGTGGTGCAGGAATAAATCAAATATGTACTGATTTTTCTAATAATTGGATATGGATATATACAGCAGGTGCTAGTGCTTCTGCTGGTGGTCCATTCTGGTCTTTTAGTGTAGCCGATGCTGCTCCTGTTGCAAGAGGTCAGTTAGGAACTGCTTTAGTTAATGGAACGCTAGATAATACGGTAAGAATTGCAGCTGATAATGGTAAGCTTGTAATGCAATATAATGATCCAGCATCATATACATTTTATCATAAAAATAGTAGTAATAATGGAAACTTTGTAGCTAGTGTTAGCACTGGCTCACCTATATTTACTAGAGATGGGTCAAGTAATATAAAAGGATTACATGTACCAGCAGCAAATGATTTTTATTATCTAAGTCAATATACTACATCTACTCCTGATGAAGTTGCCATAAATAAGTTTAATTATACATCAGGTGTAACTACAACATATCTAACTGGTATTGAATGGTCTGGAACTTTATTAAGACCATTTGGTTATGATATTAGCACAGCTGGTCTTCACGTAATAACCTGTGTTAGAAACGATGCTGGAACAAATAGGCTATCATTAGCTACTAATAACCTTGTTACAACTAATTATGTATATACTTATACAGGAGTAGTTCCAATAGCAGAGGATTACTTTACAGCTCCTACTGAGGTTCAACCTAATGTTTATTACTTTGCTGCTGGTGATGATGCTACTACAACAGGTGGCTTCGGTGCTACAACATCGTTAGTATTTAGTGTAACATTAACATAATATGTGTCGGCAAATTTATTATAAGTGAGGTGGGTAAATAATGGCATATACAACATATACAGTAGAGAGTGGAGATTCTCTATCTAAAATTGCTAAGGCTAATAAAACAACTGTATCTGCATTATTAGAAGCTAATCCAAAATTAACTACTGATCCTAAATATAAAAATGGAAGTGTTATATTTAGTGGAACTAAAATAAGAATACCAATACCTGAAACTAAAACAACAACTCCTACACCAACTCCCACTCCAACACCTAAGCCAACACCAACACCCACACCTACTCAATCATTCTCACCTGCAGATTTTCGTAGAGCTGAAGAGGCATCAATGCAAACTGTTACCTCAACTCCTACCACACCTACTCAATCATTCTCACCTGCTGATTTTCGTAGAGCAGATGAGGCATCAATGCAAACCATTACCTCAACTCCTATTACACCAACACCAGTTCCATCTTATACACCACCACCTATTGTTGATGAAAGAACTCAATTAGCTGCAAAAGGTTATATACCTCCTTATTATGAATTTAGTAATGGATATTTATTTTATTCTGGAACTCCTTATACAGGAAACTATTTAGGTGTTGAATATGTAAATGGTCTAGCTAAACAAGTTTCTTTTACACCACCACCAGTTGAACCACAACCTCCATCTATACCAAATATACCAGTTCCAAGTTTTAATGAGATACCAGAAAGAGCTAAAATAACGACAGAAACCGAAAAGGCACAACCTCAATTACCTGCACTACCTGCACCTGCTGCAATGGCTGAAGCTAAGCCAACACCTCCTGCACAACCAGCACCACCACCAATTGATACTTCATATCTAATAGCTTATGGTGAAGCACTAGCAAGAGCAAATGCTTTACGTGGTAAAGCTGGATTAACAAGAAACTTAGCATTAGAGAAAGCTCGTGCTAATAAAGAATTAGGTGTTACTGAAGCAGAGAATGCACTTTATAATGCAAGACTAAAAGCATTAGCATCATTATCACAAAGAGGATTATATGGTGCTACTGGACTTAAATTAGCTGCTCAAGATGTTGCTGGTCTTGAACCAATTAGAGCAAGAACAGAAGCACTAAGACAGTTTGCAGAACAAACTAATTTAGCATCAAGAATGTTTGAAGAAGAACAAGCTGAGGCAACTGAAATTGAAAAACAAGCATCTTTAGCAAAACTAAAAGCTGAAGAGTTAGCAACTAAACTAACTAAGGCAGGAGTATAAAATGGCTGATAAAATAAATTACGGTCCAAGTCAAGCAACATTAGCACAACGTGGAGTTGAAGCATATACTAATGCTGCCCAAAATAATTTAGCAAATGTTAAAGCAGAGATAGATAAAGTTGCTGCTGAATTAGCCGCTGGTATTCAAGTAGGTATGACACCTGAAGAAACTGCAGCTATGAATGCTAGATTAAATAATCTAAAAAATCAAGCACAGACTATTACAGGACAGATACAAGCATCTTATGATTTTGCTACTAAACAAAGTGAGACATCACAGCAAGAATATAATGCACAAGTACTTGCTATGCAAGCTGCTCAAAGAGAAGCAACTGCACAAGCATTAGGACAGTTACAGGCTGTTCCAACTCCAACAGGTTACTCACCAACATTAGCAGCAGGGGAACGTAATATAAGATCTCAAGCATTAGCAGAACAAGCATATATGACTGGTCCTGAATCTATACCTCAAGAAATGAGACCACGCATACCTGGTCTATTACCTACTACACCAGCAACAGCAGGTGGAGTTGTTGGAGTTACAGGTGGAACAACTAAACTATTTCAATCATTATTATCACAAGCACAGCAATCTGCTCTTGCTAACTTAGCTACATCACAATTAAGGTTACAACAAGAATTAGAAACTGAAGCAAGAAAAGCTGCTAGTGATAGAGAAGCAAAGCAACGTGAGAAGTATGAGAACTTTAAGATAGCTGGTGTTAATAGTATTATAAATCTTACAAGTGAAATAGGAGATAAGACTGCTGAATTAGAAGCCGCTGCTGCATCTGCTGATACTAGAACTGGTAGACAAATTGCTGAGGCAGAGTTAGATGCTTATAAGAGAAAGCAAGCAATTGATTTAGCAAATGATCTTGCTCGTATTAGAGCTCAGGCTAAGTCTGCTGGATTATCTAAGAGTGAACAACAACAGATTGATTTGAATAATAAGATTATATTAGGATCAACAACTAATCTTGGAGCTTTTGTACAAAATAGAATTCAAACATTAGCAACTTCACCTAGAATAAATAACGTTACAAAGTTAATGGCAAAACCTCATGAAGCAGGTTTTGTAACTGATACTAAAGGTAAGATATTAACATTTACTGGTAATGATGGTTTCTTACTAGACCCAGCAGGAACACTTACATATTATGGTAATGTAAAAACTGATGACCCAAGAAATCAACAAACAATAGATTTGAATAATCTATATGAAAGAGTTACACTTGGTCTTGGCAGTGCTGCACTAGGTAAAAATGCATCTGAAAGAAATAAACTATTAAGTACTTGGTTTAATGATCCTAACAATGGATTAGGTGATAGTGTATATCGTAAAGCAATTGGTGTGGTTCTTGGATTACCAGCAACAAAACTTGATTACTGGCAGAAATCATTTGTTAGTGGTCTAAGTTATGGTGCATCAAAGTTACCACCAGTAAAACCAACACCAACTAAAACAACTGCTACAATAAAACAACAAGAACCTTTCCAACCAAAAGGTAAGAAAGCAGCATTTACACCAGCAGAAAAGAAACGAATGGCTGCTTTATTAAAACCTGGTGTCTCAATATCAGCAAGAAAATAAAACCTGAGGAGGTGTATCAATGGCTGAAAAACCTTTACGGT
>Ga0208855_1000308_pt1 | contig 13900 bp, 24 predicted proteins | sample LakMenEpi17May12_FD_150708 | JGI IMG/M metagenome (GOLD analysis project Ga0208855, IMG submission 150708) | Freshwater microbial communities from Lake Mendota, WI - 17MAY2012 deep hole epilimnion (SPAdes) | ecosystem: Environmental > Aquatic > Freshwater > Lentic | place: Lake Mendota, Madison...
AAAGAAGAATTCATCAACAAGTGTAAAACCGATACAGAATTCTCTGAAAGGTGGGGATTAAAGATTGAAGAACGAGATTTGACAACTGTTAGAGAAAGAAAAAAATACGATATACATTTTGATGATTTATTTGGTGAATACCCTGATCATCATGAAACTTTAGATAAAAGAGGAGTGCCACGTAAACTAATCACAATAACATACAACGATAAAATAGTAGAAAGTTATGAATAAAGAACAATTAATTGGCAAAAAATTCAATTTAGACTTAGGGTCATTGGCACCTGTATCAATGATTGTTAAAGATGTAACAAAAGATAAGGTGATTGTTGAGTACTTAAATTCTACGCCTGGTAGGACAGAAGAATTCACTATACCCGAATTTGAATATTTTGCAATGATTAAATTAGAAAGTTATGAATAAAGAACAACAAGAATTATTGGATGAGGTTTATGAGACATACACAAATTATCCATTAGCAACAATACAAGACCATCATACAAACATACTTTATCAAAATTTATACAAAGGTTGGTGTATTCGTATTGGTCGTTCTATCGTATCCCCGCACCCAACTAGACATCTAACAAAAGAAGAATTCATCAACAAATGTAAAACCGATACAGAATTCTCTGAAAGGTGGGGATTAAAGATTGATGAACGAGAGTTAGATATGATGGAAAGATGGAAGATAGCTGACCTAACACCTAATATGGAAGAATTTGATTTTGCTAATTATATGTGCGACAAACACAATGTACCAACCAAACTAATCACAATAACATACAACGATAAAACAATAGAAAGTTATGAATAAAGAACAACAAGAATTATTGGATGAGGCATATAAAAATTATTCAATCGTTGCCGGAATGTCTACTCAAGTAGAATCTCTTAAAAAAGAAGAATTCATCAACAAGTGTAAAACCGATACAGAGTTCTCTGAAAGGTGGGGATTAAAGATTGAGGAACGAGAGTTGAGCAGAGATGAAAGATGTGATGAATATATTAAAAGACACCCTAAAGAAACAAATGATGGTATATTAAACTATAAATGGATTGGTGATAATCTATGTACACACGAAGATTATGATAAATGGAATATCCCAACCAAACTAATCACAATAACATACAACGATAAAACAATAGAAAGTTATGAATAAACCGATTATATTTTGTGGGGTTACTAATATGGATGGAACTCCCGCAAAAAAAACAAAAGAAGAATCTGACGAATTTGTAAAGATAATGTCTAATAATGGTGAGTATGATGTGATATACGATGAAACAAATACTATACCAAATATAATGAAGTCATTTATTAATAAAATACCAGAAACAACTAACAATAGAAAGTTATGAATAAAGAACAACAAGAATTATTGGATGAGGTTTATGTGAATTACACAAAAGCATTAATAGGTTCTATTACTTTCTCGGAAAGAGAAAAACATTTCAAATCAAATGGACTAGAATTTAACTCAGGTTATCCAAATTATATTCATCATACACAAGAAGAATTCATCAACAAATGTAAAACCGATACAGAGTTTTCTGAAAGGTGGGGATTAAAGATTGAAGAACGAACAACATTGGAACAAGTAGATCAAACCAACCCAGTACTCAAAGGAAGTACAACACTATATCCACGAAAACTAATCACAATAACATACAACGATACTAAATTAGAAAGTTATGAATAAAAGAAGAGACCAAATAGAATCACTATTAAATATGGAAGACCCAATAACAAAACAAAATTGGATGGGTTGGGATAAAGGAGACTGTTCAGAAGTAGGGTTGTGCGAAATCCTATTAGCACAACTTATCAGAGAACATAAACAAGAGAATGGTGAGTGGTATGATACCGATTACGATAAAATAAAATTAAGATATGAATAATTTAGATAAACGATACACAGATTTATTACAGGACATTTTAGATAATGGTACCCGTAAAATGGATCGTACAGGAACTGGAACCATTTCAGTATTCGGTAGACAAATCCGTCACGATATGAAAACAGGATTTCCTTTACTTACAACTAAAAAATTACATTTTAAATCAATAGTAACGGAATTGTTATGGTTTTTGAGAGGTGATACAAATATTAAGTACTTAGTTGATAATGGTTGTAATATTTGGAATGGTGATGCTTATAAGAATTATGAAAAATCTATAATTCAATCTCATAAGGAAAACGGATTAGAGGGATTTGAATATCTCAATAAAGAAAGTTTTATAGAACGAATCGAAATCGATAATGAGTTTGCTAAAAAGTGGGGTGATTTAGGTCCAATTTATGGTAAGCAATGGAGAAAGTGGGAGTGTAATTACACTACAGACGGGGCTGATTATAATTCTTATAATGATTGGAATGAAATAGACCAAATCGCAAACTCAATCAATCTACTTAAAACAGACCCAGATTCAAGACGTAATAGAGTTAATGCTTGGAACGTTGGTGAATTAGACCAAATGGTTCTTCCTCCTTGTCATACTGATTTTCAATTTTTTACAAGAGAGTTGAGTATGGAAGAGAGGCTTAAGTTATGTAATATAGATATTGATATGGATATTGATGAAGCTATTAAAAGAGATGATAGAGACATTATAAAGAAATACCTAGACTATACTAATACTCCAACCAGAGCAATCTCTTTAATGTGGAATCAGCGTTCAGTAGATACATTTTTAGGTTTACCATTCAACATTGCTTCTTATGGATTATTACTTGAAATCATTGCTAAAGAAGTTAATATGGTACCTGATGAATTGATTGGTAACTTAGGTGATACTCATTTATATTCAAATCATGTTGAGCAAGCTAAAGAACAAATAACAAGAGAATCATATTCATTACCAACCATAACATTACCATCATCATTACAACCTAATAGTGGTAACTGGGATAAATTAGTATTTGAAGATTTTTATTTAAATGATTATCAATCGCACCCATCAATTAAAGCACCATTATCAAATTAAAATATATTATGGATAAAATAAAAGAAAATAATATCAAATACTCACCAGAAGAAAGGTTAGAGTTGTTAAAAATTGCAATGGGTAAAAATGGATATGAAATGGCAATAAAAGATTTGGCACCTCTTGAAGGAGGTTTAAGCGAATATTATGAAATATATAAAATACCCTACTATAAAAAATGAAATTAAATTCAAATATTCCATCCTTTAAAGGATTTGTTAAAAAATCTTATTTTACTAAAAATGAAGAAGACGCAAACGATTATTATGGTGTTTACATTTTCGGTATTCAATCTTGTGGTGGTCAAATACTTACTTTTCACGTTATGACTGATACTGGTATGTTAAGAAGTAGGGTACCATTATCCGAAATCTACACAAAAATTCCAACCAATGATATCCCCTTCAATTTTAAACAATTGTGGGATTGTTTTAGTGAGAACGTTTCTGTAATTGAATATGATTTTTTAGCATTTCACAGGGCTCAGATAGTATTAAGAGACGGGACAAAAGTTTGGGGGACATATATGTTTACTGTCGATTGGTATAATAACCCATATAGCGATGAACCATCTGATTATAAATGTGGACATATATTTGAGTCAGATGAGGGGTATTTATTATGTCAACCAAACAATAGACTTTTTTGGAGGGATAGTAATTGGGTTACCAAATCACTTCCTGAAGATTTAAAACAATTTAAAGTTGATACAGAGTCAATATCGGTTGAAAACCAATCTGATAGATGGGTGACTGAAGATAGTAATTCATTTTACTACGATATCAAAGAAAAATAATGATTAGAATTTTAACTTTATTAATATTACTTATGATGGGCTCGTGTAAAAAAGACGAGTTCATCCCTAGTAATACCATCACAACACCTAAAGTTATTGAAATAAAAAAGGAGGGAAAAGTCCCTCCAAAAAAAAGAAAATTTAAGTTATTTAAAAGAAAGAGATATAAAACTTTAAAATACTACTCGAAAACTTCTTAATCAAATGATTAACTTTATCTATTTCAATTTCAAACCCTTCAGATTTCATATATTTTAAGACTCCTTGAATCATTTTATTTTTGGCTTCATCCGCCATTTCTAAAACTTCTTGAAAATCTTCATTATCTTCTTGATTTTCACCATAATATCTATCAATCCATTCTCTACCTGAATATAAAAATGGTTGGGATTGAAACATATTAACAGGTCCGGCCTCTCTTAATTTATTTAAAAACTTTCTTAAAAATCTCCAATCAAAGTTATTAAATATTTCAGGATTCTTATTGAAAAAATCGTATTCGGAGGTGCTACCTGCTTGTTCTTCAAGAGTTTCTTGGGCAATTTTAACCCAACTGTCCGTAATTGATATTAAACCTAATGTACTATCATTATCCCAATTAACATTAATAATCTCACTATTATCTTCAAAAGGGTCTCTAACGACACTTCTAACGGTTCCTGTTGTCATAGGAGGTACTGAAGTCTCACCATCCATATGAAGACACATGATTCTATCACCTTTAACTAATTTTGGATTTAACTCTTTCTTTGATTTACTCATAACAATAAATATCTTTAGTATATTTATAATTATATGGATTTTTTAATTAACGAATCTCAACTGAGAATTATTTTACAAGAACAAGACCAATCAAAGATGAGTGATTACATGAAAGAATTGTATTCATTTACAAGTAATCTTGTTAACAAGGCGAAAAAGACTTATGGTTTGAACCTAAAGTTACTTTTAACTTGGGGATCGTCTGTTGGTGGTTTAGTTATGCCACTAAATAACTTTATAAGAACAGGAAGATTTGAATTAACAGATGACCAAGCGACTTTAATCTTAATTGGCGTTGCATGTACATATTTCTACGATAACGTAAAAACTCTTAAAACAATTTTAACCAAAATTAAAGAAGAAGGTTTAGAAGATACATTTAAAGAAGTTTTAATTAAATCAAGAAATTTAAGAGATTCATTTTTTAATTTTATGAAATCTGCCAATGTTACTTTAGGGTCAACATTAGAATTAGTGACGTATTCGTTTTTAATTCCAATTATCACAGATATTCAATCCGCAATCACGGAAGGTAGTGATATACAAACAACCGCAATGACAATTGCAAAAAGATTAGTTGCCTCAGGAGTTGTACTTACTGGCCAAATTGCTCTAACCGAAACAATCAAAAAAATTATTAAGAAATTTCAATAAACATTTCAGGTATAAATTCATATATGGTACTATTACCATCTACAAGAACTTCCATACCATCTATTTTATCTATCCAATATTGGGCGTTAATATAAACTTCAATGTCTTGTATTTTTATACTTGGTTCCAAAACACGATAAATTATGTCTTGTAATCCATCTCTAAATCTACTTGAATCCTGAAGTTTTTCATTAAAAACCTCACCAAAACTATCAAACATCTTTTGATTTATACGTACAGGAGCATTATTATATTCAATTCTACCAATATCATATTTTAGATAAAAATCAATGTACTGATGAGAATCCATTAAATAAAATTTATTTCTTTCAGTATTACGAAAAAATAAAATTTTTACACTAACATATGAAACATCTTTATCGTTAGACAATGTTATTTGTTTTACATTCTCATTTAACGAACGAATGATTTCATCACAATCTTCATCATTTATATACACACCATTTTCAGGAATAGGTCTGCCTTCAACTAAAATGTTTTCTGTATAAGAAATACCTTCACCAATATATCTTGAGGCGTTTTCTATAATAACACCAATGTCATAACTGAATTTTTCTACAACAAAAGATTGACCTTTTTTTGGTAATAATACATTTACGGTAAATTTGATTGCCCAATCACTATCAGGTTCTACTGATATAAATTGATATTCAAAACCATCTTCAAAAAATGGTTGTGACATTAAAAATTTTTTAGCAAATGACGCAATTTTATTCATTATGATAATTCAAGAATTTGGTTTATTACAATCTCAACATTTTTAGGAGACAATCTGTGTCTTAATTTGTTTTTGTTAAACCAACTTCTAATAACAACTTCTAATGGTTTTCTTTCTTTTTGGGCTCTCCGTTTAAAACCAGCAATTTGAGCTTGTAACTCATGTTTTTGAGTATAATATTTTAAAGGTGCTTTTGGCTCTTTCTTTGGTATATTATCACCTCTTTCAAATTGAATTATATGTTCTATTTCATGCCTAATTAATTCATTAAGTTCAAAATGAAGCTCTTCTAATATTTCTCTATTAAGATTTGGATTAGTTATAATTAAAATTTCAATAACATCGTCTTCAGGATAATATGCTCCGTCAACATCAACGGTTTCAACATCATCGCTAACTTGTAAAGATAACTCAATAGTAAATTCAGATTCTATTTGCGGAAAACTATACACCATTTCATTATTAATGTCTTCAGGTAATTCAAATTCACCTTCTTTTTGATATTTTATAATATTTAAAACATCTTTAACCAATTGTCTAACCACACCATCGTATTTACCTTCTGTAATCAAACTTTCTGTCATATACTTTGGGTCTACATCAGCAAGATTATTAACTATTCTTCTACATGTTACATAGTTATCCATCCCCCAATATTTCAAGAAGTTACGTAATATATCATTAACTTTAATGGTTGTTGAGTAAAATGTTGTATCAGTATTTGATATTTTATAGTCGTGTGTTTTTAACACTGCAAATTGATTACCGAATATTTTTCTACCAAAACTACTATCAATTTCTTCTAAAAACAAAGTATATTCAATAAAGTCTTTCCACTCACCAACTGAAATCATAGGTTTAACACCTGTTAATTGTACTTTAACGGTAAGATTCATTTTTTCATTTAATCCATCACCAAAAGGGTTTTGGATTACAAACGAATGGTCTCTAAAAAACTCATTTAATCTTTCTATTGGGAAATCTATTAGTGTCATTAGTTATAAATACTTCAATATGGAATTGATAACCCAACTCCGTACCTAAAACCGTCAGAATAATTCACACCAAGTGAAAAATCTAAACTTTTTTTATTTTTAGTTATCATTCTTATTGGATAAATTTTAACCCAAACATCGGGAGTCATGTCAACATGATCAAAATATGATTGTAAAAATGCGCCACACATTATACTATATGTGTTATCTTTATTAACATATGTCAATCCAACACGATTAATTATTGATAATGGTGTAGTATACACATAAGGTTGAGGTAGTGTTGTTAAAAAATATCCTCCAAAATATAAACCAATTTGTTTATAATTGTGAGACGCAACCAAGGAATTTTGTTGTGGAATATAAAGTATGTCTTTCTGTTGGGATCTTGAGGTTAAAGTTAAAAATAGTAATAGTATAGTTGTTATTTTTTTCATTTAACAAAGATAGGTTAATTATTTGATTTATTAAAAAATATATTCTACATTTAACAAAAAATTTAAAATTATGTCTAAAATTGATGAGATAAAAAAACAAAACCCTAATCTAACAATTGATGTTATAGGTGTGATTCACGATGTTTTCAAAAAACCAAAATATACTGAGATGGTTATTAATTTGATGAAGAATAAAAATAATGATTTAAAATACTTTGGAGATTTAACAACCGAATTAGTTAGTGAATTTGATTTTGATATTGAATTCATAAAACAACAATCTAACTTTCAGATTTTAAACATTCATAGAATTTTAACTGACTATATCGGGTATAGTAATTTTAAAAATGTTAAAAAATTTATAGAATTGAATGAGAGAAAATTAATAACTAATAATGATTTGACCACATATAAAACATTTAACGAGTTAGAACTTCAAATAGCTTTATCGTCTTTAAAACTAATTGATAAAAGTTTAGAAAAACAAATTCAAAAATTATATGAAACTGATGAATGGTTAATTATTAAACCTCTTTCATTTTTAGCATCCAAAAAATATGGTGCGGGAACTAAGTGGTGTACTACAAGTGAAAAAAATCCTGAATATTATTTAAGATATTCACAAAGAGGGATTTTAATTTATTGTATTAATAAACTTACAGGAAATAGTGTTGCTGCATTTAAAAATCTTGATGGAGCATACGATAGAGAAACTTCTTTTTGGGATTTAATTGATCAAAGAATTGATTCTTTAGATAGTGGTTTACCAATTGATGTTATGTCGATAATAAAAGAAGATTTTACTAAAACAAAACAAACTAATTGGGATTTATTGTCTGATGATGAAAAAAATAACCAAACTTTATGGTTAAATAACGAATATTATCAGGAAAAAATTGGTTATGATGAACCTTCTCCACAACCTGTTATGGAACAATATACTAATGAAGCATTTAGATCCGATTGGGTTATTGGTAATTAATATTAGTGATAAAAACTAAGTGAGTTCTTCTATTTCAACAATTAACTCACCATTACCCTTTAAAACTCGATGCCAAGCAAATTTCGGAATGAATATTTGTTTGGCATTTTGTAATTTGATTGGTAATTCATCTTCCATTTGAAAAGACCATCCTCCGCACTCAATAATAGTAACTTTTCGGTCTTTTAAATCTTGATGCCATTTTAATTCATCTTCCTCAACATCAGGACTAAATGTCCTAACTATTTTACCTTCTTTTTCTATCTGTTCAAATGGGAAATCCATATTAAAATAAGGGTCTTTTATTCCAATAAATGTGTAGATTCTTGTCAACACCTAACATTCTAAAAAAACTTGATATATCAGAATTAATTTTATTAGTAAAACTTCCTTTAGACCAATCTGGGTCCATATCTAAAAAAAAGTTTATTCTGTTCGGATTTGCCTCACCATAATTTATTTTATATATGGTGACATTTATTGGTTCGTCATTTTCACCAACTAATTCATTATTAAGTTCGGGAATAATTACCTCATCTAAATAAACCTGTAGATATTTTTTAATTTTTTCTATTTCCATTACCAAGAATTTGATGAAGATAAACCTAATTGTTTAGCATAACGTCCCACATTGCAGCTCCAGTATCCAGCAGTTGTTCTATCTTTTTTATCTTTACAATTGTGTCTTGCTCTGAAAGATTTTGCCGCTTTTTTGTTTGAATTTTTTACTTTTAATCCTGGATCTCCAAAAGTTACCTTTTTAACTCCACCACTTTTACTTTTTACATATACCGCAAACTTTTTAGGACCACCTGAAGTTCTAAATGGCTTACCAAGTTTAACATTTTTACCACGATGTTTTGCTTCGGACAAAATATCCTCCTCAGTTTCAGTTTCATAAATGTAAGGAGCGTCTAAATAAATATATTCTTTACCTATCTTAACTTTTTTACCTAAATCAGATTCAACCATTAATTTATCTTCTTCATTAAGTTCAATTTTACCTTTATTGTAAAGTTCTCTTACTTCATTTACTAAATCAAAATAACTTTCGGAATAAACTCTAAAAATATTGTCAGTTAAAGATATATTATTATCAATATGATACTTTAACGATTCAGAAACTTTAGTTTCCTCCTTTAATATTAAAGTTTTATCTAAATGTTTCTCTAATTGTTCTTTAATAAATTCACGTAAATTCATAATATTTTTGTTTTATTTTAATAAATAGTTTATATTTGTATTATGAAAATACTACTAGGGTTTTTTTTACTTATAATACGGATAATAGTCGCATTTAAGGTAATATATTGGTTATACGAGGAATATAATTACCCTGAAATACACTCAATTTCAGATATAGAGTTTTACTTGGTATTTTTACTATTTGATATTTGGATTTCAATATCAAATACTGGTATTGAGGTTGAGAATTAACTTATTGTGAAGAAGATGATAAGTTAGTATCACCTAAAACAACATATTTTATGTTTAATATAACTGAAAATGTTGTAAAATTAACAATAAAGTGTGACGATGGTGTTATTATGTTAAAATTACTTAATGTGATTGTTGAGTATTGTGAGTCGGTAAACCAATATACTGTGTTTATAGGGTTCATTCCCGATAGATTTCTCGCCAACAAATATCCGTCATCAATATACACTTTGCCGTCGTTATTTATGTCTCCTGCCATCATTTTTGGACCCGTATTTAATATTAATCCTGGTGATAATTTTGGTGGGACACTAACATTTTTTGCTTCATCTAAAAGATTAACCAAATCCGATGAGGTCAACACAGCAGAATAAGATGGAACTACTCTATATGTTACATTATATTCATTAGGTTTCAAAATGTAATTACCATTAACATCAACAATTACACTATCAATTAAACTTAACGAGGTTCCAATTACTTTATACAACATAACTTTTGGTCTTACAGATAATCCTATTGGAATACTGATTTTACCACTTATAGTTTCTGTTGGTATTGGTTGATTAGGATTTGGTTGGGCACCTGCAATTGTAGTCTTAAAGTCAAAAGTATTACCATAAGGGTAGGTTCCACATATAATAGGTGAACCTGAATATTGCATAATAAATCTCATATACACTTGTCCGTTAAATACTGTTGTTGGAACTACAAATGTTGCGTTAATTGTTCTTGTTCCGACCCAAGAAACATTATTACTATGAACTAACTCACCCGGATCTGTTAAACTACCATTACCATTAAAATCTATCCATAATTTAAAATATTCCATATAATTACCATTCGTAACCGCTGTATATGAAATTGAAATATTTTGACCTGCGGTTATCGTTGGAATACCAGTTCCTGTTGTATAATCATAATAACCCGCAGGATTTCCACCTGAGGATGCCGCAAATCCATTACTACCACTATATGTTCTACCGTTTATAGTAACACTTGAAACATACTCACAACAAAATGTTGTAGGTCTACTGGTACATAAGGGTGATTGAGCACTTAATGAAAACGTAATTAAAAATAGTATTATAAAAATTATATGTCTCATCATAAATTAATCTTTGATCCAATTAAGAAAAACGAAAGAACTGGAAAATCAGGATTGGTACTCATGTTTAATTTGTAATTAATATTTACTTTAAATTTTCTTGAGATTTGGTAATCAACACCTGTTCCAATAAATGAACTAAATGTTCTATCTGATACTGTAACTTTATCCACAGATGAATAAATCAATGGAGTTGAGATAACATACAATTCAGGTGATAGGACTAATTTTTTTCCAACTCTAAATGGTTTAGTGTAAAACGCGGTTGCCGAAGGACTAATAAATAAATTTTCATCTTCAGGTGTTTTTGTTATCGCACCACTAACATTAACTCCCGTTATACCAAATTTACCCGCATTTAATATTGTACTATAACCCGCAAATCCTAATATATTTCCATAAGAATATAATCCTGTTAAGTTCAAATTGTGAATCAATTTTATTTTACGAGTTTTATTATATTGTATTTTTGTGTATCTACCAGTTATTGCAAACTGATTAAGATTAAACCAAATCATGGAATTAACACCCCAACTTGAGGTTCCAGTCATAGATGATTGTGACATTCCGACATTTATGATACCTGTATAACTTCTGTCTAAATTTTGTGCGCTTGTTAGATCTGATGAAACGATAACGGGATTATTTCTTGTATTACTTTTACTTGATCCTCCATTACCACCCTTATCGTTATTGGCATCTACGGTCATTGTTGTCGCACCAACTACTTCATTATCTTCTTTTTTAGTTTCAGTATTTTTATCTCCTTGATTTGTTGATGTACCCGATCCGTTATTTTTATTATTAGTTCCATTATTACTACCACCATTGGATTCATTTTTAGAACTTGACGATCCTGTATTTGAAGTCGTATTTCCTTGATTATTATTGCTAGTTCTATCACTATTGCTAGTAATGTTAGGGGTAGTAGAACCATCATTAGTATTATTTTTATCATCTTTTGATATATTTGATTCGATTTTTGTTTGGCTCATAATACTACCGACTACGCTTTGAATAGTATTACCTATAATTTGTGATGTAATTTGATTTTGTGTAACCCTTACTTGTTGTACTCCGCATGGTGAAATTTTTCGGTAATCGGTATATGTTTGACTTATCCAAGAGGCAAAGACACCGCTGGATACATCTCCAGCGGTGAAATATCTTTGTTGTCCCAAAAAGAATATTGTTGTTCCACCACTTTGAATTGGAACACTAAAATATGTTACTTCTTTGGTACATGGGTCAATAAATGTGTAAGTTAATGACTGACCAATAGTTTTTAAACTTGTGAATAACACAAATAATAAAAGAAAAACTGGTTTTAACTTTTTCATTTAATTAGTTGGTGAATATTTGTTTTTTAATCATTCTATCAAGAATGTTAACAACTGCGACATCTAATGCTTTTTTAGTTGCGATTGATATTGTTGATTGGTTGAATTTAATTGGATCGATGGTTGCATCGGATATTAAAGTAAGTTCTCTTGTTGTCTTAGCCTCACCTAATCCTGATCCGCCAAATACTAAACCAGTCTCCGCATCGGTAAATCTTACTTGTAAACCAATACGAGTTACCATATTATCTTTAATTCCGTCTTTTAAACTAATTGTCTCGTCTTCAGATATTGAATAATCATAACATTCAATCGTTACAAAATATTTTGCCAAATTGATTTTACCTCGACCATCTAATTTATTTTCGGAAATACCTGCAGCAGATGCCTTATATTGTAAAACCATACGATTCTTAATTTCTGTTTGACTTTCAGTAAATTTAAATCTGTTTAAGTTTTCCAAATATTCCATTGAAATATTAGCAACGCCCAAACCAACTCTTTTTTCTTTTAATTCTGGATACATCTCATACATTTCTTCAGATATACCACATTTAAGGATTTGGATTGGTATTTGAGGACCATCGTATTTCATATAATCACTTATGTCCCTTTTCTTTTCAAATTCCGCAACATAAGATTCTGTCTTTGTTTTACCTATGGTTTGAGCAACAGCATTTTGTGTTAAAATACATAATAAAAATATTATAAACACCGATATTTTTTGTTTCATTTTGTTTAATTTAAACTTTTTCATATTATTCTTCAATTGGTTTAATTAATCCACAAATAAGACATTCTTCATCACCGTCACCATCTGAATCACCCCAAACATGCTGACAATTTCTATGTGAAAAATATTCATCAATTTTACCATCACCATCGAAATCTAAACCATCCATTACACCATCACCATCTTCATCGATTTCAACACCTACTTTAGCTTGGACAGGTTGTTCAACTTTCTCACTTGTTGGTAAAACTAATGGTACCATACTCATAGGAACGATTGGGTTGTTTGGTATGTCTGTAGTATTTGATAACGATACACCGTCCTCCTCATCCATTTTCTGGACTAGCATTTTATCTTTGTCGGTATCACTGAACCAATAGTCAATGATTTTACCATAAGAACCAATAAATGCACCTAACAATAAAAGAAGTAACTCTTTCCATTCAGAGGACATTGGGGTTTTACCCATAATTGCCAAAAAAATGCCAAATATGATAATCATAAAACCACCAAGTACGATTGCGGTGATAAACCATCTTCGTTTCATCATCGCACTTAAAAGTTCTTTAAATCCTGTTGGTTGTTGATTAGTTACCATTTTGGTTCTTCTTCTGTGAATTCTTTTTTAGGTTTAACTGGTTCTTCTGATTTTTTAGCAGGTGCAGCCGCTGGCGCTTTTTCTTTTATGATGATTGTTTTTTCACCACCAGATTGTTGCTGCTGGGTGTTGTTAATGTTAATCACGGGTGCCACTTGTTGAACTGGTTGTTGTACTTGTGGTTCTTCTTGACCACTAAATAAAGTAGTACTTAACCATACTCCACCTCCGGTAATAACAGTTGTTAATGTTGCAATAATTGTTTTTTTAAGACCTGACCATGTTCCGTCATTTGTCTCTACGTTTTGTTCTTCTGACATTTTTTTTAA
>Ga0208855_1000317_pt1 | contig 13663 bp, 22 predicted proteins | sample LakMenEpi17May12_FD_150708 | JGI IMG/M metagenome (GOLD analysis project Ga0208855, IMG submission 150708) | Freshwater microbial communities from Lake Mendota, WI - 17MAY2012 deep hole epilimnion (SPAdes) | ecosystem: Environmental > Aquatic > Freshwater > Lentic | place: Lake Mendota, Madison...
GCTTTTTCTTCTTCTGAGAAAGATAATTCGTTAGAATTATTTTGTGCTTGTACTTGTAGAGCACGTTGAACAATAGTAGCCATCTTGATTAATTGTTCATCATTTTTAACTCCAATTTCCATATATTCCTTAATTAAAGGAACAACTAAAGTAGCGTCACCAATATCATTAATAAGAGGTTTTAATTCACCAATCAAAGCAGAAATTTGTGATTCCTTTTTCTTTTGGTTCTCATAAATTTCTTCTAAGATATCAGAAAATTTTTTCTTTTTAAATATTACAGCGTCTAAACTCATAAATTTTGATTATAAATATTAAAATCAAAACTTTGTATATCCGTGTTCTAAATAAAATACATAACCTTCTTTAAATATATCGTATAATTTATTTGCTATTTTAGTAATCTTAGGAGTTTTAACATCTATAATTTCACGGATATAAATGTAAAGTGCTTTCTTATTAAAAACATCTAAATGTTCTCGTTTACGAAACAATTCTAAAATAGCATCTGCGATTTTTGCATCTTCTTGTTTTGGAAAAATTTCATAAATTGAATCTAAAACCTCATCAGAATTTGCAATATAACCCTCATCAATTATGTGTTTAAAGAACAATTCAAAATCATTGTTAAAATAACGTTTAACAATTTGTAATAACTCTTCAGTTTCATTGTCTTCAATTAAAGCGCCAATATCCATAACTTATAAATATAAAAAAAAGGAAGATTTTCATCTTCCCTTAAAAAGTTCTTTTAACACTACTTACTTTTTTGTTTGTTGGTAGTATTTCTCAACAGTTTTTTTAACCACATTTGCAACTGCTTCGTTTGTATTTTGAGGCTGTTGAACAGGTGGTGGTGGTGGTTGGTTACCTTTGCATCCGCATCCCATAGTTGTTTTATTTAATTTAGTTTATTACTATAAATATTATCCTTATTTTTTATATTAGTAAAAACCGAATATTTATCAATAAAAAAATGTCATTAGTTCAAATTATATTGGAAGGTAGAAAAGAAGATTTCGCGAAGAAGTTCTCAAATAAATTTACTGAGGAACAATTACGTGCCATTATTGATAAGTCAGACGTATTACCAGGTCAACACAAATACCTTAACTTTTTGGGTAAAGTGGTTAACCCAAAAAACTTTAATGCTGATTTAAACATTGTGGTAAAACTGTTAGAAAAGTTTTCAACTATTAGCCAAAATTTAAATCTAAAAGACATTAATCAATACGATAAGATTAGTACACTTAAAAAAGAGTTGGATGATTATGACAACCGTATAAGACGTGAAATCAAAACAGTTGATGATGCTGATGTGGTTTATGAAGACAATGAAATGACTGTTGTTTCACCTAAAACACATAAATCATCTTGTTATTTTGGTTCTGGTACAAAATGGTGTACTGCGGCTAGTGACTCAGGACACTACGATAGATATAATCAAGATGGTAAATTATTTTACTTTGTAAGTAAAACCAAACCAACATCAGACCCAACATATAAAGTTGCGTTATTAAAAAAATTTGATGGTACTGAAACTTATTATAACGCTCCTGATGATTCATTTAGAACAGGTTGGATTTTTGGAACCGAAAAATTAGAAAAGATATTATCAAGAATTAATTCATATATTAGTACAACATTTGCGGACCAACTTAAAATATGGAATGATAAGGAATTGGCGGAAAAAGAAAGACAAAGATTAAATAGGGAAGCCGACGAAAGAGCACAAAGAGGGCAATTGGCACGAGCCGAACAAAGAAGACAAACTAACGAATGGGATTTAGAAGATACTGATGATGTTGGATTAAGGGCAAATGCACTTTTTAAATACTTAGTTTCAATTGATAACTTACAAGAATTAACACCTGAAAATAAAAGTGAAATTGCAAGAATTGAAAATGAAATTACCAGACTTCAAGCGGAATATGATAATGACGAAGAAGTTAGAGGAGATTTGTTGGATGAAATAAGTGAGTTGGAAGATAAGTTAGGTGAATTGGACGAATTAACTGACGTATATACATTATTACCCGCTCAATATGGACATTACGGATTAACACAATTTGAAAATATTGTAGATGGAACTGAATGGGCGGTAGGTAATGAAAGTGAAATGGAAGAAGCGTCACGTGAGGCGGTTGAAAGCTTAATAGACGATATTGGTATTGAAGGATTTAACCCTTCTTTTATTGAAAACCATATAGATGAAGATGGTGTTGAGTCATACATTAGAGATTTCTTTAATCATGATGTTTATGACAGTCCTGAATCTTATTTGGATGATGATGACAAAGAAATAAGTAGTTCACAAAAACAAGAAATTGCTGAATTAAGACAAGAGGAAATTGAATTAGATACCGAAAGAGACGAATTAAACTCTGATGATTTTGAGGAAGATTATATTGAACAAAGAACCAGTGAAATTGAAACTAGACTTTTAGAAATTCAAGACGAAATTGAGGAAATAAATAATAACCCAGATGGTGATTATGATGAGGAAGCAATTGAAAAAGCAATTGATGACAAAGTATCTGAATATACAGGTAATATAGAAAGTTTTGTAAGTAATTTTATAGGTATAGATTATGTTCAATGGATTCGTGACCACGATTTTATTGATAAAGACGCATTTATTGAAAGTATTGTTGATGCTGACGGTTATGGTATTAGTTTAAATTCTTATGACGGTGACGTTAATGAAGAAGTTGTAGATGGTAGAACATATTATATTATTAGAGTAAGTTAATATACATAAATTTTTAAATTAAATTAAATTATTGATATGAAAACAAATTGGATGATAGACGAACCAATTGACTTTGAGTATCAGAAATACAAAATGTTGGGTTATTTTCAAAAAATGGCTCAAGAACTTGATGACTTTAAGTTATACCCACATTTCCAACAAATATCATTACACTATGCCAACTTTTCCAATTTAAAAGGAAAGGACCAATATATTAATTTAGTGAATGAGTTAGAGGAAATTGATGATGAAATATTATTAAGTGATTTGGAATATAAAAGTGTTCCTGATATGTCACCACAGGATTACGCTGAATACAGAGCGATTGTTGATTTTGGTGAAGAGAAGTTTAAAGAGTATTTCATGGTTGCAAAAACAATTTGGCAAACATTATATGAAACCATATGGTTGTCATTATTGGAAAATGATGAGGAATTAAAAAGAGGACGTGGATATGTCTTTTTTGATTATGCTGGTAGAAAATATCTTTATAGATATGAACTCAAAAAATTTAAAAGAAACAAAAACGAAAAGAAAATTATTGTTACCAAATTGGTTGACACAACAGAATCTTTTGATATTGGAAAAGAAATTACCAACGACAAATATGAATTAAAGAAACCAGGACATCCCGTATTTGTACTTAAAATAAAAGACAACACAGATTCAATTGTATCGTTGGAGCAAACTATATTACCAATGATTAAAAGAAAAATTAATTCATTTTTGACACAAATAGTTAGAGGTGAAAAAGAAAAACAATTATGACTACTGAACAAATACTAAAAGAAATTTTTAGATTACAAAAAGAAATTCCAAACAATTATACTTTAGGTGAAGAGGTTAGAAAATTGATTTGGAAATTAGAAAAAGACAAAGAGGTTGTTAATTTAAAAAAATAATCTTACCTTTGTATTATGAAAGTTATATTTTTGGACCACGATGGTGTAATATGTCTGTCAAACAATTGGGGTAATCGTTTTAAAAAACAAAAAGATTGGGGTGGACGTAAATTATCAATGACCACATTAGAAATGCCAGTTGAATACCGTTTTGATAACTTTGATGAAAAGGCGGTTAACGTACTTAATGAAATCTTAGAAGAAACAGGCGCTGAAATTGTTGTATCTTCAGATTGGAAAAGATGGGCAACAGTAGAAGAAATGGGTGAATATTACGAATCAAAAGGTATTATCAAAAAACCAATTGCGTTTACAGATTCTATCTTATATGATGATTATGAAGATTTCCCATGGCACAGAAAATGTGAGTTAGAACAAACTCGTAGTTTAGAAATTGCACAATATCTTGGACTAAATACGGTAATAACACATTGGGTTGCAATTGACGATTTGAATATGTCTTTACAAAGTGAAGGTGATAAAGAGTGGGGATTAAAAAACTTTGTATTAACACCAATCAATAATGAAGGAATTAAACAAACAGGTATTAAAGATAAAATATTAAATTTTTTAAAATAATGAAAAACAAACTAACATTTCACATGTTGTATCATTCAAATGGATACACAACACAAATTACTTTTATTCCAACCATTTCATATCTAAGCGGTTATGAGTTTATTGAAACAGGTGTTGAAACACCTTATCATATTCTTTGTTTTAGTTTTTTAAAATGGGACTTTTTTATGAAGTACGGAGTTGATTTAGACAAGATTTAATTATATATTTAACACAATGAAAACACTAAAAAACACTAAGACAGGTGAACTCAAAAGAGCACACGACAAAGAAGCACAGAAATTAGTTTTACAAACTTACTTGGGTTGGCAGTATTGTCCTAAGAATGTTTGGAAAACCGAAATGGGACCAGCAAAATCAACTGAAACCAAAAAAGAAAGAAATGACACCAAATCAAGAAAAGGGGTTTCTAAATAAATTAAGACAACCAATCCACATTGATTACATTTCAAAATACATTTTGAAAGTTGATATGGATGAAACCAAAGAAATTTTACAAAAATACATTAATGAAGGTATTATAGAAGAAAGTAAAATAGCTGATGGTTATTACGGTGTTAAAAAAATATAAAGATTATTCAAATGGATAATAATATTGAAAAGTGTATAAGTTGTAAACGTGAAGTTGGATACACGATTAATACACACATTGACGCTCGTAAAAACTATGTTGAAGGTGTGGGACAACTTTGTTCACAATGTTTTATAGAGGTATATAAGAAAGTACACAAGAAAGATGCTGACATTAATGAGGAGTCATAAAAGAATCATTCTTGTAGGTAAAGCGGCCTCAGGTAAAGACCATTTGAGAAAAAGATTTGAGTCACGTGGATTCAAATATGCTGTTACTTATACCACAAGACCACCAAGAGAAGGTGAAATTGAAGGTAAAGATTATTTATTTATTACAGATGAAGAGGCGACCAAAATGGTTGAATCAAATATGTTTTATGAACATGTTTACTTCAACGGATGGTTATATGGAACATCAGTTGAACAGTTTTATAATAATGACCTATTCATTATGACACCAGCAGGTATTTCATATATCAAACCTGAGGATAGAACAAGTTCATTTATTATCTATACGGATATTGATATGAGTGTAAGAGAATTTAGACTATCAAAAAGAGATATGCCAGGTGATACATTAACAAGAAGAATTGAAGCAGATGAGTTGGACTTTACGAACTTCAATGATTATGATTTAAGAATAACAAACGAAGATTTTTAAAATGAAAAACTTAGATAACTATTTAAACAAGATTACCACAGGTGATTGTCGTGAAGTAATGAGAGAAATGCCGGCAAACTCAATTGACCTTATGGTTACATCTCCACCATACGGAGTTGGAATTGCATACGATTCATTTGACGATGATATAAACTTTGAAGCGTATAAAGAGTTTTCAAGAGAATGGTTATCAGAAGCATTTAGAGTTTTAAAACCTGACGGTAGATTGGCATTGAACATTCCATACGAAATTAACAGACAAGAAAAAGGTGGAAGAATCTTTATGGTTGCAGAACTTTGGAACATCTTGGCAAGTATTGGTTATAAGTTTTACGGTGTTGTGGATTTAGAAGAGTCATCACCTCACAGAAGTAAGACAACAGCGTGGGGTAGTTGGATGAGTCCATCATCGCCATACATTTATAACCCAAAGGAATGTGTGTTGTTATGTTACAAACAGTTGTCAAAAAAACAAACCAAAGGTACACCACAATGGAAGTCATGGGTTGAACAAGTTGAAGATAAAAACAATCCTGAATTGTTTGTAAACAAAAAAATGTATGAGAAATCTGACAAAGATGATTTTATCAGTTTGGTTTATGGACAATGGAACTACTTTGCAGATACTAGACAACAAACCAAAGCAACTTTTTCAATGGACATCCCTGTAAGAGCAATGAAGATTTTGTCTTACAAAGAAGATATCGTTATGGACCCTTTCATGGGCTCAGGAACATCAGCAGTCGCTGCTGAATTTGTCGGAAGAAATTGGGTAGGAGTTGAATTAAGTGAAAATTATACAGAGGTTGCAAACAAACGACTTTTGGAGTACCGAGCCAAGTTACTACAAACGAAACTTGAATTGGAAGAGGTTAGTAAATTCTAACCTCTTTTTTTTGTTTCCGTATATTTATATTAAAAGTTAATATGGAAAATACGTCAGAAATAGTAGCAGGTCTACAAGAATTACAAAATCAAGTTAAATATTTTCACTGGCAAACTAAATCATATGCTCAACACCAAGCTTTGGGTAGAGTATTTGATTCAATTACTGAGTTAATAGATACGTTTGTTGAAACGTTAATGGGTAAATACGGTAGACCATCAACCAAAGGTCAGAAATTTGAAATGTTTGATTTGGAAGATGTTAATATTGAAGAGTGGACTGGTGGTGTTTGTGATTTATTAATTTCATTTAGTGATGTATTAGATGATGTACAAGATACTGACCTTTTAAATGTCAGAGATGAAATGTTACAAGAATTTAATCAATTAAAGTATTTATTAACATTAAAAGAAAATATGAAAAAGAAAAAAGTTATCAAATTAACAGAAAACGATTTATATAGAATTGTTAAAAGAGTTATCAGCGAACAACCTGATAAGAACATTAAACACCCATCACCTGAAGAAATTGCAAAAGGTAAAAAAACAGGTTGTTATGAGGTAAATTCAGGTGACCAACTTATGAAAATTGCAAAGGCTTTTGGTGTTACAGTTGATGATATTGTTCAGTTAAATGGATTCCCAAGTAGTGGACAGGAAATTTATCCAGGACAAAAAATTAAAGTGCAAAACACTACTAAATTTATTGGTTGTTAATTTTTAACTAATGGCTAAAACTATCATCAGAGAATCAGGTATCCGTGATATCAACGCACTTGCAAAAAGATATCCAAAAGCAGAGATTTACTTTCACCAAGATTTGGATGGGGTAACAACTGCATTGGCAATGAAAAAATATCTTGAGGACAATGGCATTAATGTCGTAGATGCTCACATAATTCAATATGGTGATAAGGAGTTCGCAGTTAAAAAGAATGACGCCACAGGTGATGTAATGCCTGTTCTTGTTGATTTTGCACATGGTAAACCAATGTTTAAAATTCACACTGACCACCACGACAAACAAGTGGGAACAGGTTATACAAGTTCAACATCATTTAGAGAATCACCTTCCAACGTGGCAACAATTTCACAAGTTGTTTCACCAAGAGAAATATTTTCAGATAGTGATATTAGAATCATATCTACGGTTGATGCTGCCAAGTTTACACAAGCAGGTTTAAAACCAAAAGATGTTATGAATTTCTTATTCAGAATGGATACTGAAAAAGAATTAAGTAAAAATAAATTTGCAATGGGATTGGTTTGTAATAAGTTATTATTGGCTTATAAAAACAAACCAGGTTTCTTGGAAGAATTGGTAATGAAGGCACAACCATCATTGACAAGTATTCTAACTAACATTAAAAGAATTGCAAAAGAAAAGAATTTTGCCACACCAGAAATGATGGCGAAAAACCAAGAAGATTATGTTAAGGCACAAAAAAGTAGTCCTAATGTAAAATTTGAAGATGGGATTATTATTCAATACGGAGGAGGTAGTATGTTCAAACCAGGTTCATACGATAGATACACGCCATTTGAAAATTATCCTGAAGCCGACTTTATTGTTATTGCTTGGCCAATGGGATTGGTACAAGCATCATGTAACCCATATAAAGAAGACAGAGCACTTAAAGGTGTAAACTTGGGTGAGATGAAAGATGTTATCGTAAACGGTCTTAAATCATGGGGAAGTGATAAAATTATTCCATTATCAACAATCAAATGGGTTAGTGAATCATCAAGAGATTTTGGTTCAGAATCTGTAGGATTTACAAGTACTGACTTAAAAGCGTTTTATGGTGACAAATTTAAAGCTATTGATGGTGGTGAAAAATACTTGGATATGTTAATGACATTGATGGATATGTCATATGATGAATTAACAGAAGAACAATTAAAAGTATTAGATAAATTTGGTGTTCCAATTGGTGAATTGATTGATGAAAATTCAGGTGGACACAAATGTATTACAAACATTTCTGGGTTAAACTATTACGGTAGAAGTAGAAGAAAACCAAGAAGTAAAGGTGGATACGACAGAGGTGAAGACGATGCACCATACGTTGCGTTAACTAAGAACATTCAGAAAAAATTTGTTGATTTGTTAAAGAGAGAGATTAATACGAAATCTTAATCTTTTGACCTTCTTCAATACCACAATCATCACAAGTACCACCCGCTAATTCCAAAACATATTTACCATTACCTGGGTAATGTTCACAATCATTTGATGAACAAGGCGGACAATTCTTTTGAATACTTTGTATTGTCATATCATCATTGATGAAAACTATATCCAATGGGATTATACAATTTTTCATCCAAAAACTTTGTTCTTCATTGTTACCCATCATAAATAACATTCCGTTAAAATCCGAATTGAATTTTTGTCCCATCATTCCTTTTTGAATTGTCTCAGGACTGACACAAACTCTGACTTTAAACATGTTATCATTTACAAATACATTCATACTTACTATAAATATATTACTATGAAAGAATATGCTGGTATTGTAGTTAGAGCCAATAATAAGTGTTTAATGTGTAAAAGGGCATCGTTCCATAATTTCCTACCTAACGTATGGTCAATACCTTCAGGACACGTAGAAGAGGGGGAAACACCAAAAGATGGGGCAATACGTGAATTTGTTGAAGAAACAAATATGGAGGTAAAAAATCTTAAATACGTTTCAGCGATTATTAATAATGATGAAGATGGTAATCCTGAAAGTAAGATGTATGTTTTTGTTATGAACTCTTCTGATGAAGAACTACCTGACTTAAAAAGAGCCGTAGATGGTAAAGAACACACTGAATGTGGTTACTTTTCAAAGGATGAATTACCACCAACAACAGACAAATTAAAAAAAGTTTTAGAAATTTTGTTAATGTAAGTTGACTTTTCAAAAATAAAGGCATATTTATTTATCACAATCCCAAAAAGATTTATTAAAATAAGTTTTTTAAAGTACTTGATTAACTCAAAAACTTTACTTAACTTTGTAGTCCCATTAGGGAAACGTTCTTTAAATTATGAGTATGTCCAATTCAGGACAAAAAATGGACCCCTCCATTTTAACGTACTGAATTGATAACAGACATAATTCGGCGGTTTAGCGTCGATACAAGATAACCCCAGTAATGGGACTATAGGGGAGAAAGTACTCAACGGTACAAATATCTCGGTGTCACGAAAGTGGCTCACAACTAAACAAATTACCTACAAATGATTTCTTATGGGCAACAGCTGAGAGAAGTTATTTATTCTGACCACGTGAGGTGTCAGGGTTGAGATGGAGACATCAACAGGAAAAGGTAAAGGGAATGGTTCGACTCCGCCGCCAAGTGGATGTAGGGCTAGGTCTCCAATTTATCACAGGTATCCAAGTGGTAACACAACGATATCAAGATAAGTCGTAGTCTTGGCGGATTACAGAAAGGTGAGTGGTATTTCCTTCTTCAAAAGAGAAGCTATCCACCTCAGAGCTCATCTTTCATCACACTCACTATGTTGATTTATTTGAAAAATAAACTACAGAAAAGGAAAAGCCTCTGAGCGGTTAAACTGAAAGTCACCTAATTCCTTGGGTAGAAATACCAACAAGGAAATTGACAGGACCCCAAGTCCTTCAGTTTTGACTAAGAAAGTCCTAGTACCTGGGCACGGGTTTAGGGAGTCCGCAAGATTCCATAGAGACAAGTAATAGTTGAGTAAGTTTAACCGAAACGATTGATTGACGTAAACAATCGGTGATGACTTGATACTGATGGCAACATTAGTGGATACGAGAGGAAACCTTAGTCGGGTATAATCTCTACAAAAGACAGGTCAACTAAACGAGTAATCTCATCGTTTTAGCCAAGAACCCCTTCAAGGATAGCATCCTTGAACCGACTTTAATTAAAGTTTCAAACCCAACCCCACGATAAACCAATTTCGTGGGGTTTTTTATTTGGTATTATCAAAAGTTTATATTATCTTTGTTGTATGAATTACCAATTAAGAATGTTCCACCCACAGTATGGCGAGTTGACAACACCAACATTTACTGATACAGTTCAGTTCAGAATCTTTTGTAAGATGGTTCAGGGTTGTTTGGCATTGAAACAAGACCTAACTACATATGACGCTCAGGATTTGTTCATTCACATTCCATTTAAGGTTTTGACTGAGTGTGTAATTGTATCAGGGGTAAAAGAGCCAATGATGACTTTGGCAGAATATGCTAAAGAAAAATCAAAAGTTGTTAGTCAATAACAAATGGTTTCATATTAGTTCGTTGAAATCCAGGTTCAATCATACCAACAAATTGACTGTCACCGTAGTCACTATCTTCTGCTTGTGGGTCATGTGACCAAAAATTTAAACGTAAATCCTCTGAAATTTTATCTGCTAGTTCATCGTTACTGGCATAAAAATCAATAGTGTATGTTGTATATTCGGTTTGTAATCTTTCTTCGGTCCAACGACATTCATATGGAAATAATCTTGTAATTGGTGTTGAAGTGGTAATAGTTTTTCCCATGTTCTCATAAGCACAAAGAATGTATTGGAAAAATGACGATTCAGTATGACCACCTGGTAAATTTAAGTAACGTAAAAGAGAGTTAAAGTGTGGCATTTTAATATCCATATGTGTAAAATTATTATAACTGTCTTTTGCCTCTTGTAATTCATCAGGGTCATAATTGTCTAAAATGTAATCAACAATAAAAACTTCTTTTTCAGTTAAAGTTGATGGACCATTTGTTGATTCAACTAATGACACTAAAGATAACGGCTTAACTTTTCTTTCTCTATTAACCAATTTAAATTGGTCTGTATTATTTAATTGAAAATTTTGATTTGTAAAAATATCTCTACCAACCCAAGAACCATCAATTTTTTCAACCAATTTTAAAACTCTTGAACCTTTTGATTCACAGAATAATACATCATTTTTTCTTAAATTTTGGTATCTCATAATATTATTCAATAACTAATGGTTTACGGTATTCACTCAATCCAACTTCTTGAATTTCTATATCTGACATTCCGATGAAGTCACTATCGCCATAATCAGCTGAACCAGCGTCGGGGTCGTATTGCCAAATATCTGCAATGATTCCACTTTGCATTTTGGTCATCATATCTAAATCTAATGCTGGAACTTTTAAACTCCAATTTTGATATTTTCTTTCATCAGATATTTCAGTGGCTAATAATTCAAAAAGTTTAAATCTATTAATGTTGGTTGAAGTTGATATTTCAGTATCATAATTTTCAATTGCACAATAAACATATTGTATTAACGCAAAACTGTCATATTGTAATCTTGAATTAAAGTTTAAAAGTTTTAAATACTGTTTTAATAAATCATCACCACTATTTAACTCACCATTTTCATATCTTTCAATAACATCATGTAAATCATTTTCTTCATATGAATCTTTGAGTTCTTCAACAATAAAAACTTCTTTTTCTGTTAAAGTTGGTCTAATACTTACCCCATTACTCTCAACCAAATTTAACAATGATATTGGTTTTGGTTTGTTTTCTGTTTTAACAACTCTAAATGTGTCTGACTCAGTGATTATATCAAATTTTTTTGTAAACATATCACCTACAACCCAATGATTGTCTTTCTTGGAAATCAACTTAAACACACGAGAACCCTTTGACTCTGAAAAGACAACGTCATTTTTTTTAAGATTATTAAAACTCATATTCAATAAATATTTGATTATGTGAAAAGTTTGTTATATCTTTGTGGTATGAAAGATTATACAATTGATGATATTATAAATTCAAAGGTTGAACACCCTTTGGGTGGTTATCAATCAAGATTTAAAGTTGGTGAATATGAAGTATCTATTGTTGGTGGCAGACAAACAAATCATGGTGATTTCATTAATACTTTTGAACTTGCAATCTTTGATAAAAATAACAATTTTGTTACCAAAAACTTGGTAGCATCTGCAGAACATGACGTGGTTAGTTGGTTAGATAAAGAGGAACTGATAGATATTATCAATCAAATTCCTTAAAGTTTCTTGTTACTTCAAAAAACAAGTGGTGGAGTGATTGACTGATTTTCGGTTAATCCCAAAAATAAAGGTGGACATTGTTCACCTTTTTTTTATTATTATGTATATGAATAATGTTGATATTGTTTTGGATTATATAAAAACATTTTATCAGGTAACAGTTATTAAAGGGGATACAAACATGATAATGTTTCATGATTGTATTGAGATTAAAAATACATCACAGGTTCATTTTGTTGGAAGTGCTTTTGGTTTTGAAATATACTTGGTGTGGGATAAAGCTCAGATATATACAAACATTGACATATATAAGAAAGAAAGTTCTGAATCGGTTTCTGAGTTTGCTCGCAAGATTAAAAATGTTCAAACACATTCATTTTTAAAATACCTGTCTGAAAGTTTAAATAAGTTTGATAAACAAATTCAATTGCATTTAAGAGATGTCCCTGAAGAATTTCCTGGACTGTATGATGAGAATGAAATTATGGACAACTCAATGTATTTTGTTTGAAATTAAAAAAATTTACACTATAATTATACTATGTCGTATTTAAATACACCCACTCCTATTGTTGAAGCCTTTATTAGAGGTAACTTTTTACGTAACCAAGAAGATTCATTTGATAAAAAATTCCCCTGTTATATATTCGGGATGTCTTCAATACCAGCTCAAGCACCACTATTTCACTTTATGATGGAAGATGGTGGTATATGGTGGAGAATGCCAATACACGCATTTTGTTGGAAAGAAGATGCTCCACAGCAAGAATTGGACGAACTTGTTCTTTGGGACTCATTTACTTATCATGTTGGAGTTACAGCATTTCCAATATTAAAAAATAAAACTTGTAAGTTTACATCCCGAAGAAGAGTTCAATACTCAGGTAGGTACTTGTTTACTTTAGATTGGGGAAGTTCAGATGATATGAGTGATACTGATTTTGGATTGAGTGAATTCCCATCACAGCATAAATGCGGTCATTTTATTCAAATGGATAACGGAAACTTTGCCATTCAACCAAATAACCGTTTGATTATGCATGACCCTTCATTTACAGTAAAACAAGATATTGTTATAAATAGAAAGTATAATACAACTCTTTGGACGGCTGAAAGAAATAGTAGATGGGTCACACCAGATACAGACGTATTCAATTATGACCATACCGATTTGGAATCGGGAGAATCAAACAAAGAACGGTCAGAAGAATACGATAATTTTGATTTGAAATATCAAAATGAAAATAATCTTTGACCACTCACAGGGTCATGTAATTA
>Ga0208855_1000320_pt1 | contig 13578 bp, 13 predicted proteins | sample LakMenEpi17May12_FD_150708 | JGI IMG/M metagenome (GOLD analysis project Ga0208855, IMG submission 150708) | Freshwater microbial communities from Lake Mendota, WI - 17MAY2012 deep hole epilimnion (SPAdes) | ecosystem: Environmental > Aquatic > Freshwater > Lentic | place: Lake Mendota, Madison...
CAAAGACGATTTTAGAGAAAAAAAATCTTTATCGTGACTGGGAGTCGTCGTGTTGGTGATGACGGTCGTCATGTTGATCAAGGGTCACCATGTTGAAGTTGGAGTAGGTGTTCTTCCAAGTCGAGAAGGTAGAAGATGTTATTCTGGATTGTGACCTTGATATCGTTATCAACGATGATGGCGATGTAGACAGGATGATGTCGTTTACCGTGAGGTTCAACAGATGGAGTTGATGATGAAGGCGGTCGTCACAGAGTGAACGGTTGTCATGTGGTGAACGGTGTAGGAGTTGGTGGAGTTCGGGGTGATTCGATGAAGAATCGGATTTTGGTGTCGTCGTTGTCGTACTAGGTTTTGAACAGTCGAGACTACTTTGCGAAGGTCTTTTTATAAGGAAAAACTGTGTCCTCGAAGAATGCTTGCGTTTCAATGTCGAACTTGTTAAACGGTTTCGGATTCGGATTTCAAGAAAATTTGATGTTTTGAAATAGTAGACGGATTTTGATGGCGGCAACTGGCGGTGTCGTCGTGTTGAAGATGCTTTACGAGATGTGAAGAATCGGTGTTTAAATTAGAGAAACGATGCATCCAATCCTTTGATCCTTCTTCAAGTTTGACGGTGCTTGAAATTTGAAGGTGTAGAAACGCTCGACCAAAGCAGGACTTCGAAGTTAGGCTATCCGGCTGGTTAAGCCATAGCGGCGCCCCGCATATAACCAGTTTGGCGAGTTGAATACTTTTGACGGGTGTCATGACTAGTTGAAGTCGGTAATAAAGTATCTCTTGTTGTCCTTTCTTCGATGTCGTAGCTTGTGGCGTCATCTTCCGGTATTGTCTTGTGCTCAAATAAAGGTGTGTCGAATCCTTTAGCATTCTTGCATTCCAGTCGAAGATGCATAACAGAAGGTCTTGGCTTGTAGATTATCCGGCATAACTTGAAGCGAAAGATGGCTGGCTAGGCTTGTTCTTTAGTGCTTACAGATGCGTTAAAAACCAATACCGATGCGTGTCTCACATTTAGAGAATGATCTTGATTCCGGCGAAAGTTGGCGTAAACAATCTGATGGAACGCTGGTAACGCTGTCTGTCCAGGAGTCTTCTGCAGAGGCTGAATCTGACGTTCGAAGGCGGATCTTCTCAATGCAGGTAAAACTGTGATGTCTTCGTTGAAGCAGTTGAAGGTGGTGAAGTCTTCTATCTCGGGGAGGGTAGAGGAGTAGCTGTCTTGCAGTGCCATGATGTTGTCGACGATGTCGAGGGTGATGCCATGAGGTGAAGTTGTCTTCAAGTTGACGGAGATGTGCCATGATGAGTGGTGCCATATTGAGTGGTCTGTCATGTTGAAAGGTGCCATGTTAGCTAAGGAGAGAAATTTGATTAAAACTACTTAACAGGCTTTGTCTCTGAGAGTTTGCAAAGGTGTAAGATTTGTTTTTACTTTTGTAAGATGTACTTTTTACGTTGAAGTGGAAAAAGTATAAAAGGAAGTGTAAGAGGGGTTTTTGTTTGCATGTGAGTTAAATTCAGTGAAGATAAAGTTAAAAATGCTAATATTTCAGAGTTTTTTTTTGAATGATCGTAGTGATCCATTTTTTTTGCAATTTTTCTTGAAAAGAAATAGTTCTTCTTCTTATGGTTTTTGTTGATGTACTGTACCGAATTAATAAAGTTCTTATGACTCTAAAGAACTGTCAAATTTGTTATCAAGTTGAATCAGATACTTTAAATTACTTTTACAAGAACAGTTTTTCAAATAAAAAATGATGTTGCTGTTAAATTTGAATTTGAAGTAAAAGAGTTTTTTTTTGAATTTTTGGGTGTTTTTAAGATTTTTTTTTGATTTTTGCTTGTTTCATGTGGAAAGGACTTTGTCCTTAAAAGATTTTACGATTTCCATAAAAGGTTTGTAGTAAACAATGAGACGTTTTTATAGCGTACATTTTTTTTGGTATCTTTTATAATCGCTATGATCTCTCACAGAGATTTCTTTTGAGGATTTTTTTTGATTTTTTTTTTTTTTTTTTTTTTTTGATTTTCGTATTTTCGGGTTATTCATATTTTTTTTTGATTTTTTTTTTGATTTTTGACGGTTAATCCGTTCTTTTGAAAGTTAACATTTGCTCATAAGAGTGCAACGAAAAACTTTTTGTTGCTTCTCCAGTATAAAATATAAGAAACTGATTATCTAAATTGAACAATGTTTTCTGCTGACTTTTAGAAGTCAACCATATCCTCTATAGCGAGACCAGAAAAATATTTACATATTGTGTGAATTCCGATTGTACATGTTACATAAGATAGTCATTATAACAATGTTTTTTCGTCAAACATACAAAGGTATTCATTTTCGAAACAATTCGATTTTTATAGCCAAAATACAAGTATTTACTTCTTGCTTTGAAATTAAATTGTGTAGAACGAGTCTAGCAAAGAAATAACAAGTTGATCAATAAGTTCGTTTGCTTACTGATGAAGGAGTTATTTCCCTTGATGTACGAATGTGTTTTTTCAAGAAATTTCAAACTATAATTTTAAGGAATTTGCGTTTTGTCCAAAGGAAAAACTTGTACAAAGGAAAGTAAAAATTTTGATATAAAGATTTTTCTCAAGTCAGAAAAATGTATCTGGCTAGTGTTGTGCAATTTGAAAAATTTGGAAGAGTTTGAAACTAAAAATTCGAATGTTCCTTAATGAAATCAGATTGATTTGTTTTCTACCTGGTTGATTTTACTTCCAGTAAAGAAAATGTCTGAAGATGTCTGATGGTTTTCGTGAAAGTGTGTGTGCGTGTTTATGTGTTTTTCATGACAGTGAAGGTTATGGGTGTTAGTTTGGTTTTAAAGTTTGGATAAAGGTGTTAGTTGAGTTTTGTTAAAATCAAAAACGAATTAATTTAAGAATATCCATAATGTATTTCTTTCTTTTGACCGCACGGGCATCTTTTTGGTTGGGCAGGCTGCCTCTTTTTTTTGATTTTTGCGTATTCATAATAAAATTCTGATTAAAATTAAATGTCATGTTGACAACAAAAACTTTTTTCTGTAATTTCATAGTCTGAAAACGAAGAATTAAACACACTTTTTTCAAGAAAGCCACGAAACTCTTTAAACTTTCTTCTTCTTTTGAAACCGATGTTGTGTCCCAAAAGTAATCTGGCATTACAAATGTAAAGTTAAATTTCGAAAACAAAACAATTCTTTTACGTTTATAAAACTTTTCATTCAAGGCGATGGAACTGCCTTGGAACAATTACTGTGAAAAACATAATAAAAACTCATTTGCTCTAAGACTTAAGAGAGTAGTTTGAGGTTTGTCATACTTGATAAGAAAAACGTTAGCTCAAATAGACGGAGTGGTTCTCAATTAAACAACGCTTTGAGGAACTTATATTACGTTTCCAAAGAATTTTCAACTTTTTAGGGTAAAACTCGTCCCAATTTTTTAATCTAAAATTGTCTCTTTGAAATTCTAAATTTCAAAAGATTCAGCGAAAATTGACACAAGTAAAAGATTGATTGTAATGGGGTGAGTTTTGAAAGATTTTTGATTTTTTTTTCGAAGAATTTTGATTTGGAAAGGATTTTTGTTCTGCATAGGCACAGAAGTTTTTAGGATTTTTTTTGGTTTTTGAGATAAGTTCCAAGTGGAAGTTATCTTAAGTGATCTTGCTTGATTTTCTCTTATATACTAAGGGGGGTAAGGGGAATATCTGATATGTTAAATAAATTCTGTCCAAAATACACATGTTTTACATTTTCATTTGCTGTTCACTAACATTCTTTCTCGTAACCAATGAAATAAAATAAAATATTAAAATTAAGTATGTACAAATTTCTTCAAGATCAGTGGAAAATCTTCTTTCTTCTTGTCTCGTTAGTAAAACGTAGCCGGAAATCCGGGTGTTTGTAGAAACATCTGGAGTTCGCGGGTGAAAATGTCGAACTGGTGCCACGGGATGTCGATGCTTCCAACGATGATGTCGTTGAACATGGTTTCCATAAAGATGTGGACCATACGGACGTTCTTCGATTTCGGCGTCGGCTTGGCGATGTCGATGACGTAGTTGAGTTCGGCTTCTTCGTCGGCGACGGTTTTGCTGTCGAAGCAGGTGTATTCGGTGTCGTTCTCGTCGTTGATTGGGATGAGAACTAAGTTCAGGGCGCGAACACAGGCAGAGAGAAGTTTTTTCAGTGTTCTTCGATGAATGTAGATACACATAGAAGTTCTATCTTGCGAATGAAATCCTGATCTTGTCTCGGAAATTTTGATGATTTGTTCTCCTTTCTTCTCGTTGGCGGAACGTAGTTCGAGATGATTTCGGATTTCGATGGTCCTTTTGAAGTCGAGGTCGTCAGCGGGGAAGATGTGCGATGTCTTGGAATGGGCGTGACGAATTTTATTTGCGAAGTTCGGTGTGAAGATTTTGGCGAAGGTATATGCAGAATGATGTTGAGAAGCCCAGGCAGGTGGTGAGGTAGATCGATGCTTCATCCAGTGGAGGTCGCTGAGGTCGATGTTCTTCTGAGGGACAACTGGTAGAATCGTAGGAAAGAAGATTCCTTGGATCCGGCGATCCGGATTCCTGGCTTCTTGAATCTTGATCCTGTTGGTTGCATGCTCTTGCGAAACGGTGCCATAGTCGATGGTGAGGCAAAGGAGTTCTTCACGTTGCTGAGGTTCTTCTTCTTCTTCTGACATAAAGGATGAGGAGGATGCAACGGAGTTCTTAGGCTTCGTTTTGGAAGGAAGGGGAATTTTCAAGTGAAGCTTCTTGCTGTCGTGGAAGGAAGTAGAGATTCTGTAAAGTTGTTTCTTCAGTTCCAAGTTCATAAAGATTCCTCCGTGTTCCGGGAACATGTCGTAGAAAGGCCATGATTCGTACTGATCGACAAAAAGTAAAACTTTTTCTCTTTGATCAGCAAGAATTTGACGGGCTTTCTGTTCGAATCGTGATGTTGCTTCAAACGTCGGACAATCAGGTTCTTCATTGGAGGGCGACAACGGCCAGAAAAGTCGTTGAAGGCGTGAAGGTGGTGACAAGTCTTCTTGAAAGTGGGTTCGTAGGTTGGAATAGGTGAGGTGCCGAATCTTCGTAAGTTCTTCGTAAATAAAAGCGTAGTCCAAAGTTGGTGGTGCGTAACTTCTATTCGTCAATCTCAACGCAATTTGAACAATCTTCGTAGACTTGCTAAGATGATCTCTTGACTGAAGTAACATGTCTCCAAAAGGTGTGTTGCATGCGAAGAAGCATTCCAATGGGCGGATGAACATGTCGTAGAAGTGCAGCGTCGAGGAAAGATTCTTCTTTTCGGCTGACAATTCGGCGGCGATGTGCTGATAATAATCGATGACGTAGGCGTTATCAGTCGAAGTGCTCTTCGTTAAAGTTGTCCAAAGTCCGTAAGGAGATATTCGAGTAAATGGTAGAAGTGCTTTCTGATCCCAATGAGTTAGTTCAATCGCTTTTCTTCTGGCAGACCTTAGGCGAGCCCAGACGTAGAAGCGGTCTTCGTTGCTGATGATGTCGCCGTTGGGTCTGTCTGAAGTTATGTTGAGGGCTTCGATGGCGTTGATCGGAAGGTACGCGTAGTTCGGGATGTAGACGTCGGCCAATTTTCCAGATGGAAGAAAGTCTTCTGGCGAAATCTGTAGCTCTGAAAATCTTTTGTCGACACAAAAGGTCTCAAGCTGTTGTTCTTGAAGGGGTTTCGCTGTTTTGTAGTCGAACTTAAAGATGTCGAACTCTGTCGCGACTTCTTCGTAGAAGAATTCGTCGAGGGCGATGTCCTTAATGTAGTCCGAAAACGAGGTGAAGTTATTCTGTCCTTTGAAAAGTAGCTTTGGTCGAATCTCGGTGTACGAATATCCGTTAACGAGAGATGCTATACCGGCCTTTTCCCATGTTTTAGCAGAGTAAATAACGTCAGAGATGTCGATAGCGACGTCTTCCAGTTTCTTCGAATTTTGCGGTTGTTGTTGCAGTTGAACGAGTTTGGCGTTGTCCGGAGCTGGTAAGTTCATCGAATTTTCTTGCAAGTAAAGATCCGTTGTATGGATTTTCGGCGACGATGATAACGGCGGTAGAAAAACTGAGGTTGTGACGTCCCAATCTTCTACTTCGTTGGCTTCATCGTCCACTTTACTTTCTGGCGTCCGGATTTTCTGGGAGGGATGTTTTTTCATGTAGAATTCGAACCAATGATGAAACGATAAACAGTGCTGAGGAAAAGAATATTGCCATGAGACGAAAAGTTTTTCTTGTCGAGCAGAATCGAGAGCTTGGAAATCTTCTTGGTCCAAAAGTTGTGACGAAGAATACTCATAGTTGTTGTTCTTGGCGAAGTTGTAGATACCCATTTGTCGAATCCATGTCTGAAATCCAAAAGTTTGAGGTCCAAGATCGTAAACTTGTTGAAGGTAAGAAATGTCGATACGGTTGTCCGGAGTAAAGGGAAGTGGTTGATCATCGTAGACTAACATCGGATTCAGGTGATCACGTCCGAAGACCGATGTAAGGTACTCTTGATCGTAGGCTGTCTTCAATACTGGCATTCGTTGAAGCGGTACATCTTCTTCGAATACTTTGATGGTATTGTGAGAAATTTGATCTTGCAGTTGGATGGATTGAATGTGTACGTAGGGGACGGTGAAGTTGTCGTTGGTCAGAAGTCTGTCGTTTCTTGACACTTTGGAGAGGGTCAAACCGATGGTGGGCTCTGTTTGGTGTTTTGAAATGACGGCGTTGTAAGTCGTTGTTGATGAAATATTGGCGTTGGTTGAAGTGATGACAATTCTAACTCCACAAATTTTCTGAACGAAGAAAGGAAAATGTTTCCATTCTTGATCTTGTATTTCTTCCATGTTAATCGATGAAACGAGACGATCACCAAAACTGTCGAATTCGGAACTTGAAGTCGAGGTGGTGTAAGAACTTTGATTTCTGAATTGTAGATCGGGGTAGATACGAGGCATGATGTCTTCAGAAGATGTAAAAGCAGAGGAGATATTCTTATTCCGTGAGGTCGACAACTCCAAAACAACTTCAAAACAAAAGTTTTTCTTTTTCTTCTTTCAGCATGAAAGGGGAGAGGAGAAAAATTGTTTCTTGAATCCAACAATCGAACAAGTCGTAGTTATTCGTAGGCTGTACAAATCGAGGAAGAAGAATCTTCTGAGCTTTTCATTATTTTCCGGCGTCTTCAATAATCTGGATGCTCCAAGATTGTTGAGGTGAAGTCCGGGAGTGTCAACTGATGCTTCGTTTCTTGACGATCGAAAGGCAGAAAATAATGTTCGGACGGTCACTTTTTGCTTCTAAATTCTTCTTCTTTACGGTGTTGGTGTCGGCCAAGGATGAGTACGAGCAGTATTTTCTTCTGAGCAGGAAAGAAAAATGTCGAATGTACGGAAAAAAATTTCTTCAGTGTTTATGTTAGTCGTCTTGATCGATGAGGAAAATCTTCTTGACAAGACGCTTCTTCAATCTTTTCGTAGGCGGACTTGTGTTTCAACGTAGTTCGGACTTCTTCAGGAAGAGACTCTCTCTATGCTTCTTTCTTCAGCAAGTATCACAGGAATACACACCAAAGGCGATTTGCTCGGAAACAAATTGATTGCAGCGGCGTTGTTTTCCTGAAGGATCTGCTAAGTGTTCTTCCAGGCGAATCCGGATAGCGGAGCAGGAGACTTTTCTGTGTCTTGATTCCAGTAGAGGAAAACTTCTTCTTCTTGTTCTTATTACCGGTGCTGAGGATGCCGAAGTTAGCAATGCGGAGATCTCGTTGACGTTGATATTATCTTGTCCGTTGGAATGCTGAATTGCATTCACCTAAGTTGTCAGTGTTGTTGAAGTCGTGAAGTCCGAGAGAAAAAAACATTTGATATCGATGAAGAATAGTTGTTTATACGACGAGCGCTGGAATCCGAATGATGATGTAGTCGGTGACATTAGGAAGAATATAACCAACATGGTGTTGATGCTTGATGACGTCAGAGCTGGTTTCGAGGATCACGATTCGTCTTCATGTTTTTTCCATCCCTTATGAAAGTTGGTCGGAAAGTGCGCAAAATTTCTTCGTCCTTGCAATATTACGAAGTCGAGATTAGTTTCCAGGTTACGATTTTTCTTTCTTCACTTGATGATGTCACCAAATGACGACAATTTCTTCATCCGTGCAAAATGTCTAGAATGCCAATCAAACCGGAGTATCCTTTTCTTTTCTTGCATTAGAGCTCGTTTCTCCGATGAAAATTCATCCTTTTCTGTTTCTTTTCTGTGATCCAAAGTGCTTCTTGTTAATCGAAAAGCAAAAGAAAATCCATTATGCTTCTGACGATGGCTGTTTTCAGGCATCTCAAATGCTGCGACGGCTGATCTTTCTTCGTGTTTCTATATTCTAGATGAGGCCTAAAACGCTGAGTTTCTTGTCTTCTAAAATGAAAACGGGACCGTGGGTCCATTCTTCGATGTCGAACAGTCGGTGAGGAAAAGGAAAAGATTCTTCTTTCTTCACGAAAACGAAAGAGAGAAAAATATTGCTGAAGCTCAGAGAAAAGTTTTTTCGGGTTTCGGTGTCGGACGGTTTCTTTTAACGCTCGAAATCTTCTGATTCGCTGATGACTGCTCGAGTTACATTATTAACGTGTTGTCGTTCATGTTCAAAATTCTTTTTGACAGCGGAGAAGTTCTGGAACCATTCTTCTTCTTGCTTGTAAAGTTGACGTCGTTGATGATGTAAATGAAGTGTCTGATGCCGGAATCGACGATTCGAGTGTTGAGAGATGACTGTTCTTGTACTGAAAACCTTGTCGGATCTTGGGTGCAGAAATTCGCGTTGTAACGAGGAGCTTCATTTTTCTGTAGACGAGACGTTTTTCGAGGAGGAGAATAATCCACGGGGGTCATCGTTAAGCCAAAAGTTTTCTTTTTCCCGCGCTTTTTTCTTCAGATGGCGGCAAAATCTTCTACTTTATCACATGTATCATTTTTGATGTCGATGATGAGAACAAAGTCGACCAGAGCCTTATCTTTTTCTTTCTACCAGCATTTTGCAGTGCAGAATGACCAGCTGAGACTGAAGTCTTCAAAGACAGTATTGAAAGCTTTTCAATTGATCTTTCCGTGACTGAAGATGAAGCGGAAGACGTTGTGTATCTCGAATCTTGATAGTTGAGTAGACCAGGAGAAACATTTGAATAAAGATGCGCAGAAAAAAAATGTTTATGAAGTGGAGATGTGCGATGACCAGCTTCGATTTTTCCTTTTTCTCGTGTTACTTTCTCGTCGTCCAAAAAGTTGAATTTTCTCATCCAGTCCAATATTCGACAAGTCCCAAATATCCTTATTTTCCTGATCTCTTGTACTCGTCCTACATCGTTTGCATGGTTGACGGGAAGAACGTTGTCCTTGCTCCAGCTCGAATGTAGTCACGAAGAAGAATGTTTGGTCCGGGCGAAGAATTTCTCGGCGCGCAATCCACAACTATTTTCTTTTTCTTCTTTATTAACGGAAGTTCCAAAGAATCGAAGCCATCCGAGGCTCATCCAAGAATATTTTTCTTGTCTCTTCTTCTTCTTCCGATGACGCGCGTCAATCCTATTGAATTGTTCTTCTATGGACGATTTCGTCTTCTTCTCATCGAGCAAAAGTCCTTGCGGCAATTTCGATTACCTGACGGGATTTTTGCATGAAACGATGTCGTCGATTTGGAAACTCAGGAGAAAAAGTTTGACTGTGATAATTGTTCCTAGCGGAAGACTCGAAAGACGAAAAGAACTTGTTGACAGGTTTGAATCTTCATTACGTTGACGCGATGGCTCTCAACGATGATGAGAAAGGACTTTCGATTGAATTGTTCGGGCTTATCTTCTCGACGACTTGCTTGGAATCCGGAAATGCAGAATTTGTCTTTCCGAAGAAATTTATTCGTAGATTCCGAAAACTATTTTCGACGACGCTTTATCTCTTCTTCAGAGGCTGATGGCAGATTTTCGTTCTTCTTGACGCACGTAGCCAACTGCTCGAAGTGATCTTCTTGTTGGTGCAGACGGAAGCTCAGTACAACTCGGATACCATCAACAACATAATTACGGTCGGCGTGGTCAAATGGGGCAGCAGTATCTTTGTCTTGCGATGTAAAGAATCCTGAAGAGCGAGTGTTACGTCGGAATCTTGGTCTTCAAGTGTTGTCTCGAGCATTAATTTTCTTAACAAATCCGAATTCGTAAGATGCTGAAGCTGCGGACGATTGAGGAAAAGAAAGATACGGAACTAATTCTTCACGTCTGGTTCTCCAAGTCCAATTTTTTCGAACGAACCGGCGATGTTGAAAGAATGTTGAATGCTTCTGGAGTCACAGGAGCAGGAAGGAAGGTCTTGATAACGCAGGCTGGTCAGGAAGGTCCTATATTGTTCTTCTCGTTGTTTTCGTTCTCAACGTCGACGACGGGCGAATAAACGGACTTTCGATGCTAGCCACGATGTTTTCAAGACCGAACGTCCAAACTGATTTTGTCTTCATGAAATTAAATTTCTTCATCTCTTCGACAGGATGATACAGAAGACATTTTTCTTTTCTCTCTTCACCGTTGAAACCGAAGCGTAGCAGTACTATCTTCTTTCTCTTTCTTTTTCTCGCGAGTCCAGCATGAGTGAATGTGTAAAGAAAATGTAGAATCTTCTTATGTTGATTAGGTAGATCGACGGTAGCATGTAGAGTTGATTATCTTCACAGAGACGTACTTGACAACGATGGATGAAACGGTCATCATGATCAGGCACACATTTTTCTGGGGAAGAGAATCGTCATCTTTCCCGCTTTTGTGTTTCTATCTTCTCGTTATAAGTGTCGTCTTCTTCATTTCTCGTTGCAGCTGTACTCTTTTCTTCATCGTCTAATTTTGAAGTCGGTGTTTGTAGAAAAAAAATGTAGAAAGTGTTCTTCTTCGACGAGCAAGGTTGATTGTCACAAGATGATGCTTATGATTCGACGAGCCTCTCGGGATCCAGGGAGAGATTTTACGATGAACGGGAATGCGATATTTTCCGATCTTCTTTATCTTCTAAACCTCGTGATAAGAAACAACATTGTCATTTACGTTTTGCAGACGTCCTTCTGTTGAAAAAAGATTCCGAAGAGTCCATAGCTTCTATCTTCTCCAAAAAAAATGGTACTTCCGGCACGAATGAATTTCTTCCCAAGATGTCTTCGAATCGATGCTGCGTTTTCATTGCAAGAATTGATCTTGCGAAGATAATGAAGCTGATGCTAAGAGTTTCTTCAGAGTCGAAATATTCTTTTTTCAATCGGAAGGTCATCGAACACATTGTTGAAAAAATGGATGTAGTCGTGTGATCAACAGAAGCTGAACTTTTCCTGTCCGGAAGTCGTGAAGAGCGAGTTTGATCTTCAAAACTTGGGATGCGAATCGTATCTTCGCTGTGGATCTTCTTCTTCCAAAGCTGGCCTTTATTTCGTAGAAGGTTGGCTTCTTAGGAGGCAGACTCTACAAGCAGGGCATTTTTTCGAGGAGTCTTCTTTAAAGTCGATGAACGCGAGAGCGGTGAATTATTCGGAGAACTCTTCTGAAACGATGTAGCTTACTTCTTCCCGATGATCAATTTCTGTAACTTGATTGTTGAAAGGCGTCGAAATGGAAACGACATTTTCTATCTTCGAAACTGTTGCCGAACTCAACTCCGACTTTTCCGGGACGGAGGTAATGAATTTTTCCGGAATTTTCTTCTTCTCGAAGCTGACGCTTGTGTCAATTGAACAGATCGCAGTCTTAGTAGTTTTCGGAGAAAAAAAAATGTAACTTCAAATCGATGTTGCGCTTTGCAGTCGTAGAGTTTGAGGAAATTGATGCGACGTTTTCTTAGTTGAGTGTGGATGAATTATCAAGACTTCCTGGAATTTCTCTTCTTTTTGCTATAGAGGTGTCTGGTGACGAAATTCTTCATGTCTTCGACGTAAGATTTCAAAACGTTGCTGGAGACATCGAAACAGAAAATGTTGACGATTCATTTGTGCGTTGCGGCGATTTTACAAACTTCTTCATTGACGAGACCATTCTGGAGCTTTTCAGTAGTCGTGGAGTCCCTTTGAAGCAGAAGTCGTTGAAGAAAACTCATTCTTCATCCGAAGTGCTTTTCCAGGCTGATCCATTTTTCTGATGGTAAGCTCCAAGTTGACTGATGACGATTTTTCTTCTTTTCTTTCTCTTCTGATTGCAAGAAAGAAAATTTCCCGATTTAAATTTTCTTTTTCACCTTCGGTTTGAGATACCTTGAAGATTGTTCAGGTGTAGAAGTCGCGACGAAAATATTTGTAGTTTCGATGTTGGCAGAAAATAAAATGTAGACGATTTTCTTTTTCTTCTGTTTTCGGTTCAACAAGAAAGCTTAGAGGATCCTTGTATTGCTTCAGTAAATGTTTTCTGAGTCCAGGAGTTCATAGACTGGATTCTTCTTGATGAGGGTCCCAACTACCTTGTTGAAGTTTTCGATGTCCTTTCACGCTATTCTCTTTGTGACGTCCTTCAGCCTGTAGTAGCCTTTTCTGGTTTCCGTCGTAAACAATTTGTGTTCCGGATCTCCCCATGTCGTTGATTGAAGAAAGCGGCTGGTGCGATGATCCGACGGATTTCTTTTCTTGATGGTAAGCTCGACGATCCATCTTCGTCCTTGAAAATCCGTGAAGAAATTTCGTAGATCTCTGACTTGACGATCGCACCAACAGGGGTCTTCTGTCCGGAGTTGATGTTGAAGATTTACCGGAGGTAGTTGTAGTGTCTTCATGAGAGGATCCTTCGGCTCCTTTCCATCGATGATTTCGATGAACGAGATGTCGTAAAAATGTTTCGGAACTGGCGGTGTAAAACGGTTAAAGGTGTCGACGATGCTTAGGACGATGTGCTGTTGTTGCGCTCTCGAAAGGGTGAAACCTTCAATACGTTTGTCGTCGTGGACTCCCATCAAGATGATTCCTCCTTTTTCGTTGTTTAACATTCCGTTAGCTACTGATGAAATATGTCTCTTCGTTTGTAGTCTTTTGGCTTTGACCGGAAGTTGCTCGTAGCTGAAGGCGAGATGTCCTTTAAATTCGACGTCATCATCTTCGTCAACCAGGAATACGTCGTGTCGGTAGAAAGATGGAGTTTTGATGGAAATCCGGAGAGCGTCATGATAAAGCGGCGAATCTTCACGAAGTTGAGGTTCCAGTTCGGAAGACATTTTTTTTCAACAAAATGGCGGTGCCTTATCTTCTTAGTGGGATTTTTCCGAAGTTTTGGTTCCGGCGACGAAAAAGGAATCGATTTTTACCAAAGAGGGTGTCTTCGGCTGTGATGTTTTCAATCTTCGGTTCTGGAAGTTGCGAAGAAGTACATTATTGCGAAAAGTAGTTGTTTGCGGCGGAGGAGATACGGCGTTTTCTCAGAAGAAGTTTGATCTTCTCAGCGGAAGGGAAAAACAGGTCGATTTTCCTTCGTTATCTCCAAAAGCAGGTCGATGTTTTCAAATGGCAAAGGGAAACATTCTTCATAAGTTTTCCTTCTTCAAAATGTGTCGAAGTTGTT
>Ga0208855_1000322_pt1 | contig 13520 bp, 11 predicted proteins | sample LakMenEpi17May12_FD_150708 | JGI IMG/M metagenome (GOLD analysis project Ga0208855, IMG submission 150708) | Freshwater microbial communities from Lake Mendota, WI - 17MAY2012 deep hole epilimnion (SPAdes) | ecosystem: Environmental > Aquatic > Freshwater > Lentic | place: Lake Mendota, Madison...
TTGCAAAGGCCGGCGTGAAGCCCAGTCCTTCTTCCGCACGCTGAACATTTGTCCGCGCAATGAAGAAGCGATCCATCGCCTGGCGCACTTCGTCCGACAGCGGAGCGCCCAAGAAAGATTGGATGTCGTTGTAGGTCTTGAGCATGAACTCTTTGAATTGCTCAAACAGGCTCTTGAGCCGAGGCGTCGGGGCCTCGCCAGTGGCGAAGTAAGTCTCCGCCATTTGCGCGAAGGCTTCGTGGATTGGGCGACGCTGCTCAAACGACAGCGAGTTGAACCACTCGATTACGTCCTGCTCTGGCCGTGGGCCTTCGCCTTCCGGAGCCGCTGGCGGTGCGCCGTCTTGGCCTTCTTGCGCCAACAGGTTCGGGCTATCGGCGAAGTCAGGGTCGAAGGCGGCGTGGATGGAACGGATGTTGGAGGGGTCGAAGATGACTGTTTGGTTGTCGCCACTAACGCCCAAAAAGCCTCGCTTTTTGAGATCGGCTGTAGCTAATTCATGCCACCGAGACCAAGGCGCATCAGGCTCAGCCTTGTCTAGGTTTGCTTGCGCGCGGTCTACGGCTTTGTCCCAGACATCTTCGTTTGCGTATTTCCCTTTTTTAATAAGCAAAGACAATATTCGCGCGCTTGTCCCGCGAGCATATTCTGCGGCTAGGTTTTTGCTTTGGGTAACATATACCCCGGCACCGTAATTGTTGTCGGATGCGCCGGGAATAAACTTATCAAAATCTTTGTTCGTCCCATGATACAGCACCGTATCCGTATCATACCCCATCGCCCTTGCCCGCGCCATGCGCCCCTCAAGCGACATGTCTAGGCCCTTGGCCTTAGCCCGCAACCATTCCTGGGCCTCAATCGGATCCTGGCCCAAATAGCCTTCTTGTTGCGCTTGGAACACCACGCTTTCGGGCAGGGCCTCACCCGGCTCAATGCCGGAGCGCTTGATCGCCTCGTTAAGAAGCAGGCGCATATCGTCAAGGTGTTGTTGCTGCCGCGTGGTCAGGATCTCGCCGCGCTTCTGCCGGTCCAGCAAATCCAGCGCGATCTTGTTGTTCACCTCCAAGAAGTGGTGACCCAGCTCGTGCAGGAAGGTCGAGAAGTCGCTGTTGGGGCTCAGCTCGATCCGCTGTTGGGCAATGTTGTATTGGCCTCGCCGACCGCCTTCGAAGCCCGCGCCGAGCGTTTCAGCTCCCTCGGCGACCGCCGGGGCAGGCTCCGGAACCACACCATCAGGTCTTCCTGCAAGTCCGGGGGCAGGTCGTCCCGGTCCAGCAAGCTGTTTATATCCGGTTTGGGTTGTGCGGACTGTTCTGCCATCTGCGTTAACCTTTTCGTTAACTGTATCAGTGAATGCGGAAAGATCTAGGCTTTCTGGCGCAAGCAAAAAATAAGTGCTTGTGCTTGTAAACTCCATCCTTCCGTCGGGGCCAGTAACCTCATAGGTTTGCGTTGTCTCGTATGGCTTCCAGCCAGTAATAGGCACTCGCCGCAAAAAGGTTTGGTAAACCCGTGCGTGCGCCGGGGTTGCGCCAGTAAACACAATCGGCTGGGTTAGGTCCGGGTTGGTCAGAATAAAGCCACGCGTGGCGAGGAACATCGAGCGGAACAAGCTGCGCGCAGTTGCCTGCTCGGTTTTTGTTTGCGCTCTTTCGGCGGCTGTCGGTCTTTCCGTAACGCCCCTGTAAAAGCTTATTGCGTTTAGATAAGACCGCCCAAGACCGTTAAGTCCAGAACCGTAAGCAAAAAACTCAGTGCGCGCCAAACGCCGTTTGTGTTCGGGCTTGGCCTTGTACTTTAAGACCGCCTCAATAACCGCTAAGTCTTGCGCCCCAATCGATCCCGGTTCAATGGTCGCAGTGACGTTTTCAGCGTACCATTCCAGAACCTGCTGGTCAGAAAACGAGAAAGCTTCCGAGAAGGATTTGGCTTCTTGGCCGAGGGTTTCTTCTGGCCCCAACGTCTCATCCTGCACCCTCTGCCCCGTCACAGGGTCATAGCCCCGCTCGCGCAGGAAGCGCTGGCTGGCCGGGGTCAGCTCCTGGCCGTTGCGGATGCGGTCCAAAATGCGCGTAAGCTCAGCCGCGTCTTCGCGACCCATGTTGATCAAGGCGCGCTCGTTGGTCGTCAGGGCCTCGCCGCGCGCTTGCTTGTCCTGCGCGGCCTGGACCATGGCGGTCCACTCTGGCGTGCCGAACTCGGGCAGCACCGGGATCTCGCGCGTGACCGCGCGGACGATCGGCCCGCCTTCGACCGGAGCGCCCTCTTCGATCGGCTGGCCCAGATTAGGCCCAACCTGCATTTCGCCAATGCGCAGGGGGTAGCGCGTCATCGCCTCGCGCGGCGTAATACCCAACACCTGGGCTATGACGCCATAGCCTTCAGCTGCGATCTTGGCATAGGGGATGGCCGAAGCGCGGCCAAGCTGCTGAGCCGCGCCAGCCTCGCCGACCACTGGCTCTATTGCAGCGGCAAGCTGCGCCCGCACTGGCTCAATAGCCCGTTCCAACTCGGCTTGCACATCCAAGACGCCAGCCTGCAATTCAACGTCATTTTGCGCTGCTGCTGCCAGGCGCTCGGCGACGGCAATGGCTTGCTCCTGCCCCTCGGTCGCTAGAACCTCCAGTTCGCGCCGGGTGTAGAGCAAAGGGTTGGTCTTGATGATTTGGACCGCCGCGCTTGCCAAGTCGGTCTTGGTGACAGACGCCACAAAATCCCCAATCGGGATTTCCATCGCAAAGCCTGACGCCTCCGCCGCCGCAATGGTTTCCGCCGTGCCACCCATGCGGCGCACGATATCCTCGACCGTCGTGTTCTGCTCTTGGGCCAACTGAGCCGCATCGGCGAGGGAGACATAGATCGTCGAAACCGGGCTTTCTTCGGTCGCCTCGTTGATAAATTGCGCCAGCTCGCCCCGGTCGCGATCAACAAGGCGGGTGCGCCCTGCCGTCTCAATAGCCCTTTCGACAAGTTCAATGCGACCTGTAGCCGTTTGCGCTCGCTGTCGCTGCGCCCGCAAGTCACGCTCACGAAAATAATTCTCAAGGGGTATGGTGGCGGGCGATGTCACAACGGTTACGCCAGCGCCGCCAATAACGCCTTCAAGCCCTGCTTGGCCAGCGCGCGCTAAGCTTTCCTGACGCAGCGCTTCGCCCAAGCCAAAACCAACCGCTGGCAAAGCGGCGACGCCTTCAGCCGAAGCTAATGCCGTTTGGCCGGTAGCGACGTTGACGATCTCTTGCAAAAGCTCGGTGAACCCTTCCACCGTACCCGCTTGAGCGGCGCGGCTTGCAACCTGGCGCAATGCATCTTGCCCCGCCGGGGTTTGCAACAATTCATCGACCACTTCCTTGGCCGGCTTGTTCAAAAGCCGATCAACGCCGGGGATTGCCAAGCGGGTCAGAAGCAAATCTGCGCCTGTTTCAAGCACGGCATTGATGCCGCCAGTGACAAACGCTGCGCCCCGCGCCGTCTCCCGGTCAATGCGCGTTCCGTCGGCCAGACGCATGTTCTGATATTCGAGAAACGCAAGACCGGCCTCTTGCCGGAAATTGAAAAAGGATTGAGAGGCCGCAAGGCCTAAGCCGCCGCCTATGCGACCGCCAGTGACAACGCCTTCGGGCCTGCGTGTAATAGCGCCACCGATCAAGCCGCCGCCGACTGCGCCAGCAGCAACCCCAGGCGGGGCTTCCAACAAACCAATCGCAAGCTGTGCGCCCGTGTAGCCAACCGTTTCACCAACCCAAGCAGCAACGCCAAACTCTTCTCTTGCGCGTTGCGTGCGCTCAAACTCTGAGGTTAACAGCGCGATCTCTTCACGCGTCCGAACATCAGTCGGCGCGCTGCGTCGCGTGAGATCGTCGAAAAAGATCCGATCACCAAGTTCGGCCTGCACACGCGCGCGAGCGCCACCGAGAACGGCGCCAGACACAGCCCGCTCAACATACGGAAGCAGTGGCGCTCCGGGGACAATCGCGCCTGCGGCTGTCGCGAAAGGCTGAGTTTGGCTGACATTGCGACCGGCCTGCAAGGTCTCGCGCGGAATAGACTGCGCAAACGAAACCACCTCAGGGAGCATGGTCACGCCTGGAACGAAAGGCGCGGCTGCCGTGCGAAAGGCGTTAAACACATTATCCAGCGCGCTAAGCTGGTCTGTGTCGTCAGCCATGATGCGCGCGCGGTTTTCGTCACCAAAAGCGCGTCTCACGGTTGGCGAGTTCGCCACCGTATCCATGGCGTTTGTGCGGCGCAGGTTATCAACGCCAGCGGCTCTGGCCGCCGCAAGCGGTATGTTTTGCCGTTCGGCAAGCCTGCGCATTTCGGCTTCGGTTCCGGGTTGCACATTGCCGAAGCTGGCCAAAGCCATATTGACGCGAGCGATTGTGCCTTGTGCGCGCAGCTCTTGCGCGCGAGGCGACAAGGCCGGTTGCTCTGGTCGGGAAACACGCAGGGGGGCGAGAAAGTCTTCTTCTTCTTCCATCAAGGCGCCCTAACAATTTCCTCGCCGCGTTGTTCGGCAATGTACTGGCGGACAATATTCTCTTCGAGACTTGGATTGTAGCTTTCGCTTCGGGTTGAGCCAGCCGCCACGGCTCGCTCGTAGGCAATGGCAAAAGCGGCTTCGATGCGGTCTCGATCTGGACGCGGGATGTCTCGATAGCGAAAGGTTGCCAGCGGACGCTCTGACGGAGCAAAAAACCCGCCAGATGAACGAATGCCGCGCCCCATTTGTTGCAACAAAAAGTTTTGCAATTCATCTTGGCTAAGCACGCGGCCAAGACGCTGTTGCTCTGCTTGGACCAAATCGCGCGCCCTGTTTTGAATGGCGGCAAATTCTTCCCCGCTTGATGGTAAATCAAGTTGCCTCAACACGTCGCGCAACACAGTGGCGTTTGTGCCGGTCATGGTGACTACGTTGGGATCTGTTTGAGCGCCCGCGCTTCTGCCGCCTCTTGGCTGCGTCAAGCTTTGATAATCTGCCACAAGATCTCTGTAGCGGCTTTCGCCAAGCGTTGGCCGCATTGCTTGGATTTCTCCTGGCGTCATAGCCGCAATGCGTTCTTCGTAGTCTTGAGCGCCAGCGAGCGCGGCCCATGCTTGGTTTTGCTCTATTGTCGGCGGTGCGCCGCGAATAATTGAGCTGGTAAACCGTTCTTGATCAGTCGGCGACAGATTGGCAAACGCTCGGCTTTGCAAAGCCGCCGTTGGATTTTGTTGCGCCAAGCGAACCAAGCTTTCATAAGCCTGCGCCTCGGCGTTCCGAATGCGCTCTTCTTCCATGCTCACAGCACGGTTCGTAAAAGTGCGGGCGTACTCATAAGCGCTGCGATCAAGATTGCCGTTTTCGTCAGTCAATGCTTCACGCAACGCGCGATCACGAGCAGGGCCGCGCGTATCGTTACGCGTTACGGGAAAATTCCTTACAATACTTTGCGCCGCCGCTTCACCGCGCGAAACAGCGCCCGCTTCACGAATGCGGTTTTGCGCCGTGACCGCCTCCTCCGGCGTCATGCGCGCTTCGCCGTAGCGGTCCAAGAATGTTTGAGCCTCTTGGATGCGATTGCCCTCGACCAGGCCCTCAATCACAGCGGTGGCCGCAGCGCTAGTGATGGCCGTTGCATCGACAGGAATGCCGCTAACAACCCGCTGATCAGCAAGGGCTTGGTCAATTTCTCCAAAAAACACATCGGTTTCTGGCGACAACGGGTCTCGAATAATGTTTTGCGTCGCGGTGTCGATGCGCGTTTGGTTGGCGGTTTCGGCAAAAGCCGCGCCTTGACGCGTAAAGTGGCTGAATAAATTGCTCTGAAACCGTGTCCTGGCCCGACCAATATATTCGTTGACGTCCTGTTGCACGACAGGCGGAAGATTGGCGGTGCGTTCGCCAACAAAGCGATCAAAATCGCCTATCCTTGCGGCGACAGGATCGCGCCCATCTTCGCCGGGGCGCAACGCATTTTCGCCTTGCAGCGCGCCATATTCGTCAGCCTGCTGCATGACAAAGGCGTCAATGTCGTTTGTGATCGATGCCACGCGCGCACGGTTGAACAACTCCTGCTGTTGCAACACATACTGCCCCAGCGCGCTCCCGATCCTGCCCATGGCCTCGCCGGCCTCTTGGATCTGGCGGCCAGGCATGGCGGCCTGCTCCATAGTGAGCGGCGCCCGCGCCTCGCCTTGGCGGATCGTCGGCTGCAGGGGTTGCGTGTCGTAAGTGGGGACGCGCGGCATTATGTCCCCCTGTTGAAAATGCGGCGCATCCAGGCCGGGGCGTCCACGTTAACGTCAGCGCCTTTCATCTGAGCGTAGGTCAGCCCAGTCTGCGCCGCGCCGGTTAGGAGCGAGGTTGCGCCAGACAGGAAGGGGTTGATCCCTCGAGCGGTCGCCCGCGCCATAGAGGCTTGGCCGCGTTGGCCGGTCGCCTCCATGCGATAGCCCCAGGCCTGGCGCAGGGCATTGGCCTCGGCTGTTTGCACGTCGCGCGCGGCGAGGTAGTCGGTCGAGGTCTGCAAAGCGACCGCCGTCTCCGACCCCAGGTCAATCATGTTGCTGGCAAGGGCCGTGCGCTGGCCGCTTTTGATTTCAGCCGCACGCTGCCGGATAGCCTGTTGCTGGGCCTCGCCCTGCATCATGACATCGCGCGCCTGGCCCTCGGCCATGCGGGCATTGACCTCGGCAATGCGCGCCTGCGAACGCAGAGCCGTGCGTTGGCCTTGAGCAGCGTAGTAAGAGCCGATCCCCTGGGTGACGGCAGCCCCGCCCTGAAGGACTAAAGCAGAAAAACCCACATCATCCCCCAAACGAAACGGTCGTGGTCATAGACACAATGGTCAACGGTACAGGATCGACCTGCCTAACGACAACTTGTCCTTCCGTCGTCCAGGCCGGCGAAATATCCACCTCCACCTCACCCGTCTGCAAACCGGGCGGTGAGCCGTAGGGCTCGGTCGTGCGGATCTTGGCTTCGGTCAGGTGATCGGCGTCCGGGCCGACATAGATCCCGCTGGATTGATAGACGCGCAGCGCAACGGCCTTGATGTTTTTCTTGGTCGCCTGCGCGTAAGCCTCAACCTCGACGGCCAGGGGCAGGGTTTGGAGATCGCTGACGATCGGCAAGCCGACATGCACAAGGGAAGCGGCTTTGTCTAAGGTGATCTGCCCGCCGTTCACAACTCGAGGCGGCATGACCGCGCCGTCGGCGAGGATATAGACCGCCTTGCCTTCGAGGTGAGACAGGCCGCTGATCGTGGTGGCCGCAGCCCCGGAATAGGTCAGGCCGCAATCCACCCCGAAGAAGTTCTTGAGGTCTTGAAAGTAGCGGCTCGAGAGGCGCTCGACATAGCGCTTTGTGGCGGTGCCAATCGTGCGGCGCACGACGGCATAGAGAATATCGTCGTTGCCCTCACTCACCACGGCTATGCTCTCGAAGAAGCCGTCTTGCGTGTCGTGGCTGTGCCAGGCATAGACCTGCTGCTCTGGCACATAGGTCAGGCCCAGCAAGCGGCCATCGCTCGAGACGGCCCAGACGATCGGGATCGGACCCTTGGCGTAGGCAAGATCTTTGATCGTCTTGTAGTCAAACAGGTGCGCGGCGCGCAGGCTGAGATCGATAGAGATGTAGCTCTGGATATCGTTGTCGAAGCCGATCGCGCGCACATGCCCGCCCCGCGCGGCGGCATAGATCGCCACCGTGTTGGCAGTGACAGGCTGCACATGGGACGCGCCGATATACGACTGCGGGCGCACGGTGATCGTGGTCGGCGCAAGGAGATCGCCTGAGCTGCCCACGCGCCACTCTGCGCTCTCGGTCAGCAGGAGCAAGTCACCGATCACCACCGCATGCTGGATGCTGTTGGCCTCGCGCGCGGCGATCTTGACCGAGATCGCGTCATCATCACGCACGGGGATAGAGTAATCCAGATTACTCTCGGTCCCGGCTTTGGTCATCCAGAAGGTCTGCGGCAGGTTAGGCGTGCCGGCAAAGACGCGGCGCTGCTCGTAGTAGCAGACTGCGCCGGGGAAGTCGGAGGCGAACGGGTTTTGGTTAAGCGGCGGGGCGCGAGAGGTATCGGGCGCAATGTTGTCGTCCACCAGGGTCGTGCCGGTGGATTGGCCGATAAAGCCGTAGATGCCACCGCTCTCGCGGTAAACATTGCGGCGGGCGCTGGTCGCGAAGTTGATCGTGTTGAGCGCGCCAGTGTCAAATAGCTGGTTGCTGGCGGTCACTGGCGCAGACGGGTTGCTCTCGTCAAGCTGGTCGTCAGCGACGCGCGTGGCCACATAGCTATAGGTCTGGGCCAACGATGGTGATGATCCTAGCGTTGGGGTCACGCTGGCGATCGTCGGCGCGGCAAGCGTCGAGCCGAAGGTAATCGTGTTTAGGACATACTTCGTCGCGCCCAAACGGCGCAGCTCGCGCGGCGCGTAGTTGGGGTGCGTGATCGTGATCACATCCCCAGACTGCACATAATGCAGGTCGAACAGGTCGGCCTCGGCATAGGGCGACGGGATTTGATACACCGTCCCCATCTCGTACCACTGGCCGGTCGGGGCCGTGACAGCGGTGCCGGTGTAGCCGTAATAGACCACGGTCTCAATCGGCTCCAGCTCGAGGTACCAATACTCGCCGCCACCGTTGAAGCCGCCAAAGGGCGGATAAGTGTAGGTAATCTCACTGATATAGATCTGCGCGCCGATCGTGGCCTGGGTCGGCAGGACCGTGCCACCATTGGTGTAGCCTGCCGGCGGTGTGCTGACGGGGCCAGCAGTCTGCACCCAAGTCGCTGAGATGACCGGCGTTGCGCCGTACTGGTTAGCCGCCACGGTAGGGTCTGATCCGGTGCTGCCCGCGACCGCATACCATGTCTTGCCGCCTGCGGTGACAAGATCGCCGGGGGTGTAGGCCGTGGCGATTGCCCACGCGCTGACGCCAGTCGTCGGAGTCAGCAGGGTCGCGCCGAAGGTGTGAAATCGAAAATACGCCTCGCCCGCTTCGATAGCCACCGTCTGCGTCGCACTGTAGCGAAACGGAAGCATACGCGTCGTTTTGGCGCTCGTTTTAACCTCGCGCACAAACTGCGTGCCGGGCCGATTGGCCACCGGCCCCTGGGGCAGGACATAGAAATTACGACACACCGCCAAGCCGGTGTTGGTCTTGACGTCATCGATGCGCCCGAACATTTCCGGGCTGACAATGCCGCCGTTGAACGAGCGCGTGTAGACTTTGGTCATGGCTGATAAGGCTCGTCATTGTAGGGCCAAATCAGCGCCCGATTGGACAGCCATGGGGCGGTGTGGCGGGTGTCGTTGCGCACACTGTTGCGACGGCGCTCGTTCGCGTCCTGCGCCATGGCTTGGCGGGCATAGCTCATGCCCGTCTGTAGCGCAGCCTGGGCGGTTTTGACCCCAGGCTCACCCTTGATGATCGGGCCTGCCAGATGGCTCGCCAGCATCCAGCTCACGGCCTGGGTAAAGAGCGGTGGGAAACGCGTGCTGTCAGTCACCAGCGAGACGTAGCGCATGCTCGCCGCGTCGCAGCTAGTGTAAATCACGCGGGTGTTGTTGGTGTCGTTGCCGATCTCGTACTCGTACTCATCAGCGTTTTCGTCGAATTGCCGCGCGCCGGAATAAATTCCGAGGATCGTCAGAAGATCGCCGGGAGCAGCGTAGCTATATTGCCAAGGGTGCGCCGCAGGGACGATCAAGGCCGCGCTGGCAAGCTGCACACGCTTCACGGCAAAGGTCCAAGGGTGCATGCGCAAGAGCGTGTCGCGCGCAATGGGGTAAAAGCGGGCGCAATGCTCGGCCTGCACTGACCCCTCTGGCGGATCAATCGACGTGATATTGGCGCGGTCGCCAATATGGCTCAGGGCGAGATTGCAGATATCGATCACGCTGGCCATGTCGCGCCTCAAAGGGTGACGGGAGGCCGAAGCCTCCCGCTAGGTTAGAGCAGTTCAGTCGTCTTTGGCTCAACGGGGAGCTTCAGGGTCTTACGAGGCTCGGGCGCCGGCGGGGCGGGCGATGTGACCTCCTCCCACCAGCTAGCCCGAGCTTCGTTAGCGACCTGAAAGACCGTGCCAGGCCGCACCCGTGAGCCGTTGTGGTATCCAAGCGCGGTTGCTCGCACGGTTTTCATTGGTCAGCCTCCGTTAAATGCCAATGCTCGCGCCAGGCGCATTAGGCAACGCCAGCCACTTCGACGGATCCTTGGTCAAGAAAGCGTCGATCGTGCCCGCCGTGGTCGTCGTGGTAGCCGTGACGCACAAGACGCCGAGATAGCGCTCGTATGTGCCAAGCGGCAAAGCCACCATGGCGATCGTAGCGCCAGCGTTCAGGAGAGCGCTGTTTGCCGCAGCGTCGTCCGTGACAATCGTGCCGGTGTCGAAATGCACCGTGGCGGTTCCGTCCGTGGCGATCGCCGCAGCAGCGTCAGAAACAAGCTGAAAACGAATCGTGCCGGCAGAACCGCCAGTGATGATCTCGGTCGCGCCGGTCTTGATCACCAGAAACAACGGCTCACCATTGCCGATATCCGAGGTGGTCGAGCCGAGGTCGATCACGTCGCCGATCAAAGCAGTGCCAGCCGTGGCCGCCACCGACACATTGTCAGCAAATTCAAGTCTCTCGTCCATAATCATTGTCGTATCTCCTAAGCGGCTGCTATTAGGCCACGCCGGCTTCGGTGTTGAGGAGGGCGTCGCAGCGACGCACGGGAATGCCAGCGAAAGCCATGACCAGCTTGCCGCCGATCTGTTCCATCGTGAGGGTCGAGCCCGCTACCTTCTCGAGCATCTGGCGACGCAGGAAGGAACGAGCGCGGCGGTTCATGTAGAACGCCGGACGGCCCAGGGTAAGCGACGGAGGCACGTCAAGCGCTTGCGTCATGAGGTCCAGAAGGTCTGGGCCGGACGCCGCATCGCCAACGAGATCTTCGCTGTTGTATTGGATGCGGACGACGTACCGCCAGTCACGCACGGACAGGCCGCAATCCCAACGATAGTGGGTGCGGTAGGCCTCCATGCGCCCGCCAGAGCCGTCGATATTCTCGATGGTCACCTGGCCCTTGTCGGCCATCTGCAAGCCGCCGACAGACGCTTTGGGGTAGATGCCGTGGCAAGTGTTCTCGCCCCAGCAGATGAGCCAGATCGAGGCATTGTCATTGCCGTCAGGCTGAGCATTGCCCTGGCGGATGACGTTCTCCCCGTTTTCCGCCGTCGAGAGGTTGAAGCGCGGGGCGAAGCCCGTGATTTCCTCAGGCGCGGTGGCTTCCGACGCATAGAACAGCGAGGACGCAAACTCCTGGTTCATGCCCTCGATATGCGCGCGGTCTTCGCTGAGACGGAAAGCCGCCGTGTTGCCGTTGAGGTCAGCCAAAGCCTTGTCCACTTCGGCATACGCCTCAAGCATGCCGCAGGTGTCCGTGACCTGCACGGTGCGGCTCTTGGTCGGCTGGACGCCGCCATAGAGCTTGCGCCACGTCGGGGCCGGCAGGCCGGAGCGGATCGTAGTGCGGTGGCCGGTCGGAAGGTTGCCTTCCATCCAGACCATGTCCTCGAGGATCTCGTTGGTCTCGGCCAGGATTTCGACGATGGTGTCGATCTTGCCGTCAGGATCGAGGCGCTTGGCCACGTCCATCAGCGTGGGGTGAATGGTAGAGAGGGTTGCCATGGGGCTTAATCCTTATGCGAGGTTGCTATTGTCATACATACGCCGGGCCGGATCAGCCGCACGATTGGTCGTGCGGGAACCGGGGATCACAGCGTCGTCACCGATTGCTTTGCCGACCTTGAGGAAAAACCGGATGACTTCCGGGTGATTTCCTAGCCGGCTTTCGTTAAGCAGCGCTGTCAACTCAGGGGTGCCAAACTGGCTCAGAGCGGTCTTGGCGACAGCGAGATTGGCCTCGCCGCCGATTTCCTTGTCCGCCTTCACCTGCTCGATCCACTGGGCTGTGGCGTCTTTGATCGCCTGCTCTTGCGCCTCGGCCCATCGCTGGGCTTGCTTGGCTCCGAGATCAGCGATCTTCTGCGCCTGGTCCATTGGCAACTTGAGGTCTTTGGCCAGGGTCTTCAGGTCATCAAGCGAGGTCGGATCAACCTCTAGACCCTCGGCAAACTGGAACGCATAGTTGACCTCTTCGCCGGTTTCTGCGGGCTGGTTTTCCGCAGGCGGCGTGTCACCGGGGGGGACCGGCTGCTGTGCCTCCGTCGCCGACGTCTCAGCGGCGGGGGCTTCCGTCGATGCATTGGCCTCAGCCGCCGTCATCAAGGTTTTGGGGACATTACTCATCTTTCAGCATCTCCAAGCAGGCCGCAGGCGCGTGCGTCCAAGCCTGGCGCAGCACATACAACCCGACAGCCCTTTTACCTTCTCGGTAGAAGGTTTCGTTGCCGCTGGCAAACGAAGACCGCGCCACGCCGCAGTGATCAATCAGGTCTCGCATGATGCGCCGGCCCTTTTTGCTGGTCATCAGCCATTGCCAGTCTTCAGCCTCTGCTCGCCGATCCAAGGCGACAGCGTGCCGCCGGTCGTTCTCGGCGCGGTTCTGCGTTGGCAAATCGAAAGGGTCAAACTCGATCACTTCTTCTTCTTTCCAGCCTTGCTGAGAGCGATGGCCACCGCTTGCTTCTGCGGCTTACCCGCCGCCCGCTCCGTGCGGATATTGGCGCTGATCGTCTTCTGGGAGGAGCCGCGTTTAAGGGGCATCACTTTGCTCCACCCAATAGCTGCCAAGCGCCGACCGCGCTTCGGCCTCGTCGGCGAACCGCAGGAACGCCGTCTCAGCGCCGGCGAACACTTGCTGCGGCGAGGTAGGCTCAACGCGCCATGCGTTTAGTCCTGCGGCGATCTCGGGCGCGACGTTGAGATGGTAGCCCGTAACGCCAGGGACGCGGACAGGACCGTCAATAAGGGAGGGGTTCCACATGATTAAACATCCACCGCATCGGCCCATTCTGGCAACGTCTTGAGGTAAAGATACGCCTGCCTGAATGGGTTTTCGCCCACTGGGCTATAAGCACAAGCATAATTCAAACTTTTGAAGGGAAAGGCATCTGTGTTTGCATAACCCGACACAGAAAACTCTATTGCAGTTTTTGTAAGGCGCACATTATGCACACGCCAATAAGCGTTAGGCACAGTGATTGCAAAATCGGTTTCTGATTGTTTTTGAAGAGCCATCACCAATTTCCTTATTTTGCTACCCAGCCAGTGTTACCAGTGCCGCTCTCTTTGACATACAGCGTCGTTCCCGCACCGCCATCCGTGCGTTGAAACAAAGACCCAACAGGCGCAACCACCGCTCCTTCTGGCGTGCCGCTGCCGCTAATTGTGCTGGGCGCATTCTGTGTGATGGTGTTGTTGATGAGGACCGTAGTCGTGTCAGTGCGTGTGATTTCCACAAACCGACCGCTATCGTAGAAATCGCAATTGATGACGCGGTTGTAGCCGTTGGTGCTGTTGATAGTTAAACCTGCGCCTTGCACGCCAGCTTTTCGGGCAAAACACCCGATCAAAGT
>Ga0208855_1000324_pt1 | contig 13460 bp, 14 predicted proteins | sample LakMenEpi17May12_FD_150708 | JGI IMG/M metagenome (GOLD analysis project Ga0208855, IMG submission 150708) | Freshwater microbial communities from Lake Mendota, WI - 17MAY2012 deep hole epilimnion (SPAdes) | ecosystem: Environmental > Aquatic > Freshwater > Lentic | place: Lake Mendota, Madison...
AGGAGGCCACGACTGGCAAGATTTGGGGCAAAATTTATTGCGATTGGCTCAAGTAATAAACACTTCTCGCGGTTTGCCGTCTCAATAGCCGATTTGATAGTGAGACACACGAAAAAGCCGTATCAAGATGCCGCATGGCCCTGACGCAGATCCAACTCGCCCGCGCGCTCGACGCGAACCAGACGAGCATCAGCCTGTGGAAAGCCCAAGGGATGCCGACCGACTCGGTGGAGACGGCGAAGGCGTGGCTGGCGGCGAACATCCGCCGCAGGAAGGGCGGCAAGCTCTCAGCCCCGCCCGCGAGCAGCAACCCGGCGATGGGGCCGAAGGCGCGACTCGACCGCGCCGCCGAGGGCGAGCTTCGGCACTACGAACTTTGGAAGGCTGCCGCCAACGTGGACGAAATAAACAGCCGCACAGTGGCCGAACTGGCGGGAGCGTGGCGGGACAGTCGGAAGGCAGCAGCACAAGCGGAGCAGGAATTTTCGCAATTCCTTTCGATGACCAAGACCACGCTGAACAAAGCCGAGACGGTGGCGGCGATTCGTGGGCTAATCTCGGCGGCGGTGCAGGATTTTTCGACGTTTCAATGGGGGGAACAGGCGACCTCGATACTGCGAAAACATCTGGCGACATTGCCGCCATCCTTGAGCGAGCAGACCAAGGCGGATTAGCCGAGGCTTGGGCGGCAAGCCATGAAGTGACGATTGCCCCGCCAAAGCCGGGGGTGGTGGCGTGGGCCGAGGGGAATCTGAAGCTCTCCGAGCGAATCACGAACAAGCCGGGGAGCTACCTGACCCAGCGCACGCCGTATGTGCGCGAAGTGTTGGAATGCTTCGCAGACGAAAGGGTGCGGAGGCTGGCGCTGGTATGGGGGGCGCAGACATCGAAGACCACGGCCATCATCGTGGGCATGGCCTACAAATTGGACAACTCGCCCGCGCCTTGTCTGTGGGTCATGCCGTCCACGCACCTGGCGCGGTCTTTTTCGGAAACGCGGTGGATGCCATTGATTGACCAGAACCCGACGCTCGCTAGGCACAAGCAGGCCGATCCCGACAAATACCGACTTTTGGAACAACACTTTGACCGCATGAGCGTGTGGTTCACAGGCAGCAACAGCCCCGCCTCGCTTTCCTCGCGCTCGATTGCCGCGCTGTGCATGGACGAATTGGACAAGTTCCCGGCCAAGGGCGGCAAGGAATCAGCGCCTTTGCAGTTGGCCGAGGCCCGCGTAGCGACCTATCCGCAGCATATCATCATCACAACCTCGACCCCGACCTATGAGGATGGGGCCATTTGGGAAGAATGGCTGAAAGGCGACCAGCGCAAATACTTCGTCCCGTGCGAGGCCTGCGGCGAAATGTTTGTCTTGGAGTGGGAGCGCATCAAGTGGGCGCAGGAAGCCAAGCAAGATTCCGCGTGGAACATGGAGATTGTCTCGGAATCGGCGCGTTGCCATTGCCCGAAGTGCGACCACGCGCACACCGAGGCCGACAAAGCGCAGATGCTTGAGCGTGGCGAATGGCGGGCGACTGACCTTGCCGCCGAGCCAGGGCGGCGCAGCTACCATCTGTCCTCGCTCTATGCTCCTTGGCGGCGGTGGTCGGATCTGGCCGTGAAATTCCTTCAAGACCGCGAGACGCCGGGGGGCTTGCAAGATTTCTTCAACCGCGAACTGGCCCTGCCTTGGGTGGCGGCGGGGTCACTCATCACCACGGCGATGATCCGCGAGCGGGTGGATGCCTCGCCGCGTTACACGATAGGCCAGCCGCCCGAAGGCAAAATGTTGGGTCGCATCATGTCGGTGGACGTTCAGCAAACGGAACTGTGGTGGATTATCCGAGAATTGCACGAAGACGGGAGCAGTTACTTGGTCGATTACGGGGCGGCGATTGGTTGGGATTTGGTCATGGAAAAGTTCCGCCACTACAAATGCTTCAAGGGTGTAGTCGATTCGGGCTATGCGGCGAAGACCCCGGCAGGCGTTTACGATTTTGTGGCGCGGTCGGGCGGTCTATTTTGCGCGGCCAAGGGGCGCACCGTGTCGCAGGGATTGCGCGAGCCGTGGAAATTTCAGCAAATCTTGGGCGCGGGTCACAATATCTGGATGCTGCAATTCGACGCCGAGTTTTGGCAGGCAAGGCTCTACCATGACGTTTTGCGCGATGGCCGGGGGCGCTGGTATCTGCCGCGAGATATAGCGAAGGACTACGTTTCGCAGTTGCAGGGAGAGGCGCTGATCGAAAAAGAGGGCGTGGCGCGGTGGCAGCGCCTTGGGCCGAACCACCTGGCCGACTGCGAAAAGATGGCGCTGGTTCTGATCGACTCCATCATGTCGCAGTTTCAAGCGGGCCAGCCCGCTCCTTGACACACGCCGCGAGTGCGTGACGGACGCTGCTATTCTGGCCCAAGTTTTTACGGCCTCTGAACTTTCGCAACTCAAAGCCAGTTGTAAGGCTCAGATCCTTGCTGGCGGGGCGAGTCAGGCGTTCGTGGTGTCAAGCAGCGTTGGCGGGCGCAGCGTCACCCTGCAAAAATCCTATGACGCTTGGGATATGCTCGGCCTTATCGAGACGGCGCTGGCGATCAATGCCGGGACGATTGGCAACTCGCGCGTGACGCAGATGCGCTTCCCGAACCGCACATGAAAACCAAGCAGACCAAATTTGTTGACCGCGTAGCCGCAGCCTTCGGGTTCTCGCGCATGATTGAGGCCGTGAACCACCGCAGCGAGGAGCGTGGTTGGGTTTACGCGCAGGCGCAGGATTCCAAAGTCGACCTTTCCTCCTATGACCGCACCCGCCTTATGGCGCTTTCGCGTAAATGTTTCTACAACAACGCGATAGTGCGGGGCGCAGTGCGCGACAAGGCCATGTATTCCGTAGGCAGCGGCATCGGCATTCGTCCGCAAGCCATGTCAGGGGATCAAGCGTGGGACGATGCGGCAGAGCAATGGTGGGAGAATTGGGCGCGCTCGCCCGAAATCAGCGGGCGGCACGATATGCGCTCCCTGCAAATGCTCGTCTCGGAGGCCATTGACCGGGACGGGGAAATTTTCGCCATCCTCACGGCCAAGACAGACGGCGCTCCCGCCGTGCAAATTGTTGAGGCGCACCGCGTAGAGTCGCCCGACACCTCGGCAAGCAACAGCGGGGTGGTGGACGGCGTGAAGCTCGACAAGTTCCAGCGCCCGCTTGGCTATTTTATCGGGGAGGGCGACGAATACCCGCGCCGCCACCGCGAGGTGAAGGCCGACGCCATGCTGCACGTTTACGAGCCAGAGCGCGCCGACCAAGTGCGCGGTTATCCTGCCATCGGCGTGGCGCTCAACAGCGTTTTGGATCGGGACGAACTTCTCCGCTTTGAGATGATGGCGGCAAAAGCTGGCAGCAGTATTGGCCTGGTCATCAAAAACTCCACGGGGAACATTGGCGCGGAAGGATTCCTTGGCGACTTCAGCAAGGACAGCAACGGCAACCTAACCCGCGAAAGCATTTTCGGCGGCGGGCTGGTTCCGCGCATGAAGAATACGGAAGACATTCAATCTTTCGTGATGAACCGCCCGAACGAGAAGCTCGACAAACATCTTGAGCAATACATTCGCGCAGCGGCCATCGGCCTTGGCCTGCCTTACGAGTTTGTTTGGGACACCAGCGCGATCGGCGGCGTGGCGCAAAGGTTTATCATTCAGAAGGCGGCGAGATGCTTTGCCGCCCGCCAGGATGTGCTGGTTAATGCGTTCTTGTCGAAACTTTGGCGCTATGCGATTGCCCGCGCCATCTCGCGCAAAGAACTTCCCATGAATCCTAGCTGGCAGTCTGTCGGATGGCAAACTCCGCGCTCGATCACAGTGGACGTAGGCCGCGAGGCCACCGCCCGCCGCGACGATGTAAAGGCCGGGCTAATGACGCTCTCGGACTACTTCGGTGAGCAGGGCATTGATTGGAAGGAGGCTGTGGCCGAGATTGCGACCGAACGCGAATTTGCCGCCGAGCTTGGCGTAGTGATCGGCGTGGAGCAGGCGCAGCCGCAAGCTGCCGTGGTGGAAGTTATCCCTGCGCTCGATGCGCCAGCGGACAGCGCCCCGCAGTTGGAAAGCAAAGAAGAGCCGACAGAGTTGGCCCTGCCCAAGAAGCGCAAACGCATCTACCGCCGCAAGAAGGCGACTGCTTGACATGAGCGCGTTCGAGTATGGACGCCCTCAAATTTGAAGGAATATCTGTCGCCACGGTTGGCCCTGCGCTCGGCCACGCCATGATGGTGGACGATGTGACGCTGTTGCAGGCCGAGGCCGCAGGCGTTGCTGGTTCACCCGTCAAAGTCTTTGTCGATCACGACGAAAGCATTGATTCCCTCATTGGATTCCTCGCCAACTTCCGAATTGTCGAAGACCAACTTCGCGCTGACTTGGAACTTCTCGGCTCGCACCCGCAGGCCACTTTCTACAGCGAGATCCTGACCAAAGCGCCAAACCGTGTCGGTTTTTCCATGACGTTTAGCGGAACGCCCGACGAGCAAGACGGAAAGCGTTTCGCCCGCGTCTCGGAACTGGTCAGCGTGGATCTGGTTTCCCGCCCCGCCGCCAACCCTGACGGCGTTTTCCGCGCCGGGTCTGAGCCCGAAGCCGCGCCCGAAGTTGACACCGCCGCAGTGGGCATGACTGAAAATAGTTCTGTCGCCAAAGTTGAGTTTGACGCTCAAGCCGCCATCGAATCGTTGGCCGCTTCGGTTGCCGATCTCAAGTCCACCGTGGACGGCATTGCCGCCGCCAAAGAAGAAACCCCCGCGCCCGTTGCCGCTCCCGTTGATTCGGAAATGGCCGCGAAGCTCGATGCCGCGATGACCAAGCTCTCCGCTCTGGAAGTCGAACTCGCCGCTCGCGGCGACAACGCCATCACGGGCAACGGTTCCGCCGTTTCGGTCGAAGACGCTTACGCTTCTGGCGACCGCGCCACCAAATTTGAAATCGTCCGCAAGGCGCTTGAGGCCAGCGATTTCTCCCTCATCAACAAGCTCAAACAATCCAAATAACCTACTAACATGGCCTCCATCACTGGTCTTAACGACGACATCATCTCGTCAGCGGCGCTCAAAGCGTTCGTTGATTCCCTCCATCCGCTGAACGCTTTCAGCGTGAACTACAACGCCGAAGCCGCGCGCAAAGGCGAAGTGGTGAGCATCCCGCTCATTTCCTCGATCACCGCCTCCACGTTCAACAACACCTACGAAGGTGCGGACGGAGACGTTACCCTCACCGCCCGTGAGGTCACGATCGACAAGCACTATCTCAGCACGGTCGATTTCACTGACACGCAGTGGAGCAAGTCCTCCGCGCTCACCCCGCAGATGCTGGCCGAAATCGGCGCAGAGCAGGGCCGCGCAGTGGCGCAAGCCTTCATCAGCGCAGCCTGGGGCATGATCACCACGGGTAACTTCGGCGCGGCGGTTGCCTCGTTCACCTCGGCCTCGTTCTCGATGGCCGATGTTCGCAAGGCCCGCTTGGAACTCACCAAGGCCAAAGCCCCGCAGAACGACCGCGCGTTGTTCTTGGAGCCGGAAGCCTACGACGCTCTCCTCTCCGACAGCACCAACATCCTCGCTAACCTCAACTTCGGCCCCGAAGGTGTGCGCGAGGGAGTGGTTCGCCGTTTGGCGGGCATGAACGTCTACGAGTCCACCCTGATCCCGGCCACCAACGTCGGAACCAGCATCACCCTCGCAGGCTTCGCGGTGCATCCCTCGGCCATCGCCGTGGCAATCCGCACCCTCCAGCCGCAGGCTCCTTCAGAGTATCTGGAAGCCCGCACCGTGGTCGATCCCGTCTCTGGTATTGGTTTGGGCTATCGCCGTCACTATAACACAGCAAATGGGACTCATTTCCTCAATTTTGAGGTGGTGGGCGGATTCACCTACGGCATCACGGCGGGTCTTAAGATCCTCGCCAAGAAAGCCTAAAGACTGTTCTGGTTCGTGTGTTCAGCAGACCCCTGGCTATGCCGGGGGTTTTGCTTTTGGTGAAGTTGACAGGCCCGCCGTGGCCGCATGGACACACAGCCTTCCTTGGCGTTGGTCGCTATTACTGGAAATAGCGAGGGTTACATCGGGCGATTCATCGAGGCTTTCCAAAAGCTCACGCCCCACATCTACATTGTCCGCGCCTGCGGCGGCAGGGAACCAGATCGTTCGCTCGACATTGCCCGCGAAATGGGGTGCAAGACGGGCGAATACAAGAACGCCGAAGCGTTCCAGTTTTGGGATCATGTGGACAACTTCGCCGCCGCCCGGCAGATGGCGACGGACATGGCCGAGGCAGACGGCCACGACTGGCTCATTTGGGCCGATACGGACGATATTATTGAGCAAGAGTCCTGCGACATCATCCGCCAGCATTTGCGCGAGACGGCCCCCACGACCACGCTGGCGATGGTTCCCTATCGGTTGACCAATAATGGACTAAACCTCTTGCGTGAGCGCATCTGGCGGCGCGGGACGGCCAAGTGGGACGGCGCTGTTCACGAACACCTTGAACCCTTGGACAAATCGGGAGACGGGCAAGTGAGGTGGGAGGACGCCCGCATTGTCCACGCCCCTGACGAAAAGAAAGACGAGGCATCCGAAAAGCGCGGCAATGCCCGCAACTGGCGCATCATTGAATCGCAGCCCGACTGGGACAAAGACCCGCGCTGGATTTTCTACGGCAGCCTTGAGCATTTCGGCATGAAAAAGGATGCGCGCGGCATGGAACTCGCCATCGAGGCGCTCAAACACGAATCGCTCTCAGGGGATGAGCGGTATGAGCTTTATCTGCAACTCGCCATGCGGACGCAGGCATTCGCGCCGAAGAAATCGCTATTGCACGAAGCCTACAAGGTCAGTCCGTGGCGCAGGGAAGCCTTGGCCCAACTCGCGGCCACCAGCCTGGACAGCGGCGAGGCGCAAGATGCCCTGGCCTATGCCCGCGCATTTATGGCCCTGCCTGTGCCAGAGATTGTCCCGTGGACACACCGCCCGGTGGTCTATGGCTTCGGCGGCGTCGGGCTTTACGCCTGCACTCTGCGCGCCAATGGCGACACCGAGCGCGCCGATCAATTTGAATTGGAGTGGTTCAAGAAGTGCGGGGCAAAGATCAGCGTATGCCACCCGACCCGTGGCCGTCCGCTGCAAGCTGCCGAGACGCGCAAGAAGTGGCTGGAAGCGGCCAAAGACCCGCAAAGCGTGGAATACATCTTTGGCTTTGCCGAGGACGATGACGAGACGCGGGACGTTTTGGGGCGCTTCAAGCACGGCCTTTCGCCCGCTGGCCTCATGGATCAAGTCGGCGGAAACGCCGTGGCGAATTACAACGCGGCAGTAAAGGCATCGTCAGGGCAAATCATCGTCACCGCACAGGATGACATCGAGCCGCCGCTATTTTGGGACGAGCTTGTTTGGCAGGCGTTGGAACCGCACCTAAAGCGCCCGAAAGTGCTTGGCGTGAAAGACGGCCACCGCACGGACGGCCTCATGGTGACGTTCATTTGCACCCGGCCAACCCTCGGCTGGCTTGGCAACGGTGGAGGAATCCTGTCTGGCGACTATCACGGCATTTATTCCGACACGGAATTTTCCCACCGCACGCGCAAAGCCGGGATCGTCTTGGACAGCGAGATTGTGTTTCTGCATAACCACCCGTTTTTTGATCCCAAGGTCGCCACGGATGCCGTCTACGATGTGGAGAACTCCGACGCGGCCAACAAATTCGGGGCCGAGGTCTTCAAGCGCCGCAACCCTGACGCCTTTGACTCCAAGGATTAGGGCATGGCAAGCCAGTTAGACACCGCGCACATCCTTGGCGTGGCCGCGATTACCGATGTCGGCGGCGAGTGCGTGACCATTGGCGGGATCGAATACAAGGCTGTTGTTGGCGACACCGAAACCCGCGACGAATTGGCCGAGGGTGGCGTTCGCCAGATCCGCAGCGTGCGCCTGGCGCTCCAAGCCAGCGCCTTTGAGCCGCGCTTCGACAAGATCGACAACGCCGTTCCTGCTATCTGGAGCCGCGTGACGGTTCGCGGGCAAGAGCTTCAAGTGTTGGCCGTCTCGCAGGACGGCGCAGTGGTCGAAATCACAGCGGGCGGCTTGGCCGAATAGTTATGGCGGCGGCAGTCTCAGCCGACATTACGCTGGATGAATTGCGTAAGTTCGTCCCGAAGTTCGTCAATGCGACAACAAAAGAAGTCGGGCAAGAACTTATCCGCCAAGCAAAACTGCTTGTGCGTGATAGCGGCGACAATGGCCTGCTGTCCATCACGCCGCCGAAAGACGAGGGCCAAGGCGTCGGCGCAGTCACGCGAGACATCAACCGTGTCTTTGTCAGCGTTGCCGTCATTCGCAAAATCTTGGCCGATAGCGGAGTGCGCGGGGTGTCTGTCGCGTTCAGCCGATACATGAAACAGGGTGGCCCAAATTACTCAGAGGCCCGCGCCTTGGATCTTCTGAACAATCAGACCCCGACGCTGGTTGAGGTGCGCCCCTATACCACGAAAAAAGGAAAGCGCGTCAACAGCTACACACAGACGCGGAAAGTGTCGGCAGTGGGCGAGCCAAAGTTGGGCAATCTTCAATATGTGGGCCAAGAACCAAACCGCAATCTGCACAAGAGCAGGCAAAATTCTCAGGGCCGAGTGAACCAAGCGCATTGGTCGCAGCTTGTCGTTAGCAAAGGCAAAATGAACAGCTACACGACCAAAATGACCAAGCGCGTTGGAACGCTCAAGGCGGGTTGGGGCGCTGCATGGAAAGACCTCGGACTTGTAGGGGCGGGCGCGCTCAATTTGCCAGAATTTGTCAGCAACAATCTTACGCGAGGCAGCGGGAAGGGCCGCAGGAGCTTCGGCAATCCTTTGAATATGTATATCGAAATGGCGAACACCGCAAAAAACGCCAGCGACAAAATCCGCCAAGGTCGGGTTAATTGGTTGCTTGAGTTCCGCCAGAAACAGATCGAACGCGAAATGAACAACCGCCTCGGCAAGTTAGCAAAAGCCGCATGATCCACCGCCAATTAGAAGCTCAATTTGCCGCCCGCATCGAAGCCGCCCGCACGGGAACCGCGCTCGCAGGCATTCCAATTCGCTATGCCGTTCCGACCGATCCGCTGGCCCTGCCGTGCGTTATCGTCTCGGCGGCAGGCTCCGAGCTTGTCGAGGGCGGGGTGAGATCCGCCAGCCGGGTAAGCATGGATTTTAGCGTTCTGACCTCGGCCAATGACGGAACAGGCTGGCAGACATCCCACAAGAACCGTGTGGCCGCGCTCTCGCGTATTTTGGACGATACCAATACCAACACCGCGCTTGCCGCCATCAACGCGGCACAGACCGATTTAACACTATACGGATGGCATCTGGTCGAGCTTTCGGGCAACACCGCACCGAACATCCAGACCGACACCATCCGCATCAGCGCCGTGGCAGGCGACCGAATCGCCACCGCACCCACAGGCCCGACATCGGCCACTCCGCAAACCTACAGCCTGCGCCATGAGATCGAGCAAATCGTGTCAGCCCACCTTGGCACCGAGCTTCCGAGCGCCGTAACAGACGATTACACCGTGTATCCCTACTACTCGGAAACCACAGCCCCGCCCCGGCGCATTGTCGCCGCCTGCTTGTCGGCCAGCCGACCCTTCCCGCAGTTGGCCCGATGGCAGGCTGATGCCACCATTCACATCATCAGCCCCGGCGAATACGCCAGCGCCCATGACGAGGTGGTGGAGCAAGTCGAGGAAACCCTGCGCGAGATCGTGGCCCAAGACTTCACCTCGGCCAACGTCACGGTTGCCGGGCTGTTGGAAAGCGCGCACTCGGTCGATACGGCCAACAACCGCATTACTGACGTTCTTAGCGTGACCCTCTATTGCCAGCAGAATTGACACGCCCGGCGAGGGTATGCCTATCAGCTACGGTGTTTCGGGCGCTTTTTCCAAAAGCACGGCCAAGACGTTTGAGAAACTTCTGGTGCAAGACCAGAACGGCGTCACCACGACGATTATCTCAAAGTATGTCCGCACGGAGACAACCACCGAGACGGTTGGAACTACCTTCGGCGCTGGCACAATTGGCAGCAACGAAGTTCTAAACGCCACCATCACCGCCCAAGTGGACGAGCAACTGATCGAAAGCGGAAGCGCATCGTCTTCGCCAGCGGCCATCCGATTCTACAACCCTCGCGCCGAGGCTTCGGCTCAGGTTTTGGGCGACTTCACGGGCAGCAGCTTCTCGCTCGACAGCATTTCTTTTACTGTTCTGAGCGCCGAAAAGGCCGAAACGGCAGGCGATGTGGTCAAGACCAACATCCGTGGCACGGCCATCAACACGGCGACAGTCGGCGGATCAACCCTTACCACGGGCGACCATTCTTCGACTTCCACCATCCGAGTTGAAAAGCGGTTTGGTAACACCGATTACCAGCGCGTCACCGTCACCACGGTCGCTTTTGCCGGATCGTAAGGGCTCGCGCTATGGATGCGCTGGCCGCTGAAGCGTTCTTAAACGCGACACACCGCGTTTGCGGGCTGCGAATGCTCCCGCTTTCCGTGGGCCATGCCTTCACCTTGGAAGCTATCGGCTCGCCATTTTACCACGGGCAGATGGGCAGCGAGCAGGAATTGCGGCTTGCCGCATGGATCTGCTCGCGCCCCGCGCTGGTCTTGCCCGACATGGATTCCCTGGCCTGCCGCCTGTGGAAGTGGCGCAAGATTGATTTTGTGGCCGAGGTTGCCCGCTGGCGCACCTATGTCGCGGACTACTGCGCCCCGCCGCAAATGTGGAACAAGCAACCCAAAGCAGGCGAGGAGCGCGGCGAGCCTTCCAAAATCCCCAACGCCATCAGCACCGTGGCCCGGCTCATGCGCCTCGGCATGAGCGAACAGCAAGCGTGGGCCACCCCCGTGGGCGCGGCGGCATGGTATGAGGCCGCAGCCTACGAGACAGAAAGTGGCTCACACCTCGATATCGTGACCGACGCCGAGCGCATTGCCATTGCCCGCAGCAAGGCCAAGAAGGAGGACGAATCCAATGGCTGAAGTTAAGGTAAAAATCACAGCGGCCAACCAGACGCAAACTGGCTTTCAGTCCGTCTTGGCTGACGCACAAAAGACGGCGACACAAGTGCAGCAGACCTTTGCGCGGGCATCCACCGCGCCAAGAATGCCGCAAGTAAAGCAGCCGGGCGGCAGCGGCGGGCCGATAGACATTGATATTGGCGACTACGGCCTTGGGCCGCTGCGGGAATTACAGGAGCAGCTTAAAAAGGCCCGCGAATCGGCACAGCAGGCTTTTGATCCAGCGCCCGCAGAGGAATTTGGCGGCGGGATAGCCCGCAGCGCCGGGCGCATGACGCTGTTAGTCGCTGGAGCCGCCGCAGTTGGAAAAATCGTCTCGGCTGCGTTTGACCAACTAAGCACCGCCGTAAAATCTGCCATTGGCATCCAAGAGCAATTTAATCAGACCCTTTCCCAAGCGGGACGGGCCACAAGCCTATCGGGCGCTATTTCCGAATTTACCCAACTCAGCAACGCGGCAAAACAAACAGGCAAAGTCATTGCCGAAACCTTCGGCAAAAACATAGGCGAGGCCATCGCCAACGCCTTGCAGGGCCGACCGGGGCAGCTAATGGCGCGGCTGGCCGATCTAAGCACAGGCGGGGCGGTGCGCGGAGAATTGGATGCGGGGCAAGAGCAACAGCGGCGCATTGCCAGAGAAAACATGATGGCAAACATGGCGCGGATGGACTTGGAGGCGTTTGAATTGACGGGCGCGGGCGGCGATCCCGCCGAAGTTGCGCGCATCAAAAGAGAACAAGAAAAGCGCAGGGAAATTGAAGATTTGCAATCGGGCCTTCAATCACAGGGGGCCGATCCTGCAAGTATTGAGCAGCAAGTAAGAGAACTGCAAGGCATCCAAGCCATGCAGGATCAAATGAGCGCGCAAGCCCGCGAATTTGCCGCTAATCAGCAGACAGCGGCAACCACCGCGCAGACCGCGCAGATCGGCATGACGCCGCAAGAAAGGCTGGCGCAAGAGCAGGCCAATCAAACTCGATTGCAGGGCGAGGTTGTCGGCGCGTCTCAAGGCGCGCAATCAATGGCCGAAATCGCCGCGCGCGTGGCCGAACTGAACGCTGAGATTGCCAAGAGCAAACAAGTTCAAGCGCAACTGGAAAAACAAATAGCCGACGAGGCGGAAAGAAACGCCAAGGCACAAGCCGCCGCGCAACGCAGCGCGCTTGCCTCAACACAATCGCAGGCAATGGCGAACAGGCGGGCGACGATGACCCCGCAAGAGCAGTTGGATTTTGAAATGCAGGGGCTGGCCGACTTGGAGGGTTTTGTCGGGCCAGAGGTTGAAGCGCAGAAAGAAGCGGCCATCGGGCGAATCATGGCCTTGCAGCAACAAATCCAAGGCCAGGGCCAAGGCGCTTTGGTTGGATCAATGGGCGCATCATCCTTGCAGCGCATCGGCTTCGCCTCAAACGAGTTTTTCGACACCCGGCGCAGGGAAGACCCAAGCAAAGAAACAAAGCGGGCGGCAGACGCGGCCAAGCAAATTTACGAACTCCTCAAAAAAGGCGAGCCGCTGGTTCTGCCTGCATCCTCATAACCTATGGCACAAATCGAAACAACAGGCGGCGGGTATCTCGACAGCGGCGACAGAAAAGTTCTTCGCAAGGTTTACGTTTCCACAGGCGGGCAACTCATCAACATCCCGACAACCGAACAGGGCTTCCCCCTTTCCTCCGTCAGTGCGAGCGAAGAACCCGGCGGCATCCGCCGCGCCGTGGCCGAATACTCCCAAGGCGGCGAAGGTGGGGCCAGTTACAACCAATACGGAAAAAGGATCGAGCTAACGGGCGGCACGCGAGAGGTTCCGATTCAGACGCACCCCAAATTCAAAGACCTAACCGAAACGCAGTTGGCCGCAGTAATGACGAAGATTGAAAACCCCACCCCTGACGAGTGGGCTATTTTTTCAAACGAGACACAGCAACTTCTCTACAACTTCCTCCGCAAAAAAGTGGAATATGCGCTCGCGCCTGCCGTGGTTGGCCGCATCTCGGAAATTGAATCCACCCTGCCAAGCCTGTCGCCTATTGCTAAAGTGGCCGACCCCTCGGAGCTAAACGCCCCAAGTGGAACCTTCTGGGTCTGCACGGCGATTACAGCCAACCCGATCGGCACCCGCTACGAAGTTACCCGCGAATACACGCTCAACTTCAGCGAGTGGGATGATGTGGAGCTTCTCTACGGCTGGAGTTAGCCCATGTCCGACTTCGCGCAAATCCGCTTTCAGCCCAACAGGCCGCTCCTGCGCGAACTGTCTGCCGATCGTCTCAACACGATCCTGCAAGAGATCAAACGCAACAAGCCCAAGGGCGAGCGCGGCATCACAGTCAGACAAGACGGCACAGGCACCTACATC
>Ga0208855_1000331_pt1 | contig 13311 bp, 10 predicted proteins | sample LakMenEpi17May12_FD_150708 | JGI IMG/M metagenome (GOLD analysis project Ga0208855, IMG submission 150708) | Freshwater microbial communities from Lake Mendota, WI - 17MAY2012 deep hole epilimnion (SPAdes) | ecosystem: Environmental > Aquatic > Freshwater > Lentic | place: Lake Mendota, Madison...
TTCCACCTACTTGTCCAATAGGTGCATATGCTCCTGAGAATTGTTGTGCAACATTACCAATAGTTTTATTTTTAGCATTAGCTTCTGCCTCTATCTCATAAGCTTTACTATAATCAGGAGTATCCATGTAAACCTGTTGAGTTCCACCTTGGAATTTATATTTTTTACTAGAAAGTTTTCCCCTTTTTTTCATATCTTATGCTACAGAAGGTTTAAAGAATGTCTTTATATAATTTAAGACTAAAGGCTTATCATCGTTATACGATAGCTTAGTATAGAGAAACTTTCCTTTCATATGTGCTCTAAAGTCTGCATTAATATCTGTATTACTTAAATCAAATATATTTTGATGAGGATCTATAACTGCATCTAATGGTAATTCTGAATGGAAAGAACTCCTATAGTAATTAACAGGTACCTCATCAACTTTATAGTTACTTAAGAAATTATCCTCAAAATTATGAGAGTATGCAAAAGGTAACTCTGTAGTATTTTGTCTATCTGTCCAGCAATGAATTGTTGAGAAAGATTTATCTAAGAATACATAATCACCTGGCTCTACAAATCCTGGAGAACCAGTAGTATTTCTTCCTCCTGACATAGTATTCATCTCTATTCTATCAAATCTCTTAAATGCATCTGGGGAGGTATTTTCTACAAAAGTTATATAAGAACCTTTTCTAACATCAGTTAAATTATTTAAGTTATAAAAAGTACTTACAACACCCCCTCTAAAAAATGTTTCATTATATGCATAAGAGTAACCATTAGTAGTAAAGTATGCTTTAGGTGAGAAAGTATGGAAAGATGTCCATGTTTGAGTTTTAGGATAATAAGAGATAGCTCTCTCCCTAGTTATATTATTAATTAAGAGTCTCTTATTAGCCCAATCATATCCCATACAGTATTTATCACTAGTATTAATAAAGTCTCTAAAGTATGAGAACAATCCTAAATCAGATATTTCTGCAGGAGCTTCACCAGTTAAGAGGAATATCTTTCCTTGTTTATGATCTAAGAATACTCTTCCAAATGGAGTATTAGTTCCACTCTTATCAAGAGTTCCCATATAACCTCCCTTAATATCAAGAACAAGTTTAGAAGGAAGTTGAAATACTCCAGCATTACCAAGTACTACTTCTCCTTGAGAAGTTGCTTGTGTAGTATTGGGATTAAAGTAAGATAACCATAATCCATACTCTGTATGATGATAGAAGTTATTATTAAATACAAAAGTATCAGTAATAGCTCCCCTATGTTTAGGAACATCATGATAGTTAATAGAAGGAAATATTCTATATTGGTCTATTAACTCACTCTCAAAAGATTGTCTAGAGTATACACTTCTGTTGGTATAATTACTAGCTTCATTAAAAAATAAAGGTTTAGGAAATGTTACTCTTGGACTTGTTAAAGATGAGTATTGTTTATTATATGATATTGTATCTAAATCCCAAGGAGCATTCATTATTCCTCCAGTACCATTTGTGTTTCTTATTTCTTTTTCATAAGGAAAAAAAGTAGGAACATTAATATCTTGATGCCTTAAAGAATAATTATTTTTAGATTCAGCATAATATCCTACTATAGAATGTGTAAGAAAATTGGTAGCACTGCCATTAGGATCTTCAAAACCAGCATTGCAGTTAACCATTTGTGTAAATATTTTACTTATATAAGTATCTCCTTCTAAGATTATATTATTACTTAATCCAGCATTATCATCAAATTCTACAGCACAAGGAGTATATGTTCCATTCTCTAATTTTCCATACTGTGCAGAAATATCATTTGTTATTCTAACAAACCTAAATCTAGGATCTCCATAATTTCTAGCATCATCACCAGTAACATTTCCAGTCCATCTACTTGATAAATAATAAAATCTATTTCTAGAGTCATTAACACTTACAGCGGCAACAATCATTAATTTTTTTAAATCACTAATATAGGGTTGATCTGTTTCTAAATGAGTATATGCACTAGTAGTTCTAAGTATTGAGGAAGGAAAATTTTTTATACCTACAGTAGCTGCACCATTTACATCATCAATATGTGAAAAATAATTAATAGTTGTTTTGGGATTTTGTGATAGTTGCCAATTATTTAATTCCATAAAAAGATATAATACCATATCTTGTTCTGTTGAAGGAGATTTTGATATAAGATATGGAAATCTAGATAATATATACTCAGGAGAATAAATACTAGCATCAGAAAAAGAAGCATTGTGTGTACTTAATCTAGCTTGTTTATTATTGAAAAATGCAGAAGCATTTAAACCAAATTGAGGATCTCTCATAACTATATAGTTACCTATTATTCCTAACTGTTGTATATTATAATTATTTTTCAAAAAAGACGCTTTATTTAATAATGTATCTGCAGAATAATACATTGTGTATTTTACATTCCATGCAGGAGACCAATTACCACCACCACCAGTAGGGCCTAAAAATCCTGAATTATATTCAACTGTACCATCAAGTGTACCTCCTTGATATTTGAAAAGAGTTCCATCACTTCTATATACATAAGGTTTTACAAAACCAGTATCTACAACTCTTCTAGTTAAATCATCTACTCTTGGTTGATAACCAATAATATATCCTTGTATATTGTTTAGTTGAGCAGAAGTAAAATTAATATTTGTAGCTGTAACTCTAAGAACGTTAATATTATGTGCATCACCTACATAACCAGCTACATCATAATCTGGCATTTGGTGATGTCTAATATATCCAGTTAAACCAGAAGAATTATAAGAAGATGAATAAGTGTTTATAGAAGGCCATGCTACTAATCTATTAGGTTTATTAGGATCTGCAAGTTTTCCAGGAATATGATATGAGAAACCTACACTACCATCTTTATATATTGGAGTAATTGAGAATGAGTAAACCTCTCCTCTTGTAAATCCTTTTAATATAAATGGATCTGCATATACATTACTCTGTTGAAAATTTTGTTCAAAAACATTACTAATTGCACTTAGTGGTAAATTATAGTAATTTTCTGAAGTATCTGGAAAACCTGGTATTCTTCCAGGTACTTGAGTACTACCTTCTCCAGTTGGAAAATTTATTGTTGGAAAATTTGTGCCATTACCATTAAAAGCTCTATAATATACTCCACTAAAGTGTCTTCTATTATCTACAGGTACTTTATCAATACTCCAATTTAATTCTATTTGATTGGCTACTTCTTGAAAACCTTCATCATATTTTTTACTAGTAATGTTTGAGAGTACAAGAATATTATCTTTCTGTTCTATGGATTTTGCACTATTAATAAAAACAGGCATCTCTAATAAATCTTTTTGAGAAATTTGATCTCCCACATATTGAGAATCATCTGAGAATATAATTTCTTTATCAAGAATATTTTCATATACTCCTAAACTTCTTATTGAGAGAGAGTTAGTAATTCCTAAATAAGTAATTGCTATTACCTCAATAAAAGGATAGTTATCATCAACATTTTTAAGTTTTATTCTAAGGCTTAATCCCGAATTAGTTTGTGGATTACCTCCTAAAGTTTTGTCATTGTAAATAGGAGTATTTGTTACAGAATCTACATATACCTCGCCAGGAATATTTATAAATCTTGATGGTATACTAAAGGTAGTTTTATTATTTTGATCAGTAACATATCTATAAGCAAATGAGTATGTTCCAGATGGTAAAGAACCTTGTCCAATTAAGGAATACTCACCATAAGGCATTTTAAAATTTAATTGTAAATTCCAATCTTCTGATGTATTATATAATTCACTAGAGTATTGAGAATTACCTAAATTTTCAAATTGAGTAATATTAAATCTTCTTACTGGATTATTTTCTTCTACAAAATATACAACTGTTTCTCCATAAGAATTAATTCTAGCTACACTATCAATTTCTTTTGTAAAGTTTAGTCTGTAGTTAGTAAAAAAATCATTAAAAACTCTTCTATATTGTTTAGTAACATTATCAAAAATACCTACCTCAGAATAAATATTATCTTTCTTAAAGAAGCATATAAAAGAATCCTGTACTGAACAGTAACCTAAGATTTCATATGCTCCATCAGTAAGGCTTTGAGTAATTTCCTCAAGTTCCTCATTAACAAGTCTACCACTATCATTTCTAATCCAGTTAAGTGCATCTACATAGCTACCTTCTGGTTGTTGTTGTGGACTATTAGACCTATGTAGTCCTTTCTCAAAACTATTTACTCCTTCCATAAGTTATTTTTATCTAAATCTTCCATGTCTATTTTGTTGTTGCATAATACCTAAATACCTGAATGAGGTATAGTAATGATTAGTTATTGGGAGAAGACGCATATTCTCATTAGACATTCTCTGCATCATATGGATATCTGGCATTCTACCTTCTGTCCTAGCTTGCAAGCAATACTTATTCCACTTCTGCTCAAAGAACATCATCTTAAACTCTGGGTTTTTAAACTTGTACCCTTGATAAGAAAGTTGTTTACAGCAATACCACATACAAGCTTCTATAAAAGCTTCCAAATCTGGAATCATTGGTAACTCATTCTCATCAGTAGGAACTGCCCAGTATTGCATAGTTATAGTTCCTTTTTCTAAGTTAAAGAGAAAGCAATTATTCTCAATTCTATAATCAAGAACTGAGTTCCAAGTCAAGTCATTTTCAGGAGTCAACCAGTTATTAACTGAGTGTCTGATGGAGTTATTAAAGGGATTATACTGCTGTGTAGGATCATAAAAATTTACTCTCCTATTAGCATAGATGTATGAAGTTTCCAGATAATTAGGAAGACGAGTCTCTTCTACAAAAGTTTCTTGTTGTCCATCAGGAGTTTCTACTTTTAACCATCTTAAGAAGTTAACCATATCACAGGGAATCTCTGCTCTATAGTTCTCAATAGTAAGAGTCTTCTCCTTTAACACTTGTGGGTAATCACCACCTATGTGTTGTAATGCAGCAGCTATCCATTCATAACAATCAGCTATTGGGAGTGGTTCCACTACTAGCTGTTCCAGCCTGTACACCACTGTGTTTATATTTGCTAACTTCATAATATAACTTATACGAGTCTTTATTTTGAAGTATATAGGCTGCTAGAGACCTAGCTAAGACTCTGACTGTCTTAAACTTATATCTACTAAAGATACCTTTAGGAGTATAATTTACCATACAAGCATAACCATTAGTATGCTCATTTAAGTGTCTAATAGTAAACCCCTCTTCTCTAGTAGCTTTAAAGTCTATAGGCTTTTTCTTAAATTGTCTCATAGGTTTAAAGCGTACTACCTCAAAGGTACCTATAGGTGTTTCTATAGTCTTACCTTTAAATAGATGAGAATACAATACCTTCTGAAATTCTTTTAGAATTTTCTCATAAGGTAAGTTTTTTAAGTGTGGGTAAGCAATAAGGAAATTTCCCTTATTGTTGGCTTCCATCATTTTCATGGTCCTTAGGAATAGCAAAGGTAAACCTAAACTCTGATTCCTCAAGCATTTTAATAATAGTAGATAGCATATTATTAGAGATAGGATAATCCCACTCCATACCTGTAAATGGAGCTATCTTCTTATTTAGTTTAGCAACAATCTCTGGTTCCTCAAATACTCCTCTAACAAGTATTTTCTTAACTGTACAAGTAGGAGGAAACTTTACATATATATAATTTTCTCTAGCAAACCATCTAGGAAACCTACCTGCGTGTCTAGTATATCCTACTGATTTCAGGGATTGTAAATCTAATTGTGTCCATCTATCTTCAAAGTCTGCTCTACCTACATAAGTTAGGTAATCATGCATATACCCCTCAATAGGTTTAGGTATCTCAATAGTTGTTCTTAGTATCTTATCTCCACTCTTAAAAGCTGGATCCATAGGACTAATAACCTTATCTACCTTCTCAAGATCAAGTGTTAGTTCCTGTATAATGAATGGAGATAAGGGTCTAGCTTTCTCCATATCCTGTCTAATAAGAAAAGATCTATAATAATTCAAGATAAAGAGTACTTGTCTATCAGAGAGAGGGTTATCATCTGATTGGGAGAACTTACTCCTAAGCTCTTGAATGGTATATATTATCTTAGATAGTAACATATGTTTTTATACGAAAGTATATAAAAAGAAAGAGGGAAGATTTCTCTTCCCCCTAACCGTGAGTCTCCGATTTTATATCTTATGGAGCCCAATCAGGCAAAGCATCACCGGCTATAGTACCTGTAAACCAAGCATTAAATTTATTTGCAAAAGTGTTAGTAGTTCCTGAATCAAACTGATTTGTAGCAACACCAGTATTAGGTGAACATACAACAACTGTTTGAGGAAATTCTTTACTAGAAGATTGCATATAATTATATCCTGCAGGAAGATTATAAGTGATTGTTAACATGTTATAATCATTATTAGCAGGATTTGCATTTAGAGGGAAAACCTCAAAAGGAAACTCTCTGTAGTTAATCAGAGGCATACTGTTAGTATGAGCCTTTTCTTCGAGATCTCTAACTTGACGATAACTTCCAGAAGGATAAACAGTTTGAGTAGTTACTACTGCAATAGAAGAAGCATTAGTCCAACCTTTAGGTGCAATTACATCAAATTCAACAAGTCTGAATTGATCATATCTGTTTTGCTGAGTTTGAGGAATAGCTGAAAACACAAATTTAATAGCAGTTGGTTCAGCAGCAGTAAAATGTCCTGAAGTTCCAGCGGCTTGAGCTGCGCCAGAAGTTAAAGAAGTAGTAGTGCCTTGATAAGCAGTATCAAGAGTTACAACAGTTGGAGAATTTACAACTTCAATCTGATAGATTGCACCATCCAAAGATACCCATTGTCCAGCAGATCTTCCATGTGCAGAAGCAAAAGTTACTTGTCTTGCACCAGGAGTAACTGTTGCAGCTAAACCTGTTACAGTTCCAGTACCAGTTCTTACAACTTTAACAAGTTGATAAGGAGAACCTTGAGAAGTAAGAGGATTAGCAGAAAATCCTTTAGCAAGAGTAGAAGATACTTCACCAACAGTAGATGTTGCTGTAGGAGGAGTAGTATGAGAAGCAATAACTTCAGTATTCTTATTGTAAGTACCCATCCTCAAATCTTCTTTAATCTGAATACCTAAGGAATAAGTAGAAGAGGCAGAAGTAGAGCCATAAGCAGTTTCAGCTAAAGAAAAAGTTACTACTTCTGGAGTGTAAGGAGTAGTAAGTTTATGATTAGCATAAATTACATTTGCATTAGTAATTGGTGCAGAATAATAAACACCTTTGTCATTTTTACCAGCAATTACTACAGGGACATTGCCATCAGCACTTACCCAAGGAGTATAATCTTTAGCTTTAAGAAGAAGAAGATCTCCTTTTGCCATGTTGGCAACAGTTGCAGTTAATGAACTATTAGTACCATCACCTACGAAAACTTTTAAAAGTTCCATTTTTTTAAATTGTTTGTTTAAGTTATAAAATTTATTTAAGTTACATCTTTAATTTGCACTTTAGCAGGAGTCCTCTCAGACCCATAAGTTTCAAGTGCGTATATTACAGCCAAATTTATTATCTGCTCATGTAAAGCAGGATGTAAATCTGAGTCTATATTCAGTTTATACGAGACTTCAACTGGTTTCTTTAAATAAACCATATCAAATTCTATTAAGTTTGAATCCTTAGGTAAATAGAATTGAATTTGAGACAATTTAAAGAAAATTGCAATCTCAGTATCATCACTTCTCTCAAATGGATTACTTATTACTTTACTCTCTGTATCAAGAGTATGTCTTACAGTTCTTACATTACCTTGTTGTTTATCTATCTCAATAGTAGCATTAGATTGTAAGTGGAAATAATAATCTGTAGGTAAATCAAAACCATAAAGATTATTATCAAAAGCATTTGTTTTTAATGCACTATTTGGATACTTAACAAGTTTAGTTTGAGAAGAGAGTACATCAGAAAGTTTCTGTGTAGCCTCAAATCCCTCATAAGCTTCTTGTACAATTCTATTAATGGCTTTGTTGAAGAATATATCAACTACCTCAGGTTGAAGGCGAAGAGCACTCTGAGTATCTAGAGTGTCTAATTGTACCTTGAATGCTCTATGCCAACTTACAATATCCATAGTATAGTTTATACGGAGAGAAGCTTATCATAAGCTTTCTCTACAAGATCTTTAAGTTCTTGATTTTTCTTATCTTTTAAGAACTTATAAATCTCATCAAAAGTAAAACCAAGTTGGATACCATTAAACTTGTATCCATTATTATCTTTAATGATTGCTCCTGAGAGAAAAAGTTGATTATACTTATACTTCTCATCTACAGTAGGATCACTCATCAAAGCTACAAAGGTATCTGCTTGCTTAGGAGACCCCTCAATATAATCTGTAAGTCTCTCATCAATAGCAGCATCTAGAAGATTAGAAGCACTCTTACCAGTAATAACTGTAAAGTATTTTCTCTTATCCTCAGGTGTAAGGGTAAGATACTTAGCATAAGCCTCAGCTTTATGTCTTCTATTCTCAACCTTTTGCTTAGAGGCTTCAGCAAGAGAAGTAAGTTCTAGCATAGCTTGAGATGAGGGGTTAGGGTTATTATAAGCAATAGAGGGATTAGCAATCAAGAACTTAATTTTTAAGTTATTCCAAACTTCCTCAATATCAGCTTCTCCAGTCTCAATAGATGTACCTACATCTTTACCTTCAGAATCTAGATTTACTTCATAGTCTACCCAGAAACCATTATGCATTTCTCCAAAACACTCAATAGGACTATCATACCAAAAGTTACTTCTAGCAGAAAAATAACCCATAGGTTTGCCTAACTTTTCTTCAAAATATTTCTCATCTTCTTTAGTAAGACCAGTAATAAAGTTATTAGACATATCCTTATATGCCACAATCCTATATTTAGTCTTATCAAATTGGGTAAACTTCTTACCTCCTTTTGTAAATCCCCAAGATGATTTTGGGATACTTCTTAATTTATATTTCATATTTTTTAATTTTATTTCTTGTTGTTGCAAATATATGTTGAAATAGGATAGGACTAAGAAAAAATTTCCTAGCCTATCCTACAACAACATGAGAAAAATTAGACAAACTTACCAATCTTAGCAGGAATCAGTTCACCGGCAGAAAGAGGATCTTTCAACAGGATACCAGACCTTCTAATCATGTGGATTTGAGCACCATCAAGAGCAGAGCTAGAAGGAGCAAATCCTTGCTTGTAGTTACCATTGATGTCAGTCATACCTTCAATCTGGATTGAACCCATCTGAGCACCTTTCAAGGTTACTTTAACAAGGTTAGCACCATTAGCATTGTTACCAATGTTGAAGATAGTGAAACGAGAGGATTCCAAAGGATATCCAGTAGCAGGGTCAAGTTGTCTGTTAAGTACGATATCATCATACAGAGGACAATGTACTACAGTTACCTCAAGACCATTAGGAAACATACAAGTCTTAAACTGAGAACCAAAGCTCATATTCATTCCAGTGCCAGATACAAACTGTCCACCTTCATAAACTTTAATAGAGAGATTCTTAACTTTTTCTTGAATGGCTCTATCAAACTCAATCATACCCTGTCTTCCAGTCATCATTACAAACTTGAAGTCTCCACCAGATTGACCATTAGCAATCCAAGAGAGGTTCATCAGGTAATCCTGAAGCATATCATAGGAAAGTCTGTTATAGGTCTGCTTATTTCTGTTAGAAATTTGCTGACGAAGACCAGCACCTTCAATGATAGGTCTACCATTAGGTCCAAGAACATTACCCTTAGACATAGTTCCATACATAAGAGCAATCTCTTCACGCTTAAGAAGTTGAGCCATAGCTTCCCACTTAGCCTTCTCAATCCAAGAGAAAGTCTTAGATCCATCAGATTTGGTCAACTCAATAGCAATCTTTTGCTTCATAGCTTCAGCAGAGATAGCATGCTCAATTCTGTGAGTAGTGAAGTAGTTCTCAAACTTAGCAGGAGAGAAGAAATCTACCCATCCACCTCTATCTGACATCTCAGATACAGGAGAGTAAGCTCTACTCAATTTTGCACCTACAACTACATCATTAGGGTCAAAGTATTGAGCAGGGTCAGAGAACTGGAAAGTGTAAAGCCAACCATTACCAGTCTGAATAGGATCAGCAATGATGTTTACAAGAGAACCAGAATCTGTTCTTACTTTATCAATACCAGAGAACCACTTCTCTTCAAGAGTAAGTTGTACAGGAGCACAGTTAAGACCAAGGTTAGCACCAGCAGCGCCAGCAGTAATCTTGATAGTTCTATCATTCATGTAGGCTACATCCCACTGATAGATATTGCTATCAATTTCCTTTTCCTCAATTCTACCAAGAGCTTCAGTCAGACACTGGAGTGAGTGACCATATTGCTTACCCAAAAGGTAAGATACCACCTGTCCAAATTGGAAAGGTTTACGAAGGAGCAACTGATCTAGCTTATTGCTGTCAGTAAGTGCACCTGAGACCGCCCTAGCATCAATGAGTCTAGGGAGACTACTCGAATTTACATTAACATCCATTTTATTTTATTTGTTTTAAAGGTTTTACAATTTTATTTTATATGATAATATCATCAAAATCATCAATATTAGCATTTCTCTTACTACCTGAGGAACCTGAACGGATATTGTTATCCTTCTGACTCTTCAAAGCTTTAGAGAGTTTATCAGCAACATTAGTAGTAGCTCTTTTCTGCATATCTTCAGCATTGAAGTTTGTGTAATACATAAAGGCCATTACTAATTGTTTCTCATAATCTTGAGCATCTTCCTGTAACCTAGTCATACCATTCTTAGTTGGCTGTGTCATATAGTTAAAGAAATCATCTCTGGTTCTCTTATCCAACTTGAAGCCTTGAATTTCTTCAATGCTATTTACAGTTTGTCTAAGAGTTACCATTTGCTCTCTTGCATATTCTTCTTCTTGAGTTTTTCTTTCCTCAAGAGAGTTTAAATATTCTTGCATTTGAGCTTTTTGAGAATTTACAAGAGCAGCATGTGCTTCTTGAACTTCTCCTGCAAAACTTCCATCATCTTTAGAACTCTCAATTAAGCGAGCAATTCTATCTTCAGAAAGACCCTTAGCAGTATAGTAATCAATTACTACTTGCTCTTGAGTTCCTTCATCAGACATATCTAACTCACTGTAATTTACTTCTCCATAAATCTGCATTACATCTTGGATTGAACCTCCATTCTGTACTACATCATAGAGCATTGCAAGTTCTTCATTCTCTTGGAATGTAGCTGCAAGTCTTGCATTTACAGTATCTTCAAGGAGTTCTTGAATACCATCTTCACTGACATCATACTCCTTGTCTTCATCTGCAAACAAAACTCCTTTCTCTACTAGATCCTCCATGAGAATCTGGTAAGGAGTTTTATCTTCCTCATTTTCTTCAATCTCTTCTCCCTCTTCACCTTCTTCATAAGACTCTTCTTGAGGGTCTTCTTCAAAGGTTTCTTCCTCCTCTACAACTGTCTCTCCAGGTGTAGGTTTTTCATTTTCTAATTCTTCATTTTCTACAAAGTCTCCAAACATGTTGTTATCTAATTTTAATTTTTATACGAAAGTTATTATGTTCTCTAATATTTTTTATTAGATTTTTTATTATTTAGATTTATATCCTAAAGGATGTAAAGTATTTTTACCTTTAAATCTTGGTAAAACAATACTATTAATTGCTGAATCTATTTGAGCAGGAGTTTGAGTAGGTTTTTGTACACCTTTATTTTTTTGTCCACGATCAAAATTTTTACCCATTGTAGACTGTCTTAATTTTTGTACATCTTTCCAAAAAAGATCAGGATTTTTTCTATAATTAATTTCCTTATTTACTTGTGCTTCCTCTTGCTTTCTTTTATTTAAGAAATCTTGCCATTGTTTTGGTGACCAAGAATCTTCTTTCATTTTAACCAAAGGTTTATTTCCTCCTTTATTAGAATTTGTAGATTGTGTTTGTTTTCCTGAAGATTTTTTTCTTAAATCTTCATACTCAAATCCTGTATTAGGATCAACTAAGTTTCCTTTTGCATTTATTTTACCAGTTTTAAGAGCTCTAGCATAACCTCCTTTATTTTCATTATACTTTTGTTCTAAAGATTTTTTAGAAGTTACATCTTTAAATGCTTGGCTACTCATAGATCTCTTAATTAAGGAATCTGTGAATGGAGTACCTTTCAATTTAGCTTCTTCTCTAGCTCTACCTAATTGTAACTCTTCATTAGAAGGACCTACAGGACTGCTCTCATTATAAATAATAGGAGCTTTAGCCATGGCAGTCATTCTTCTATCTTCTTGTCTTCTTTCTCTTCTAGACTTTTTTTCAACAGGAACTTTTTTCAAAGTAGCTGGAAGTTCAGGAGTTGAGGATAACTTAAGAAGGGGTGTTTTATTAGTTAAAGTTTCTATTTTTCCTTTAACATTAGGTTCAATTTTATCACCCATCATAAGAGCATTCTGTCTTTCCTGTCTCTCAAGATAATCCATATCAATATATCCTAAGTTACCCTTATTTGATTCTTCTTTATTATATGTTCTTATATAATCAGCCAATTGGCTTCTTTCTCCTTGATTATCTGGTCTATCAAGTTTAATATTATTCTTAAGTTTTTTTAAAATATTTGCAGGAATTCTTTCAGGTTTTTCAATTTTATTACCACTAGTTGGTCTTCTTTTAATATCTGGCATTTCATTATTAAATGAAGATAAATCAAACTTCTCAGCAGGTTCTTCTTTTACAGAAGCATTAGAAATTTTATTATCATTCTCATCTAAGTCCTCAAATATTCTTTTTTGTAACTTAGTCAATTTAAGATTTTCATTACCTTCTTGATACTTAATTAGTTTACTACCTTTTTTATAAGGTTTCTCATTAGGATCAGGTTTCTTCATAAGAAGAGGCATTAGGGTTCCTGCTGCTTGAGCAATAGCTCCTCCATAATTGCCCATAAATTTTCCAAATCCACCTCCAGCAGGTACTTTTGGTCCCCCTTTACTTACAAGAGAAGAAATATCACCACTTAAAGGTAATCCTCCTGTAGGAATAGTACTTGAGGATGTAGTTGTATATTGTTTTAATGCAGCATTTCCAGGATTAACCATTTGAGGACTAGCCCCAGATGCTGAAAATGTACCCCACTGATATTTCTTTACTCTTGCCATATTTATTAAAGGTTTTGCATAATTTTATATTGCGCATTAGAGAGTGCCTTATGAATTTCTGCAAATACAGGATTCAATTGTTCTCCATACATAGTTCTAAAAATACCAGCAAGTTCTGCAAGTTTAGCTACAATCTCTTCCTTATTAA
>Ga0208855_1000335_pt1 | contig 13211 bp, 9 predicted proteins | sample LakMenEpi17May12_FD_150708 | JGI IMG/M metagenome (GOLD analysis project Ga0208855, IMG submission 150708) | Freshwater microbial communities from Lake Mendota, WI - 17MAY2012 deep hole epilimnion (SPAdes) | ecosystem: Environmental > Aquatic > Freshwater > Lentic | place: Lake Mendota, Madison...
CTTGCTCCGTAGCAACAGAACTAACAAAAACAATAGAAGTCAGTTGCGCTTGTTTTAAATTACTTAGGTAAAACTGCGTTGAAAGCGCTGCTCCAAGTGCATTTATCTCAAAATCCGAAACAAATTCTTTAGATGTTATGCGATTAAATGGTTTCAAATTAATGGTTCCGGGGAAATAAACTAAACCATTAATTGGTTTTTCAATTTTTGGGAAGCCACCAAGATAGTTTTCAATTGTATAAAACTCATCATATGTTCCTGATTCCGTTTTTGTTGAAATACCAATAACATAATTACCATTTTGCTTAAGTTGATGCGCAGTTTCCTTTGCAATTGCGCTATTTGCACCAATTATTAAGTACGTATTACTCATTTGTTTCTTCTTTTTGAAATTTTATTGACTGAAATACTTCTTTGCATACTGCATTTAAATCTTGAAATAGACTGACTTCTGGTCTTAACATGTTTGGTTTTACATCGTTCGACTCTTTGGCGCCATAATTTATAAGAGCTAAATTTAAGCTCTCGTTTCATAAGTTCTTTAACTTCACTCTCACTGAGATTAAATTGGATTTTAATGGCATCAAAAGGCGTTCGATCCTCCCATGCCATTTCTATAATTCTATCAATGTCAGTTCTAGATAGGGTGTTTGGTTTAGGATCTAATTGAACATAAGCCCATACTGAGGGGAGATTGCTATATTCACAATGAAGATGATTTTCCACATTGAATAAACAAATCTATTAACTAATAGTTTAGCTATTCTCTTTCTTTTTAGCTGTTTTATTACGCTTTAGTTTATTTAAATAACTAGTAAATAACGCGTTAATCGTTTCAAATTCTTCTCTATAAAAAATACCAATACCCTGACTGTATTGGCCTCCAAGCGTTGTTAACTGTGTGTTATCGTTAGTTCTGTTAAACCCTTTTATTCTATACCTGCCATCCTCACTCAACTTGTACTCAACGTTCACGTCACCAATTAAACCATTTCTAGCTTGAGGATTATTGTTGACTCCAAAATTTCCGTCAACCGTTACTCTGTTATTCAAAAACTGTTTACTCAAGGCCAAATCAACAGCCTGTCCAGTAACTGCATCCTTTGTTCTATAGTTTAATCCCAACTGTAAATCTTTGATTCCAGTTAAATTACCTACTGTGCTATTTAAAAAATTACTTAGATTATTACTTAACATTTCGCTGCCTGTTGATGCTGCTGCGCTACCGGCATTCACAACACCACCACCTCCGCTAAATACTGCTGGGGTAACGAAATTTCTAAATAATAAGAAGGAAAATACCTGTCTATTCAGTTCTACATCATCAGATAGTACATTAGAAATTCTTGACTTAAGTGAAGGATCTAAAGTTGGAAAATCGATTTTGAAATTAATTGATGGCTCTAATAACTTATTTCCAATTAACAACTGACAATCTACTGCGTATCGTCCTTTATCCTCGGAATTATTTAATAGTGGGGCTACTGATGCTTTTTGTTTATAACTGGTTACAATGTCTATTTGTGCATTAAGTGGGTCGCCCGCCCATGAAATAACACTTCCGGGTTCTATGTCAAATTTTTTATTAATCAAATTTTCCAGTGTGAAATTATAATTACCGTTTGTAAAAAAATAATCTCCAACCATATCAAATTTTCCGAGCGTACTTATTTTTAGATTAATGTTGCCATTACCTTGCGCAGTAATTACATCACCGGTTTTTTTATCCAAAATTATTTTTGTTTGTAATTCCGGGTTAACAACTACATTCATATCCAAATCAAACCCGCTGATTTTTTCTTCTATTTGCATCACAGTGTCTTTTTTTACAAACTTTATAAAATCACTGTTTTCTATTTCATTTGGGCCATCCAATGGCAAGAAAAATTTGGAATTTTTTGTGGACTCGTATGAAACAATCATATGCAAGTTATTAAGAAAACCGTAAATATCCAAGTGACCGTTCCCGTACATCTTTCCATAAAATGTTTTATTTAATTTCTCATTCGTATTCAAAACTAACATATTGTTATAGTACAATGAATAATCCAACTGCATTTTGCTAAACTTATCATGAAACAAGTTGCCATTCAAAGTTCCTTGAGGCGAAGCTTTTAGATTCTTTTCACTTAGCAATAAATCAACAAATCTAATTTGATCGGGACTTATCTCAATGTCTCCGGTAATATTGTAAATTACATTTGTATAATCTACTTTCACCTCACTTTTAAATAGGTTCAACTTCCCATCTATTTTTACATTATTTGGATTCCCATGAACTTTTCCTGAACCTTTAACATATGCATATTTCATACTTAATATTCCTTCCAAATAAGGATTAATTATATTCAAATTCGCCGGAGATGCCTTAAAATCAATATCAATACTTTCTTCTCTATTGTCAAAATAATAATTACCCTCGAAAGAAATATTCTTTTGGGTTGTTCCAAGTAGAATATCACTTCCCAAACTGGTATAACCATCCAGGTTTAGTGATTTTTTAAACGGGTCGTACTTAGATTTAACAGACAATATTCCTAAATTATTATTGTTAATAATAAATTTGTCAAAATTTAAATTTCCATCAGCAGCCAATTGCTTATCAATGATTTGAAGCTGCATATCTCCTGTCAAAAATCCTTTCAAATCAATTTTATAAACACTTAATATTGGTTTAAATTGTTCAAGAATAACATTGCTAAAATTAACAGCTAAAATATTTTTACTGTTATTAGCGAGTGTTCCGGCAATACCAACACTTTGCGCATTACTTTTAAAAACTAGTGGGTTTATAAAATAAGACCCATCCAAATTAAAAACAGACGGATTTGTTGTGGTTAATGTCCAAGCGCTGTCTTTAACAACAATATTAATGGTATCGTGTTGCAGATAAATCGATCGATTGCTAAATAAAACCTGACCCGCAAATTCGCCTTTATTTGATGGCTTTAACAAATCATCCCATTCAAAATCGTATTTCGTATTTTTGTCACGTGACCTTAAACACAAATTAAAATTTTCAATAAAAACGCTGTCCGTAAATGCCAACTTTTTCCCATTCAGTTCAGATGAAATTATTTTCCCTTCAGTTTTAGCGTTAAATAAAGGGCTCTCAAATTTAATGTTATGATAGTCAATCATCGCGCTGCTAAAAGAAAAGTCCATCTGGTTAAATCTTGCAGCAAAGTTCCCTGTTAATTTCGTTCCCGGTGCGAGCATTAAATCTGGCACAAATAGTTCTTTTATGTTTGTAAAGTTTTTTACTAATACGTTGAAACTTAAACTGTCAGTATATAAATTATTGTTTGCAGATTTAAAAAATGTTGGGTAATAATTACTTAAAAACTGAGAAAAGGAAGGCGCTAAGGTTGATAATCCAAATTTTCCTTTTAAATACGTATTGAAATAGGCTGAAGTTAGTTTTATTGTTTTCTCTTGTTGTGCTTGATCTAAATCTAGATTAAAACTGGATAACTTATAAGTTTTAGTTTTGGTTTTATATTTTGTATCATCAAAGTTGATTTGACCCGTTAGATTGTCTAAATTATCTCCTTTTAAATTAATTAGAATTAATGAAGAAAAAATTCCACTATCTGCGCTAGTTTTACTTGCAAGATTCAACTCAGAAAGGTTAAGTTGATTTATGTTCGAAATGAAATCCATTTCAGGAACTTTATTTTTAAAATTAATAGTACCATCAAAATCAAAGTTTGCATTAGCGTCTTTACTAAGTGTTTTTCCCTTGAATACTTTATCTAAGAAACTACCATCAAAGGAAATGCCTTTGTAAGTATAGCCATTATAGTTACAAGAAGATATTTGACCATCCAATGTTGCTCTTAGTTTCGCAAGACTTAATCCGCTCCCCTTAATTTTAGTTGTTAAATTTAAATTATTAAGTGATGATAGGCTCAATAGCGCGCCTAAGTTGAACTGATGCGCTTCAATTCTTCCATCATAGATTATATCTTCTTCTTTTTTGCCAATTTTCATTCGCAAATCTGTATCAATTTTTCCTAAAGCTGTTGACAATGTTCCCTTACTCACAAAGTCAGAAATAAAGCCATCAAACATTCCTTTGTAAGTAATTACACCAAACGGCTTTAATTCCGATGGAATTTGCAAGTAACCACCTTCACTAAAAGGATAATTTGGCGTTTGAGCCAAATCATTATAGGAAGTTGCTATTTGCCTCGCCTTAAATTTTAAATACGTGGTTTTAAAAACAGGCAAGCCGCTTAACTGCATATCACCATTAAAGCAAGTATGTTTTCCATAAGATAATTTAAAATTTTTTAGGTTTAAATCACTTACAAATCCATGTATTAGTCCATTCAAATAAATAGTTTTATTTAATCCATTCAAGTCAGGGGCAAACCTAGCAATATCAATAAAGGAAACTCTTGTACCATCTCTTAACTCGCTATTAATTTTTATTTTATTTATAAAGTCATTAAAGTCTGCCCATTCATTGTAGGCAAATTCAATGTTACCATTAATATTAGTACTATCTGTTTCCAAATTTAAATTCGTGAGCAAACATTCAACACTGCTAATCTTGGAGGTAACATTTAACTTTTTTAATTTAAAGCCACATTGTTCTTTAGTTGTAAAATCTTTAACTTTAACTTGAGTATAATCCTTATCAAGCTTAATATTTGAAATTATCCCAAAAGTTTCTGTAAAAAGCAAATTATTAAAGTTCATGTTTTTAGAGATGTCTGTTAGTTGCCTTTCATCTCGATAAGCAAAACAAACATTATTCAATTCAATAGAATTTAGGCTCACTTCCCATTGCTTACCTTTTTTGATTTTCTTCACTTCTTGGTCACCAGCAAAGTAATCCACCAAAAAATCGATGTTTAAATTTTTTTCGTTTTTGTGGTAAATAATTTTTACTGAAGTGTTTTCAAGCTCAATACGTTTTATTATAATTGATTTAGCAGAATAATCGAATTTAGAAACTTCGGCCACAAAATTCCCGCTCAAAACAGTATCCTTATGCCGGTCGTAAATTATTACATTTTTTAAATGAAGCTTGCTGAACAAATCCAGTTCGATTCTATCAACTTTAATCTCCGTTTCGAGCTCTTTACTCAAAAATTCTGTAGCAAGTTTAGCAAGGTACGTTTGAAAATTGTAAGATTGAACAGCAAAATAAGCCACAATACCAAGCAATATCAAAATCAATAACAAACCTGCTAATGTTTTGAATAATATTCTTTTAACTTTGCTGAATAAAGGCATTGCATTAAAGATACAAGAAAAACTAAAGTGGGAATGCTAAAAAAATGAAAAACGCTAACATCTATATTTTAGCAATTGAAAGTAGTTGCGATGACACAAGTTGTGCAATTCTGAAAAACAATCAAGTTTTATCTAACATTACTTCATCACAGGCCATTCATGAAAAACATGGTGGAGTAGTTCCTGAATTAGCCAGTAGAGATCACCAAAAAAACATCCTGGTAACAGTTAAAGCAGCGCTTAATGAGGCTAAAGTGAATCTTTCGGATTTAAATGCTATTGCTGTAACACAGGGGCCTGGTTTGCTTGGCAGTTTATTGGTTGGCATTAGTTTTGCAAAATCATTAGCGTTAAGTTTAAATCTGCCGATAATTAGTGTTAACCACATGCAAGGCCATATATTGGTACATTTAATAGAAGATGAAGAATGTACAAAACCCGCTTTCCCTTTCTTGTGTTTAACCATTAGTGGTGGTCATACACAACTTGTTAAAGTGAACAGTGCTTTAAATTATGAAATCCTTGGAACTACTATAGATGATGCCGTTGGCGAAGCTTTCGATAAAGCCGCCAAGATTTTAGGATTACCTTATCCCGGCGGACCACTAATTGATAGACATGCGAAGTTAGGTAACCCCCATCGTTTTAAATTTTCAAATGCAAAAACAGAAGGATATAATTTTAGTTTTAGCGGTATTAAAACATCCTTTTTGTATTTTATACAGAACAATCAAAAAACGAATTCTAATTTTATACAAGAAAATCTTGCCGACATTTGTGCCTCATATCAACACCATCTAATCTCTACTTTGTTAATAAAATCAATCAAAGTAATAGAAAATTATAAAATAAAAGATTTTGCGATTGCCGGGGGGGTCAGTGCGAACAGCTTAATGCGCTCGAAGGTGAAAGAATTGGAGCAAGCTAAAGCCATCAATACATATATTCCCAAATTTGAATATTGTACTGATAACGCTGCGATGATTGGTATAGTAGCTTATTACAAATATCTCGAAGAAGATTTCGCAACTTTGGATTTTGTACCCATAACAAGAATGGAGTCATTTATCTAGCATTTGTGTGGATAATTTAGACAAAAATTTAGGAGGCTTTACAAATATATCTTAACTTGCCTTATCAAAATTTTGAGTTACCTAAAACCTATATATTCTCACTTTGGAAGTTTCAATGAAACAGCGCTTAATCAATGTGTTGCTTTTCATAAAAACTATTTTTTCAAAAATGCAATTTCAAGCAAGCATACTAAAAGTAGTATTTATGTCATAATTGAATCTTTTCATAATGTATTAAAACATTCTAAGGAAGTGACTCAAAATGACAAAACCGTGCTTAAAACATTTCATTTAAACCATGTTATGATTATAAAGACTTCTAACATTGTTAATGAAAATTCCAAAACTAAACTTAAAAAACTTCTTACAGAATTCAAAAATAAATCAATTGAAGAACTCAAAGCTTATTATAAAAATACCATTCTTGATGTGACAGATACTAAACAAGAAAATTCCAATTTAGGCATTGCATTAATGCTTATAAGTTCCAATAGAAATTTCAAATATCGTTTTATTTCTTTTTCGGAAAAAAAATATAAATTTAACCTTGAAATTACCATTAAAATAAAATGTTAATCCAGATTGAGGCCAAAGATAATTTACCAAAAGTAATCTTTAATGAAGCAGAAGGCACACTGCTCATTTCAGGAAAATCTTACCCTCAAAACGCCGATCAATTTTATTTGCCTATTATTTCCAAACTTAGCAATTATTTGAACCACCCGAAAAATAAAACAATAATAAATTTAGAAATTGAGTATTTTCAAACAACCTCACAGAGATTTCTTCTTCAGATATTATCCATGTTTCTAAAAGCGATTCCAAAAGAAAATCTTGAAATAAATTGGTTTTATTCAAGCGAAGATGAGGATGAAGAGGATTACGTCTTTGCCGGTCATGAAATTGAAAAAATACTTAATACAGAATTCAATTTTATTAAAAAATAACATTTCTGGTCAATTCATGCTATTATAAATCAAAAGTGAATCATTAACTTTACGTTTAATGCGTAAACTGCTTTATATTGTTATTCTGGTAGCTAATTATTTGAATCTGTTTGCTCAGAAACCAAATAATTCTAACGAAAAATTAGCTCTTCAATACTTTGAGAACAAAGAATTTGATAAGGCTAACGATTATCTTTCAGATCTATACGCCAATAACCCTGACAACTGGTATCCGTATTATTTTAAAAGCTTGATGGCTGTTAAAGATTATTCAAAAGCAGAGAAAATCACAAAAAAACAATTAAAAATTAACAAACTAAACACTTTCTATTATGTATACTTAGGTAGTATTTTTAAAGCTCAAAGTGAATTCAAAAAAGAAACAGAATGTTACGAAAAGGCCATTAAGGAGGTTGCTACAAGCGCACCATATCTCCAAAACCTTGCAGCAGCATTTTCTAATGGCGGTTTATATGATTATGCTATTCAAACTTATTTGAAAGGTCGGAAAGAAAATAAAGACTATCCATACTACTATGAAATTGCAGATCTCTACAAACAAAAAAACGATTTAAAGTTGATGGTCAATGAATATTTAGATGCATTGGAATTCCGAGAATCAGAACTGCAGGTTGTTCAAATGAATCTGCAAAATAACCTTGGATATGATGAAACAGATGGTGGTATAAATAACCCTATTTTAAAACAAGAGTTGCAAAAAAGGATTCAAAAAAACAATGAAAAAACAATTTTAGTCGAATTTCTCATTTTCATACAAAAACAACAAAAAGATTTTAATGGTGCATTTGTGCAAAGTAGAGCCTTGGACAAACGTTTAAAAGAAGATGGTACAAGAATTTATGAACTGGCAAAAATATGTTACTCTAACAATGATTTTGAAACAGCTCAAAAATGTTATAACTATTTGATTGAAAAAGGGACTGGGTCAAGTTATTTTGATTTGGCAAACATCGAATTGTTGAATGTTGAATTCAGTTTAATCAAAAATGCAGCATCGACGCCAAGCGCTGTGTTAACACAATTAGAAACCAAGTACGATAAATTAATCAATAATTATAAAAATAGTAATTTAGGTGTTAGTTTAATTAAAAATAGGTCTCTTTTGCAAGCCTATTATCTGAATAAAAAAGAACAAGCTATCACATCTTTATCAGACCTCATTAAATTAACCGGAATATCAGCTAATGAAAGGGCAGAATACAAACTCATTTTAGGGGATATATACTTAATCAGTGGTGAAATATGGGAATCATCTTTACTATACTCTCAAGTTGAAAAAGAGTTTAAATACGATGCTATTGGGCAGGAAGCAAAATTCAGAAACGCAAAATTAAGTTTTTATGCAGGAGACTTTAAGTGGTCTAAAGCACAAGCAGATATCCTAAAAGGTGCTACCAGTAAATTAATTTCAAACGATGCTTTGGACTTAAGTTTAATTATTTCTGATGCAATAGGAATTGACACAAATGACTTACCGCTAAAGCTCTATGCAAGTGCCGAACTTATGCTCCTTCAGCATAATTATCAAGGTGCCATTAGCCGTTTAGATAGTATTAACCTTCTCTTTAGCACGCACACGCTAGCTGATGATATCAGTTTAAAAAAAGCACAGATCTATTTAAATTTAAATGAGTTATCTAAAGCTGAAATGATGTATAAAAACATACTTGAGTTCTACTCTAATGAAATATATGGCGACGACGCTCAATTTAAACTTGCCGAGCTTTATGAAAAAAGAAATGAAAAGGAAAAAGCAAAAATAGAATATCAGAATTTAATGAGCAATTTCCCGGGCAGTATCTATACTGTTGAAGCTCGCAAAAGATACAGGCTGCTTAGAGGAGATAATGTTAGTAACTAAAATGCCAGAACATTTGCCTTTTAAAACTATAAAACAACGCCTTTTCATTATCATCATTTTGAGTTTACACTTAAGAGTTCAGTGCCAAGATTTAGCAGAGTATAATGGAAAATTTGGTTTCAATCTCGGAGTGAATTTTGCACTTGGAACCCACTTTCAAAGAATTGGCTTTAACGTCAATGGATTCCTGGTTGCAAATCACATACAGCTCAACTCTGAAGCACGTCTGTATTTCAGTTTTAAAAACTTAGGGCCTTCTGTTATTTACCCTGAATGCGTTTTGTCGCAAGGAATAGTGTTTGGATATGGCAAAAAGGTTGGGTATTTTAACCCCTTTATTAATTCCATATCTAACCAAACTTATTACAATAGTAGTTTTTCCTACAGCTACAATTGGTATTTCAATAATATCAAAACTAAGCAGGTAACCGGTATAATTGCCATACAGGCGGGTGAATTTACCCTTATTACAGAAAATGATATACTGGCAAAGCAGGTTTTAGATCGTTTTCGTACAGGTGCTGTTTTATTGCAATATCAATATGAAGACTATGTTCAAGTTGCAGTAAATTGCACGATGTGGACAGGGCAAATGGGCAAATCAACACCAATATATAAAAATGAAGTTTTTTGGAAATGTTATATGGATACTACTAATGGTATATATAACAAATTTTCGCATGGTTTATTAAGCGCCCAAACCAAAATAAATGTTGGTTTCGGGCAAACGATTCAATTTAACGCAGGTATTGATGCAGAACAAGTAAGAAATGCCATTCAAAATAATTTGATACACGACTTAAAATTTATTCCAAAAAAATGGAACAAGGCCAAAAATTGTCATATTCCAATGCTTGATACTAATGGAAACCAATATTTATATGATAAAAACCAGCAAATAAAAAAACATAAACCATATTTTAACTTTTTTGCTAATCCACATTTATTTTATTAATCGATTATACTATAAATATAAATTGTATATTAGTGGCTCAATTAAAATTTAGTTTATGTCGGTATTAGTAAATAAAAATTCAAAAGTAATTGTACAAGGTTTTACTGGTGGTGAAGGTACATTTCATGCTACTCAAATGATTGAGTACGGAACGAATGTGGTTGGTGGTGTTACGCCTGGTAAAGGAGGAAGCACCCATCTAGATAAACCTGTATTTAATACGGTTGCAGATGCGGTTAAATCAACTGGCGCTGATGTAAGTATCATTTTTGTTCCTGCACCGTTCGCAGCAGACGCAGTGATGGAAGCAGCTGATGCTGGCATCAAAGTTATAGTTTGTATTACAGAAGGCATTCCTGTTAAAGACATGATTTACGCTAAAGAATATATTAAAGGTAAAGCTTGCAGATTAATTGGTCCAAATTGTCCTGGCGTAATTAGTGCTGGAGAAGCAAAAGTTGGTATTATGCCTGGTTTTGTATTCAAAAAAGGAAGAGTTGGAATTGTTTCCAAATCAGGTACACTAACATACGAAGCAGCTGACCAAATTGCTAAAGCAGGTTTAGGCGTTAGCACTGCCATTGGAATTGGTGGAGATCCTATTATAGGAACACCAACAAAGGATGCAGTAGAATTATTAATGAATGATCCTGATACTGATGCTATTGTAATGATTGGTGAAATTGGTGGAACTTATGAAGCAGATGCTTCAAGATGGATAAAAGCTAATGGTAATAAGAAACCTGTTGTTGGCTTTATTGCAGGTCAAACAGCTCCAAAAGGCAGAACAATGGGTCATGCAGGCGCAATTGTAGGAGGTAAAGACGATACTGCTCAAGCTAAAATGGAAATCATGCGTGAATGCGGTATTACAGTTTGCGCAAGTCCTGCTGAAATTGGTAAAACCATGGCAGCTGTATTAAAAGGCGAAAAGGTAAACGCTTAAATATTCCTAAAAATTACCAGAAGAAGCCGCATTTGTGGCTTTTTTTTGATTTGCACAGTCATTTTGTGTTTCGCAGTTAATGTATACACTGGACATATGTTGTAGTGTTATGAGCAGTTATTGTTTCAACCAACTTTAAGTTTTTATGTTTTTAACTTATTTAAAGACATAATGGCATAATTTTTGTTAAATTTGCTACTATATAAACTAGAGATAATTAATATGAAAAAACAGATTTTGATGTTATTGGTGCTCTTATCCTTCTCGGGCAAGTCACAATTAACGCTTTATAAACAAATTAAAGATGCTATCAGTATTGAGAATCCAAAAATTAGCTTTGATGATAAGTTAGTTGCAATTAACATATGGCAGGCTAATGATATAGAAAGCAGAAATGCTAATAAAGAATTTGATAAAGTTTACAAAACTTATGAATTTGCTAAACTAAAAGGTGGCTTAAAAGGAGTTGTAGTAGCTAACGTCAATTTAACAGATCAAACAGCCTCAATTCTACTTAAAAAAGACGGTATTGAGAAATTAATCACAATTTCAATCAACACTAATGAGTTGCAAGGCAAAAAGAACATTGTTTTCAATTCAAATGGAGATAAAGTATTGGAAAATATACCGTCAGCAGACGTTTTTAAATCATTCATAAATTTAATAACCAGATAATATGAAAAAAATTATTCTTTTATTGTGCTTGATTTATTCTTCTGCTAGTATCAATGCTCAAAACGTTGGAGCTTGTAATGCAGCACAAAATATTTGTAGTAACCCTAGTTTTACATTTGCAGGAAATTCAGGAGCAAATGGTTTAACTTCCGGTTTAAATATCTCTAACCCCGGCACTAACCCTCAAGGTATTAACGCAGGTTGTCTTTTAACAGACGGCCCCGGACCACAATGGCTTGTAATGAACATTAGTTCGTCAGGTAATTTGGGCTTCAACTTCGGAGCAACCGGCAGTCCATTCCCTCAAACAGGTTTTTACGATTGGGCCATGTGGCCATACACTCCAACTACTTGTAGTCAGATTTTTGCTAACACATTGCCGCCTGTTGCTTGTAATTGGAATGCCTCTTCAACCGGTGGCACAGGCATGGGGCCGATACCATCAGGAGGGGTTGCAGGTAATTATCAACCAAGCATCCCGGTTGTTGCAGGACAACAATATTTATTATTAATTTCTAATTATAGTAGTGTTTCTACTTTAGTTTCATTTACTTCAACAGGCACAGCCAGCATATCTTGCGGTTCAAATGCAGCTATTTGTGCTGGTCAGTCTGCAACAGTTTCCCCTGTAGGTTTTACGCCAATGACAGGTGCAAGTTTTACGTTAATGCCGGGAAGTATTGTTAATACAACAGGTGTATTTTCAGTAATGCCGGTGATTTCTACTACTTACATTATTACCGGCGCAGGAACTTCCGGTGGTCTTCCTGTGGTTCAAACTAGCACATCTGTTGTAAATGTTAACCCACAACCCAATGTTGCGCCAACAACAACGCAGGCTACATGTACTAGTCCTAATAATGCATTTAACTTAAACCTAAATATGGTTCCTGCCAGTGCAACAAATTACACAATCAACTGGAATCCATTACCTAGCGGCGTAACAAGCAACACACAAACCTCCTCGTCAAACGTTCCAAGCGGAACTTACAACGCTACTGTAATAGCTGCGGGAGGATGTTCAACAACAACTTCATTCAGTATGCAAAACGTAGTTGCTCCAACTTTAACTGTTCAAAACACAACAGGCTCTTTTTCAATTACCTGTACAACACCTAGTGTTTGTATGACCGCACAAGCAACACCGGCTAACAGTACTTTCTTCTGGACTAACTCTGCAAGTACATTTACATCCAACAGCGCAAGTGTTTGCACAAGCACATTAGGAACCTATACGGTAATTGCTACGCATCCAAGTAATACCTGTACAGCAACGCAAGTATTAACTATTGGCATCAACACAGTTGCCCCTACTGGAACAGTTACGCCAAATACAGCAACCATCAATTGTTCGTCAAGCGCTCCTGTATTCACGGCAACAGCATTTACTCCTACAACTAATATGCAAATTAATTGGTACACTGCAACTACGCTTGGATTAATACCAAGCGGTGTTAATATCAATACTATTTCTATACAAGCATTA
>Ga0208855_1000337_pt1 | contig 13180 bp, 16 predicted proteins | sample LakMenEpi17May12_FD_150708 | JGI IMG/M metagenome (GOLD analysis project Ga0208855, IMG submission 150708) | Freshwater microbial communities from Lake Mendota, WI - 17MAY2012 deep hole epilimnion (SPAdes) | ecosystem: Environmental > Aquatic > Freshwater > Lentic | place: Lake Mendota, Madison...
GCAAAGGCATTATCCATACCGGTTATAGGCATTGGCGCGGGTGGTGGGGTAGACGGTCAGGTGCTGGTAACGCACGATATGTTGGGTATGACGCATGAGTTTAGTCCACGGTTTTTACGCAGGTATTTAAATCTTTATGAAAGCATGGGTAATGCGTTTAAGCAATACATAGGTGATGTTAAATCAAAAAGTTTTCCAAACGAAAAAGAGCAATATTGATATTTTTATAACTTTACAATTATGATTAAAACCTGGAGCAAGGAAGAAATTCTTGAAGTTTATAATACACCCTTATTAGAACTGATATCTCGTGCCAATGGCATACATCAACAATTTCATAAAGTAGGTGAAGTGCAAATTAGTTCGCTGTTATCTATTAAAACCGGTGGTTGCCCCGAAGATTGTGCTTACTGCCCACAAGCAGCACGTTATCACACTGAGGTAAAAGTACATAAGCTAATGGATGTAAAAGAGGTAAGCGAGTGTGCCGATAATGCCAAGGCCGGTGGCGCAAGCCGCATGTGTTTGGGTGCTGCTTGGCGTGAAGTAAGAGATAATAAAGATTTTGACAAGGTACTGGATATGGTTAAAACCATTAACAGTAAAGGCTTGGAGGTTTGTGCTACCTTAGGAATGGTAACAGAAGAGCAAGCAAAAAAATTAGCGGAAGCAGGCTTGTATGCCTACAATCATAATATTGATACCAGCGAAGAAAATTATAACAACATCATTTCCACAAGGACTTACGATGATCGTTTGAAAACCATCAACAATGTGCGTAAAGCCGGTTTAACCGTGTGTAGTGGCGGCATTATTGGAATGGGTGAGAAGGTTGAAGACCGTATTGGAATGCTTCACACCTTAAGCATTTTACGTCCGCAACCGGAGAGTGTGCCAATTAACGCACTCGTAGCAGTTGAAGGTACACCGTTAGAGGATCAACCGCCGGTTCCGATTTGGGATATGGTACGCATGATTGCCACTGCAAGAATAGTATTGCCAAAAACAGCCGTACGTTTAAGTGCCGGTAGATTAAGCATGAGCATGGAAGGTCAGGCCCTTTGTTTTATGGCCGGTGCCAACAGTATATTTGCCGGAGAAAAATTATTAACCACACCAAATCCAATGTATAACCAGGATATGGATATGTTTAAAATACTTGGGATTACACCTAAAAAAGCATTTACAGATAAGCTGGAAACGGTTGAATAAGGCTTATGTGTAAAAGAAAAACAAAATATGTACTCTTATGTTTTGTTTTTTTATTTATACAAGCGAATGCACAAATCTATCAAAGAGTCATTCTGGATTTAATTTCTAAAAAGCCACTTGACTTCGTATACATAACAACGAATGTTAAGTCTATAAATTACATTAGTAACGAGTCAGGTCAAATTCGATTCCAGAAAATAAATGAGGTAAGCACCTATATTTTTTACAAACTGGGGTATAAAAATAAACGATTAACTCAAAAAGAACTTCTCAGTAAGGATACAATTTATTTAGAGCGTTACAATATTGAATTACCCGCAATTGAAATTTTGAGTAAAAAGTTTGATACCGTTGTAAGGAACAAACGGTTTTACATTGATGATTATTTGATACTTGATAATGGAGATCATATTTTGATTACAAGTAAAATAAATATTAAGGGTTTTGAGGTGATTTACTACAAGAAAAGTAGGGGTATCACTTATACCAGGAAATTTATTAAAGAAACAGACCCCGGGTTTTTTAAAGATTGTTTTATGAATTATCATTTGCTCACAGCTGAGTCATCAAGACAGATTTACTTAACCAGCGATAGCACCTTTGATTTTTTGCCTAAGTATCAGAGAAGTCAATTTGATAGTTCTATTGCAAATGCCATGCTTGTAGTTGATAGCAGTGTAATATATAGAACTCCAAATAAAACTCAATTCATACAGAGCAAAAATTTTGTTTTGAGAATAAATTCGATTGCTGTAAATTTTTATAAGCTTTCTAAAAACAAAATTATACCATTTTATCATGTGCAGTACAATCAAGCTTTAATGAACATGATAAGAAACGAGTTAAAAGACTGGGAAATGCTTTATGCGAATAAAACAGTTAATCAATCCTACATTAAAAATCAATTAATGTTTTTTGAAAAAGTAATAGCTAAACCAATTTCAGCACCTATTTTTAAAAGAAACGATACCATTGTTGTTTTCAATATGCAAGATAATTATATTCAACTGTTAAATACGAGTGGTGACAGCTTAGTCGCAATTCCACTTAATCTGGATAAGTTAAATAAATTGAAATCCATTCAAATTCTATTTGATGAATTCACGCGTCAGTTTTTTGTTCACCAAGTAGTGAATGATTCACCATATATTTTTAAACTTAGCCTCTTAACCGGTCAGTTAACGAAGGAGATAAAGTTGGAGAAACCCTTTCCAAAAAATATAAAATTATTTGGAGGAAAAATATATTACATTGTTAAAGAAAAACAATGGGATGACACATCTTATTTATATTCGCAATATTTATAATTGAAAATTATACCGGCAAATATTAAAGCACTTTTGCAAAAGAGAGCGAGTGAAGGTAACCTAAGAAAATTGCAGGTAAATCATCCCCCTATTGATTTTTGCAGTAACGATTACTTGGGTTATTCAAAATTAAACGCGAAAGAAGAAATATTTGTAAAGGGTGTATCCATCAATCGTTCATCTAATTTATTTGGTTCTACCGGTTCAAGGTTGATTTCAGGGAATTCTCATCAAACAGAATTACTTGAAACTGAAATCGCTGCCTTTCATTCGGCTGAAGCAGCCCTGTTATTTAATTCCGGATACGATGCTAATTTGGGCTTACTTTCATCAATTGCGAATAAGAATGATTTGATTCTATATGATGAATTATGTCATGCCAGTATTTATGATGGGATGAGATTAAGTTTTGCCAAGCATTATAAGTTTAAACATAATCAAGTAAAAAATCTTAAAGAACTTTTAGATCGACATCACGCAAGTTACTCAAGTGTTTTTATTGTAGTTGAAAGTATTTATAGCATGGATGGTGATACTGCGCCATTGAAACAAATAGCAGACTTATGCAAATCATATCTCAATTGTTATTTTATTGTGGATGAAGCCCATGCGCTTGGCGTTTTTGGTAAAGATGGCAGAGGCTTGTGCAACGAGCTTGCCATTGAAAAAGATTGTTTTGCCAGAATTTATACTTACGGAAAAGCTTTAGGAGTGCATGGTGCCTGTGTTGTTGGTAGTAATGAATTGCGTGATTACCTTATTAATTTTGCCCGTTCATTCATCTACACTACGGCATTGCCCATACATAGCATTGATGCCATTCAACAAGGCTATCAATTATTAAAGTTAAATTTGGGAATGAATGATCTTACGAATAACATCAACTATTTTTTAGAGTCAAAAAATGGTATTAATGGATTTATTGAAAGTGAAAGTGCCATTCATAGTTTAATTTTGGGTAACAAAGAAAAAGTGGAAGAGTTAGAGAAAACGCTGGCTGCAAATCAAATTTACGCCAAGGCAATTAAAAGTCCAACAGTTAAATCAGGTACTGAACGTATCCGGATTTGTTTACATGCTTATAATTCTAAAGAGGAAATAGATTTATTATTAAGCGTTATTCGTAAAAATCAAGGAAACTAACTTTGTTAAGTAGTTTTCATCAATCGTATCAAAGTGATTGAGGAACTCACTGTCAACATCCAACACGCCAATTAGTTGATGAGTTGAATTAAAAATTGGAAGTACAATTTCACTTTTACTTAGTGAACTGCAGGCAATGTGCCCTTCAAATTCATCTACATTTGGTACAATTAAAGTTTTTTGAAGTTCCCATGCTTTGCCGCAAACACCCTTCCCATAGTTAATACGTGTACAGGCAATTGGGCCTTGAAATGGACCTAATACCAATTGGTTGGATTTAACTAAATAAAATCCTACCCATAAAAAGTTAAAGGTTTGTTTAAGCGCGGCACAAAGGTTGGACATGTTGGCAATTTCATCGGCTTCGCCGTTAATTAAACCTTTTACTTGCGGTAGCAATTCTATATATTTACCTTCCTTGTTCTCAGCGTTTATTTGTAGTTCTTCGGCCATTTTAAAGAATTATTTGCAGCTCATCCACCGCAAGTTCAACATTTTTTGGTAGCATTGTTTGTAACGATTCATATGTGCCCAATTGATGGGATATATGTGTGAAGTATGTTTTTTTAGAGTTCAATTCCTTAGTTAAAGCAAGCGCCTCATCAAAGGTAAAGTGTGAAATGTGTTGTTCAAAACGTAAAGCATTCAGTACTAAAACATCTGCGTTACTGATTTTTTTCTTATTAAGTTCATCAATATAATTGGCATCAGTGATGTAAACAAAATCGTTTACCTTGAATCCCTTAACCGGTAAATTATAATGCATCACATCGATTGGCTCAATGGTTAAGTCGCCAACTTTAATTGTGTCTTTGTCAAAATGTATTAATTCAATTTGTGGAATACCCGGATAATTGCTGTTATCAAAGATATATGCATATTCTCTTTTTAAAGCTGCTTCCACGCGTTCAGTAACATAAACCGGTATAGCTTTTTTATGGACGTAATTAAAAGCGCGAACATCATCTAGGCCTGCTATGTGATCTTTGTGCTCGTGTGTAAACAAAACTGCATCTAGTTTTTTGACGTGATTGGTTAATAATTGTTGCCTGAAGTCAGGGCCTGCGTCAATTACAACAGTAGTGGTTGCGCTTTCTATTAAAATACTGCTTCTTAGTCGTTTGTCAAATGGGTTTTGACTTGTGCAAACCTCGCAATTACAAGCAATAACAGGCACACCTTGCGATGTACCTGTTCCTAAGAAAGTGACCTTAATAGATTTAGCGGACATTAATCTTCGCGGTTATTACCTGTAAAACGCATGATATAATAAAGCAAAGTAGCTATAGAAGCTAAGGCGTTAACAAAGTAGGTGTAAGCAGCCCATTTAAGTGCGTCTTTAGCGTCATCCACCTCGTTATAGTTTGCAATTCTCGAATCTTCTAACCAAACTAAAGCACGCTTGCTCGCATCAACTTCAACTGGTAAGGTTATTATACTAAACAATGTAATGACAGATTGAATAATAATAAATAACAATAACATCGTGTTGGTTAGTCCGGGATTCATGTATGCAAGAAAAGCTAAACCTAAGGAAATCCAAGTGGCGGCCATACTTGCAAATTGAACTACCGGTACCATTTTACTTCTCATGGTTAACCAAGTGTAAGCTGTATTGTGTTGCACAGCATGCCCGCATTCATGGGCGGCAACGGCAGCAGCAGCAATGTTAACTCCACTGTAAACGGCCGGACTTAAATTAATCGTTTTGTCGGCAGGATTGTAGTGATCACTTAAAAAACCATCAACACTTTTGACTGTAACATCAAAAATGCCATATTGCTTTAGCATGCGTTCGGCTACATCTTTTCCTGTAAGGCCTGAGCTTAAACGTGTTTGAGAATAATGATTGAATTTGTTTTTCAATCGTGCGCTTACCAAAAAACCGATACCGGCAAACACAATGGTAATGATCAATAAAATTGGGTCAAAAATCATAACTATATTTTTTTTATTTTGCTTTTGTTAAGCAATTTAAATGCCATATAAAATTACAGACAAAATTTCATTCAATGTTTTAAATTCTGTTAAACAATTAACAAAACGAGTTTGGTAAATTGCTTTATTAGGTAAAAATGGCAGCCATTTAATTAATTAGCTTTACAAGTATGAAGGAAAAACCACTTATTTTGGTTACCAATGATGATGGTATCAGTGCGCCGGGCTTAATCCATCTAACTGCAATAGCCTCCAGGTTTGGCAGAGTTGTGGTTGTAGCACCTGATAAACCACAAAGCGGAATGGGTCACGCTATTACAATAAATAGTACATTACGTTTACATGAAACTAATTATCACAATGCAGAGCTTGAATATGCCTGCACCGGAACCCCGGTTGATTGTGTAAAAATGGCAGTTAATCACTTACTAAATGAAAAACCGGACTTGGTTTTAAGCGGTATTAACCATGGAAGTAATAGTTCTATTAATGTAATTTACAGTGGTACCATGAGTGCAGCTGTTGAAGGTGCTTTGGAGGGTGCTAAAAGTATAGGATTTAGTTTATGTGATTATTCCCTGCATGCTGATTTCTCTCAAGCTACCGTTTTTTTAGAACAAATAATTGAGCACACGCTTAATAACCCTATGCCTAAAGGTGTTTGTTTAAATGTTAACATACCAAAGTTGCAATTAAACCAAATTAAAGGCATCAAAGTTGTCAGACAAGCAAATGCAATATGGTACGAGCGTTTTGATGAACGACAGGATCCGTATGGTAGAAATTACTATTGGCTCACTGGCGAATTTATCAATCATGAAAAAGATGCAACCGATACGGATGAATGGGCCTTGAATAACAATTACATTTCAGTAGTGCCGGTTCACACTGATTTAACCGCACATTTTGCATTACAACAATTAAAATCAATGGAAAATGAATTTAAAAACTAAGTTAGATAATGTTTGGATAGGCTTGTTAATTGGTATAGTTTTTCCAATGATCATTTATTTTTTTATTTGGATGTTTACAAGGAGTTACATCAGTTTTCCAACGCGGTACACCAATTACCTAATTAATGGCCAATTATTAAGTGGACACATAAAAATGTGTGGCATTGCTAATCTGGCATTATTTTATCTTGGCTTGCGCTATAAGGCAGATAGGTTTACCCGTGGTATTATTTTTGCATTGCTCGTTTATGTGGCATTAGTTGCCTACGTTACCTATTATTTAGAACCTAGTTTCGAATAATGAAGTATTACTTTATATCAGGTGAAGCCAGCGGCGATATGCATGCTGCCAATTGCATTAAAAATATTTTACTTTTTGATGATAAGGCGCAATTTGCATTTACCGGAGGCGATCAAATGCAGGAGGTTACAAAACTTAAAGCTGATGTTCATATTTCGGATATGAATTTTATGGGGTTTATTGATGTATTAAAACACATCAGAATCATCAAGAAAAATTTTAAAACCGTTAAACAATCTATTCTCAAATTTAAGCCTGATGTTTTGGTACTTGTAGATTACCCGGGTTTCAATTTACGTATGGCCAAGTGGGCTTTTGAGCAAGGCATCAATGTTAATTATTACATTTCACCTACGGTTTGGGCATGGAAAGAGGGCAGGGTGGAGTTGATAAAAAAGTATGTGAAACAACTGTTTGTTATTTTGCCATTTGAGGAGGCCTTTTATAAAAAACACAATTACAAAGCTTTTTTTCTCGGACATCCGTTGTTGGATGCCATTGATGCCAAAAGAGCAGAACTAAAAACATTTGATGAATTTGTACAAAAAAATCAGCTGAGCAATTTACCTATTATTGCCATACTGCCAGGAAGCAGAATGCAAGAAATTCAATACATGTTAAACAGTATGTTGGAGGTGAAACAACATTTTCAATCTTATCAATTCGTAATTGCCGGCTCAACTTCATTGCCAAAAAGTGCCTATCATTTGGCGATAAAAAACGATATTAAAGTTGTTTACGCACAAACCTACGATTTATTGAATTTAGCTAAAGCAGGCATTATAAAGTCCGGCACTTCCACACTTGAATCGGCCTTGTTTAAGCTACCCCAAGTAGTTTGTTACAAAGCAGGCGCAATTTCAATTAAGATTGCCAAGTTTTTTGTCAACATTAAATACATCAGTCTTCCAAATTTAATTATGGATAAACCTATTGTGAAAGAGTTAATTCAAAATGATTTTAACGTTGGTAATATTAAATCAGAGTTGGAATTACTTTTAAACAATGATACCTACCGAAATCAACAGTTAAAGGATTATCAACAATTAATTGATTTCCTTGGTGGGCCGGGTGCCAGTAAAAAAATCGCCAAGCAAATAGTAGAAGGTATAAAATGAGGAAGTGGGTACAAACATATTTTAAGTCTCTTATTTTAGTTGGTTTGTTTGTTTTAACAACAAGTTTTTACATTCACTCCGAAACAATTTTAATTCGCATTTATACTGCTACAAAAATTAATTCATTAAACATCAGCGCAAATGCAGGTAAATACAGGTTATTAGGTGATGGGGCTTTGATTTCAGAACCTGCTATTACTTCGGTTTATAAAATAATTGCCAAAAACGATAGTGTAGTGGTATTTGAAAACGACAAACAAGTTGGAACATATAAATACCTTAAATTTAGTGGAGATGCATTAAGCGAATTGAAATTAAAATTGATAAATCCCGATAGGCGCGCCAGATTATACCAAAATAATTTAAGTCTCAGTGTAATTGATGGTTACTTACAGTTAATTAATGAAGTTGAATTGGATAATTATATTGCCGGTGTATCAGAGGCGGAGGCTGGCACTCGATCAACACAAGAGTTTTACAAGGTACAATCTATTTTAGCACGCACTTTTGCTTTGGCTCACATCAACAAACATGTTAACGAAGGGTATAGTTTATGTGATTTGGTGCATTGTCAGGCTTACTATGGTAAACCTAAAGACCTAAGTATTTTTAATGCCATTGAAGCAACCAAAAATTTGGTGGTGGTTGATGATAATTTAAATTTGATTGTTGCGGCGTTTCATAGCAACAGTGGCGGACAAACTGCCAATAGCGAAGATGTTTGGGGGGCAAAAACATCTTATTTAAGAAGCATTAACGATACTTTTAGTTTAAAAATGCCCAATAGTAAATGGGAACGCAAAATGCTTAAGGAGGATTGGTTGACTTATTTGAAGCTAAAATATAATTACCCAACTGATAACGATGATGCTCGAAGTCTGGCATTTAATTTTAAACAAGAGGAGCGAAAAGTGTATTTGGAATGTAACAATAGTAAGGTGCCGCTAAAAAATGTGCGAACGGATTTGCAATTGAAATCTACTTACTTTAATATTATTGAACTCAACAAAGATAGCGTATTGTTTAAAGGCCGCGGTTATGGTCATGGACTGGGCATGTGCCAAGAAGGAGCGATGCGCATGTGTAAATTGGGTTATAGTTACCAACAGGTGCTTAATTTTTATTATAAAAACATTCAATTAATAGATTTACACAAACTTAATTTTTTTAAAGACGAATAAGGTGTAATAATGTTGCTTTAATTTTGTATCTTTCGTGAATAGAACTATATGTTTAAATTTTACTTTTTATTAATGACTTTATTTTGCACTTGCAGCTTAAATGCGCAAGAACCGGCAGTAATTAAATTTAAAAAAGAAAGTAAATATGCTAAAGCTGTTTTTGATAATGTTGACAATCAATTGGTAGTGATTGATGTTTATGGCAATCCAACCAGCGCTAAAATTGCTAAGTTTAAATTGTATGTGAAAACTAAAAAAGACACAAAGGAATTTGCAGCATACAGCAATGCTTTAAATATGGAAATGCTTAACTACCTTAAAAAATTAAAGTCGAGTGCTAAATTGTTTTTTACTGAAATTAATGTTCAGGAAGAGGATAATCATTTAAGTAAATTACCTGATGCCATAGAGCAGTGGTTTCCGGTTTGTAATGGGTGTAAGCCCTAAGTTATCAACTTTAAATTAATCTAAAACGATTTAAGAGTCTTGATAAGTTTATTAAGCTAATATTAATCGTAACAAAAAATGCTCTATTTTTGAATAACCTTAATACAACGTTTATGCATATTCAAAATGATGGTACTTTTTTAATTCCGATTGATTATTCAAAACAGTCATTAAACGCGATCAAACACGCCTTTAATTTGGCGCGTTATACAAATTCTAAACTTCATTTAATGTATGTTTACGAGGATAAACCAACTCATTCCGACGCTGAATTAAAAGAACTGGCAGCCAGCACAGCCAAAGAGAGTGGTTTACAATGTAGTTGTTCAAGTATTAAAGGTGATATATACGAAATTACCGAAAAGTACGCCACCGAAAAAAAATGTACCATGATTGTGGCTGGTCTTGACACGCATGTAAAATTCAGAAGCTTTATGAGCAGGGCATCGTCAAGTAAATTTATCAAAAATGCACCTTGCCCTGTACTTACTATTCGCAGTAACACCTTTTCGCCCGATTGTAAAAACATTCTAATGCCATTCGACTTAAGTCCTGAAAGCCGTGAAAAAGTACCGGCAGTTATCCAGTTAGCTAAATTTTATGGCGCCGATATTCGAGTTGTTTCAATTTTTGACCCAGGTGAATCCGAATATGAAAATGCCTTGTTGCCTTATCTGAATCAAGTAAAAAAATACATCAAGGAAAATAACGTTAATTGTACCAATAAATCCATACCGGCAAAAGATGTGGCGGAATCTATTGTAGATTATGCCAATAAAAATAATTGCGATATCATTGTGCAAATGAACAAACGCGATTTAAGTTTTGGAGAGATGTTTAGCGGTACCATGAGTCAAAAAATGGTAGACATTAGTAATGTGCCTGTCTTGACAATTAATCCAATGAAACGACGCGATATGCCATTGTCATATTAAGTCTTTTTAAGCGTTTTAAAGTAAAAAATTACAACAAACAAAAAGCCTGCACCAAATGGTGCGATGGCATAATTACGCATTTCGGGGTGATGAAAAAACTCCGTTACCATCCAGAAGCTATTAGCGCAAATCCAAAATAAGACGGCCAAATTAATGTAAAATTCTTTTAATGGCCTTGTTTTATAAACCATGTAAATGGCTAAAGCCAACGTTGGAATAACCATAATTGTGCCTATCCATCTGAGCTCCAACATCCAGCAGGTATCTTTAACTAGCCAAAACAAAATGTGTATGTTTTCGTATTTTCTTAATTTCTCGAAAATTTCCATTCGCAATTAAACTATTGGCTTAAATTTACGTCAAATTAAAATACCAAGGTTAATTTTGACAAAACTTGCCGATAGCGATATTTTAGAACTCTTTAAGCAATCTGATGGAAAAGAACAGGCATTAAGTGCTTTAATTAGTAAATATCAGCAAAAGTTGTATTGGCACATTCGTAAAATTGTTATTGATCATGACGATACAGACGATGTGCTTCAAAACACCTTTATCAAAATTTGGAAAGGTTTAGAAGGCTTTAAAGGCGATAGTCAGCTTTACACCTGGTTATACCGCATTGCCACCAACGAAGCTTTAACTTTTTTAAGGCAAAAACAAAAACAAAACACTACCAGTTTGCACCCTATTGAGTACAGTTTGAGTAAGAGTTTAGAAAGTGATGTGTATTTTAAAGGTGATGCCATTCAGTTAAAATTGCAGCAGGCTATTTTAACTTTGCCTGAAAAACAACGGATTGTGTTTAACTTGCGCTATTTTGATGAAATGCCCTATGAGCAAATGAGTGAGGTGCTTGAAACCTCGGTTGGAGCTTTAAAAGCCAGTTACCACTTGGCGGCTAAAAAAATTGAGAATCACCTATTAAACCAAATCTAAAAAAGAACGTCAAACCTGCAATAAAAGTAAAAATTGAATTCAAATCAACATAATCAACCTAATCATTTTAACTTGCCTAAGGGTTATTTTGAGAATTCAATGGCTGCCATTAAAAATAAAATTGAATGTACCGAAGAACTTAAGGACTATCCTCAGTTGTTAACCAAACGACCAAGTGGTTTTGAAACGCCTGATCATTACTTTCAACAAGTTGATGCTCGATTAGAAAATATTCCTTATTCATCGCTTTATTCTATAAACAAGGCAGAGGCCGGTTTTATTACCCCTTCTAATTATGAAGCTCAAGTTAACGAGCGTTTAAACAACCTCATTCATGGGCCTTTATCTTTATTAAACACACAGCCGGCTTTAAAAGAATTGCCTTTTAATGTGCCTGATAATTATTTTGAGAACAAAACCTTGCAGCTTACGCAAACTTTAGGACCTGCTAAAACAAAAGTTATTCCGTTTAATTTTATGAAGGCAGTTTATGCCATAGCAGCTGTTTTAGTTTTGGTAGTATCGGTTGTTTGGTTTAAAAACTATTACAAGGTACAGGATAACGACTGTGGTAATTTAGCCTGCATGGATGTGAACGAGATTAAACAAAGTAAAGTGCTGGAAGGAATTGAAACGGAAGATTTATACGAGGCAGTTGATGTAAACAAATTAAAAAACGCCTTAACCAAAAAAAGTGTTGAACCTGCTGAAGCATTGCCTGACAGCTTAATGGACGAGCTAATCGATTAAAATTGAAAAAGTATTTATACATAGTTATTTGGTTAATGCTAAGTGTTGCTGCTTCGGCGCAGAAAGATAAAGATGCTGTAGAGGCTTTGCGCATGGAATATGTGGGCAAGCGATTGGATTTGTCAAAAGCTGAAGCAGATAAGTTTTGGCCTGTTTACAACGAGTACAACGATAAAATAAAAGTACTTCGTAAAAATTTCAGGCAATCGTTTAAAAAGCCTGTTGATGCCTTGAGCGATAAAGAAATTGAAGAATTGTATTTATTGGATCTTCAAACCAAACAAGCAGAAGCAGAGTTGTACAAAGTTTACCGCGACAAGTTAAAATTAATCATCGGCGCTAAACGCATGCTGAAATTAATTGCTGCCGAAAACGATTTTAAAAAGGAAGTCATTAAAACTATTCAAGATAAAAGTGATTAAAACACTTTGTTACATACTCGGATTATTGAATAGAAAGCAGTTGGTGATAACTGTTTTCTTTTTGCATTTGGGTCTTCTAAAATCGCAAGGTACTTTTGATTCACTTAAATTAAAATTACCGAAGCATTATTTTAATACGGTTATTTCGGTGGATGGCTATAAAAACGCTAAAAACGATTTGGTTGATACCAATAAATTATTGACGAAGCGCTTAAAAAATTACACCATCAACCAATTTAATATGTCGTTTTACACGCCTTTGCATACCCACGAGGACACTAATTCCAAGGTGCACAGTAACACACATTATTTGCTCACAGGTAATTTTATGTTGTTGCAACCTGTGTTTGGCGGTATGCCAAAACACGATATCATCCGTGCAGGAGCAGGCTTAAGAATTATTCACAACACAGGTAAAAAAGGTGTTTGGTTTTTTGATGCCTCACCATTTATAATTAAAGACGTAAGTTATGGCAGCAATGGTACCATTAGGATGGCCTCCAGCGCTATATACAGCCATAATTTTAGTAAAACTTT
>Ga0208855_1000338_pt1 | contig 13141 bp, 10 predicted proteins | sample LakMenEpi17May12_FD_150708 | JGI IMG/M metagenome (GOLD analysis project Ga0208855, IMG submission 150708) | Freshwater microbial communities from Lake Mendota, WI - 17MAY2012 deep hole epilimnion (SPAdes) | ecosystem: Environmental > Aquatic > Freshwater > Lentic | place: Lake Mendota, Madison...
CACTTTAACAGTTGCAAACAGTACAATTTGTTCTGGTCAAACAGCTACTATATCAGCGAGTGGCGCTACAAATTATACATGGAGTACAGGCGCAACTTCATCTTCTATATCAGTTTCTCCGGCTGCTAATACAGTTTATACTGTAACCGGCGGTATTTCAGGATGTACAAGCACGATAACAGCGAGCGTAACTGTAAATAGTTCGGGCAATATTAATGTATTTGGTTCTACTATTTGTGCCGGGCAAACAGCCACTGTTTCTGCTGCTGCAGCACTTGGTTATACATGGAGTACAGGCGCCTTAACTCAAAGTATTACTGTAAACCCGGTTGTAACTTCAAGCTATGTTGTTAATGCAGCTATTGCAGGTTGTGTGGTAACCAATACAGCAGTTGTTGTTGTTAATCCAAGTCCTACATTATCGGTTAACAATTCAACAATTTGTAATTCACAAACTGCCACACTTACTGCTAATGGCGCAGGTTCTTATGTTTGGTACGATGGGTCTACAGTTTCAACGATAACAGTTAGCCCTAATACAACAAGTGTATATTCTTTTACGGGAACTTCGTCTGGCTGTAGTTCAGTTAGTAATGCTACAGTCACGGTTAATTCAAATCCTACAATTACGATTGTAGGTACGCCAAGCGTCTGTACGGGTCAAGCTGCAACTTTCACTGCCAGTGGCGCAACAAGCTACACATGGAATGGTGTAACTCCGGGAAATACGTTACTTGAAGTTCCCTTAACAAACACCATATATAATGTACAAGGGGTAACAAATGGTTGTTCTTCTTCTGCCTCCATTGCTGTTAGCGTTGGAACGGTATTAACAGTTTCAGTTAACTCAGCAACATTATGTCCTCCTGGTCAGGCCATTTTAACCCCGGTAACAACAGGAACGAACTTTGTTTGGAGTAATGGTGCAACTACAAATTTTATTAATGTTACGCCAATTTCAACAGTAGTTTACACGGTAACGGCAAATTTTGGTGGTTGCGTGGGATCTGCAACAGCAGAGGTACTGGTTATTCCATCTCCTTCGGTTAACTTTAGTGCGGGAGTAATTTGCGCCGGACAATCTGAAACCCTTACCGTTGTTGGTGCTACAAGTTATACATGGAACACCGGTTCTAATTCTTCCTCCATTGTGGTGACGCCAACAGTAACTACACTTTACAGTGTGTTTGCTACTAACGGACCAAATTGTGCGCAAAGTACCACTGTCCCGGTTGTGGTAAACAATCCTCCAACTATTAATTTGGCTAATGCAAACATTTGTGCTGGAGGATCTACCGTGATCACTGCTTCCGGCGCAACATCCTATACATGGATAGGTTCAGGAAGTACAAGTAACAGTATAGCGGTTTCGCCATTAGCTAACGCCAGTTACACGGTTATTGGGGCAAATGGAAGTTGTACCTCTCAGGCTGTATCAAATGTTTCGGTAACAAGTGGCGGGAGTTTCAACATGAATTCGCCAACCATTTGTGAAGGGCAACAAGTGACAATAGGTACAAATTTTGCCGGTGTAAGCTATTTATGGAATACCGGTGCAACTACTCCAAGCATTACAGTTAATCCTAATACGAATGCAACCTACACACTACAAGTGTTTACTGCTGCAGGTTGCACAGTAGTAGCTAACAATACTGTTTTTGTAAGCCCTGCTCCGATATTAACTTTGCAAGCAAGTTCTTTAAATATATGCAAGGGTAATACGTTAGCTATTTCTGCAATTGGGTCTTCGAATTACACCTGGCAACCAGGTGGAATAATAGGGAATACGATAATAGTATCTCCAACATTAAGTACTGTTTTTTACGCAACTTCATCTATAAACAATGGGTGTATATCAACTGCAAGCATTTCTGTAATTGTCGATAATACTCCAACAATTACTACAAATTTAAATCCTCAGGTCTGTCCAAACACTCCTTTAACAATTTATGGTTCAGGTGCTAATTCATTTGAATGGACGTATGATGGTAATTATTATTTAGGTAATCCGCTTACCTTCGTTCCAACCAAAAGTGTAACTGTCAATATTAAGGGTTATTCTGGTGCTTGTTCAACTTTTACGAATATTCAGGTTAATGTTAGTTCTTTAAATGCTGGGTTAGCAGCAGAAAGTAATTATGTTGAATACCCTGGAAGTTTAACTTTCACAAACACCTCAATTGGATATAATAATATTTACTGGGATTTAAGTAATGGGCAAACTTTTAATAACACTAATATAGTTTCCGGTATGTTTGAAACGCCCGGTAAATATTTAGTTGCACTAATTGCGTCTGATAGCTACGGCTGTCGCGACACACTATACTATCCTGTAGAGAGTGGTTGCTCCAATCCTGATTTGTTTATACCGAATGCGTTTACGCCGAATGCAGATGGGGTGAATGATGAGTTTAAAATTATTGGCGGTTTATGCGTTGAAAGCTTTCAGTGCTTGATTTTTGACAGATGGGGTATTCTGTTAAAAACTATGAATGGATCAGAGGATAGTTGGGATGCGAAATTTAAAGGGACTTTAGTAGAACAAGGTATTTATACTTATAAAATTACTTCCAAATTAATAAATGGTAAACATATTACGAGAACAGGGCATGTAACAGTTCTACGTTAGTTCATGTATTCCAACCAAAATCACTGAGATCACGTCTGTCTTTTTTGGTGGGCCTACCTTCTCCTTTGTCTCGTTTTAAATTAACTTTAAAAAATGCACTGGGTAACTTTTCTGAATTATTAATTGGTTCCGATTTATCTAAGTAAAATTGTTTTGCTAGTTCAAAACTTCCGCGTTTATCTAAAAGATTAACTACTACAATTACTTTTTTAGTTTCACCAATTGTTAAAGAATAAGTTTCACCAATTTTTACGATATGGCTTGGCTTAAAGTTGCTACCATCTAACTTAACTTTACCGCCTTTAATTGCTTCACCAGCTAAGGTTCTGCTTTTATACATTCTTATAGCCCAAAGATAAGTGTCAGCACGAACTTCCATATTAATTAATTCTTTCTTTGAACGAAAAATTTACTACGATAAATTCTTTCATTATCAGTTAACCAAATAATATACAAACCATCTTTAAGGTCATTCAATGAAATAGTGGTTAATCCATTGCTCAAAATTAACTCGAGTGATTGAACCGGTGAGCCATTGCTATTGTATATGTAACCAAGTACTTTGCTTAACGGTGCATTGCCGGTTGCACCGGAAGAACTTATTATTTGTATAGTAAGCGGATTAATTAAATCAATTAAAGGGTTAGGATACACACGTAATTGTAATTGGTTGGGTAATTCTAAATAAATTCGTTTAATGGGTGATGTTTCGGTGCCAATGAGTTCAACTTTATAATAATGGGTTATTCCGGCACTAATCCCGCCATGCAAAAAATTCCGACTCACTTCTTCTGTTGGTGAGCCACAAATTCCCGGGTCTTCAAAAACCTGAAAAAAGTTAAGCGAATCTACACTATGCCAAATTCTGTATCCGTTACATGGCACTCCTTTTGAAATGGAAAATCTAACATCCACACTGCCGTTAACGTTGTAAAGGTTAAAATTAATAATTCTGTTAGCAAATGCAGCAACAAAAGCAGTACTTAAGATTATTGTTAAAAAACATTTATTTATTCTTCTAAAATCCAATAGTAGAGTTGAGTATTATTATAATATAAAAATATAACATAAGTACCTTTGGTAAGGTTCAATTTTTTGGTATCAATTAACAATCTATTGTTACCTTTTTTAATTTTCTTGTTCTTTAATACAACTATTTCACTTGATGGTTTTAATGCATCATAGATGGCAACATCTATTTTTGTTGATATTTTCGACTGAAGGCTTAAATTAATTTTTTCTTCAAATTTGATCGATTTATTGATTAATTCAATTTCCTTTTTCGAGTTTATAACGTCGTATAACGAGGCAATGCTATCATTGAACAACGCGGTTAAAATGCTTAATTTAGCATTATTAAGCTCCATCCAAATTGGTCTGATGACACCATTAACAGCGCTAACACCGATATAATCTCCAAAAAATACCTGTTTATTTGGATTGAACGGTTTATCATTTAATTTATAATGGTCAAACTTTAAGCCTCCATTTTTGCTTACAGCCAGATAAACATCAGTTAAATCACCACTTAAAAAATTTTGTCGGCTATAATAAATGATGTAAAGATAACCTGTGCTTTGGTCAACCGTTAAGCAGGGCATAAATTGCTCCTTATGGTTGGGATGATAAGTGATTAAAATTGGATCACTCCAGCTTTCTCCCTCATCGTCGCTGTAAACTAAAAATACATCCTTGTTTTTTACACCATTTTTTTCATCACTCCAACAAATATAGACTCTTCCTTTATACTGGCTTTTACTATTGTCACAAGCAGTAAATGGTAATCCGTTAGCTCTGAATATGCCATCAACCTCATAGTCCCAACCATTTTTTATGGGATTGATTATTTTTTCTTTTGTTAAAAATGTTTTTCCGCCATCCAAACTTTTATTGAAACATAAACCTTTTGGTCCTGCCCAAGCTATGTAAATTTGACTTTTTGGCCCAATACACGGTACAGCGCCTTCTACAGTACTGTCGCTATCTAAGCAGTCGCCAGCATAGGCACTAATCCTGATGGGTTCTGTCCATGTTAGCCCGCCATCTCTACTGTTGCTGTACCTTATGATTGATGAATCAGTTCTGTTTTTACTCTCGTATTTATCAAATTGAGTCCAGCTTGCATGAATAACATTGTTTGAAGGGTCTACAGCCACCCAATGTTTATCTTGAACCTTGCTGCCGTTTTTACCTACTGCGGTGCAGACATCATAATTTTGTCCAAAATTAGTACTCTTATTTGTAACTATTCTGTCAATCCAGCTGCCACCTGGTGTTAGTTTCGGATTAGGAAGACTAAGGTGCATAAAATAGGCGTTTTGAGAAGTATCCCAAAAAACTACCGGGTCTCCGTAAACACCATATGGAGCACAAACGACACTTGTTCTTTGCCATGATTTTCCTGCGTCTTGGCTATAGTAGGCACTACTGATATTTGCACCAGCAATTACTTGATTTGTGTTTTTTGGGTTAATGGCTATACTAACTTCTTCCGGTTCCAATTCATTGCTAATTAAAACATTTGGGATTTGACCCTTCAGAATTAGAGCGTAAAAAGAGAAAATGATAAAAATCTTTTTCATTCAAAACAAAATTAAAAAAAGTAATGTTGTAATAAATTGTTACTTTAGCGTTTCGTTTTAAAAATGGAAAAAACTGCAATTAACAATTACATCAACGCTCACAAAGATAGGTTTTTAAACGAGTTGTTGAGTTTACTGAAAATCCCTTCGATTAGTGCTGACAGCAATTATAAAAATGATGTGGTTAATACTGCTGAGGCAATTAAACAAAGGTTAATAGAGGCTGGTGCTGATAAAGTTGAGTTAAGTGAAACGGACGGGTTTCCGGTAGTTTATGGTGAAAAAATTATAGATCCTAAAAAACCAACCGTTGTTGTTTATGGGCATTATGATGTTCAACCGGCAGATCCTTTAAATTTATGGGATAGCCCTCCGTTTGAACCTATAATTAAAAAAACTCCTATTCATCCTGATGGCGCCATTTTTGCCAGAGGAGCCTGCGATGATAAGGGCCAAATGTACATGCATATTAAGGCATTTGAGTTAATGATGAAAACCAATACGTTGCCTTGTAATGTTAAATTCATGATTGAGGGCGAAGAAGAAGTTGGCTCACCTAATTTAGGACCATGGATTATAAAAAATAAAGAACGCTTAAAAGGAGATGTCATATTAATTTCTGACACGAGCATTATTGCTAATGATGTGCCTAGTATTGATACCGGTTTAAGAGGATTAGCATATATGGAGGTTGAGGTAACAGGGCCTAACAGAGATTTACACAGTGGAGTATATGGGGGTGGCGTTGCCAATCCAATCAATGTGTTATGTAAAATAATTGCCAGTTGCCACGATGAAAACAATCATATTACCATACCGGGTTTTTATGATAAAGTTTTAACGGAAACGGATGAATATAAAAACGAATTAAATTCTGCACCATTTGACATTGAAGAGTATAAAAAGGATTTAAATATTGATGACGTATACGGAGAAAAAGGTTATACAACCTTTGAAAGAACGGGTATAAGACCAACGCTGGATGTTAATGGTATTTGGGGTGGGTACATAGGTGAAGGTGCAAAAACAGTTCTACCGAGTAAAGCTTTCGCTAAAATAAGTATGCGTTTAGTTCCAAATCAAGATAGCAATGAAATTAGTAAAATATTTCAAACTCATTTTGAAAGTGTAGCTCCTAAAGGTGTTAGAGTTGAAGTTAAGCCACATCATGGTGGCGAACCGGTTGTAATTAGTACAAATAGTGCGGGATATCAGGCAGCGAGTTTAGCAATGACCGAAACGTTTAACAAAAAGCCTGTGGTTACGCGTGGTGGAGGAAGTATTCCAATAGTAGCTTTATTTAAAAAAGAACTTGGTTTGGATAGTATATTATTCGGATTTGGCTTAGATAGCGATGCTTTGCATTCACCAAACGAACATTATGGCTTGTTTAATTATTATAAAGGCATCGAAACTATTCCTTTATTTTACAAACATTTTACTGAGCTAAGTAAGTCTTAAAATGAGTTTAAGTGATTGGCTGGCAACTTTAGGTGTTACCTTACTCTTGTTGGCATTTGCATTAAATATTGCCAAAAAGTTAAATACTACAAGCAAAGTTTATTTGTTGCTTAATGTGCTGGGAGCCGGTTTGGCAGGAATAAGTAGTTACATGATTGGTTTTTGGCCTTTTGTTGTCTTAGAAACTGTATGGGTCATCGCCAGTTTAATTCCATTATTAAAGAAATGAAAAAATTATGTTTAGCTCTACTTATTACAATACTTTTTATCTCGTGTAAAAGCATAAAAGAACCCCAATACACTGGTATAAAAGGTTTTAAGGTTAATAAGATTGATTTAAAGGGAATAGACGCAACAATTGATTTGGGAATAAAAAATCCAAACGATTATGGGTTTAGCATATACAAAAGCAGTTTTGAGGTTAAAGTTGGCGGAAAAGTGCTGGGAAATGCCAAAAGCACCAAGCGGGTGTTCATTAAAAGAAATGAAGAGAAAATTTATTCATTTCAATTGAAAAGCAGTTTTGAGGGTTTAGAATTAGGTGACATCATTAAACTAGTGGGTGGCGGTGCCAAGGGCAACATGGAGTTAAAAGGAAAATTAATGGTGGGTAGGTTTTATATTAAAAAAGGCTTCCCAATTAATTTAAGTGAAAGAATTAAGCTTTAATTAAAAGCCGTGTAACAACCGTTCCGGAAAATTGTTTACTTTTTTTCGATTTTTTTTTGTTATTTATTAAATTTAGTTATCTTTACTTTAACAAATTACACTATCATGAATATTTTTGTAAGCAACATCAGCTTTAAAGTAAGAGAACAAGCACTTAGCGAACTATTTGCCCAATACGGTCAGGTTACTAACGTAAGAATTATTAAAGACAAAGAAACGCGTAGAAGTAAAGGTTACGGTTTTGTTGAAATGGAAAATGATACGGAAGCTCAAAGTGCCATTGATGCTTTAAATGGCACTATGCATTTTGAGAGAAACATTGTGGTTGCAGAAGCGAAAGGTAAGAAAGAATCAGATTCTGCCTCTGCAAGCTAAATTAAAGATATAAATACATCCCCTATTTTGAACCTATGTAAGTTACATAGGTTTTTTTATTGGATAGAATTTACCAACTACATTTACAAGGAGGGCTAAATTCAATAATTGTATGAGGCAAATATTGTTTTAACTCATTTTGCTTATCAAGTGGAATTAAAATATTACGCAGATCCATCCACCTTAGTTTTTTAAGTTCTTTAAGACTTTCAGGGTAAGCTTCTAAATCATTACTCCAAACATCGGCGTACTCTAATTTTTCTAGCAGTCCAAAACTATATGGTATGCGTGTAATATTATTTTGATTGATATTAATGTGTTTTAAATTTTTTAAATCACCTATATGCGCCGGTAATTTTTCTAGGCCGCATTTACTTACTATTAACACCTGCAAGTTAGGCAGCATGTTAAATGAATCCGGTAAATATTTGAAGTTATTTTTACTTAAATCGAGGTATTGCAGGTTTTTAAAAGTGAATATTTCTTTTGGGAACTCTTTTAATTTTTGTTTTCGTAAAACAAGTTTTACAACAGCGTCCGGATTCTGATTGGCTTCTTCAAGTGTAATCATTTGAGGTAAATTAGCTAAAGCCATGCTGTCCAACAACTGCGCTTGCGAGATAGTGTAACAAAGAATTAGTGTTACGGTTATGAGGACTTTCGGGTTTGTATTAAATTTGAACATTGTTCTTTATCCAATTCTAGTTGTTTTACTAATTGAGCTAAGTTCTCAAATTTTTTTTCGTCACGCAAACGTTTTAAAAAGTTAATTCGAATAGTTTTCGAATATAAATCTCCAAGAAAATCGAAAATATTTACTTCTTGTTTAATTTGTTGTGTATTGTCAACTGTTGGGTTATGACCAATATTCATCATTCCAAAGTAGACTTTTGTTTCGATTTCAATTGAAACAAAGTAAACACCTATTTTTGGTATTAATTTATCAGGGCTCATTACCTTTAAGTTAGCGGTTGGAAAGCCAATTGTTTTACCTAATTGTTTGCCTTTAACAACTACTGCTTTTATAAAATAAGCGTGTCCTAAAAACTTTTCTGCTAATTCAACATTTCCATCTTCTAAGTATTTTCTTATTTTACTGCTACTGATAGCAATATTATCAATGTCTTTGGCGCTTATTTCTTCAACCGTAAAATCGTATTTAGGACTGTAATTCTTTAGTAATTGAAAATCACCTTCTCTGTTTTTACCAAATTTATGGTCGTAGCCTATAATTAAATGTTTTACATTAAGCTGTTTAATTAAAATTTGAGCAATGTATTTTTCAGCTTCGATATTTGCAAATTCTTTATCAAATGGGTAAACAACAGTTACATCAATTCCTTGTTCCTTTAATAGATGAAGTTTTTCATCTGCAAGAGTTAATAATTTTAAATCTCTTTGTTCCGGAAATAACACCTTCCTGGGGTGCGGATCGAAAGTTAGAAGGGCAGTTTGTAAATTGAGCTTTTTCTTGAGCGTATTCAAATGTTGAAGTATTTTCTGATGCCCAAGATGTACGCCATCAAATGTTCCAATTGTTGCAATGCACGGTTTTTCTATTCTAAAATTTTTAGTATGTTGAATGGTTAACAAATTTCTTGATAGTTAAATTTTAATTCCAAATATACAAACATCATCAATTTGTTCGATATTTCCTCTCCATTCGTTAAAACTATTTTCTAATTGTATTTTTTGATCAATAAGACTTAATTGTGAATTCTTTAGAATATAGTTTTTTAAATTTTTATATTTTAATTTTTTGCCGGTTGCGCCTCCAAATTGGTCGGCATAACCATCGGTTAACGCAAAGAGCAAATCGTTTGGTTTGATTTCAATGGAATAATTTCTAAAAGATATTTCTCCTTTAGGTCCTTTTCCCACAGGCATTCGGTCGCATTCTAATTCTAATAATTGATTATCACGAATCAACAAAATTGAATTGTAGGCGCATGCATACTGAAGTTCCATTCTTTCGAAATTAAAGCAAAGCAAGGAACAGTCCATTCCGTCTTTCCCGCCTTCTTCACTTCCGTCTTCCGCTAAACTATTTATTAGTCTGGTTCTAACATAATTTAAAATATTAGCCGGTTCTAAAATTTGTTTTTCGTTAATGGCTTCATGAAGGTAGTTTATATTTAATAAACTCATAAACGCGCCTGGTACGCCGTGTCCGGTGCTATCTGCAACAATAAGGTAAAATAAATTATGGTGATTGGTGGCCCAATAAAAATCACCACTTACAATATCTTTGGGATTATAGTACACAAAATAATTGTTTAAGTTTCTGTCAAGTACAGATTTAGTTGCCAGCAATGCTTGCTGTATTCTTTTAGCATACCTTATAGAGTCAATGATTTCTTTTTGTTTTTCTTCTAATTGAAACTTTTGATGTTCAATTTCTTTTGCTTTGACAGTAATTTCACTTGTGCGTTCATAAATAATATTTTCAAGTTTTTGTTGCTTTAGAATTAAATCTTTTTCTCGGGTTTTAATAAGAAAATAAACGAGTAAAATAATTGTGATAATAATTATGCAAATGAACCACCATGTTAAGTAAAATGGTTTATTTATTTGGAATTTAATGTTTAAAATTTCGCTTTCAATATTGTAAGAATTCAAGCATTTTACCTGTAAAGTATAATTTCCAGGCGATAGATTTTGTAGGTTGATTTGATTATTGCTACCTATATTAATCCATTTTTTATCATGTCCGGATAATTTATATTCGAATAAATTTGCGGAGGGCGTTACAATTTGATTTGAGTTAATGTGAAAAATGAGATTGTTGTCTTCATGATTAAGTTTGTATTCGCCTCGAATGATATTACTCATTAGCGAATCTGATGCAATTGAATCGTTAATTGAGAGTTGATAACAATTTAAAATGGCTTTTTCTTGGGGTAGTCTGTAATGTTTATAATCAACTATTGCCAGTCCTTTAGCTGTAGGAAAATATATGTATTTAGAATCGAATGAAGTTTCCTTTATTAGAAAACCACTGTTGAATCCGTCAATATTAAGTTCTGTTCTTTTATCAAAAACTGTTGTTTTTTTAGAATTAAAATCATGTACATAAATTTTATCCATTTTTGTGAACCACAATTTATTATCGGGGGTAAGCACCACAGTGCTAAACGACATTGTGTCTAAGCCAAATTCCTTATTCTTATATGTAAATTGGTTGTTGGATGAATTAAATTCAAAAATCCCTTTGTTAGTGGCATAATAAAAAACACCTTTTCGGTTATGTGTAATGTTGTGAATAGTTAAATTCGGGATTTTGACATCATTAAATTCATCTGAACTAAAAAGTGTTGGTTTACCAGTTTCAATATCTACAACAATAAATCCCGTGTTAGCGAAGTGCTTTTGGCCGTAGCCAAAAACGAATTTTTTATTTTCAAAATTAATTGTGGTATTGCCTTGTATTTTGTATTTAGACTTAAGCTTAAAAATGGTGTCGAAGCCATGTTTGTTAAAGTTGTATTTTGATATTTTAGTATTATTTCTACAACAGGAATAAATATCAGATGTTGAGTCTTGATTGAAATAGAATTCAAACATAAAATTGAATTTATTGGCATTGTAACATATTTTTTTAGTTTTTAAGTTATACCCTAAGATGTAAAAGTTGTAATCTTTTAATTTGTTTCTTGCCAAAGTGTATAAAATATCATTAGTTACCCTAAATGTATAAATTGAACTGGCATAGGTGCCATTTTCGCTGGGATGATTAAATTTGAGAATTTCAATTAAACTATCTTTTTCAGGAGAGTAAATGTTTATACCATTTTTATTTGCGATATAAACCAAGCCTTTATTGTCACTATAAATCATTTCCGATGGGATTGGCCGCGCAGAAGCGTTTATTGGTTCAACTTTTAATGATTCCCATGACTTTTGAGTTAAATACATGTTATATTGGAATTGAACATTAAAATCTTTAGTGGTGCAAAATGCCCACATATTGCCAAACCCGTCAATGAAAATATTTTTGATTGTATTACCACTAATTGAAGTTTGATCGTAAGCTTTATTTATGTGATACCTGACTTTTTCTGTTTTAGGATCAACAAGCATGAGCCCACTATTTCCAGTCCCGAAAATTAAATTGTCATTTGAATCAACAACATAATTTAGAACATTTTCTGCATTAACGCCTTCACCAATGGTTATTTTTTTTCCGGTAATTCTTTTAAGAATTTTATTCTTTACATCTATCAAGATTAAACCGCTGTATGTGCCAATCCAAATATTGCTTGATTTATCAACGTAAGCAAAATGGCAGATAGTGAGCATATTTTGAATCACATTGAACTCTTTCTCGTTTGTGTTTTTTTTAAAGTCGTTAAATGGATATGGACTAACAGTATTATTTTTAATATTATAAACGCATGGCAGCATTTTACCGTTAGATGATTCCTGGAAATAAGTTGCTAAATAATCTTCTCCATTTAGTTTTGTTAACGTTCTTATGTAGTCTGATTCAAACCAATGGGATGCATTTTTCGGTTTTTTGGATTTGCTTATAACTTCAAATTGATTTGAGTTAATATTCATCTTTATAATTCCACCTCCCCAAGTAGTAATCCATAATTCGTTACTATTCCCAATCTCATAAAAAGCTGATGGAATGCACTCCGGAAAAGAATTAGCATTCACTGTATCATGTTTGAAATGAGTGACTTGTTTATTGTTCAGGTTAACTTTAGTCAATGCAGCTAAATCTTCATAACCTAACCATAAATTATTTTTTTTATCAACATAAATTTGATGGATTGCTTTTGATAGTAGGTTTTTGTCTAATCCAAAGCCTTTAAAAATATGTTTAAAGGTATAACCGTTAAAACAGGCAATTCCTTCGTTGGTGCCCATGTAAACTTCATTATTTGCGGTTAAGTGAGATGCTGATATGAAATTAATTCCGTAATCTTCTGCATTAAACCTCTTAAATTTTAATTGATAGTTGCTTTGTGCGCTTGATTTTATTAAACAAATGCTAAAAAAAAGCAACAACAATTTATTTGTTGAATGTCTCAATAGGTTCAAAATTACAAAGAAATAAGCATCTTGAAGACGTAAAAGCAATCAAAGGACCCGAAAAAACATAATAATTTGAACTTTGTGGTAAAAGCGTTAAAATTGTTAACAAATCTCTTTTAAAATCCTCAAAAAAGCACTACTTTTGCACCGAAAATTTTAAAAAATTCAATAATGTCTAAACAAATTGGCAAAATTGCTCAGGTTATCGGTCCGGTTATCGATGTTCGCTTTGATTTAACAGGCGGAAAATTACCTAACATCTTAGATGCTCTGGAAATTGTAAAAGGAGGTCAGAAAGTTATATTGGAGGTGCAACAGCACATTGGTGAGGATACGGTGCGTACAATTGCCATGGATAGCACGGATGGTGTTTACAGAGGAA
>Ga0208855_1000339_pt1 | contig 13116 bp, 16 predicted proteins | sample LakMenEpi17May12_FD_150708 | JGI IMG/M metagenome (GOLD analysis project Ga0208855, IMG submission 150708) | Freshwater microbial communities from Lake Mendota, WI - 17MAY2012 deep hole epilimnion (SPAdes) | ecosystem: Environmental > Aquatic > Freshwater > Lentic | place: Lake Mendota, Madison...
AGCAAGTTCATCTGCCGAACACCCAGACATCTGGAGATAGAGCTGGAGTGGACGCAGCCGAAAGCTACAACCTGGGTGCTGTCATCATTCGATACATCCGAGTTTCAGTCAAAGCCTAAAGAGGAGTTCGCACTCTGGGCTGCCAGGCTGCACCGTCAGAAGGGACCCGACAACGCCCTGCGCTGGGCCGAGGAGAACCGCATACCGCTGGTGATGTATTGGAACAAGCCCAGGGAGCAAGTGTTGGAGACAATGGCTCGTGCCAAGCACTTCGTCTTTTTACCAAATGACTTTGATGCTGAATCCCGCGTGGTGATCGAGGCGGTGCTATCTGGATGCCAAGTGCATCTGAATGACCAAGTTGGTATCAGCTCGGTATCAGATTGGGACAAGCCAGAAATTTTATTGGAGCTGGTCAACTCATCTGCAAGCAAGTTCTGGACGGAAGCTTTGGCATGAGTGTGACGATAGGCATACCGCTGGGCATTTGGGGGGATGGCTATGCGAGCTTCCTGTCCCGCTGGTGGGAAGGCATAGATTCGCTGGAGGTTCAGCCAGACGAAATAGTGATAGTGACAGATGACAAGAACTTGGAATCTGTAATGAAGCAGAGCGAGGGGCGACCAGCTTGGATAGTGCAGGAGAACCACAAGGATTACGCTGGCTATTTCAACAGAGGCATAGAGCTACTCCAGACCGACTGGATAGCGATGTGCAATGTGGATGACTATTTCTTGCCAGGGGCCTTGAATGAGCTTCAGAAGGCTGACGATGAGGGCTGCAATCTGATTTGCGACCATCTGATCCACAAGGGGACCAATGTTGTCCAGTCTGCATCCTGGAATCCAGACCAGCTTGACCACCAATTCACACTTATGGGTTGTAACCCCATGACCAAACACCTCTGGCAAGCCTCTGGAGGGTTCCCAGAGGGCATGAGATTTGTTGACTGGGGTCTGGCGATACGGATGAGAGAAACGGGCCTTGTAAAGGCATTCTACGCCTCTACAAAGCGTATTGTTTATGATGTCGGTTATGACAGGCTGACACTCTCTGGGGCATCGCTGGATGGCGAAAGCCGCAGACAGGGAAATGCTGAAATTCAGTCGCTAGTGCAAAGCTTGAAAAAGTAATGGCCGTTTTAGTTACAGGTTCGACTGGGGCTGTGGGCAGCCATGTCATGCTGTATCTACAGATGAGGAAGATGGACCACTTTGCCTATGACCTTAGATCTGTAGACGAGCCTGGCGAGACGACCCATGTTCTGCACATAGCAGGCGTAAACAGAGGCGACAATCTTTATGTTAGAAACCTTAGATTAGCTAAGCGCCTGACCGAGGTTCTGTCCCCAGACATTCAGACCCTGACCTATGCAAATTCAGTCAAAGCTAAAACTGACGATTCGGATTATGCGAAAGGCAAGCGAGAAGCAGGGGAATACCTACAGCAATGGTGCAAAGAACGCGGCATTCTGTTTAGAAATTGCTATTTACCCAATCTGCTTGGTCCATTCGGTAGGCCCAATCACAACATGGTAGCTACAACTATCGCCTATCATTTGGTCACAGGCAGAGCCATGCCTCCGCTCTCTACAGACGCTTTTGAGGTAGGCACTCTTTTTGATGCTGCTGTGGAGCTTTGTAAGTTCACGACTAAGCCAAGACAAATAAGAACCTATACAGTTTCAGCTCAGTTTTTAGAAACAAGAATCAAACAGATGATGGAAGGGCTAGCCCCGACAACAGCGCTGGATCACGCAATCCTGGAGATGGTGCAAGAAATGAAGGACAGACAGAACGCGTGAATTCGGGGGTAAACTAGAGCCATGGCGATTACTAACGGCTACACCACCCTGCAAGAAGTCAAGGACATTCTGCGCCTCGGCACGGCAGTTACAGACGATGATGGACTACTTGAGCGCTGTATTGAATCAGCCTCCAGACACATTGAGCGCTATTGCGAAAGAACTTTTACCGCAGGCTCAGCTACCCGTGTTTACACACCCAATGACTCTTATCTTGTAGAGATTGACGACCTTGTTACTCTAACAACCCTAAAGACTTCAACAGATGCCGATGGCAGCTTTGACACCACTTGGAAAACATCTGACTATCAGCTTGAGCCACTAAACGGCATTGCTGGTGGCGTTTACACGCCATACACTCGCATTCGTGCTGTTGGTGATTATCTGTTCCCAACTGTAAACTTCCCCGACTCACAGGGTGAAGCTACCGTTCAGATTGTTGGACTATTCGGTTATGGAACTGCTGTTCCTACTGACATTCGTCAGGCTTGTAACTTCCTAGCTGTTCGCGAATTCAAGCGCTATGACTCGCCTCTTGGTGTCGCTGGATTCGGTGAGATTGGCGTAGTTCGTGTAAGCAGAACAGATCCAGACATTGAATCACTGCTTGCTCCGTTCCGTAAAATCAGGATGGCCTAGTGGCTGACATAAGCGCGATTCGACAGGGCATCGCAACCAATCTGGCAACTATCAGCGGGCTTCGTGCATCTGCTGAAGTGCCAGACAATCCAACCCCGCCAATCGGTATCGTCAACATGGAGAGCGTTGAATACGATGGGGCTATCAATGGTGGTCTAGTGACCTATAACTTCGTTGCAACCGTTATCGTAGGCCGTGCGGCTGAGAGGCAGATGCAGCGAAAACTTGATGCTTATTGCAGTCCGACAGGCTCAGAGAGTGTGAAAGCTGCGATAGAATCAGATAAGACCCTTTCGGGGTTGGTGTATGACCTGCGGGTTGAACGCGCTACTTCGATTGGCTCTATAACAATAAACGACCAAACCTATCTGGCGGCTGAATTCACAGTCACCGTCTTTGCATAAGGAGAAAAATAAATGGCAAAATTCGTTGTCACTGCAAATACAGTGACCCTAAACGGAGGAACAGTTAGCCCAAGCGTAGCTCGTGCTGAACTCGTTCTAAATTCAGCCGAGGTTGATGTAACAGACTTCGGTTCTAACGGCTGGACAGAGGTAATCGGCGGACTAAAGTCTGGAACCGTTTCCCTGGACTTCCACTCTGACTTTGGTGTTGGAGCTGTATCCGCTCTATTCCAGGACCTAGTTGGAACTATCGGCACTGTAACCATGATCGCAGGAAACGGAACCGCCCCATCGGCCACGACTCCTCGCTATACTGCAACAGTGCTAATCAACTCCTTCACCCCAGTTTCGGGTGCAGTGGGCGACCTAAGCACCTTCTCGGTGTCGTTCCCAACCACGGGAGCAGTAACTTACGCAACAGCGTAGTAAGGAATAGAAATGCGATTCAACCTAGTAATTCAGTTCGCAGACAAAACTAAAAAGGAAATCACGGCCAGCGCTGCTGACCTGGTTGCCTTTGAGGACAAATTCAATGTCCCAATCGGTTCGCTCGCTAATAGCCAGCGTCTAGGACACCTGTTGTTCCTAGCCTGGCATAGCGAGTTCCGCCGCAAAGCAACACCTCTGGACTTCGAGGCTTGGCTGGATACAGTTGAAAGCGTAGGAGAATCAGAAACAGACCCAAAATAACGGGTCTTGGTGATGAATCAGCACATTGGTTTATCGCCGCTCTTGCAGTAGAGACGCACATCTCTCCGCGTGAGTTGATGCAACTCAGCGACAGAATGTTGTGGACTATGTATCGCTGGATAGTAGCTAAGAATGTTAGCAAATGAGAGCCGCCCCTTCGGGGGCGGTTTTTCTCATTGCGGTAGAATTGTCCTAAAGTAAGGCGGTCCCCCTTGTTTCTAGCTTCCATTCTTGGCTCGCTAACTCGGTCATACACGATGTCCGCCGCTAGTGGCTGGGCCAGGATAGCTGGCGCAAGTGGCATGGCCATTGGGGATTACAACGCGCTAAAAGAGATGGACATTACCAATTCAAAAGCTGTGGTTGTTCTATCTGACCTAAAAAGCCTTGAAAAGGCCCTGAATGAGCTTGGTCCAGAAGCTTTCAAGAAATTCAAAAAGGATGCTCGTCAACTTGGACATCCAGCCCGCGATGCGCTTAGAAGCGTATTCAGATCAGTTGGTATTCACGGCCCGCTGGGCGCTCCAAGGCGTAAGGGCAGAACCTACGACAAGATGTCCACCAATTACAGTAGAGGACATTTGTCTTATTCTCGTGGGGTTGCCATGGCATCTTCTTCTCGCGGTATTGATGTCAATTACAAAAACAGGACAGAAGGCAAGGCGCTGCGCGATTTAGCCAGGGCGCAGGATGGGACTATTTCAATAGTTAGACTTTTAGTGAAGTCGCCTGCTTACATTGTGGCTGACATGGCTGGAAAGAGCAACAGAGCTAAAAAAGCAGTCGGGTCTTTTAGCCGTGAATACCAGACGGATTTATTTGGTAGGGGTGTAGTTACCAAACGCCATGTCATTACGCCAGCCCGCAGAGTGGCAATTGATGATTGGCTACAGGCTTTGGATAGTCGCGCTCACAATAGGCGACAGGGAAGGGCTTCGCGGTATGCGTGGCCAACTATGGAAAAATACATGAGCAAGCATAAAACAAATGCTTCTCAGTTGATGAATGATGTTATTACCATGATGAACAAAAGGCTGGAACAGTAATGGCTTTACAGAACCTGATACTCCCGATTCTTTCGGTCTTTCGCAGCGCTGGTCTGCAACAGGCTTCTGGCGCACTCAGGGGTCTGACTAGCAACTTTGAAAGTCTAGCTGGAAAGATTGGTCTAGCCGCTGGTTCATTTGGAGCATTTTCTGCCCTTACTTCTGCTCGTCAGTTCACAATAGATTCGGTCAATGCGACTGCTCAGTTTGAAAGAAACCTGCTTGGTCTAAATCAGGTATTTGAGAACATTACGCCACAAATTCGTAATTTCACAAAGCAGGTAGAGGACTACGGTTTATCACAAAGCCAAGCAGCTCAAGCTTCGGTGTTTCTAGGTTCTGTTCTAAAGCAATACGGACTTACAACTCAGCAATCAGCAGATCAAACTGAAAGACTTGTAACACTTGCACAAGATTTGGCCACTACCTATGGCTATGACCTACAAACCGCCCTTCTAGCTATCACAGCCCTATTCCGTGGTGAATACGACCCGATTGAAAAGTTCGGTGTCGCTATGAAGCAAAGCGAAGTAAATGCTCGTCTTGCTGCTGAGGGAATGGGCGACCTGGAGGGTGAGGCACTAGCGCTGGCTCAAGCCCAAGCTCGTCTTACAATGCTGTTTGAAAGAGCCGATGATGCTGTTGGTGCTTTCACTAGGGCTTCTGACACTCTTTACGCATCACAGCAAAAACTAAATGCCATTGTTGGCAATTTACAGGTCGCTTTTGGAACACCATTACAAAAGCCACTGGCAGAAGTAAACAACATTTTTGCAGACCTAGCTCAAGAATTCGGTCCACAGGTCGTTGACATTGCCAACTCTCTTGGCGGTGCTATAGAGTCCCTGGCTCCATTTATCAAGGTTCTAGGCGAATCGTTCTTCCTGCTTTTAGCACCATTACAACAGGTTATTGATCTGCTTAGTATGTTCCTCAACATACTGGGTGCAATCACTGTTCCAGTTTTAGATGCCGCAAATAAAATAGGCAATCTTTTAGTATTGGCTCTCGATGCTTCTACATCAAGCCTAAGTAGAGCAACGAAAGAAGCCCTTGATCTTGTTGCTGCATTCTTGCAACTTGAGCGTTTTGACTTTACGGCCATACAAAGAGGGGCAGATGCGGGGGCGCTGGGTGCATTATTCGGTCTAGAAATTACCGATATTGAGGGATACCTAGAGAGGCTTACCTACAAAAACGAAACCGCAATGGGTAAGTTTTATGACGATACTACCTTTGCTCTAAATGCGGTTCAAAGAATGAGCGCTGCTCAACTAGAGGCATCACAATCAGGCCAAAAGCTAGAGGACTCACTAAGAGGAATTGCGACTGGTGCAGTCAACGCAGAGGGCAAGCTTGGTGGTCTAGCTGGCGTATTCAAAGACATTGATGATGCAATTGAAAAAAGCAATGCTAAACAAAGCATGGAGGATCTGGGCCTAAGTGCCGCCTTTATTGAAGAAGCTCTGAAAAGACCTAACTGGAAAGAAATTTTTGAGCTTATTTCAACCTATGCCAAGTTAGCTGCTATTGACATTACAAAGGTTTTGTCTCTTAGCGCAGCAGTCGGTTTGAGCAACACTAAGGCCGAACTTGAAAAACGACTAAATGAGCTATTTGCAGCTACAGATCCAAAAACTACTGGATCTAAAACAGGCAAGAGTTTCTTTGAGGGATTGAATGAGGAAGTAGCAAAGCAAGCTGCTGCAAGCAAGCTCAGGTCCATGAAGGCTACTGAAGGGCTTATTCAAGCAATTCTTGGAGCAGATAAATGGGAAGAAACCTATAAGCGCATTATTGCTACAGGCCCTTCTGGCTTACGAAAATTACAAGAACAGTTCAACAAAACTGCTGATGGAATAAAGGAAGCCGCTGAAGCAGCTAAAGAATTTGCAGATGCAAATAAAGCTGCTAGAGATGCAGCCATAGAAGCAATTGAATCAAATGTCAAGTCTCTAAAGAGTGCAGCAAGAGAAGCCGCAGACGCTCTTGCAGATGTCAAAGCTAGGGCTGAGGACTTTAGGCGCTGGTCATTAGACAACCTAACAAACATTCGGATACTGCCAGATTTTGAGCGCGAGCTAGGACGATTTGAAGAAGCAATTGTTTCCACAATTTCTGGAATTCAGTCAGAACTAACATCTGCCGTCCGCAGCGGACTTATTACAGATGCCAGCTTCCGCAGTCTAAGCGCATGGGTCAATACTGAATCAAAAGCACTGCAAGAAATTGCCAAGCGCCGTGATGACCTAGCTAATAGGGCAGCCCTATCTGAGTCGCTAATCAAGGAATACCAGGGCGCTCTAACCAGTGCATTGAAGCTAACAAGCTTGTTCAGCAGGCTGAAGAACGAAACCGAAAAAGTCACAATCACTGAGGTTTCCGAAGGCGTTATCAAGCTCGGAAGCACACTCAAGGAATTCGGTGTAACAGTCACCAGGACTTACGAAAAAACCATTGAGCAAACGACCAGCAAGTCAGCAGCTCTAGTCGAAGAATTCAAGACAATGACTCAGAAGGCTCGCGACTTCGCAGCCAACCTGGTCAAGCTACGCGACATGGGTCTAGACCCAATGCTGTTCTCAGATCTAGTCCAGGCTGGTGTTGAAGCTGGTGGTGAGACTGCTCAAGCTCTGGTTGAAGGTGGCTCTGAGACTATTGGTGAAATCAACAGCCTGTTTAGTGAAATAAACAAGCTGGGTGCTGAACTGGGCTTGGATGTTGGTCAGACAATGTATGACGCAGGTCGAGACATGACATTCGGTCTGTTAGACGGAATTCGGTCAGAGCAACAGCAGCTTTATGACCAAGCCATTGTAATGGCCAAGACCTTTAGTGAGACTTTCAAAAACAACCTAAACATTGCAATTGATATTCCTATTAGAGCTGCTGAAAGAGTTTTACAAGAAGCTGAAAATGCTGTCAAAAAAGCGCAGACTGCTGACATCGCTTCAGTCATGCAGATTCAAAAGCTTATTGATGGTGCAACTGCCGCAATGGATGTTGTCAAGGGCGAAGCTGCTCGCATTGGTATTTTGTTCAAGCGCAATGTCTTTGAGGCAATCAAGACTGACCTGCTTGCAGGTATGCGCTTTGATCTAGGTGGCATTGTTTCGGGTCTATCATCGGCTGAGCTGATTCCTAGGGCTGGCGCGCTAGGCAGCGGTGCAGTTCAGAACTATTTTGAGTTGGTTGTCAATGCTGGTCTAGGCGCAGATGGCACTCAGATTGGTCAGCAGATAGTAAATGAAATCCTAAAATACGAACGCTCATCTGGAACGGTATTTGCTAGGTCAGGAAGCTAATGTCCCAGAACTACACGATTGAAATAGGCTTTGACCTAACCAACGCCGAAAACACGGTATTTCTTGAGCTTGACGATCCAGTAAAAGGATTACTGGACTCTACCGAGTATGTCTTAGGTGGAGCGCTGTTTTTTGATGTGACAGATGATGTCGTAGATTTCAGTGTAAATCGCGGTAAGAATAGACAGCTTGACAGATACGGCGCTGGTAACGCTGCAATCACCCTGAACAATGAGGATAGGCGTTACGACCCGCTGTATGCCGATGGCCCATATTTCGGTCAGATTATCCCTAGACGCGCTGTTCGCATCAGCGTAGATGGCACTCGCGTTTACACGGGCAGCATTGATGACTGGGACCTAAGCTACGAGGTTTCTGGTCGCTCACAGGCTATGGCTGTCTGTTCCGATAACACATACTTGCTGGCTAACCAGTCGCTAGGCTCAGCTACCAACACAACTCAATACCCAGGTCCGCGTATCAACAGCATTCTAAATAAAGCGGAAGTCAACTGGCCTGCTGAAATCAGAACGCTTGATACTGGTGAGACACTGCTGCAAGCTGACACTATTAGCGAGGGAACAAACGCTCTCAGCTACATTCAGCAGGTAGCTCAAAGCGAGCCTGGATTCTTCTTCGTAAACCGAGATGGCTTTGCTGAGTTTGTTGGCAGATACAGAAGAACTACCGACACTGACATTACTTTCTCTGATGATGGAACAGGAATTCCATACAAAAACCTAGAGGTTTTATACGGCTCTGAACTGCTCTACAACGCAGTCACGCTGTCACAAAAAAACGGCGTAACTGTTACCGCTGATGACTTAGAGTCACAGGACCAATACGGTATTTTGACCTATTCGGTCAGCGACCTTCTGATGGATGAGCAGTCAGACGCAGTAAACCTAGCTACATTCTTGGCGGCTAAATACAGCCAGCCAGAATACAGATTCGACAGGGTTACAGTGCAGCTAGACAAACTGGACCCTGCCGACAAGACAAAGCTTTTAGAGGCAGACTTGGGAGACGCAGTATTTCTAAAGTTCACCCCTAATGGTATTGGCGCTCCAATTGAACGGACTGCCGAAATAATCCGTATCTCACACAATGTTGTCCCAGACAGCCACCAAATAACATTCGGTCTAGGAAGCCTAGAAGTCAGCCCATGGCGACTATCCGACATCATCTTTGGTAGACTGAGTGCGGGCAATTCACTGGCTTACTAGGAGTAATAATGGCAGGTTGGAAAGACTGGGCTGTAAATGAAATCGTCACTGCCGATGACTTCCAGAGCTATGTCCAAAACCAGGTAGTTCAGGTCTACGCTGGAACGGCTGCTCGCTCCACCGCTCTAGGCTCTGCTGTTGCAGAGGGCATGATTTCTTATCTGTCAGACACAAACACGCTTCAGTATTACAGCGGCAGCGCTTGGGTAGATGTATCAAGCCCTGGCGACATCACAGCAGTTACGGCTGGAACTGGCCTTACTGGTGGCGGATCTTCTGGCGATGTAACCCTAAATGTCAATTATTCGGCTGTTGCCTCAGCGGTCCTAGCGTCTCCAAATATCACAGGAACAGCCACAATTGCCGCGGGTAGCGTAACGGGTAATTTAGTGGTTAGCGGGGATTTATCTGACCCAAACTGGACAGCCGCGCGCGTATTGACAACATCTGGTAGCACCGCTGTCACATCAACGATTACGACAACAGAACTTGGTTATTTATCGGGAGTAACTTCTGGTATTCAGACTCAATTTAGCGCTCGTGTAAATACAACCAATGGCACTGTTGCTACTGCGACTGTTGGTTCAGCAGTAGTGAGAAACATAACTCTTTCCACTGCCACTCCCTCAGGTGGCATGGATGGCGATGTTTGGCTACAATACACACCATAAGGGGAATAAATGCCAGCCGACGTTCGCGTAAGTGGTAGTTATAAAGACGTTTCTAAAATCAGCGTAAAAGTTGGTGGATCCTGGAAAGACGTTTCTAAAGGAAGCGTCAAAGTTTCAGGTGCTTGGAAAGAGTTTTATAGCCCTGCCGCGGCTGGCGCTTTTGACTTATTAGAAACGGTAACGGTTGGTTCAGGCGGACAAGCAACCATCTCATTTTCAAATCTTAACTCGACCTATGGTTCTACATACCAGCATTTACAGCTAAGGGTTATGTTAAGAAGCACAAGGTCAGACACAGACTCAATTTATTATTTACAATTCAACGGCGATAGCACTTCTGGAAATTATCGAGCGCATTTTTTACGTGGAACTGGTTCAGCCGTTAGTTCGGAAACCGTGACATCTTCATATCCAAACGGAATAATTATTTTTGGTGGATTACCAGCAGCTACAAATACAAGTAATTTATTCGGTGGTGGAATTATAGATATTCTTGATCCTTTTGAAACAACTAAAAATACAACCACTAGGGCATTGGTTGGACAATCTGGCTCTTTCAGTAGAGTAGCACTTGAAAGCGGTGTTTGGCTCAATACAGCCGCATTGACTTCTATAACCCTAGATGACGTTTTTGGTAATTTTGTTCAATATAGTCGAGTTTCTTTATATGGTTTGAGGTCTAGCTAATGCCTACTGCTACTTATATCGCTTTAGCTAATGTAACTCTTTCAACCAGCGATTCAAGCATTACTTTTTCTTCTATTCCTAATACATATAGAGATTTAGTAATCGTTGTTACTGGAAGCACCACGGCCAACGCTGACTTGGGTTTTCGATTGAATAGCGATTCTGGTGCTAACTATAGTTTCGTATATATGGGCGGTAATGGATCAACAACTTTGTCTGGTTCGGCAACTGGTCAAACGCAAGTTGTTTTAGACGCTTATTTTTGGAGAAGCACGGAAATCTCAACTTGTATAGCTCACATTATGGATTACAGCGCTACAGACAAACATAAAACTATTCTTTCGCGTAATAATGTCGCGGGCGGTGGAACTGATGCTTTCGCTAATAGATACGCGTCTACTTCCGCAATAACTTCAGTAGAAGTTAGAAATCCTGCTCAGTCCTTTGCGTCTGGAACGACAATAACTATGTATGGAATAGTGAGCTAGAGATGAGTGCTTGGACAAGAATTGCACATACCGAGGTTGGTTCGGGCGGAGCTGCAAACATTGAGTTCACTTCAATTGCTAGCACATATACAGATTTGGCAATTCTTATATCAGGAAGAAGCAATCGTGCAAATCCTGACGATTGGTTAACTATTGCGTTCAATGGAAGCTCTGCTAATTATTCAGGTCGCAGACTTTACGGAAGTGGTAGCACAGTTACAAGCAACCAGAATGCTTTGACGACTGTTATTGATAGCGGTCTAATAGATGGAAACAATGCCACCGCAAGCACTTTCGCAAGTGTTTTGGTTTACATCCCAAATTACGCAGGAAGCACAAATAAATCAGTTTCAATAGATAGCGTTATGGAAAACAATGCAACTGAGGCTTATCAATTTATCGGTGCAAGTTTATGGTCTGATACGGCAGCAATAACATCTATTGTTTTAGATTCTCGATTTGGTGGAACTTGGCAGCAATACAGCTCCGCAACCCTCTACGGCATTACCAAGGGTTCAAGCGGCGGAGTTTCAGTAAGTTAGGATATAAGAATGAGCGAAAGACCAACCAAATTAGTAGTAGATTGTTCTCTACCCGAAGGGCATCCTGACAAAGTTCAGATAATTCCTCTTACCGATGAGGAAATTGCTCAGCGTGAAGCCGAGGCCGCTCAGGCCGCACTAGAGCTAGCCCAGCGAGAGCAAGAAGAACTAGAAAAACAGCAAAATAAAGAATCAGCCAAATCCAAGCTATCTGCACTCGGACTAACCGAGGATGAAATTACAGCCTTATTGGGATAAAAATGGCACACTACGCGTTCTTAGATGAAAACAACATCGTTACCGAAGTAATTGTTGGTATTGACGAAACCGAACTTATTGAAGGTAAAGAACCTGAAGTCTGGTATGGGGAGTTTCGTGGTCAGCGTTGCCTTAGAACTTCTTATAATGGCAACATACGTAAGAACTACGCGGGAATCGGATACAGTTATAGCGAGGAATTAGATGCTTTTATTCCGCCGAAGCCAAGTGAAGAAGCAATTTTAGATACCAATACTTGTCAATGGATAGAGGTTATAGATGAGCGGCTATAGAACATGGACACCTGGCGAAATCCTAACTGCCAGCAATGTTCAGAATTATCTACAAGATCAAGCATTGATGGTTTTTTCTAACTCTGCTGCTCGCTCATCTGCCGTTGTATCACCAGACGAGGGAATGGTTTCCTACCTAACTAATACCAATGTTATTGAATACTATGACGGCAGTAACTGGGTAAATCTTTTGACTGCTGCTGGCGCAACTGGCACATCAGGTCAAGCTTTTGTGTCAGGAGGAACTGCAAAGCCAGCATTCGGTGACATGAATGCTCAATACATTGCAACCACTCTGAGTAATAAATCTGCTGCCTATACGGCAACATCTGATGATTCAAATAGTATTTTGAACTTTACTAGTGCTGCAACTGTAACCTTTCCAGATGTTTTGACCGAGGTCGGTGACATGATTCAGGTCATAAACAATTCGACTGGAACTGTGACTCTAAGGGCTGGAACAGGTGTAACATCTTGGGCTGGTGTCGGAACCGCTGGAACTGCCACTGCTTTTCTTATGGATACCCCATACACAGCAGCAGCAATTATCAAAACAGCCGCAAATCAATATAGGGTTATTGGCAATCTGATAACATGATCCCTATTTATGTCATGCAGGGCAATCAGACCTTTAGGTTAGATTACTTAGTCATAGCTGGTGGCGGTGGTGGCGGAAGCATTGTCAACACAGTGGCAGATTGTGGTGGCGGTGGAGCTGGTGGATACAGATGCAGTGTCCCAGGTGAATCTTCTGGTGGGGGTTCTTCTGCTACTTCAAGAATTACTTTTTTTGGTGGTCAAAGTATCACAATTACAGTTGGGGCTGGCGGTGCTGTAAATAGCAACGGCAGTAATTCGATTTTGGGCACCGTAACTTCAATAGGTGGTGGCACGGGCGGTATTTCCACTGGTGTAAACGGAGCAAACGGAGGCTCAGGAGGCGGGGCTGCGGTAAATACAACTGCTGGAACAGGCACATCAAATGAAGGATTCAATGGTGGTGCTAATGGAGGTGCTGGGGGTAACTATCCAGCAACATTTCAATCTGGTGGTGGAGGAGGTG
>Ga0208855_1000341_pt1 | contig 13067 bp, 13 predicted proteins | sample LakMenEpi17May12_FD_150708 | JGI IMG/M metagenome (GOLD analysis project Ga0208855, IMG submission 150708) | Freshwater microbial communities from Lake Mendota, WI - 17MAY2012 deep hole epilimnion (SPAdes) | ecosystem: Environmental > Aquatic > Freshwater > Lentic | place: Lake Mendota, Madison...
AAGCCGCCGCGACCGCCGCCGTGGTGCGTGCCGAAGGCGCCGAACATCGCGGCGGGACCGCCGGGGTGCGTGCCGTTGAGCGCGTTGGCGCCGTGGAGCACGGGCGCGGTGAACTCGAGCTTGGCGGGGTGTACAGCCACGATTCCGTAAGCGGCCGGAATATCCACCAGGGAAGTGAGACGCGTGCGCACGTACGTGCGGGTTAGCCCGCCGGCTGTGACGGTCACTCGCGGGCCCGTGAATCGAGTGCCGGCTCCGGTGGCGGCGACGACCGTCACTCCGGAAACAACGGTTCCATAGAAGTCGTCAACGTGCTCTACAATGGTCTTTGCCGGTCGACCGCCGGCGGGAGCGGTAGGTACGAACAGCACCTCGGCTGCATCCATCGCGGTCTGCGGCCCGACCGGCGTGGCTGCTGTTTTGAAAGCCTTGGAAACCTTGAAAAGCTCCGGGTACACGGTATCCAGCGAAGTTCCAGTCACCTTCGACAGTAGGCGGTGAATGGCGTATATCGCGTTGAAATGGCGCTCATCCTCCGTGGGGATGCTCTTGATAGCCACGCGGTAGGCGTACATGTTGCGCGCCATCTGAACAAGCGCTTTGAAATCGACAGTCTCCGGAAGCTCACCCACCGTGTTGTTGATGGCATGAACGAGCTTGGCGGCGGTCTCGCTATTTCCAGAGTTGATCTCATGTAGCGGGCTGGAAAGCGCGCCTAGGATGATTTCCTTGAAGGCGGCTAGGTTCTCTTCCGCGGTCTGAATGTTGTTGTTCTTGAGAACCGCGAAAGCAGCCTTGATGATGTCTTTGCGTTCATCAGAGAAACCCAGCTGACCGACGAGACCGTCGAAATCGACTTGCAGCACATCGTCCTCGAGACCGCTGATTCCTACGTTGATAGACCCAACAGCCGGGGCGGCTCCTACGTCGTTATAAATCCACACCGGGGCGCCGGCGTTGAAGATGCAGTTTTCGAAAAACGTGTGTTTAGCTTCGGGCTTGTAAATCCACGAGGATGCTGCCGATGCATCGACCGCGCGTGACCGCGGGAACATCTCCTGAACGCGCTTGAACAGCTGGTCGACCAGCGAAAGGAATGCTGAAATCTGAATGGACTTGTCGGCTTTTGCCGCACCGTAGAGAACGAGTCCGCCATAGGTGAGATATCCCAACGGATCATCCCCAGCGGATCCGGGCCAGTTGGGCATGTCGTAATCGGCGTTCCAATTAGCACCTGTTGCGTAGGCTTTGATGAGCGCGCGACCATATGACGATGTAGGATCGATCGGCTTGGAACCCCACTGTTTCAGCATGTCCAGGCCCGCCTTGAAAGTCGCCATCTGGGTGGCGTTCCAGTCAACGGACACCTTCGCCTTGAAGCTCTCGCCGAACGCGCGCAGGCCCTCCACCGTCAGCGCCTCGGGCGACATGTCGCCGAACAGCGTGCACGGGCGGTACGTGCCGTCCTTGAGCTTGTGAATGAACATGTCGTCGCGGTGGTCCGGGTCGTTGGCCCAGTCGTCCGTCGGCCAGTGCAGCAGGCCGCGCTCGTTGAAGCGGCACGAGTGCGCCAGCGCGGTGCGCAGGCCGACCTTCACGAAGCCATCCTGGGGGGTTGCACCCCCCACACCCCCGCACACAGGGACGCGTCAGTGCCGCACCGAAAAACAAACGCGACGGGGGCGGGGGGTATGGGGGGCGCAGCCACCCACCTTCGCCTCGTCGTAGATGATGATGTCGCGCATGGCGCTGCGGTACTCGCTCGGCGCCAGCACGCTGCTGACGGTGTCGAACATGGTGGTGTACTCGCCGACGGTGACCTCGCGGCTCAGCGGGTCGACGGGCTGGTCCACGCCAGGCACCTCGAACGTCTTGGACTCGACGATGGAGCAGTCGTTGCGCTTGTCCAGGAAGTCGCCGTTCTTGCCGTTCAGGGCGCTCTTGTACGCCTCGCCGGCGCCAGGGCCGAGCAGCAGGTACTGGTTGTTCTCCGGGCGGGCAGTCGCCAGGTAGATCTTGACGCCTTCCGGCAGCACCCACAGGTCGGGCTGGACGCCGGCCGACCGCATGAAGCGCTTGGCGCGGCTGTCCAGGAGGTCAAAGCCATGTTCATTCTTCTGAACGGCCATGAAGTCGTCCTGAAAAATAACAGTGCAGGTATGTCAGACCAGACCATGCAAAAAATGTAACACAAGAAACGCACCACTTCCTGCGCCAGCTGGCCGCGCAGCATCGGGCCGCTGCGGGCCTGCATGCCGTACTGCTTGTTCCACGACTGGCCTATTGGGCGCAAAAACGCGCGTTAGAGCGCGTAAAAGCCGCTTGAGAATCGCCGAGAGTCACGCACCATGCATTTTTGAGCGCAAGTACGCCTCAATAACGCCGATGTACACCGTCTCGAGAATGGCGTTGCGGATCTGGACAAGATTCATTCTAATACATAATGCATGGTGTCAGCTTCTTGTCACAACATACTGGCAAAATGCAAGGGGGCTACGCACTGGTAGCACGTGCGGCCCTTGGGCGTGCGCATGAAGCCGTGCTCCAGCAGGAACGCGAGGCCATATCTAACGAGGGGAGCGTTGCGCGCGTGAGCCTCTCTCCATGCACCGGTAAGAGCAGCGATTATCACCTCGTATAGTGATCGCGACGCTCGCTGGACTGCTGCGTGATGAGACGGGAGACGCCCTCCTCGGGAACTGTGGAAGACGCACACGAACGACCGGTCAGAGGGGAACAAAAACCTGACCGGGGGCGTGCGCGTCTTCGGGTGTTTAAATTGCGTACGCACCCGGCCCCAAAAGATGATTATTGAAGACCCTGTTGATTGAAACAATCGCGTGAGCACGTGTGATTGATGGAACGAAATGTGACGGTAACGCACAGCTCATCCCAAACGATCTGTGAAAGCGAATACGATGTCAGTAGGCGGTTATCGTTTGGGCGCAGGTAACTCAAAGACGCGCCTCCATTTCCGATTCGGTGAAACGATCTGTCGCGAGAAAAACGCGTCAGAAAACGCCTGGAGCGCACGCCTCGCAATGCGACCAAAGAAACGCACAAGGCAGCGCAATCTTCGCCGGCCTGTGCGTCGAGACGTGAGTTGAAGGCAAATCGACAAGAGAGCGCTTTACGTACCACATGTCGGCGTCGCTGACCATGTTAATGATCTGCAAATGAAAGGTGGAACCGATCAGACACGCGACGAGTGTTATCGTGGGAAGTGACGCACAATTGACGTCATGTAAGGGCTGGATCCCTTGTACGCATCGGGAAGAGCGAGGTTCTCACGCGCGAATGCATCGTCTGCGGGCGAGAAGAGATAGCGTCATTGCACGACCAAGGCACAAGGTGATTGCACAAACAAAAATATGCGTACAAGGGTTAAGCTTCAGCTCGCCCTGGGGCGCTCCAAAATACTGTGCGGCGAAACGGCGAGTCAAAGCAACGTTAAAAAAAACCGATAAAAACCCGGCCCGTTGCTACACGGACCTCCTGCCAGGGGTTGGCTTGGCTGCCGAATGACATTGGCGCTGCGAGTTTTCATAAAAGTTATAGCGCGGTGTAAGCAAAAAGGCATCATTACAAGATAGACAATGAATGGCCTCTCACCGGTCGTATTGTAGCCGGTGATCCCTGCAGGAAATGACACAGGAGTCAGGACAGATGATCGTGGGCAACGCTCGCCCTCGGTATGTCGCACCAATGGAGTGGGGCCTGCGACACACAGAATGTCAGAACGCTCACTTTCAACGCGCTTGTAAGCACAGAAACGCACCGGCCGTTGTTTGACTCGTTATAAGCGCCATATCCGGGCGCAGCCATTTTTTGGAAGTGTCACGCGCGCTGCTCGCCCTGGGGGCGAACGAGACCGCGCGACGGTTTTTTTTCTCTGGGGTGCACCTTTGGTGCTTGTTACACGATAGACGCGAGTTTTACCTATACTCGGACGTTTGTCTGTACGCGTCACTTTTGACGTGGACCGACCACACACCCACCCCCTCCCGCAACCCACGATGATCGATTGCGCCCTCGTCGATCGCGACTCGGCCCAGATCGATTGCAAACCACCAGAAAGCGCCGGTGCCGGCTCGGACGATCGTACGCGGAAACGCGCACGCGGCGAGGCGCCGGAGGACTATGCGAAGCGCGACGCCTTTAAGGCGGCGCGCGGAACCCGCGAGCGTCTGCAGTCGGCTCCGACGGCAGGCATCACTGCCCACTTTTTCTCGGTGGTCTACTACGCCCTGATCAACGTGACACGAGAACTCGCGCTAAAACCCATCTACACGAACGCGCGGCGTGTCTACGTGTTTGGTCCTCGCGCCGCCAGCGACGACGAGCTTCGCGCTCGCATCGAGCTGTATGACAGAGGAGTCGACCCGGAGCTCTTCGTTAACTTGCGCAACCCGCTGTGCTGGGTGCCCTTCAACGACGAATACCTTGTATGTCCGACCGTCGGTGAGGTTGTTGCATCTTCAACTGGACAACTGATTGGTTGTCTCAACAACAAAAAAGTCACGTTTGCTGTTGATGGAGCTGAGATGCAGCGTTCACATGTCATACTTATCGCTTGCAAGAAACCACGCAAGGATGGTACGACTGCTGATCATATCAAATGGGACGAGCCATTAAATGATTCCATAGACAACCTTCGCTGGGCAGATTTAGAACAACAATTAAGAAACAGACGCGCTTGGAAACGTTATCAGGCGCAAGTTTTACTGTCTGAAACCATCTCGTTGCCACCACACCCATCAATTTCAGGTAATTTTGAGGCTTCTTATGATGGTAAATATAAGACACGTGGCCAACAAATTATCCTCTGGACCGAATGGAAAGTACCTTCTCCTAATTCAAACACCGGGGCTCATATCATCGGGGTTTGCAAAAAGACGTATCAAATTCACCGTTTGATGATGGAGTGCCTTATAGGAAGATTGCTTCGGCCTGGAGAGGAGGTTGACCATATTGACGGGGATGACCATAACAACAATATTGCCAACTTACAGCTGTCAAATACCAAAATGAACTGCGCCAAGAGAAAAGTTAATCTCGTCACCGGAGGAATTTCGAATGCTGTTGTTTACTGCAACAAGCAGACGGCATCTGCAGAAACTGGAATATCAGCAGCGCACATATGTTCGTGCACTGGAGGCAGCCGCAAGTCGGCCGGCGGGTACAGCTGGCGCGACTCGACGGTTGAGGAGGTGGAGCACTTCTTCCGCGCGATGGACGCGCTGGAGGACCTGCCGGCTGCGGTGGCGTCGCTGGCGTCGCACCCGCGGCACGGCGAGCTGGTGCGGGCGCTGGAGCTGCGGCGCGAGCGCGAGGCGGCGCTGGCGCGGCTGGGGTTGTGCGACCCGCCGGTCGGGTGGGTGAGGGGCACGGATGGATGCAGCGGGCTGTCCTTTTACCACCGCGAAGAGACGGGGGAGTGTCGGTGGCGCAACCCGACGCTGACGAGGCTGGGTTTGTAATCACACTCGCTTCATGGTCAGGCGCGCGCGTCATCACCACTCCCGCCGCCCACCTCGCCCTTAGTTCAGTTCATAAAGCCACCTCCGCAGCTCATCCGAAATCTCAGGCGGATCACGTGAAATCTCATGCGGGCCACGCTCCGCTGCAAGTCTCTTGGCCAGCTGCGTGATTTCCGCCACCGCCTTGTTATCGCACACATCCATACCCTCCACCACAGTCGACGCCTCCTTCTTGAACTTGGGCCCAAACCAGTAGTTGTGCACCTCAGGCGTCCACTCCCAACCCTCTGCCAGGACAGCCTCGCGGCACCAAGGCCACACCGCCGGCCATTCGGCATCGTCACGCTTGAGCTCGCGCATGTAGAACACCAAGTTTGTGTAGTTTTGAAGGTAGTAGATTTGAACCGCCTCCATCGTCACCTTCTCGAAGCTCTTGAGGTCTTTTCCGCTGCGCCAGTCACACGTGTAGGTGGCAAAGTCTCCTGCATAGCAGACGCCGTAGCGCGCCGCCTCCTTTTCAAGCATCTTGCTTCGCTCCTCTATCTTCCGATTCGAAAGTGGGTGCAGGTCGACATATGAGTAGAGCAGGTGGCCTTGCTTCTCTGCTCCTGGTTTTATGCCAGCCACTTCCTCTTCTGAGAGACCATATCGCAGCATGGCGCCGTGTGCAGTGTACCAGCTGGGGTCATCATTCTTCCACGAAAACGTGAGCAAGACGCCATTCAACTTGTTACACTCAGCGTGTGCATCGTTGAGCTGCTGCTGCGTTTCAGCGAGCCGGCGCTTGAGCTCCCGTTTGCTGGCTGCAGCCCCCATGGCGCGCTATGCTTGCGCGCTGACTCGGGCACTAAATACAGTACACGCGCGCCCCCCTCCCTCCGGTCCGATCGCCATGGAGCCCGCTCCGGCCGCCCGCTCGATCAAAACGCGGTCCGTCACGGCCGCCCGATCGGCCGGAACGCGGTCCGCTACGCGCGACGGCGGGGGCGGTTTCCCCCTTCCGGCTTGGGAGCTTTCCGGGATTCCCCGCGACGGCCCGCCGCAGACGCTGCTGGAGGTTGCGTCTGCGTTCGTGCGGCGGCACCACAAGACGCGCAGCTCCATGTACACCGTGGAGTCGCTGCCTTTCAGCGAGGGTGGCCGCGAAGGGGAGGTCATGCTGTCGTGGTGGTTGGACGCGCCCGGCATGCTCCTCTTCAAGCAAGTGATGCTTCTGCCGGCCGGCGGGGAGCCCAAGGGCGTGCTCACCACCACGGCGCGCGCGCTGCTGGCGGACCCGGCGCTGCGCGCGCTGGGGCTGCGCACGGTGCGCGTGGAGTCTGTGTTGAAGCGCAAGTTCCTGCTGCACCTGGAGACGGTGGGGTGGGTGCTGGAAGGTCGCGCCTACGGCGGCGGCGACGCGAACCTGAGCGGCAACGCAGACATGCGCGCGCCGGCGGGGGAGACTTGAGCCGTTGAGCAATACAAATTTCTAGGGTTTCACAGCCACCGGTCGCGCTCGCTCGCCGCGACACGCAGTCACTCGAACACTGCGTGGTTGTCGGCAGCCGCGAAGAGAACCAAGTCTTTGTTTGCGCCAGCTGCAATCAAGCGCGCCACCACCACGTCGTGGCCTTCAAAGTCAGCTGCCTTGACCGCGACGCCGTCGCGGGCGTGCACGTCCGCACCGGCCGCCAGCAAGCGCGCCACCACCGCGTCGTGACCTTGGCGAGCAGCCAAGTAAAGCGCACAGTCGTCTCGGTAGTGCACGTTTGCGCCGGCGGCGAGCAGACGCGCCACCTCTGCCTCGTCACCGCGCCAAGCAGCATACGCCAGCGACGCTCGCGTTAGCGAGTCAGTCATTTCAACGGGTCGGGGAGCGTGCGCGAGAGTGGATCAAAGCAAGCCGGCGAGGGAGACTTGAGCCGTTGAGATGAGCCGTTGAGCAATACAAATTTTTAGGGTTTCACACCCAATGGCGGTTTCGGTCGCGCTCGCTCGCCGCGAGACGCAGACACTCGACCACCGCGTGCTTGTCGGCAGCCGCGCGAAGCGCGTCTTCGTCTGCGCCAGCTGCAAGCAGAAGCGCCACCACCGCGTCGTGACCTTGGCGGGCAGCCTCGTAAAGTGCGACGCCGTTGTTGGCGTGTACGTCCGCTCCAGCAGCAAGCAGAAGCGCCACCACCACGTCGCGACCTTCGCGGGCAGCCCAGTAAAGCGCGAAGTCGCGGTTGGCGTGCACGTCCGCACCGGCCGCCAGCAAGCGCGCCACCACCGCGTCGTGCCCTTTGCGAGCAGCCAAGTGAAGCGCAAAGTCGTCTCGGTCGTGCACGTCCGCACCGGCGGCGAGCAGACGCGCCACCTCTGCCTCGTCACCGCGCCAAGCAGCGTGCATCAGCGGCGTGAACTCGTCAGTCATTTCAACGGGTCGGGGAGCGGGCGCGAGAGTGGCTTCAGCAAGCCGGGCGGCGGGCGCGCATTTTAGGGTTTCACCCGTTGTTTTTTTTCAAGGCTCGAGCAGCAGCTTTTTGGACGCGCTCGAAGTCGAGCACCGCTTGTCGGGTCCGTGAAAACCGGAGCTTCATGTCCTCGACACCTATCAACTCTTCCAATTCTTCGTAAAAGAATAGTGGGCTCTTGCATACCTTTTCTTCAAACTTAGCACCCATCCAGTCGATGGCCTTAACCGTGTAATGCCCATCGGCAGTCCGTTTGAGCATGATATTTCCTAAGTGCAAGTCGGAATGACACGTACGATCGTGCGCCAATTGGGTGATCAGGTCGGCTAGAGACGAGTCGATGTCAGAGTCGTCTGATTCTTTCGTTGGTTTAGTAATGATATAATCATAAAGAGTATCATCGTATGTTTCCATTTCTATAGCATAAAACTCTTCGTCGTCCGCGTCCTTGACTTTCCACGCGTCGTAAAACTCGGGTGCGTGGCCTTTTTTATTTGCAAGGCACGTATTGTACGGCTCCTCATCTGCACCATTTTTTATCGGCGTAAACTTGACGGCGTGCCCCCGTGCGTTAAAAACCACGCCTCCATATGTTCCACTCGGTCCGTCAAACGTTTCCCAGTCGCTGTACTCGTTGAAAAGTGCGTCTGGCTGTTTTACACGTAGATTGACATCATGGTATTGATCACAGGTGTCTTCGTCGCGGCTGTGCTTCGGACCAAAGGTTGCAAGAACACTCATCTCATTGTTTTACACGAGCGCACGCCCTCAAAGGACTACCAGCGTGGAATAATTGCTTTCCGGCGTCGACTCATTTAACTATACCCCCTGCAGCACGCGTGCAATTGGCACGTCCGGGCTCGAGTTTCTTGTGGGCCGTCGCGGGGAATCCCGGAAGATCGCGTGTGGGCACTGCGCGGGAGGGACCGCCCCATTCTGTGATCGCTCCCCCTCCGCTTCGATTGCCGATCGCGTTTCAATCGAGCCGACCGTTCCGGCCGACCGTTCCAGCCAATCGATGGCGTCCGTCTCGCCCGTCCGCGTTTCGACCAAGCGTTCCGCCTCGGCCGGCGATATCGATGGCAGCGACGGCGCTGCCGCGGCGAAGCGCGCCCGGCCCGCGGCGGGGCCGCTGGTGGTTCTCGTGGTCACCGTGTCCACCGATTATGAGCAGCAGTGCTTCAAGGTGTGCGTCGAGGCGCGCGACGACGCCGAAGCGACGCCGCTGGAGCGCCAGTGCGCTGGTATGCGTGCTCGCGGCGTGCGCAACGCGCTCGTCCGGCTGGGAGAGGAAGCTGAGGACTTGGATGGCATCTCCGACGCCGACGTGCGCGACCTTGTGAAGCATATTCGGTACTGCGCCGACGCAGACATGTACAATATGGAGGTGGAGGAGGCCATCGTCAACTGCGCCGTTGTGCGCGACATCCCTGAGGGGTATGTCGGTCGCATGACCGGCAACCGGCACAAGACGAGCCGCAACGAGCCTGCCGTTGTGGACGTAGAGATGTTTGCCGACGCGCACGTTGTGTGCCTGAACCTCGTCGAGATGCCCATGTGAGCGCGCTGCGGTTGAAAAAACACACCGCCCTGTACATCTGTTTGAGAGCGTCTGAGTGCAAAGGCGTCTGCATGTCTATTTGGGGCGCGCCCGTCCGCGCGCGCGTCGGCGCCGCGCACGAAGGTGGCGGGGATGTCGTCGGTAGCGGTGTCGCGTTCGGCGCTCCGGTGCACGACTCGGCGACGGCAGCGGCGCTCGCGGCGCTGAGCAAGTACGAGACGGACCCGCCGCCGCCGGGGGGTTGGACTGCTTTTTTGGACGGTCTAGTGCTTCGCATCGACGGCAATATCGACCGACTCCCCGACGGATACTATCTGAAAGATCAGTCGCTTTTTGCCACAGACATGCCGGTGTGGAATCCGTTGCGCACGCGTTTTTGGGTGGCGCTTGAGCATCCGCAAAGCGGTGCACGGTACGTCATCTCCAGTCCCGTAGGATCGCCAGGCGGCTTCGGTGCCGTTTGGGCGTTTGCGCTTCAAGCAAGCAGTTCGGGGGCATCGGCTACAACACACGGTTTCCCCAGACAGCTCGTGGTCAAATTCTATAAAGAAGTAAACGGCATCGGAACCATCCAAGAGGTGGAGCGGTTGGAGCGCATGCGAGCGATAGACGCAGCGCTCCATGCGGTTAGACCATCTCGGCCGAACAGCATGCGCGGAGATGCGCCGACGCCGGACCGAGTGCAGACGCGCGTGCTGTACGACCGCCTCGGGGCGCCGTGTATGGTGATGCCGCGCATGAGTGAAACGCTACCGTATAAAAAGCTTCCGGTGGCGTTGGCGATGGAGGTGATACGTGCGGTGTTTATCGACTTGGAAGACATGTTCACACGATATCAGCTCTTGAGCTTCGACTTGAAGATTCAGAACGTGCTACTCGACGTCCGTAGCGGGCGCGTTCGCGTGCGCGCTTCTGATTTCGGTGGTTACGGCAACGTGGGTTCGGACGTGTCGGCGACGTTCCCTTTGCCGTGGACCCTGCAAGTTCGGCATAAAGTCATCACCGATGCAGACGGTAGCGCCTTCTATGTAAAAGAGATGTTCAATGTGCTGGACGAAGAGCTTTGCGTGTACCAGATAGGCGTGCTGCTGCTGTTGTTGACGTCTGGCCTAACCTTGCCAAACATGACGCATATCGAGTTCCAGTTTCTCGAAAAGAGAATCAATGCGACGACGGGCAACGTGAACACCACGCCGGCCATCATGATGTGGGGCGATGCACTTCGTAACCCGGGGTGGACGCCGGATGCTCTTGCAATGTTGGAATACGTTAGCAGATACGATGCGACGCGTGGAGGACTGGGAGGGACGCCGGGGAAGACAACCATGGCGGGGCTGCGTAGGTTGCTGATGCCGGCGGTGGATGTTGTGGACTTGACATCGACCGACGGTGAAGACGAAGCGAACGTTTCCGAAACGCCTAAACGCAGGCGGTAATAATTCACTATGCATTCACTATTTTGTAAACCGCGGGCAGCAGGATTTGAAGTGTCTCGCTTTCAAGGTATTGAAGAAGTAACACAAACATCCGTGACGTAGAATCACACGACTTTGATGCATCCGCATCACCCCCCCAATCGATTGTTGTGATTGTCTCAATCAAGTTTACCTTTTTTTCCGAAACCCAGGGGTCGGCTGAGGGGTTCCAGGGGTCGGAACGCGTCGTCCAAACAACTTTCCGATTAAGCATGATGTTATTTTCACTCAGATCGGTGTGACACGTTTCCTTTTCCACCAGACGCGTGAGCAAATCTGTAAGGTGAGCATCCAAGTCGTGCCAGCTGGCCGCTGTGTCCTCTTCTGACGCTCTGAGCAAATCGACGTACTGTTTCAAGGTGAGCTCGAGCTTCTCCATTTCAACAAAGTAAATACTTTTAGATATGACTTTGACCGGAACGCCAACGCCTTTGGCATGTGCCACCTCGAAGCTTCTCGCTTCACTTGCATATGTCGTCTTTACAACCGTCTTGGAATCTTTACGAAAAAAAACGTCGCCTCTGTTGACTGGTTCGTTATACACGGAACGGAGATGTGGTTTAACTCGTGTTTCAAATTCGTCCAACAAGTCGCCTTTGTAAAAGACAGACATGGCTTTGCAGATCCTTTGCGGCTTAAGTATGTACAAGGGCTTGCATTATTTGGAAACGAACACGCACATGCGCTGTCGCGTCGTAGGCTGACTAGGCGGCGCGTCATGCTCCGTCACGGTGCACCCGTCCCGCGTGAGCGCCGTCCATCGCGCCCCCGTGGCGTCCAGCGCGCGCCGGCATAGCACGCACGGCAGCGACACCCCGGCGGTGCCGTCGCGCGTGTGGCGCACGACGCGAAGCGTACCAAAGGCGTGCCAGAGCCAGCGCGCGAAGCACCACGGCCTGACACCACGCCGACGGGCCGTTTCGCGCGCTCGAATGAGGAAGCGCCGCTCGGCGCAGCACCGGTGTGTGCTTATCACGGACACGTCGGCGCGCGAGCTGACGCACAGCACGATACGAGGCATATGTGTGTTTACGCGTAAGACACGCAAACGTCTTGTACACGGGTCAGTTGGGTCCCGCGCCCACGTCTTTTTCGTGGTCCCAGAGCACGATGCGAACCGTGGGCACCACGATTGAAGGCAGGATGCGCGCGGCGCCGCGCGCGTCCAACGTCACGGCCCATCTCGCGCACCGAAGCGCGTGCAGCGCGAACTCGGGGGTGAGTCCCATATCACCGGGTTGCACGGCGCGGTTGTGGAGCACGACGGCGGCGAGAATTTTGGCGCGCTCGCGCACGAACGGCGGCAGAGCGCGCACTTGCGTCGACAACATAAACGCGTTTTCGAACGCGCAACGATGGAGCGCATCCATCACGTTTGCAGTGCGCAGCAACCGGTCGACGGTGGACTCGGGTGCACCTTCCGCGATGGCGGTTGCGACGGCAACCTTGCTGGCTCTGAAATCTCGAAACGCTCGTGAAAACACGGCGGCTAGCTTAGCCAGGTCATCTGCCGCCGAGGGCGCCGGCTCGAGCGCTGCGTTTTTGATGACGTAGGCATTTGAAGAGGCGCCGGGTGCTGGAAAATCACCGAACGGTGCGCATCGTCGGACGTCGGGGTTCGGTCTCACCAGCGTCACGCGTGCCTCCGAGAGCAAAGAAAGCGTGGCTGCGATTTCTTCAATCGAATCTGTTTCCTCGGAGTTTGTATGCACAGCGTGCGTCGAGGCGCATCCGTGGTCAACTCCGTCCGCCCACCGCACGCGCCTAGGGCGCTTGTTTATCGGATGGTCAAAATCCGATGCGTCAATCGAGCACAATCGTTTCGCGGCGATTGCCATTCGCGACACGGTGGCGGAGGGGGTGCTTTCTGGGGTGGCCGGTACATGCCACGTCACTTGGCGGTAGCCGGTACATGCCACGTCAGTTGGTGGTTGGAATACGGACTTTGTGGTTGGAATACAGGGGCGGTCATAGTGCCCTAGGGACACCTTCCGCGCAAAATGCCCGCCGTATTCCAACCGCAAAGTCCGTATTCCAACCGCAAAGTAATTTCCCAGGGTAATCGCGCCACGTCACTTTGGGTAGTCCGGTACAGTTGGTGGTTGGAATACGG
>Ga0208855_1000344_pt1 | contig 13048 bp, 17 predicted proteins | sample LakMenEpi17May12_FD_150708 | JGI IMG/M metagenome (GOLD analysis project Ga0208855, IMG submission 150708) | Freshwater microbial communities from Lake Mendota, WI - 17MAY2012 deep hole epilimnion (SPAdes) | ecosystem: Environmental > Aquatic > Freshwater > Lentic | place: Lake Mendota, Madison...
TAGATCGCATGCTCTTCACATCAACGCGTTATCCCTATGACTATGGTTTCGTTAAGAACACTCTGTCCCAGGATGGCGATCCACTAGATGCTCTGATCATGTTGGATGAGCCAACTTTCCCTGGTTGCGTGGTTTCTTGTCGCGTAATTGGCATGCTCAATATGACAGATGAAGCTGGCGGAGATGACAAACTGCTCTGCGTTGCAGCCGGTGATGTTCGCAAGTCATATCTGCAGGATTTAAATGATGTACCTGCTTATGAATTATCTGAAATCAAGCACTTCTTTGAAGTCTACAAAACACTAGAGCCAGGCAAGTCTGTACAAGGTGGCGAGTGGGTTGGACATGATGAAGCAGAGATCGAAATCAACGCTTCATATCAGCGTTTCAAGGATGGGCACTAACCTTTAGGTAAAACCTTTTCCGGACAGCTTTTCAGAATTCGAATCATCGCTTCTTTCTCTGGCGCCGTAAACCACAACTTGTACTTAACTTTTACTGCTATCTGCAAAGAAACATAATCACAACGAAAACTCTTTAGTGGCGGCAACCATGTTGCTGCATCTCCATCACCTTTTTGTGAATTCAATCTTCCTTTAACGGCCAATAGGTTCATCGGATCATTTGCAAAAGCAGTTCGCTCTTTGATGCTCAACTTAAAAGCCCCTGTTTGCCAGGCATTAGATAGCGCAACTACATGGTCGATTTGAACCTCCATGCTGCTGGTGTTGCCTCGAACAAAATTAATGGTCTCCCCCGAAAATGGATCTAGCAAAGTTCCAGATTCAACAACGCAATCACGCGTTTTTACTCTAAATACTTCATCAGTTAAGTCCCGCTTCAAAATATCGTTACGGGTATCGCAGCCATTGCGATCAACATCAGCCCAGGTCTGTCCAAATTGGGCACGTGTGTAACCAGTTTTTGCAGCACGCCCCTTGGTGACCTGTTGTTCAATTACGGCAAGTGCGGTGGTAGCTGATTCGGCCTGTGCTGGAGTTATTCCCGCCACAAGAAGCCCTAAAACTAGGGCAATCCTGATTTCCAACAGACTCATGAATTAAGTATGCGTGTGTCGGGAATGTGCGGCAAGGCGTGGGTTGCTGATAGGTTTCCCCCTGCATTCAAGCGTTTCCGGCGCCTGTTTGCATCGGGTGGTTAGCTCAGTTGGTAGAGCAGGTGACTCTTAATCACCGGGTCGGGGGTTCGAGTCCCTCACCACCCACTTACGAAAGTAAGCCCGAGATCAGAACAATCTGCTAAATCTAGTAACCCTTAATTGTGATTACCTTGCTGTCCCCAAAAGGAATGACAGTATGGCGCGAGTCGAATCTAAGTTCGAGTACGGAGTTCCGACTAGTGATTGAGCGGAGCTTGAGACCGCAGTTCTTCCCATCCAAGCATGCGAAGCGCCTTCGACAGTGATGTAGCGCATGCCAACATTAGTTGAGCACTTATTCCACTCATAAATTGTTATTTCTGAATTCCTAATATCTCGCGTCGCCTCTGGAGTCTTATTACATTTGTTAATGCTTGCAAAAACATCCAATGCAAATCGAGCAGATCTGAATGGCACACCTGCAATACCAGAACCTAAACCTCCCTCAATGGGAAAATTCTTATCTGCGGTCCCATGAATGTGAACCAGCTTCACTGGATTAACTGAGCCACAATTATCCATTCCTAAACTGGCTGATTGAATTCCCACACCCTTGACTTGATCTGAGAGTTCGCATGCCAACTTGTAAGCCAGCATGCCACCATTCGAGTGCCCCATCGCAAATACGCGGGTTGGGTCAATTAAGTAGCTGTCCTTGATCAATTTTATGAGACTCGCCATAAACGCAACATCGTCGACGCCATTCCTTACAGCTGGACCACAACAGTCTCCGGCATTCCAAGTTTGAAAACCTGGTTGAGTCTCAGAAGCGTTGATTCCATTTGGATAAACGACATAAAATCCATTTGATTCCGCAAATTCACTTAGTCCAGAATTTGCCTCGAATTGCCGTGCGCTAGCTAAGCCACCATGAAATGCCAATACCAGAGGTGCTGGGATTTTTGAGTCAATCGATCCTGGTTTGAAAAAGCGATAAGTCCTAGTACGTCCGTCGCTAGTTTGTATCATGAACTCTTCACTTCGAGATGTGTTTTGAATTGGATTTGAAACACCTGCGTAAAGATCAAGCTTGGGCCTGGTGGTTGGCGAAGCGTTGGTTTTGGTAACTACCTTGACTCCTTTATTCCAAACCAACTTATTGCCTGACTTAATACATGTATAAGTTTTATTCTGATAAACAACTTTTTGGTTCAAAACTTTGCAGGTAGATCCAGGAGTTATCTTCTGGGCAGAAAAGGCCGTGATAGGAATCAGGGTAAGGGTGAGGGCAACTAAGAGTCCTTTGGTAAGGCTCCCCTTGATTCGCATTCCAAAAGGGTAATGGGAGAATCAAGTCTTATGGGGGTTCGTGCGCTCAATTCTGGGGTCGGGGGTTCGAGTCCCTCACCACCCACTTACGACAGTAAGCCCGAGATCAATACCCAGCACACTTTAAGTCGATTAGACGCGCAAACTCAATCAGACCCAATTAGATTTAGAACTATGCCGCTCTGCCTGAACCCTCAATGCCAAAAGCGCATTTCAACAAGCTTTGATAGTTGTCCGTATTGCGGGGGAAAAGAGATTGGCCAGTTCAACTCTTATAGCAAGCAGGAAGCGCTGGAAGAAGAGATCACGATTGAAAACTTTCATAAGGTTGTTAAGAATTCACAGCCTTACGTAGAGAGAACTATTGTCCCAAAGGGTTCAAAGGGTTCCTTCAAATCAAAGCTAATCGTGCGATATCAGTACTTAGTTCGCAAACTCTTCAAGCGCAGGTAACTAGATTTAGTCGCCTAGACCCTCGTAATCGGCAAATTCCCAGAGATCAATTGCATCTAGGTCAATAACTTTCAAACCATGGTTGGCAAAGATTCCTGCTAACTGTGCGCGGTGTTCTGTGGCATGGTGAATAGATTGCGTCGTTGCAAGGACTATACACATGCAATTCGCCCTGCATTTTCTACAGTTTACAATTAGTATTGGCACATGCTTGGTGGAATCAATAACGGACTCTTCTTGCAATCCTTTGGCGGGTTTGCAGGATTAGCGCTTTTGATTCTTGTTCTCAAGTGGGGATTTTCGTCAAACAAACGTCTGATTATCACGCCGATTAAAGCTGGAAAGAAAGATCAATACGGATTACTAAGACCATTGCAAACTCCTAGCAATTACATAGAAGCTCAAATGAGTTTGCAAAAACTTACTGATGCCAATATCAAAGCCACACTGACACAGACCTTGGATGGACCGCAGTTGATGGTTTTTGAAAAGGACTTAAAGATTGCCGCTGCGGTACTAGCTCAGTAATTCAGCCAGCAATGCTTCTACTCGGCCCTTAATCTCATCCCGGATGACACGAACAGATTCAATACCTTGACCTGCTGGGTCATCTAGAACCCAATCTTCGTAACGCTTTCCAGGGTAAAACGGACAAACATCTCCGCAGCCCATAGTGATTACTGCATCGGATTCTTGAACCGCTTCTGTTGTTAAAACCTTTGGAGTGTTATTTGCAATATCGATTCCAACTTCTGCCATTGCTTCTACTGCAATTGGATTGATTGAATCCTTTGGTGCACTGCCTGCAGAAAGTACTTCGACTCGGCCCTGTCCAAGCTCGCGCATAAAGCCTGCTGCCATCTGTGAACGGCCTGCGTTATGAACGCAAACAAAAAGAACGGTTGGTTTATTTGTCATTTGTCAGCACTTTCACTAAGCCCAGGCCGATGATGGCTCCGAGAATTTGAGCAGCAATAAATTGAGGTGCACATTCAGGAGCAATTCCTGCAAATGAGTCGCTGAAAGTTCTACCAATTGTGACTGCAGGGTTGGCAAAAGATGTTGAACTTGTAAAGAAGTAAGCACTGCCGATCCAGGCAGCAACCGCTGCAGGAATCACAGTTAAGTTCTTCTGGTTAACGAGCAAGTTAATTACGAGGATTAAACCTGCCGTTGCAACTATCTCGGCCAGGTAAAGGTTGTTTCCTGAACGAATTTTGGTTGCGGTTTGAATAATTGCTTGGTCAAACATGGCATTAGCAAGGAATGCACCAGAGATCGCGCCTGCTGTTTGCACAACGGCATACTGTAGAAATTGAATGACTGAACTCTTGCCTTGAATCAAGTCAATCAGCGTCACAACAGGGTTGAAATGTGCACCGCTAATTGGAGCCAAGATAAGAATCAAAACTGCCAAACCAAAGACTGTGGCAATTGTGTTGATAAGTAGTTGTAGACCAACATCTTGAGTTAAATCGGTGGCCATGATTCCTGAGCCAACAACGATTGCTACTAGAAGTGCGGTGCCTAGGTATTCAGCCAAGAGCTTTCTCATAGGACGAGGTTACTCATCACTTGGTTAATACAAGGTAAACAAACGCAAAACCCCACCAGCCAATGTGGCCGATGGGGTTTTGTTTAAGGCTTGTTACGAAACAGCGATGATGTCTACGACGAAGATCAATGTCTCATTTGGTCCGATTGGGCCTGATCCATTTGGACCATATCCCTTGTCTGCTGGAATAACTAGCAAGCGACGTCCACCAACCTTGGCACCTGGCAAACCTTCCTGCCATCCAGCGATTACACCAGATAGTGGGAATGTTGCTGGCTGTCCGCCATCCCATGAAGATTCAATCAATGCACCGTTTGACCAAGTCATCAATGTGTAATGAACTGTCAAAGTCGATGTTGGAAGAATTTCTGTCCCTGTTCCAACAATTAAGTCTTGTGTCTGCAAAGTTGCAGGTGCCGCACCTGTTGGAGGTGTAATTGTTGGTGCTTCGCCTGCGTTACCAGTAACTACTGGAAGTCCTGCTGCTGATCCTGACACTGTGTCATCTCCTCCGAGTGTTGTGAATGATGCAAATCCAATTGCTAATACGGCAAGAACCGCAAATATCTTCAATAGGGTTTTCTTTGGCATGGTTCTCCTTGTTATTCGATTTCGCCGATTAGTTTAAATTCTCCATCACCGATCTGGCCCTGGGAACGGTAAAGCTCCAACTTGGCACGGGTATCGGCAATATCAAGGTTGCGCATAGTCAGTTGTCCAATGCGATCTACAGGGCCAAATGCAGCGTTTTCGGTGCGCTCCATTGAAAGCTTTTCAGGGTGATAACTAAGTCCTGGTCCAGTTGTATTGATGATCGAATAATCATCTCCGCGACGCATGCGAATAGTTACTTCACCTGTTACCGCAGATGCAACCCAACGCATCAGTGATTCGCGAAGCATCAATGCTTGAGGATCAAACCAGCGACCTTCATACAAAAGGCGACCAAGACGGCGACCTTCTGCGTGGTAATTAGCAATTGTGTCTTCGTTGTGAATTGCACTGATTAAACGCTCGTATGCAATAAAGAGCAGCGCCATTCCTGGAGCTTCATAAATTCCGCGACTCTTTGCTTCAATAATTCTGTTCTCAATCTGATCAGCCATTCCCAAGCCATGACGCCCGCCAACTGCATTGGCTTCCTTCATTAAATCAACAACATCATCAAAAGTCTTGCCGTTAATTGAAACAGGGCGACCCTGATTAAAAGTGATTTTTACATCTTCGGTATCAATCTTTACTGCTGGATCCCAGAATCGAACGCCCATGATTGGCTGAACCAATTCGACAGATGTATCTAGGTTTTCAAGGCTCTTTGCTTCGTGCGTAGCACCCAAGATGTTTGCATCAGTTGAATACGCCTTTTCAGTGCTGTCACGGTAAGGAAGACCATGCGCAACTAACCATTCAGACATTTCCTTGCGTCCACCAAGTTCGGTTACGAAATCTTGATCAAGCCAAGGCTTGTAGATTCGCAGGTTTGGATTTGCTAGAAGTCCATAACGGTAAAAACGTTCAATGTCATTACCTTTATAAGTAGAACCATCGCCCCAGATTTCAACTGAATCCTGGTGCATTGCGCGAACCAACATTGTTCCGGTTACTGCGCGACCAAGGGGTGTTGTGTTGAAGTATTGCTTTCCGCCAGAGCGAATATGAAAAGCACCGCAAGCAATCGCTGCAAGACCTTCTTCAACTAGCGCATTTTTGCAATCAACTAAGCGTGAAATCTCTGCGCCGTATTCCTTTGCGCGACCTGGCACCGAATCAATATCTGGCTCGTCATATTGGCCAAGATCTGCGGTGTAAGTGCAAGGAACTGCGCCCTTATCGCGCATCCAGGCAACGGCCACTGATGTATCGAGACCGCCAGAAAAAGCGATTCCAACCTTTTCACCAACTGGAAGAGATGCAAGGACCTTAGACATGCCTTAAGTCTAACGGATGTTAAGCGTCGAAAGTTTCTGCTCTAGGGCAGGCTTAACACCCCACTGAGCGGTAATTTCAAGGTATCTATCAATATCTAACTGTTCGGGCTTTGCATCAGTCTTGACTGCACGAATCATCAAATTACGAGGCGTGTGTTCTCCCCCAATGAATTCAATTACTTCAACTCGATATCCAACAAGTCTTAAAAGCTGCGCTCTGAATGAATCAGTGAGCAGATCGCCTAGACGTTCCTTCATTAATCCAAACTTGGTGAGCGCTCCCCAAGGTTCAGGAGCTGCATCAATCTGTTTTTGAATATCGTGATGGCAGCAAGGCGCGATCAACAAAAGTTTTGAACCACCATTTACTGCCCATGCGATTGCATCATCTGTTGCTGTGTCGCATGCATGCAGAGCAATAGCAATGTCTGCCGTTTCTGCAGTTGTCTTTGAAATCTCTTCGGCCTTAAAAGAAATTGTTTTAGTAATGCCAAGTTTGTCTGCAATTGAATTATTGCGATCTCTTGATTCAGTTCGCACATCAATTCCTGTGACAACTACAGGTATTCCCGACTTCATTAAGAATTGATGCGCTGCAAAGGTGAGATAGGCATGACCGCATCCAAGGTCTGTAATGCGCAAGGGTTGAGCCGGTGTTGGCTTATGGATCTGTCCTGCCTCTATTGCTGCGTTCAATGCTGGCGATAGCAAGCGCAAGAACTCTTCAACCTGCTTGTACTTATCTTGACGAGAAGGCTTAATGACACCCTTTGCATCGGCGATACCAACTTCGCGTAAGAATGGATCGCTTGCATCAAGTAATCGATCCTTTTTCTTGTCATGAGAAAGGTTTTGCTCCGAAGCACGCTTTTCTGTGTGAACTTGTGCATCTCCACTCTTGGTAACTCTTATGGAATACGCCTCATAGGTGCTCTCCACCATGATGTTTGCATACCCACTATTGAGCAGCTGATCGACCTCAATAGCTGAAGGCAAAATATTCTTGGCAGTTGTTGCCCGTCCATCACTTTGCATCAATTGAAGATTCAGAACACCTTTAATTTCTACTGGCCTAATATCGATGCGTTCAAATTCGACGGTCATATTTCTGCGGCGTCCTGATAAAACTGCACGCACAAAGGTTGATGTATCAAGAATTTTCGAGGCAGCCTCTTGGTAAGCCTCTTCACGGGTAATTGGCATCTACTTAGCGAGGTGAAATAACCGCTGTGCCCTTTTCATGATCCAGAATAGTTAAGGCGTGATTTGGCAAAGCTTTCGCGAAATCTTCGGCCAGCTTGCGCTCACCATCACGTTTCACATCATCAATGATGACAATGGCTTTTGCCGATAACTTATCTTTAAACTCTTTAAGCGCAGGGTACCTGGCCTCTGGATTTTTAGATCCTGGTGGGCCATCGACAATCAGTAAATCAATTTTCTTCAAATCCTTTAGCATTGAAACGTCATACCATTCTGAACCATTTGCATATGGGCGTAATGGGGCAATACGAATTTCTGCTCCTCGTACTTTATGCTCCTTCAGAAGATTACGAGTCTTCTCGCCGTATTCTTCTGAGTTGTCGATACTGATTACTTTTCGGGCACCAGACTTTGCACACACCAAGGTCGAAACTCCAGATCCAAGTTCCACAACTAGTGATGGCCTATTTTTCTTAACTGTTTCGGAAATTAGCAGCAGCAGATCTGGTGATGCGGCCCAACTGCGAGTAGCTGGAATTGGCGACTTGAACTGAAGCAGATTACTTAACTGGATGAAGGCCTCAGTCTGTCGGTAAGCAGTCATTGAAATCTTCTTGTTCTCAAGTGCGGCCTTGCTGATCTCTCTTGAAATCTGTTCAGTTTTCTTCGAGACTTTTCCGTGCAGGGCTCGTAAGGAGCGAATGCAATACAGGATTCCGAGCAAGATTAAGAAAAGTAAGACTGCATAAAGGATTTCCATGCTTAAAGTGTAACGGTATGAATAAACGTTATAAAAGAGAAACATACGAGGGTTAGTTACATCCTTTTTACATTGTCTAGGCAATGCTCAATCCGTAGCCTTTCACCATGAACTCCGCGCCGTGGTGGAAACAAGCAACCATCTATCAGATCTACCCACGGTCCTTTTTTGATAGCAATGGCGATGGAGAAGGTGATCTGCCTGGAATTATCTCCAAGCTGCAATATGTTCAAGAACTTGGTGTTGATGCAATCTGGTTGAGCCCCTTTTACACATCCCCAATTAAGGATGGAGGGTATGACGTTGCTGATCCTCGCAATGTAGATCCTCGCTTTGGAAACCTTGATGATGCTAAAAAACTTATCAATGTTGCGCACTCTTTGGGCTTAAAGGTAATTGTCGACGTTGTTCCTAACCATTTTTCTGATCAACACATTTGGTTCCAGCAGGCACTTAAAGCTGGACGAGGTTCGCCTGAACGAGCTCGCTTTCATTTCCATGAACCAAATGCTGATGGAACGCCGCCAAACAATTGGATTTCACTTTTCGGTGGCCCATCATGGACGCAAGTAGAAGATGGACAGTATTACCTGCATCTCTTTGATTCATCACAACCCGATCTCAACTGGGAAAACCCAGAGGTGGCCAGTGACTACGAAGTTACGTTGCGCTTTTGGTTAGACCTTGGTGTTGATGGTTTTCGTATCGATGTTGCACATGGTTTAGTAAAGGAAAACCTACTTACTAATCACCCTGATCCTCAGGGAATAAGTGATGCACTGCGCCTGGATGTTTCTATGGATCCTGAAATCCGTTATGCGTTGCTTCCAACAGTGCCTTACTTTGACCGCCAAGGTGTACATGAAATTTATCGCCAGTGGCGAAAACTTTTTGATTCATATAAAGATCGTGAAGTTATGGCCGTTGCCGAAGCATGGGTGCATCCCCCAGTCAATTCAACACGTTATGTTCGAAGTGATGAACTGCACCAAGTCTTTAACTTTGATTTGTTAGATGCACCATTTAAAGCTGACTTCCTGTACGACGTTGTAACTCGCTCAATTGATCTAATGGATTCGGTTGGCGCACTTCCTACTTGGGCACTTAGCAATCATGATTCCCCACGTGTTGCTTCACGCATTGGAGAAATTCAGGCACGAGCACTTGCACTCTTTGTTTTAGCACTGCCTGGTTCTTGCTATGTGTTTGCTGGTCAAGAATTAGGTTTGCCTGATGGTGATATTCCAGATTCTTCAAGGCAAGATCCAATTTATTTTAGAACTAAGGGAGCGCAAAAAGGTCGAGATGGTGCACGTGTGCCACTTCCTTGGAGCGGTGAATCAGCTCCATTTGGTTTCACAAGTGGATCACCATGGTTACCACTGACTGATACGTGGAAAGATCTCACAATTGAAAAGCAAAACGTGGATCCAAAAAGCACTCTCAATCTCTATCGCACAGCTCTAAAGCTTCGTACTGATCACCTAATTGATCAAGGGTCCATCACCTGGCTTGAATCGCCTAACCATGGGTCAAAGAGCGATTCATTGCTTGCGGTACGTCGTGGCAATGTCTCTATCTACATGAATCTGTCCGATATCGCTATTGAGGTAGAAATCACTGGAAAGTTGCTCATTGTGAGCGCAGGGATAGTTGATGCTCGAGATGGAAAGTTAACAATCCCGCCACTTTCAACTATCTGGGTGCATCACTAACTGACAGAATACCGCCATGGAATCTACGACCACATGGCTATTGACCATTGGAATTCTCTCCCTTGTAATTCTCTTTGACTTAATTCTTGCGATCGTTCGTCGCAACAAAGAGACAACAATGACTGAGGCGGGAATCTGGACATTCATCTATGTGTCTGCGGCGATTGTTTTTGGAATCATGCTTCCGGGCTGGACTTCAGATCCAAATGCACAAAAAGAGTTCTTTGCTGGCTGGCTAACTGAGTATGCACTGTCAGTAGATAACATCTTCGTGTTTGTCATAATCCTGAGCAGATTGAAAGTTGATAGAACCAAGCAACAACTAGTTTTATTACTTGGAATTATTATCGCCTTGTTGCTACGTGGCGGATTCATCGCTGCAGGTAGCGCGATCATTGAGAAATTCTCTGGAGCTTTCTTTGTCTTTGGAGCTTTCCTTGTCTTTACCGCTTATCGACTTCTTGTTGAAGATGAGGGCGAGGAAGAATGGAAAGAAGATCGCATGATCACCTTCTTGCGTTCCAAGGGTGCGACAACATTTGTTATTGCGTTGATATCTTTAGGTTTCACTGACCTCGTCTTTGCGCTTGACTCAATTCCAGCAATCTTTGGAATCACCCGTGATCCATATATCGTCGTTTGTGCCAACATCTTTGCGCTGATGGGACTTCGTCAGCTCTACTTCTTGTTACAAGGCTTATTACAGCGCTTGGTCTATTTGTCCAAGGGGCTTTCCTTTATCTTGGCATTTATCGGCTTCAAGATGTTCCTTGAAGCTTTCCATGGCATTGGAATTCATGATTTCGCGGGTATCGAATTACCTCATGTGCCTATTGAGGTTAGCCTCTTCGTAATTGTTGCGGCGCTAACAGTGACCGCAGTTGCAAGTCTTACAGCAACTCGTAAAGATGGAAGCGAGATCGTTTAGATCTTTGTTTTCATCTTTCGTAGGGTTGCACGATCGTAATCTTTAGATTTCTCGTGAATCTTTCGGATCTGTAGCGCAAAAGCTTTAATCGCGGTGTCAAAAGCTGCCAAGTCGTTGAACTCTGCGGCCTCTGCTCTAATCAATGGTCCTGAACCATGCGTAGTTAAAACTACTTTGTGATTATGTTTTCCCTGATGGGGATTTGCCTCATGCAAAACTTCAACTTCGACGCGATCGATAACAACACTAAATCGCTCCATGCTGGTCAGTTTTTCAGTTGCAATAACTTTGAAATCTTCTGCTAAATCTGCGTTGCGTGTATGAATTTGTATCTTCATACTAAAAGGGTATTACTAAGACCACCGCTGTCGCTAGGGCTGCCAGAAGAAAAGATTTTCCTAAAATTACAAGCGCGGTCTTGCGATCTGCGGCTCTATCTTCCTTGCTTGCTACACGTTTGATATCGCCCATCTTGCCCACATTGAAAGTTCCAGCAAAACCGTAAGCTAGGCAGAACTTAGAGCGTGATTGAACAAATCCAACCGAGGCAACCATCAGAGGAAAAAAGATACCAAGACGTACTGCGGTAGTAGTTTCTACGGTACTAAATGCAAGCAGTGTTGTCACTGAGAAAAATAAACCAACCAGTGCGACTATTTGCCTTTTGCGAACTTCACCTTTGCCAATATTGCAGGTACCGGGGATGTATTGAACCTCAGGCATCTTCAAACTCATCTTCATCGACCCAGGTGTCAGCTACAGATTCGTCTTGATGTTCTACCCATGACAAAAATGAAGCCACTGCCTGAAAGGCCAGCACAGTTACAGTCAATGCTGCGAAGGTGCGGCGAACGGCTTTGAACATAGGATAAAAATACCCGCTATTGCTGAGAAAATCTCTACAGGCTGGCCAGTGCCTGCTCTATATCTTGCCAAATATCATCAACATGCTCACAGCCAACCGACAGACGAATCAACTGTTCTGGAACTGAAGGACTTTCTGCAGCCCAACGTCGGCGACGCTCCCACAGTGATTCAACTCCGCCAAGGCTAGTTGCATGAGAAATTAAACGTGAAGATTCACAAACTTTCTCAGCATTTTCTGCATTTCCATCAATTTCGAAAGATATGACCGCTCCAAAGCCGGGATAACGAACTTTGGTGATCTTTGCGTGGTTTTGCAATCGTGTAACCAAAGTCTTTGCATTGGCTTCAGCAGCTCTAAAGCGAACCGGAAAAGTTCGAATTCCGCGCAATGCAAGCCACGCTTCAAATGGGCCCGGAATAGAACCATTGAGTCGTCGCGATTCTTCTAAACGCTTAAACAATGCTGGATCCGAGATTGATAGCGATCCAAGGACAACATCACTATGGCCTGCAAGAAACTTCGTTACCGAATGCATAACTATGTCAGCACCCATAGCCAGTGGTGTTTGAACCATTGGAGTTGCGAAGGTGTTGTCTACACCAACTCCGATATTTTGCTTCTTAGCTGCGGCAATAAGGGCTGGAAGATCTGCAACATCAAGACATGGATTAGTTGGAGACTCTAGCCACAACAATGCTGCGCCTTTGATTGCAGTCACAACTTCTGCTGTGTTTGTAATGTCAACAAAACGTACTTCTAGTCGGCCAGTTGCATGATGTTGATTGAGCAAACCCATTGTTCCGCTATAACCTTGATTAGATGCAACAACAGGTGCACCTATTGGCAATATAGAAAATACCGCACTGATTGCTGCCATTCCTGAAGAGAAAGAAAGTGTTTGTCCACCTTCTAGTTCTGAAATCGCAGCTTCGAGTGCGCTCCAACTTTCATTACCGTAGCGCCCATAACCAACTGGACCACCTGCGTGATAAGTAGAAGAAAAAACAAGTGGAGGATTCAAAGGAGCATCAGGAGCAACTTCAGGTCGGCCTGCTGTAATCGCTGATGTTTCTGGGTGAAAACTCATGATCCCAGTCTAATTGTTAGAAAGGATTGCCATGGCCGCATTATGGCCAGGAATGCCGCTTACTCCCCCGCCTCGAACCGCTCCCGCTCCGCAAATAAAGATTCGTGGGTCATCGGTTTCAAC
>Ga0208855_1000345_pt1 | contig 13045 bp, 17 predicted proteins | sample LakMenEpi17May12_FD_150708 | JGI IMG/M metagenome (GOLD analysis project Ga0208855, IMG submission 150708) | Freshwater microbial communities from Lake Mendota, WI - 17MAY2012 deep hole epilimnion (SPAdes) | ecosystem: Environmental > Aquatic > Freshwater > Lentic | place: Lake Mendota, Madison...
CTTGGTACTGTTGTTGATTCTGATCTGAATCCTACTGAAGCACTTCGTGCGGCCAATCTTGATTGGGATGTTATCAAGACTGGTTTTGTTAAGGCAGAGCATCCTGATATTGGTGATGTTTTCTCAGAGGATTATTGTGCTATTGTTCGTGAAGATACTAAGGAAATCCTTAGTGTTCAGTCTTCGGATTATCAGGTAATCCAAAATAGTGAACACTTTGAGATGGCTTATGAACTTAGTGGAGATGTTAAGGTTGAGTCTGCACTTAGTTTGAAGAATGGTCGTAAGGTTGTTCTTCTTCTTCGCGGTGATACCTTTGAAGTGAATGGATCTAGTGGAGATACTGTTACCGAATACATGGGTCTTATTAACAGCCATGATGGTAGCATTGCTTTCTCCGCTCTTCCAACTAGTGTTCGTATTGTTTGCCAGAATACACTTAGTATGGCAATTGCTCAGGCTCGACGGGGTAAAAATATGTTCCGTATTACCCATAAGGGTAATACTATGGAAGATAAGAAGAATGCTATGCGTGATGCTCTTCGTCAATTCAAGACTAGTGGTTCTTTCTTCCGTGAAACTGTCAATACCATGTCTGGTGTTGATCTTAAGAAGGAAGATATCCAGAAGTTCTGGATGGATGTTTGGGGTATGATTGAGTCTCCGATTGTTACTAATCCGCGAACTGATGCGGAAAAGGATAACTACGATAATGCTGTCAAGGCTATCGCTAGTTGGTCCGAAACCTTTGACCGTGAAAGGGATGAGACTAAGAGTAGGGCTAGTCTGTGGATGGCTGCTAATGCTGTTACCAAGGGAATCCAGCACCGTGTTGCTGCCCGTGGTCGCAAGGCTACCGCAGAGAATCGTGCATGGGACAATCTTGCTGGTCTTAATCAAGATAATACCATGAAGGTGTTCCGTCACGCTCTTACTTTGGTCTAATCATTAAGTTGAGGTGGGATGCGCATACCATAAACGCATTATAAAGGAGATGCCATGAAGAAAGAAATTGCTAATATTTGGATTAAAGCTTTGAAGTCTGGTAAATATAAGCAGGGTAGGGGTACTCTTCGCACCGATGATGATAAGTTTTGTTGTCTTGGTGTTCTTTGTGATCTTTATGATAAGGATCGTAAAGCAAAGAAAAAGAAGTCTATTAAGGTTTCTAAACCAAAGTATAATGGTAATAAGGATAAGGTTTGTTACAAGTATGGAAATACTTATGACTATCTTCCTAGTGAAGTAAGGAAATGGGCTGGTATGAAAAGTAATAATGGTTCCTTTTGTCACGACGATAGTACATATCTTGATTTAGCCATTATTAATGATGATGAATCCCATCTTGGGTATAAAAACTTTAAGCAAATTGCTAAGATTATTGAACAGAATGTAGATATTCTTTGATAGGAGGACTCTATGCCTGAGTTATGGAGTTTACTTAAGCCAGAAGTTCAGGAAAGTAGAAAAAATTATCAAGCTCTTCTTGAAGAAGAGATGCTTAATCTTTCTCAGAACAGATATTGGGAAGAGTATAATCGTTCTCCCGATGAAGGGTATCCAGAGCAGGGATTACTTGATTCTTGTGTTGTTCACCTTACTCCGTTTTATCAAGAATGGATTGATCTTATATCAAAGAATAGAAAGACTCCAGAGTGGGCTTATCCACTATTTGCGGTTGGTGCTGGTAAGATGGCCGATATTACAATTAGGTGTCTTATGCTTGAGTGGTTCAACTCAACTACTTGGGATCGTAAGATGGATGGAAAGGACGGCGATATTCATACCGTTCCTCTTCCTTCGGCACAACATATGTCACACCAAATCTCTAATATGGTGATTGATATTGTTGCTTATCAAGCTGCTAAGAAAGATTTTAGAGATGATTGGTTAAAGCAGTCACACTACCAAAAGAATTGGACTGTTAAGCGATGCAAGGCTTTTGCTGGTAAAATGAACTGTATTAATAAGAAGCAGTTCACTAGAAAGCAAAGAGAAGATTTTGGACACCATATGCTTCGTATTGCTGAGATGAGTAAGATCATTCAGGTAAAGAATTACAGAAAGCGTATTGGTAATCGTTGGTATGAGCGAGTTGTTGTTAGTTTTAGTGATGACATTTTAATGGAACTTCACAATCGACACAAGGATTTGATATCAAAAGCAAGTTTGTTGTATCGACCAATGATTGTTCCTCCAGTTTTACACGCTACCAACTCTAGTGGCGGTAATCTGATGCCTTGGATTCGTAAGCCAGTTGTTCAAAAGTTTAGAGACATTTTTTGGGATGAGACTGTTGTACAAAAAAACTCCACTCCAAGCGAGATTGTTATTCGTGGTCTTAATAACTTAATGCATACTGAATGGACAATCAATAAAAATGTTTATGAAGTTATGGAAAATATGTTCCATAACAATACTAGACAAGCCAACCTTCCAGCATATAACTTTGATGCTTTTGATTTTGGTGAACCGTACCCAGAAAGTGGGACTAAAGAAGAGAAGGCTAAGTGGTGTCAGCGTAAAGAAGAAGCTTATAGTAATTGGTATAAGGAAGAGCGTTCTCGCGGTAGAATGCTTGTTCGACTTAAAGTTGCAAAAGATTTATTGAAGTGGGGATTCTTTTATCATGTATATACTTGCGACTTTAGAGGTCGTGCTTATACAGCATGTGATTTGTTATCACCACAAAGTTCAGACTTTGATCGTAGTTTAATTATGTTTGCAAAGCCAGTAAAGCAAACTGAGCAAGGTTTATATTGGCTTAAGATTCACTTAGCTAATTTGTTTGATCAAGATAAAGAGCCTTTTAATGATCGTATTAAGTGGGTAGATGAAAATCTTGATAAGATAAAGGCTACTGCTAAAGATCCATATGATATGCGTTGGTTTTGGGTTTCAGATAAGAAGAAAAAGAATCCTAGTTTTCAGCGTCTTGCTGCCATCTTTGAATTTTGTAGAGAAGATGGATTAACACAACTACCAATTCAAATGGATGGTTCATGTAATGGTGTTCAGCATTGGGCCGCAATTATGCGTGATCCTGATTTAGCATACAAAGTTAATCTTACGGGATCAAAAGATCCACAAGATTTATATGGCTTTGTTGCAGACTCTATGACATCTTCTATGAAGAAAGATGTTGAGGATGAATCAGCAGATCCAGATACAAAGAATTGGGCATCTCGATTTTTAGATCATTGGAGTCATAAGATTCCTAGATCAGTCTGTAAGCGTGCTGTAATGACAGATCCATATGGAGTTACCTTCTACGGTATTCGTCGTTATTGCAAGTCTGAAGGTCATTTGGATTGGGTTGGTAAAGATCGTATTGCTGGTGCAGTTATGGAACTGGCCACTTATATTGATAAGTGCCTTAAGAATACTCTTACTAACGCTAATTTAGGAAAAGTTTGGTTAAAGCAAGTTGCTGATATTGCAAGTAATATGGGTAAAAACCTTGAATGGTATACTCCATGTGGTTTCAAAGTTGTTCATCAATATTATGAGATTTTAACGCGGCGATCTATTGCCAAGCTTTTTAACATGAAAGAGCTTAACTTTGGTTCTACTGATTCATCTAAGATTGATGATGACCAAGTTAATCTTGCTGTTAGTCCAAACTATATTCACTCATTAGATGCTAGCCATATGTGGATGACTCTTAATAGAATGATTAATTCTGGTCTTACTAATTTTAGTTTTGTACATGATTCATATGGTTGTGCTGCACCATATGTTCCTATGATGAGGCAGTACACTAGAGAGGAATTTTATGAAATGCACAAAGAACCACTGCTTCAACGATTCAAAGAAGATGTTGAAAAAGTCCTCTGCGTTGAGTTGCCGGGAACGCCTGAAATTGGTAGCCTCAACATTTCATCCGTTCTTGAAGCAGATTATTTCTTCCATTGATCCAGTTATTGTTATATGGCTTGATGCAGAAACTTTGGGCGATGGTGGGTGGATGCCTATTAAACATTTAGAAAAATCTCTTAATGGAGAATTACCAACAGTTGTTTCAATTGGTTTTATTGTAGAAGAAACAAAATCATATATTGCATTAGCTGATACGGTGGCTAATGATTGTGTTGGGGTAGTCAATAAAATTCCGTGGGGAATGATTACTTCCATAGAAAGGTTGGCTGCTAGTGGCAAAAAGAAAACGAAAAATAATAAAGGTCGAAAGCGAAGGAGATATGGAAGTAGCCGTAAAAAAGGTAGTTGATCTTGCTTTATCTGATGATGTAAAAAAGACAATTAATTTATGGTTTCCTACTGGTCGTTTATCAGCTATATTTTTAGATAACTGTCAAGCAGAGATGATGTTTCAAGATGTTCCTATTCAAACAGATATGAACATAAACATCTATATTGAAAAGGAGTAAAATGGCTAAGGTATTAGTTATAGGTGACACGCATTTTCCAGCGGTTCACAAAAATTACTTTGGATTTGTCAAAAAGATTCGTGATAAATATAAGTGTGATAAAGTAGTTCATATTGGTGATGTTGTAGATCATCATTGTATTTCTTTTCACAATAAGCATCCTGAAAATGAGGGTGCTGTTACTGAATACAAGAAAGCAATTGCTTGTATTAAGCAATGGGAAAAAGAATTCCCTGAGTTAAAGGTTTGTATTGGTAATCACGATGAACGAGTTTTTAGACTGGCTTCCAGCGTTGGTATTCCAGACTTTTATCTAAAAACTTATAATGAGGTTTATAGTACAAAGAAGTGGGAGTGGATGTATGCTCATGTTATTGATGGCACTCGCTTTCAGCACGGTACTGGTTCTTCTTCTCAATATCCAGCTTTTAATACGGCTAAGATGTCAGCATTCCCCATTGTCATGGGACATCACCATTCTATCGCTGGCATCAATTGGCTTTGTGGTCCTGACCGTAGAATCTTTGGAATGGATATTGGATGTGGCGTAGACAAGAATAGATATGAGATGGCTTATGGTAAGAATCTTATTAAGAAGCCAGTCATTTCTTGTGGTGTTGTTATTGATGGACATCCTTATCTTGAACTAATGGATATGTGAGGTAAATATGGAACAGAAAAGATTTACTGTACTTACTGAAGAAATGTTTAAGTTTGTTACTCCAAAGTTTACTATTAGAATGTGGCTTCCATTAGAACAACCTTTTGGCGAAGTTGATCTTTTTCCTCCAACTTCAATAGACATTGAATACTATAGTGCTGATTCTAGTTGGATGAAATCAAACATTGAAAAATGTCTTGAAACCAATTGGAAGGATTTAGGTATGTCTGAACTTGGTCTTCGTTTATTATCGGCTTATAATGCAAACGCTGTCGAAGTTCTTGATAAAGATGGAAATGGTAAGGTTTTCTATAACGATTGGCCCTGATAGTTGGAGCTACTGATAGGTACTACAGAAAGGAGGTGAAACATGAATAATAATGAAACTACTGTAACTGGAGTAAGCGTTGTTGAATATCTTTCAAACATTAGTAATGTTCTAACTGGTATCACAACCAACATCAATGAACAGGTCACTAGAATTATTGCAGCTCAGTCTGCTGCTACTACAAATCTAAATAAGGAGATTCAAAATGAAGTCAACGAAACTGCCACCGCTGGTAACTGAGACTCTAGAAGTCAAGTGGAGCAATCTACTTAAGCCAGATACTAACTTTGGTGAAAACTCTGCTAACCACAATATTACTGTTATTGCTGATAAAGGTCTTCAGAAGACTCTTGCGGAACTGCTCAAGAAGAGTGGTGCAAAGAAGATTAATGGTATGGTTGAAAAGGAAGGCATTAAGTATGTAAAGTTTAAGAGCAAGACTCATATTGACAAGGTTAAGTTTCCTTGTGTTGATGCCCTTGCAAAGGATACTGATGTTGTTGCTTTTGGTGGAGATAAGGTTCGTCTAAAGCTTCAACCAATGGTTCTAAGTCGTGATAACTCTCTCAGTCTATATCTTAACGGTGTTCAAATCATCGAAAAGAATAATACTGGCGGTGGTTCTGGTAACGGATTCGCTCCAGTAGAAGGTGGTTTTGTTAGTGCTACTACTAACAAGTCTGCATCCACAGTTCAGACAGAAGAAGTTAGTGACGATGATATTCCGTTCTAATGGAATGGAAGTTTGATATATCACCAGTTGCGGCATCTAGACCTAGAGTAGGAAAATGGGGAGCTTATTATTCTGGTCCTTACAAAGACTTTAGAGAAGAAGCTTCTGGAAAAGTCTATGAAGTATTGGGTACTGATCGTAAGTTACTTAGTGGACCACTATGCGTTACTCTAGAGTTATATGTAAAGCGTCCTAAAAAAACTGATAGAAGTCATCCAAGAGCAGACTTGGATAATTACGCTAAAGCTGTTTTTGATATTTTGAATGGTAAATTATGGGAAGATGACTCTCAAATTATTTCAATGTATGTAACCAAAGAATGGGCAGAAAAAGGCTCTAATGGTTACTTTATTATTGGAGTCAATAAACCCAAGTAAGTGTCTTTGGTAGTTTAAGATAGGAAAATATTATACATTACAAACCCCAAGCATGTATAAAGATGGTGGTGCAAATCCACCCCAACGATTTAAGGAGAATATAAAATGAAAACAGTAGTTGAATGCGATACCGGAAAAATTGTTACATATATGGATCATATGGGTAATGATAACTCTGTTGTTGATGCAGCAAGAGTATCATTTGATAAAGTTTCTTCTTATTATACAATAGAACAAAATAATAAACTAATTAATTATCTAGCAAAACATAATCATTGGAGTCCTTTTGCTCATACTTCTATTAAGATGAAATTCAAGGCTCCTGTTTTTATCGCACGACAATTAGCAAAACATCAGGTTGGTTTTGCTTGGAATGAAGTTAGCCGTCGTTATGTTGACTTTACTCCAGAATGTTGGGTTCCAGATAACTTTAGAATGAGAGCAGAAAATAAGAAGCAGGGTAGTTCAGATGAACTTGTTAAAGATCCTGAATTACTACAAGACTATAAGAATATGTGCTCTGCTGCTTTGATCATGTACGACAGACTGCTTGAGAATGGTGTCTGCCCAGAGCAAGCTAGAGCCGTTCTGCCGCAGTCTATGTACACGGAGTGGGTCTGGACTGGTTCTCTGTATGCATGGGCTAGGATGGTTTCCCTGCGATCCCATGATACTGCTCAATCAGAAGTAAGAGAATATGCTAAAGCTGTTTCAAATGTTTGTACTAATCTTTTCCCAATTAGTTGGAGGGCTTTGAATGAACATATTCGTTCTTGATACTTGTCCACGACAGGCTGCTAAATATCTTTGTGACAAGCATGTTGTTAAAATGGTGCTTGAATCAGCACAAATGCTTTGTACTGTTCACAATGGTATTGCTCCATATAAGGTTGCACACAAAAATCATCCTTGTACTATTTGGACTAGATCAAGTCTTACGAATTACAACTGGCTCATTGAGCACGGTGAGCAAATTGGTATTGAGTATACTAATAGATTTGGAAAGCATCACAAGTCTAGTGATGTGATTGAGTGGTGTAAGGTTAATCAGCCACCCATTCTTGATCTTGGTCTTACTCCTTTTGCTCAGGCTATGCCAGACAAATACAAGCATGACGATGCTGTAGTTGCCTATCGTAATTATTATGTTAATGAAAAGAAAGATATTGCTTACTGGAAGAGAACCGAAACGCCGTCATGGTATATGGAGATGACTAATGGAATCGTGGCTTGAACTTGCCAAGAAAATATCTGAGACTGTTCAGCGTGATCGTGTTCATGTTTCTCTTATAGTTCGTAAGAATAAACTTATTACTGTTGGTACTAATAACTGGAAAACTCATCCTAAAACTGTTGAGCTTGGTTATATGTTACCTTATCTTCATTCAGAGTTAGATGCTTTTAGAAAATTAGAAACAAGTTATGATAAGCTTGTTCTTATGAACTATAGATTTAGTAAGACCGGATGTATTGGTATGTCAAAGCCATGCAAGTATTGTATGCCTTGGTGCGTCAATATGTTTGATAAGATTTACTATACAAATGAAGAAGGGATTCTTGTTGAATTATGAATATTAATGATACATTTAAAATTATGTCAAGGTATGGACAGCCTAGAGTAGTTACGAAGGTTGCCGATAATACTTACATTATTGATGGTCCTTCGTCTTATTATAGAGGAGGTACTACTAATAATGGAGATTTATATGTTGATTACTCTGGTGGCCCTTTTGTATGCACTGGCGATTCAATGTCGTTCTATGGAGGAACGGAAAAGGAAATAATTAAAGCAATTACAATCATTGAATCTTCACAAGAAGAGTTCCTAACTGTAGAAGTTCTTACTCAAGCTAAAGAAGAATATTCTTTAGATCGTATTGCTAAATTAGATGAAGAAATGGGGTTAAATGACTGACAAACAAGACATTATTACTCGACTACGAGAAGAAGGATTTATTACCCATATAGGCGGTTTACAACGGGAGTCCAAACTATTGCATGAAGCTGCTGACGAGATTGATCGGCTGCGGAATGAGTTGGATACTCGTATTGCTATGTGCGATATGCGTTCAGAAAAGATTATTGAATTGATCGCAGAACGCGACGATGCGAGGCGAAGGTTGTGTGAAGAACTGTTGGAGGTTGAAGGTCATCCATTTGGATGGAAAGGTGCGAGAGGTGCAAATGGCATCGCACAGCGACTTGGTTGGGACTGCTTCAAGGAGAATTCTAATGAGTGATAGTACATTTACAGGTAAGCGTAGCAAGTGTCCTCAATGTGCATCTACTGGTAATGATAACAAGGGTAATAATCTATGTGAGTATACTGATCATTACTATTGTTTTGCATGTCAATATTATGAAGGAAAGGATGGAGTTATTAAGCGTATGGAACCAGAACCAACATTTACTTCAGAGTTCAAGCCAATTAAGGGTAGTGTAACTGGTCTTGCTCATCGTAATATTGATGATAAGACTTGCAGACTTTATGGCTACGAGTGTGCCAAGGTTAATGGCAAAGATGTAGAAATCTCAAATTACTACAAGGGTGGTGAACTTGTTGCTCAACATCTTCGTGGTCCCAACAAGCAGTTCTTCTGGAAAGGTAATAGCCGAAGCGTAGAGTTGTTCGGCCAGCATCTTTGGAAGAATGGTGGCAAGCGTCTTGTTATTACTGAGGGTGAGATTGATTGTATGACTGTCAATCAACTACTTGGTGGTACTTGGCCTGTAGTTTCTATTCCTAATGGAGCACAATCTGCTGTTAAGGCAATCAAAGATAACTATGAGTTTGTTTGTAGTTATAATGAAATCGTTATCTGCTTTGATAATGATGATCCCGGTCGTGATGCTACAAAGCAAGTTGCAGAGTTACTGCCACCCGGTAAGTGCAAGATTGCCAAGCTTCCATACAAAGATGCTAATGAATGTCTAATGAAGGCTAATGGCAAGGCTGTAGTCTCTGCTATCTGGGAAGCTCAACAGTATTCTCCTGATGAGATTCTTCATGTCTCATCTATTGTAGACTCTAGTGAAGATATCCAGAATATCAAAGTCTATCCGTTCCCATTCGATACTCTTAGCGAGTTTCTTATTGGTCAGCGTAGTGGAGAGATTTCATTATGGGCTAGCGGTACTGGTAGCGGCAAGTCTACTATTCTTCGTGAACTAATTATGCATCATCTTGATGAGGGTCGTTCAGTTGGTGCTATCATGTTAGAAGAATCTCCACAGGAAACTATGGATGATATGATTAGCCTTATGCTTAATAAGCCAGTTCGTGCTATTCGTGCTTGCCGTATGATGAATGATCTTCGTACTAAGCTAGGCAAAAATCCAATTAATATGGATTATATTGATGATCTTTCTGATGAAGAATATGCTTCCGCCAAGCGTAAACTTAGTGGTACTAACTTCTTTATCTACGATCATCTTGGTAATAATGCAATGCAGAATCTACTTGCACGCATGGAGTATATGGCGGTTTCTTTAAAGGTAGATGTTATTGTTCTTGATCATATTACCGCAGCCGCAGCTGGACTTATGGGTATGCATGACAAGGATGTAGATGGTGGTAACTCAGAGCGTATTATTATTGATACTCTTATGAAGGAACTACGATCTCTTGCAGTTCGTACTGGTGTGCATATTGATATTGTATCTCAACTAAAGAAGACTGATAAGGCTTATGAAGAAGGTGATAGAATCACTCTACAAGATCTTCGTGGATCTGGTGCTCTGTCATCAGTACCAAATACTGTTATCGCTCTTGAGCGTGATCGTCAAAATGCAGATGAGACTATTGCGAATACAACTCTAATTCGTGTACTCAAGAATCGTCTAACTGGTAGAGCTGGTATTGCTGGTGCTTTGTTCTATGATCGTAAGACTGGTAGACTTAAAGAGGTTGGGTTTGCTATAGATGATGGTGGTCAGGTAGTGTTTGACCCTAATGGTGTAAATCAAGCGGAAGGAACTTAACATGCCAAACTATGTAGATATTGTATGCGGTCTTGCGTGGGGTGATGAAGGCAAGGGTAAAGTTGTATCTGAACTATGCAAGAAGTCTAAATACACACATGTATGTCGTTGGAATGGTGGTCCAAATGCTGGTCATACTGTTTATGTAGAAGGTAAAAAGCATAAAACTCACCAAATTCCTAGTGGTGTATTTCATGGTATTACTAGTATTATTGGTCCTAATTGTGTTGTTGATTTTTTTAAATTACAAAAAGAAATTAGATATCTAGAAAATGCTGGATTTAATCCACTAAAGTGCCTTAAGATTCACCCACACACAAGTTTTATTACACCAGAAAATATTAGATATGATGAAATATATCTTCAGAAAGACCTAGGAACTACTGGTTGTGGTATTGCTCCTTGCTATGCAGACAAGGCACTAAGAAAATCAGCATTAGCAAAAAACTTCCTTAAAGCTGTAGAGATGCAGGATCTTATTTGGGATTGTGATTGGAATTCTAGTGCTAAGGTTTTATGTGAAGGTGCTCAAGGTATCTGGTTAGATATTAACCAAGGCAATCCACCATATACAACTAGTTCAGAAACACTTCCTTATTCTGCCTGTTCTCTTGGCTTCTCATTTAGAGAAATTGGAGATGTAATTGGTGTTGCTAAAATGTATGACACACGATCAGGAAATGATCCAGCTTTCCCAGAAGAATTCTTAACTTGTCCAGAACGCGGAATGATTGGAGCTACTGGTAATGAGTTCGGTACAACTACTGGTCGTGCTCGTAAAGTCAATTTCCTAAACTTAGATAAATTAATCAAAGCAATTGACATTAGCGGAACGATGACACTTGTTATTAATAAAGGCGATGTATTAGAAAAGTGCGGTATCTTTAAGTTATACTATAACAATAAACTGATTGAGTTCAAGTCTCTAGAAGAGATGCAAGATTATATTCGTGGTACTTTAGATAACTGCACTTGGATTGGTGATAATGTTTGGTTTTCTGATAGTCCAGAAACAATTCCAGAAGGGATGGCATGGCATGAAGGTTGAAGAAGATGTTAAATTAGACTTCCGTGATGTTTTAATTAGACCAAAACGATCTACCTTAAATAGTCGTAGTGAAGTATCAATGTCTAGGACATTTAAGTTCAGCCTTCCGTCTGGACTTATGCAATGGACTGGAGTTCCAGTTGTAGCAAGCAATATGGATACAATTGGTAATTGGAATATTGCCCGTGAATTACAAAAGTTTGATGCACTAACTGCACTTCATAAATATCACTCGGTTGAGGAATGGAAAATTTCAAATGTACTTGCAGGTAATCTTTCTAATAATATTATGTATACTATGGGTATGGGTAAGGATAACTTTGCTGAAATTGACAAAGCACAACAAATTATCAACATGTATCCAAGTATTAGATTTATTGTTATTGATGTTGCTAATGGATATACAGAAAAATTTGTAAAGTATGTTTCTACAATTCGTGGTTTATTTCCGCATCAAGCTATTGTTGCTGGTAATGTAGTATCAAGGGAAATGACAGAAGCACTTTTGTTGGCTGGTGCTAATATTGTAAAGATTGGTATTGGTCCGGGTTCTGTATGCACAACTAGAAAGGTTGCTGGTGTTGGCTATCCGCAATTATCGTGCATCATGGAGTGTGCTGATGCCGCACACGGACTTAATGGTTATGTATTATCCGATGGCGGTTGTACTTGCCCCGGAGATGTAGCCAAGGCATTTGGAGCGGGTGCAGACTTTGTTATGATTGGTGGTATGTTTGCTGGTACTGATGAGGCTGGTGGTGAGACTATGATGCATGAATTAGAAGGTTCCATGTATCCTTCGTTTAAGCGTTTTTACGGTATGTCATCTGATACTGCTATGGAAAAGTATTCTGGTGGTGTCGCTACTTATCGTGCTTCAGAAGGTAAGACTGTAGATGTACCGTATGTTGGTCCAGTATCCGATGTAATGAAGTCTATTCTTGGTGGCGTTAGATCTGCCTGCACTTATGTTGGAGCAGATAAACTAAAGGATCTACCAAAGAGAACTACATTTGTAAGAGTTAATCGTCAACTTAATGATTACTTTGAATAAGGAGTAATATATGCAACTAGTTCTAGATATCGAAGCAAACGGTTTAAATGAGGTTTCTATTGATGGTAATAAAATTACAAAAGAAGCAGACCGTGTTCATTGTGCCGTGGCTTATGATCTAGATACTAAGGTTGTATATAAGTTTACACCAGAAAATATTATGGCCCTACCAAGTCTTTTAAATAAAGCAACAATCATAATCGGCCATAACATTTTCTTTGATATTGTAGCAATCCGTAAACTTCTTGGTGATTTTAAGTGTACTAAGTATTATGATACATTAATTGTATCTAAACTAATGTATCCAGATATTAATGATCATCCACTAGGAGATAACTCTTTACAGGCTTGGGGTAAGTTTCTTAAAAACGAAAAGATTGACTATACTGGTGGTTGGGAATTCTTCTCAGAAGAAATGCTTACCTATTGCGTACAAGATGTAATGCTTACGGCAGACATCTTTCGCTATCAACAA
>Ga0208855_1000348_pt1 | contig 12920 bp, 17 predicted proteins | sample LakMenEpi17May12_FD_150708 | JGI IMG/M metagenome (GOLD analysis project Ga0208855, IMG submission 150708) | Freshwater microbial communities from Lake Mendota, WI - 17MAY2012 deep hole epilimnion (SPAdes) | ecosystem: Environmental > Aquatic > Freshwater > Lentic | place: Lake Mendota, Madison...
ATTTCACTACCCGTTTTCTTGTTCTTTAGGTTGTGGTTTATTAGCCATAGTTCTCGCAACTGATTCCGCGCTGCGCCCCACGACATACCCCCCAAGACCAATCTGCAAAAGTGTCCATACGTCTCCTGGAAGTGATATTGTTATAGAAGCTTTAAAGAAGAATAAGATTACTGGTCCTAATACATAGTTCCATATTAATATAAAAATTAATACGTACATTAAAAGGGGCCTCCAGCTCGATGCGAACCAGCCAGCTTTAGCCTCTGCTTCAATAATCTTTGCAGCTGCAGTTAGTTCTTGTGTATGAGATTGCATTAATTGAGTTTGCAAATCTGCTTTCAATTTAGCTTGAAGATCTTTGTCAGGTATTGATTTTTCAATAGTATTAAATAAAATTTTAGCTAGTGGTGCAATTGCTTGTATCATTATTTAACTCCTGTAAATTTTTGTCCTTTAACCTGTATCTTACTTACACCTTGTATGCTTGTTTTTCCACCTCGTCTATATGGGCAAGACATACCCCCTTCTTTTAATCCCATGGCCTTTTTTTGTTCAGCTGCTTCAAGCTGTTGTTTTTTTTCTTGTGCTTCTTTATTGTACTTATCAGATAAAAATCTTGGAGCTAATCCTAATTGACTTCCAATATCTCTCGCAGTTTGAGATCTTTCAAAAAGATCTTTAACAGCAAATACTCCGCCCATAGCTTTTTTAGTTTTTAATTGTCCACCTTGTTTTAACATTGGACTTGCATCACTTACTTTAGAACCTTTTCTGTAAATTTCAGATTCTTTTAATTTTGTATGAACTTCATGTCTTGTACCAAACTCTTTGTTTGTTTCTGTTGGTTGTTTAATTTCTTTTCCTAAATATGCTTTTGTAATTTTTAATCCTTGTGAGTCTGGTCCTTTTTCAGGGGGTGGGCCGAAACGTTTACCGCCGGATAATCCACCACCCATTTTCTTTTCTACGTTTTTAATTACACCTTTATTTTTTGAGGCATAAAAAACTTTTTTAGCATCAGAACCATATTGTTCTTTCATTGCTTTTAAAATTTTTTTTCCTTTTGTATTTAGAGGCATAATAATGGTGGATGAATTACTTCATCGCTCTCCCTTTGGCATCTTTACCTTTTTTCTTTAAAGCTCTTCCTGCTTTATCTTTCATGCCATTCTTTTTTGTCTTTTTCATTTTTGTTTCCTTGTTAGGTTTGCTTGAAGTTTAGCTGCTTCTAAATTTAATTTAGCTTTGTCAGCTTCTTCCTTGTTTTCCAACTTCATCTTTTCGAGTTCCATCTTCTCATCAAAACGTAAATCTTCATTTTGTTGAGTCATCATAGACTCTTGAGATTTTTGTTGAATCTCTAATGCTTTAATATCTAATTCTCTCTGTTTCAGCAACACTAAAGGATCTTTTCTTGAAGCAGTGTAAGCTTCTTCAACTTGAACAGCTTGTTCAGTCAGTTGAGCTTCTGCTTGAGCTATTAGTGCCTCTGTTTGTAAAGCAAATTCTTGTGGGTTTTGACCTTGCATCGCGATCATTTGAGCATTTTGTGATATTTGTGTATTAACAACTGTTCTTGCCTTGTAAGAAATGTGTTCTGTGATGTGTCTTTGTAAAATTGTGTACACTGCAGGGTTAATTTGCACCATTCGTGTTCGCATAAATGCCATATGCACTGCAATATGAGCATCATGATCTTGTCCTTGGAATGCTCTAAGGTTTTTTAAGTCCATAGCACGCATATTTTCTTGTGCTGGATCCATTGGTGCTTGAATATAGTCCTCTGGAACCAAAATTTGATCGATATTTTTAGTTCCAAGCGAATCATAGATACGTCTATACACTTCATGCATGTTGTGCATCGCTGGATTTGTCTGAGCAATCTGTAATTGTGTCTGTGCAAGGGTTACTCTTTGCGACATTGAGAAAATATTTGGATCTGCAACCGGTAAAACATCAACTCTATCGTTAAAATCTGCTGCTTTAATAGTTCTTTCACCACCATAAACATCATAAGGATATTCTGGTGGTAAGTAATCAGCAAAAATTCTAGCTAACAGCTTAAATTCTTTTCTCATTGCATTGTAACATCTCTTTTGAACAGCTGACATCACTCTAGAACCCTTCTCTAACAGTGCAATTGTCGTGCCTACGGGTGCTTGTGAATTCATATCCCCTACTTGAGGGTCGCTGATCGCTGCAAAACGTTGTCCAGCTTCAACGCAAAAGCCCATTAATTGAAATAATGTAGGACTTGGTTCTTTAAAAGGTAAAATTTGAAATTGATCTCGTATATTTCCACCAGGTGCATCTACATCTCTAAACTCTCCTGGTGTAAAAGGTTGGTCATCATCTCTAACACGCATACCTCTAGACTTAAATCCAGCTGGTAAATTAGCTAATGTACCTGCATCTAATAATTGTCTAAGTGCGTTTGTAGCAGCTTTAGTTAAACCACCAATCATATGCACTAAACCAAAACCATAGAATCCTAGACCTGGTAAAAATTTATATTGTACAAAGTATTCTATTCTTTTTACTGACTCATCACCTTGTCTATAATTTCTATAAATAGATAAAACTTCTCCACTCAATTCATCTACAGTCACAATGTAAGGGATTTTAACTTTCTTTTCTGTTTTATTATCATCAAATTGATATTGATCTAAATCTAAATCAACATGCATTTCTAAAATTCTAAATAGTTTATCTTTACCATAACTTGGCTTCGCGCCTGATAACTCAGAATATTTTTTATCAATTGTGTTTTGTGGATTATCGTTTGGTTGTAAATCTACATCTCTATAAAAACCAGATGTCTGACGTTTAATTAATTCATTCTCTGTTAAATTTAATATATGAGTAATACGTTCAGCTTCCATTAAGTCATTAGCAAAATAAGGAACAACTAAATCTTCAGCTCTAATAAATTTAGCAACTGCTCTTTCATTTATTGCATCGTAATAAACTTTTTTAAATGCAGATCCAGCTAATGGTAAGTGATAAAGTAATGCATCAAAATCTGTTACATATTCTTCCATTCTTTCCATCAATTCAAAGTTCATAAAATCTTTTACACGTTGAGCTTGTTGAACTCTCATTGGATCTTCTACACCAACGATTTGAGTTCTTACTGGTCCTTCAGATGGAAGTAATTCTTTAAATGCTTGTGCTTGAAATTGTGTAACAGCTTCGGATAATAATGGATGCGTAACGGTCGATGCCCCTTGGAATGGTTTTGTAACTGCTGTGTAATTTGTAGTTAAGAATTCTAAACCTTTAACATATTGATCTTCCCAATCTTGTCTGCTTTCTCTATCTGATTTGTACATTTGTACAAGTTCAGTTCCGAGTTTCATTAAAACTCTTTCATCAATAGTTTCTGCAAGATTAGAATAAAAATCTTCTTCAGATTCTGCTTCGACTTCTGGATTTAATTGTGTAGTACCATCTTCGTTGATTGCAACTACAGCTTCTCCACCTTCTTCACCAGGCAACTCAACGGTTGCTTCTGTCTCAGGCAGAGTATCCTCTGTCGGTTGATTATCTTTTTCAATAGCCATTATAAAACTCTTATTTTTTTCTTACCCTTAATTGCTACACCATATCCACGAACAAGACCACCTTTTTTTAATTCAGCTCCTGCAACACCCTTAGTAAGTTTATCTCTAGGCATAGAAAAGCCACCAAAGATATCTTCGTATATAGCATCAGTATCTTTGCCTAACTTTTGAGATACTAATCCTAGTTGTTGGGTGATAACACCTGAACCAGACATTAGAATAATTTTGTAGGTTTACTTCTTGCTAATTTGTTTCCTCTTGCAACTACTGATCCACCGCTTTTCATTTTTTTAGAAATGAATTTTCCTTCTTTAGCCATTGGACCAAATGCTTCCATTTGTGCATCTACTTGTTCAGGAGTTGCTCTTCCAAAACCACCTGGAGTAGATAAAAATTTACTAGCTGGTACATTTTCTTTCATTGCTGGTGTAGCTTCATCTGATGCTTCAAATGGTTTTGATCTTGTAATATCTAAACCTTTTTTTACTGAGGCATCTAATCTAGCCATTTGTCCTTCATCGGACTCACCAAATTTTTTAGCTCTTGTTATTTTTAAACCTTTTGCTTCAGCAGTTGTAGGTTTCTTTTTGCCTAATGCTTGTGATGCTAGATAAGCTGCGCCTATTGCAGCTGCAACTTTTCCAGCTCTTTTTAATTTTTTACTTGCCATGATTTTTCTCCGTTAACGTTTAACCTACTATATGCTGTATATAACTATAAATCAATCATAGAACTTGTGTTCTTTATGAACTACAGGCTCATCCTTGTAATCTGATGGAGTTGTTACAAAACCGCCTTGTCTATAACGTAAAAGCGCTTGGGACATAGAATCTACTAAGTCATCATTTTCACCATAAGGAAAGGCAGCACATTCTTCAATAACTTCAATAGCAAAATGCTCATCTTCAGGATACCATACAGCACCAGATGCAAATAACGGGGCTACCGCGTTCACTCTGCTATGTTTATCTCTTCCTCGTGCAGGTTGAAAATCTATTACTGGTATACCAAGTCTGCGTAATTCTTGTATTAAAGGTTGTCCGCTAGCCTTTGCTTCTATGATTACTGTTTCTGGTTCCCAATATTTATATTGTTGCAAAGCAATTTGTTTTAATTCTGGAAACTCTAATCTTTCTTTTATTGCATCTAATAAAATGATCGCGGAGCCATAACCTTCATTAGGATAAAATATTCCCCAAGTTGTTATTGCAGAAAAGTCAGCAGATTCTTTTGCACTAAATGCTGTATCATAACTTTGTATTACATGTTGTAAATTTGGCAAATCTCTTTTTTTCCAAGGTTGCCACCAATCTCTTTTTATGATTGCACCTTCCTCTGCAGTAGGGTTCTGCATATATTGTGCATTCCAATTTATTGGAGAGATACTGGCTTTTGTTTTTAACAAATCTTCCAATGACCAATACTCTGGCCATACAGGTTGTCCTGATTTTAATATTGCTGGGAACTCTACCACTCGCCATTGATCGGCTTTTGGTTCTGCTTGTGCTTTAATTAGTTTAGAAGTTAAATCATTTTGTGACCACCTCGTCATTACTATGACGATGGAACCACCTGGCTGTAAACGTTGTCGGGGTCCCGATAGGTACCAGTCATAAGTTTTTTCAAAACTTGTATCAGATAGCAAAGCTTGTTCAGTGTGCGGATCATCTATAATTAATAAATCTGCACCTCGACCTGTGATGGAACCATCTACTCCGGCAGCAAAATATTCACCCCCGTGGTTAGTCTCCCAACGACCTGCAGCTTTAGAATCTTCTTTTAATTTTACATCACCGAAGATTGCTTTGTATTCATTACTATCAACTAAGTTTCTAACCTTACGACCAAATCGTTGTGCAAGTTCTGCGTTGTGAGTTACTTGCATAATTTTTAATTTAGGATTTCTTCCAATCAACCAAGCTGGGAAAAGATAAGATGCGAACTCGGATTTTGTATGACGAGGAGGCATATTAATAATTAAACGATTTAACTTTCCGTATGCTATCTTGTGAAATTCACTTGCTATAATTTGATGATGTCCAAAATCTTCTTTGATATTAGTTTTACGAAAAATAAAATCAGGCCACATCTCTTTTACAAACAATAAAAAATTGTCCTGGCAGGCTTGAATATATTTTAAAGACAATTGTTCAACTCTATCAGCGAGTTGTTCTTGAGATAAATTTTCAATAGGTAAATCGTTTTGCATAGCTCAGTATGTGTCAAACATACTTTTCTTTATCATAAATTTTAGTAACATCAAACTCTATTACGGGGGATGGGGAGGGGTGGGCGGGGGTCATTCCCCCGCCGCAATTATAGGTTTAAAGCTGTGATTGATGGTAGTACTTGAATGCCGCCGCCGCTTTGGCCGCCGCCGATGTCAGTAACTTAGTACCGTCTTCGGATCTTAATGCTTTGATCCAGCTTTGTAGATATGCAATGTGATCTTCTCTCACTGTAGACTCAACACTAAGATTGTACTTAGATGCGAATAACATTGAGCCTAACTCAGCAACTAACTCTTCATATGCATAGTGTGACTTGCCTTCTAAGAATTTCATAGACTTAGTATCTTCAAATCTATTCAATCTTTTATTGTGACCAGTCGCATGTACTAACTCATGAAATAATACTGAGTAATAATGTTCAGTTGCATTCGCCGATTTAGTATCAATAAAATTTACTTTATTAACCATGTGAACATAATCACCAGATGGAGAATAATAACAGCCGTTTGTAGAGTCTGTTTTAATTACAACATCATTATTATTTACACGATTAATAAAAGCTTCAATTGTATCAACTGAATATTGAGTTGAAACTTTATCAATTTTTTTTGGCTCCAGTGTTGTGTTCTCAATATTGTAAACAACAAAACATCTAAAATAATTTCTAGATTTTTGTTTACCTTTTGAATCTACAACTGGTTTTTTATTTTCATCAACAACATTAACTCTCCCGAATTTATAAATATAATTCCATGAATTATTTTTAATATCTCCGCCTAATGTTTTTAACTGTTTAAAAGTTAACCATTGGTTATGCTTATAACCTTTATCGATCATTGCAAAATTTAAAGATAAAAAGTTAACACCAGAATAAGCATCACCTGTTAAATAATTTATTGGTGATCCAGCATCGATCCAACTTTTTTTCCATTTGTAAGAATCTTTTTGCATTGCTGTTGCAACATTCTCTACTAGTTTACTTAACTCAGTTTCAGTAACGTTCATTTTTTTCTCCATTTGTTTATTTGTTATTTAATTAAATAACATTTTTTTTAAAATAAAAAAAGAAAATAATGAATTATTTTTTGAATGTTTTAATTATTTTTTCACGTGTTGCTCAATTGCAACAGCCTTAAGATATCAGAATATTGAATGCCAAATAAAAACAGCTAAAAAAAGTAACAGGGTAAATGTAACAACGGGCGCGAAGATTAAACCTGCGAGGATAACGAGCGCGAGAAATTCTAGAAAACCCATTCAGATAATTGTGGCGACAGCCCGCGAGAGAACAGGAGCTTAAGTTGTTGGAACTCACGAGCCGTCATGTTGTGTTAACTTATCAGTCCAGTAATACCATGTAAGCATCCGGGAAATGTTCTGCAAACCAATCTATTCCCTTCCCATGATCATCCCACTGTTCTAATTTTTCAGAACCCATAATCACATCGTAAACAGCTGCTGCAAACCAGGGCACCGTAACTGAGTCACCTCCGAACCTGTTCTCTATAGTGATCATTTTGTTCCGATCAGTATCCAGGTCCATTCCATAGAATGGTAATGCATAATCTTTACCTTCCCATTTCACATGCTCTACTATTCTCAGTCCAGGGCATTCTTTTTTTGGTTTCTTTTCTTTTAGTTTAGATGGATCTAATTCGTACATCGTAAACCCATCTTCGGTTGGTATTTTTTCAAAGCCTAGCTTTTCAAACTGAGTAGCATAGAACTCTTTTTTATTTTTCATTTGTTTCTCCATTTGTTGTTTTTACTTTTTTAGCAAATCCCATCAAAGCCGTCAAATGATATTTTTAGGTCCCTGGCCTGCTGCTGGTCCAAAAAAGTCTGCATTAGCTGCATCAGGATGAAACTCTTCACTCCGGTCCTTACCTTGATACCTCCCAAATAAAATAAAAATAAAAAAATAAAAATATAATATTGTCCACCGAGAAACGAGAGCGGGAAACGAGAAGCGGGATTGCTCCCGCTTCTTTTCGTGTGTTGATTAATTAATAGTGAACCCACCAGAATCTTTACAAAAGTCGGCGAACTCTTTTACATTACTTACAGAAAAAGGATAGCTAGCTACCCATTCTCTTTCATTAGTAATTTCGTCCCATTTTTTGCTTAGGTCTTTAGGATACTTTGATGGTGCTAAATCTTTTTCGCCAGTTCTTCTTTCAGCTTCCAAAGAAAGTGCATCAAGTTTTTTTTGAACAATAGCATTGTGCTTTTCTGCAATAGCTCTTTTTTCCTCATATTGCTCTGCATACTTTTCAGTATGACCAGTTTGCAAAAGATAATAAAGTTGCTTTGCGATTTGCTCAGCTTCTTTTTCAGAAATAACAACACCATCATTATAACTAAAACCCTCAATTTTTTTCTTAGTAGTTATAACTTTGGTATGCTCTAAAACATACTCTGCCAAAGGTCTCCACCACCAAACATTGTTGCGGAAATAATACCCTTTGTTTTCATTTTCAAACTTTGAAAGTGCATCAAAGTATTCGTCTCTTTCTGCGTCAGAACAATTATTCCAATCTGGTCTATCTGGTTTAACTGAACCTTCTTTTATTTTTGGTTTAACTCCATATAAGTCAAAGCCCATTTTTTTCTCCATTTGTTGTTTGTTTGTAATTTTTAATTTATCAAAATTATTATGTCAAATTAATTTTTTAATTATTTTTTCCAAAAAAAGTTTGATTTAAAGACACAAGGAAAGAAACTTTTAAGTCCCAACGACCTAGAGTGCCTACCCAAAACGAGAAACGAGATGACCGAGATTACGAGAATAATTTTGAAATTAGTTCAACGAGCAACAGCACGAAAGCAAACACGAGAATAAAAAAGAGTTCGAGAGGGAAAGTTAATAAGCAAACTAAAAAAATAATAAACCAAAAAGTAATCATACCTGCTTATCCGAGATTTAGCAGGGCGAGATTAATCGCCCTGCGTTGCGTTTCGTTAGTTGCCTAATTGTAAAAGATTTTTAGGAATTCTAACTTCGATTTTTGTGCGTTTGAAAATGTTATCCAAGTTATGAACAACATCTTTAATGCTACCCCCACTATGCAAAATGTTTCTTGCCTCATCTTGCGAGTTATTAAGTTCAGCAAGTAATCTACCTTTTTCAGATTTCATATATGCCTCTTTGGTTTCCTCATAACAAACCTCACTTAAAAACTCCTCAACAGCAAAAAGAGATTTAAGAGAATTACAGCTTGTGTTATCCCATTGTCTAACTTCACTCCAATTTTTTAAATCGGTGCGAATTCCCTCAACGAGTATAGCCACTTTCTGTTGCATTTCTCTTTCAATTTTTTCTTTATTAGCAACAAAGTCGTTATATTCTTTTTCAGCTTTTTTAAGTTGCTCTAACTTACTATCCACTCTCAATTTTTTATTAAAAGTTGATTGAGCTTGTCTAGCTTTAGATTTAACTTCTTGAAACAAAACTGTTTCAAGTTCTTTTTTTCTATTAGCAAACTTTTCCCAAATTACATTTTGCCAGTAATTTAGTTCGTTGCTTCTTATCGGTTGCATTGTTTTACTCATATTCACTCCTATTTGTTTTTGTTTGTGGTAGGGAAAGTGTACACTATTTACAAGACTGTGTTTCCCTACCGAATCAATAATTATCTTATCAAATCTTATTAGTAAATAACTTTATAGTTGTATTTATATTTTATCTACAACTACGCCAGAGCTTGTGGCGTACTCATCACCCAACACTCGAAGCTCAACATACAAACAGCAAAGTATAAGGCACGACGACCAATGAACAAAACATCTTGTTGCAAACGGGATTTACTAAACGGGACTTTTCAAACGAGATTTCTATAACGGGATTGTTGTAGTGAGCTTCAGGTTTTTTATAAACGGGAATTCTCGTTGCCTATCGGGCGAGAAGTCTTCGTGTGTTGCTATCTTATCTGGGAAACGAGAAATGATGAACGAGAATACAGACGAGATATTCTGACTAACGGGCAACGGGCAAACGAGAACGGGAAGTGCGTTTACAATGTCCGAGACTTGCCCACCCTCAAACAGTTCGAGACGTCCGCGCCTCAATGACTTTTGCAAGATAAAAGATTTACCACCGACTATATATCTACGGTAATGCCAGGCGATTTGATATTTGGATAGATCAGGAAATCTACCGTCTCCTACCTTAAGCTCCAACCAAAATTCGCAGCCCTGTGTGCAGCAATTAACATCGGGTATACCCTGACCAATTAAGTTCTCAATTCTTTGGAAATGAACGTTTTTTATGTTGTCTCTTATTTCTTCCCAAAATACGGTTTCCGGTCTTTTGCTCACTAATAACTACCTCTGTTAAGTTCTTTTTTAAATAAGGTAGAACCCACTTGTTGTCTCTAAAAACTTGAGCAAGATTATTCGCTAAAGTATTAACAACAATTTCTTCCCTTTTTTTTGGTTCTAATACACCACCTTCAGCAGAAAGACCAGATATCCATATACTTGCATGTAATAATTCATGAATAAAAGTATTCGCTTCTTCAATTTTAGTTAAGTTGTTGTTTAGTAGTATTTGGGACTTACTAGAATCATATTCTCCAAAATGATCCTTACACCATTTAGGAGATTCTTTTTTGGATAAAAGTTTAATTTCAATATCTGCATACCCTATTTTAATCTTTGTCTTCAATTTTGACATTAACTTCTCCAATACTTAAATTCATTATCTTCGGATTATGTACTACGTTTAATGCGTATACAAAATCAGAGAATATCAGTGACTTTATTTTCTTCAATAATCGTCGCTTCAATAATGGGTTTAGTGTCTGCCATCTTGCGCTCGAGTTCTTGAAGTCTGCTTTCAAGTTGTTCACGTGTTAGGCCCTCTAGACTGTTAGTTGTTATCTCTTTACGATCTATATAAAAACCTGCTGCCTGACCTATTCTGTATTCTGCGTTGATTGCTGGAGAGAATTGATTTTTCTCCATAGCCTTTTCTCTCATCTCTTCGTATTTTTTGTAATGTCTAAGTTTATCTCTTTCATATTTTTTTAATTCTACTGATCTTAACTTTTCTATGTATCTACAAATATGTGGATTAATAGTTTCGTTAGTTAATTTAGCACCAGTTGAATTAGTAACTTTGTATCCAGCTTTTTCAGCGGCTGCTTGTTTAGTAATGTGTCCCCAATTAGCAACCAAGATTTCTGCGAAAGCTTTTTGTTTAGGAGTAAGTTCTGTGCTTTGTTTTAATATGTTTGCTTTCTGACCTCTCATTAAAACATCCTTAATTTTTTAATAGACATAGCTTTGTGTATTCTTCCTAAACCACCACCGCCGCCTGCAAAATTATGTTTAGATAATAGTCCACCTTTTTTCATAGCCTTAACACAATTAGGAACCATACGATCTCCTTTTTTCTTCATTCCTTTTTGTTCGTAGCCAACCCAACAAGTTCCTCGTGCCATTATAATATCCCCTTATAATATTTTTTATCTTTAGTCATATCTATAAACCCACCATCAACTTCTTTTTTAGCTTCTGCGTCTAGCTTTGCTAAATACTCTGCAATAAATTCTTTTGTTGGTAATTGAATAATTTTTTTAAATTCTTTAGCACGTTTATCATCATAAACATCCTGCTTGAGTCCTAGTGGTCCTTTCAGTCTAATATTGTCACCCATATTTTTATCTTTGATTACAACCTTATAAGATATTTCAGACTAAATTTATATATGAAACAGATTTAGGTTCTTTGCCCGTAAGTGTATCTTACACCTCTTACACTACTCTTACACTACTAGTGTAAGACTATTATCTATATATACCAATGTTAATAGACTGAATTACACCTCTTACACTACTTTTGACCTAATTAATTATTTTATTTTAATTTTACTCTAGAATATCTTAGTAGGGAGTGAATATTGTTATTTTAAGCCGTAAAAAGAAAAAGGTGGATTGACGCGATCGCACCACCTTTTTCCAACAAATAGAGTGAATTAATATGAGTATAATAATTCAACCCCAATATATCTACGCTTTATTTGATGTCAAGCGTTTATTCTTCATCTTCGTCTTCTGCATCTTCATCTTCGAAATCCTCGTCATCATCATGATCACAAGCACTATCTTCTAATTCTTGAGCCTTATCTCTAATAGTTATTAGATCTTCTTCCATTCTATCAATTATGTCCTGGATTGTTTCTTCTTTTTTCTTGCCCATGTCATACTCCTATTTTGATTAGGATGCCGCTATAACAGGCGCTATGATCGTTTAAAAGCCCCTCCTAACTAAATATATGATTTTAAATATATCTAGTTAGAAGAGAACTAATAAGATTACTTTTTGTAAGTCTTTACGATGTCTTCTGCTAAATCTGTGTAAAACTTCTGTACATTATTAAAATAATTAGACCAGAAAGCTTTTACTTCGCTATAAGCAGGTATTTGAAATAGTTTTTCCATTTTGTTTCTCCTTGTTAATGCTTATATATGTTGCACTGCAACAAAATACAAGTCCTCGGCTGCCGCGGACATTGTTATCTTCTTCACCATATAATCATCTACATACTACATATAGTGTTCCTCCCTATATAACCAAACCACTACATATGGTGGGTGCTAATCATTACACGCGCTGCCGTGTAACTTTAATTATTACTTGACTGATCCGTGTAAGAATATAAATTTGACAATGCCAAAACACTTTTTTTTGGTCATTATTAATCCTAATGGCAATAGCCTGGGCAACTGGGCTATTGTTTACCAAGCTCGATAAATTTCTGCAATATCGCTAAACAATCTTTATAACCAATAGAACCTTTTTTATTATTAAATTTTACAGTGCAAAAAATAATATTACTCAAAGTATAAGGCTTCTCAGGGTCTATCCTATCAACCGATATATTCATTGATTGATTTCTTAATGGATCTCTTAAATCACTTCTATAATGTGTCATTAACTCGCCTGTATATCCACAATACATTCCACCATATTTCTTTTTATGGTCTTCCCAAGCTTGTATGAATTGTTCTTTCGTAAAATGTAAATCATAATGACCAAGAGATATCTTTCTTTGTCTTGTTGCGTCTTTCGAGAAAGTTCTTTTTTTAATACTTGAAAATAAATATTTTATCCAAGCATATTC
>Ga0208855_1000351_pt1 | contig 12878 bp, 20 predicted proteins | sample LakMenEpi17May12_FD_150708 | JGI IMG/M metagenome (GOLD analysis project Ga0208855, IMG submission 150708) | Freshwater microbial communities from Lake Mendota, WI - 17MAY2012 deep hole epilimnion (SPAdes) | ecosystem: Environmental > Aquatic > Freshwater > Lentic | place: Lake Mendota, Madison...
GCGTCGGGGCGGGCGCCATCGGGACCACCTTCGGCGCGGCGCCCATCGGCGCGGAGCGCGTCGGTGCGGCCCTTGGGCGCGGCCCCGCCACGGTCAGCGCGGAGCGCTTGGGGACGACCTTTGCGCCCGAGCGTATCGCCGCGCGTGACATCGGTGCGTCGCTTGCAGGCGGACCTTCGCGCATCTCTGCCGGCCGCGTCGGGGCGCAGTTTGCGCCCGAGCGTGTGGCTGCGGGTCAGCTCGGGACCACCTTCGCCGCGCGCGATGTGGGCGCGCCGGGCGCTGCGCCGATGGCGCAGGGCGCGTCGGTGCTGGGGCGTGACATCGGCGAGTACATGAACCCATACGAGCGCCAGGTCATCGAGGCCGGGCTCGGCGACATCAGCCGTGCCGAGGAGCAGGCACGCGGCGGGCGCGCCGCGCGCGCCACCGCCGCCCGTGCCTTCGGCGGCTCGCGCGCCGCGATCGAGGAGGGCATCGCCGCAGGTGAAGCCGCCCGCGAGCGTAACCGCTTCGTGGCAGAGCAGCGCGCGCAGGGCTTCCGCGAGGCGTCGGCGCAGCGTGAGGCAGATGTTGGCCGCCAGCAGCAGGCTGGACTCAGCAACCAGGCGGCGGCGCAGCAGGTGATGGAGCTCGCCCAGCGCGGGCAGATCACGAACCAGCAGCGCGACCTCGAGCTCTCGCGGCTTGGCCTTACCGCCGGGCAGGCGAACATCGACGCACAGATGCGCGCCGCGCTCGCCAACCAGCAGGCGCAGCAGGACGCGCAGCGGCTTGGGCTCACGGCCGAGACGACGAACGTCCAGGCGGCGCTTGAGGCCGAGCGCGCCAATCAGGCCGCGGCGCAGCAGTACATGCAAATGGGGCTCTCCGCAGAAGAGGCAAACCAGCGCGCACAGATGGACGCGGCGACGCGCAACCAAGCCGCTGGGCAGGAGGCGCAGCGATTGGGGCTCACCGCCGGGCAGTTCAACGTCGAGCAGCAGATGCGCGCCGGGCTCGCCAACCAGCAGGCGCAGCAGGACTACATGCGGATGGGCCTGTCGGCAGAGGAGGCGAACCAGCGCGCCATGCTCGACGCATCTGGTCGCAACCAGCAGGCGGAGCTTGAGGCGCAGCGCCTGGGGATGACCGCGCAGCAGTTCAACGAGCAGCAGCAGATGGAGGCCGCGCGCGCGAACCAGGGCGCCGGCTTGCAGGGCGCAGAGTTCCGGCTTGGAGCCGGGCGCGACCTGGCGGGCTACGGCCAGACGGCGCTCGAGAACCGCTACGGGGCGGGGCGGGCGATGATGGGCCTCGGAACGCAGCAGCAGAACCTCTACCAGCAGTTCCTTAACGCGCAGCGCGAGGAGGACCTCCGCCGGCAGGAGTTCCCGCTGCGGCAGCTCGCGATCCGGCAGGGCGCGGTGTCGGCGTCGCCGATGAACGTCACCAACACCGGCACCGTCACGGCGCGGCCGTCCTATTGGGAAATGGCTCAAAAGGTCTTCGGCTCCGACGAGGACATGAAGCGCGACGTGCGCGACATCAAGAATCCGCTCGACAAGGTGCGCCGCCTCAAGGGCATCGAGTTCGAGTGGGAGAACGGATACGGCGAGAACGAGGGCGAGGACAGGGGCGGCGAGGAGGACATGGGCATGTCGGCCCAGTCCGTCGAGCGCGCCATGCCCGAGGCTGTCTCGCGGCGCGAGTCGGACAACATGCGCCAGTACGATCTGCCGCAAGTGGTCGGGCTGCTCACCGAGGCCGTGAAGGAACTCGACCGCAAGGTCAGCAAGAGGAAAGGCTAATGGACCCGATCATGCAGGCAATCATGGCGTCTCTCAAGAGCGGTGGTTCAGGAACGGCCGGCCCGGCCGCCTCGACGTTCTCGTTCGGGAACATCCTCAAGAACCTCAAGAAGAAGCCCTCCGATGAGGAGGTGGACTTGAGCAGCTTCATCGACCGCCCCAAGATCGAGCGCGGCACCATGACCGGGGCCGCGACGCAGTACGACCCGCGCCGCATCTACGGCGGCCTCTATGACCTATACGGCGGCCGGCGCGTGCGCGGCGGCCTCCTCGGAGACTGACATGGCAGAGACGACCAGATTCCAGCGCTTCATCGGCGGCCTCTTGGGCGAGAACCTCGAGGGCATGACCGAGGAGCAGCGCCGACGGCTCACCCGCGAGGGGACCACCTCGGCCATTCTCGGGATGTTGAGCGGCTCCGGCCTCATCGGCGGCCTCGAGGCATACGGCGAGCGGCGCAAGAAGTCGGCCGCGGAGGGCGAAACCGCCCGCCGCCAAGCCGCCGCCGAGGCGCTGATGCCGCAGGTGGTGGGGCGTCTATTTGGTGGCCCTGCCGGGCGGCTCGAGAGCCTCCCTGGCGGCGAGGGCGGCGAGCTGACCTCGCGGTACCGCCAAGACCCGCGCGGCGCTATGGCGGCCCTCTACGGCTCCCAGGCGGGGCGCGACCTAGCCCAGATGGCGCCGGATCTCGCCAAGCTCGCCACCGAGGGCACTCTCGGGAGCATCGTCGGCGGCTCGGTCGTCAATCGACTGACCGGCAAAGTTACGACGCCGGCCAAGGCGCCCGAGGCCAAGACCCCGGTGCGCGAGGTGGACCTCGGCGGGCAGGTCATCGTGTACTTCAACGACGGCACCACGCAGACGTTCCCGAAGGGGATGGCGCCCGGTGCGCGCGCGGCGGGAGGCGGTGGCGGTGCGCCGCAGGCAACCACGCCCGGGGCCCTACCGGCTGCCGGCGCTGCGCCCGCCGTTCCCGGCTTCAGCTTCCCGCAGGGCGACTTCCCAAAGCTGACGGAAGGAGAGGAAAAGTCGCGCTTTTACACCACGACGATGGTCAGCTCTTTGCCCGTGATGGCTGAAGTTTTGAGGTCTGGATACAAGCCGACCCAGCGCGATAAGGCCGCCGCAGGGCCGCCATCTGAGGGTGTTTTGGGTGGCCTTTCCAATACACTTGTGCCGCGCAGCTTTGCAACTCCAGAGGGCCGTCGATTCTATACCGAGGGCCGCAAGGTCTTGGCGGCCATTCTGCGCAAAGAATCCGGCGCGGCGATTACCGACGACGAGTGGACCAACTATGGCCCGATTTATCTTCCTTGGCCGGGTGATACAGAAGAAGACATCAAGTTGAAAATGCAGTCCCTTGACCAGCAAATTTTGAACATGGCTATGGGGTCTGGCAAGGCATTCCAATACTTCACGCCTCCGCCGCCTTCAGTAATCAGCCGCGAACCAAATCAAGACGGGATAATCGACCTTCCCTCACCGACTCGTCGGAGATAAAAATGCCGAAGTACAGAATAGATGGAGAGATTTACGAAGCCGCGACGCCAGAAGAGGCGTATCGGCAACACGCTAAAAAAATCTCTCCGGGAATGATCTCGGGCGTGGCCCAGCAGTTCACCCAAGGCATGAGCTTGGGCGGCGCGGACGAATTGCAGGCCGCCATTGAGGCTGCTGCAGGCGGCGACTACCGCGCCTCTCTCGAGAGGCAGCGTCGTGAGCGTGAGGCGTTCCAATCGCAGAACCCCTACATCTCTGCCGCGGCCACCGGGCTAGGCGCCGTGACCCCGGTCGTAATGTCGACGCTCGGTGGCACGCTCGCAGCCCCAGGCCCTGGCACGATTGCGGCCGGCGGCGCGGCTGGTGGTCGCGCCCTGCAGCTCACGATGAACGCGCTCTACGGCGGCGGGGCGCCGGCGCGGAGCGTGCAGACCGTCGGGCAGGCCGTGCGGGAGGGCGCGCGCGTCGGAACCGTCCCCGGCATTTTGGCTGGCGGCCTCACGGCCAACCCGGACGAGCGCACGGCGGGCGCGGCGTTTGGCGGCCTGTTGGGCGCCGGCATCGGCGGCACAGTCGGCGGCGGGATGCAGTCCGTTGCCAGCCTGTCCGACTTGGCATCCCCGTATCTGAAGCGCGTCACGGACGCCCTCGGCCTCGGCAGAAGCGGCGTGTCGCCGATGGCTCCGCTCACGCCGGAGGCCAGCTCAATGGCGCCGATTACGGCCGCAGAGGCGAAAATCTTAAGGGCGATGGAAGCCGGAGGCGTATCACCGGATGTTGCCGCAATGCAGCTGGAGCAGTCACGCCGGCTGGGCGTGCCACTCGGCCTTGTGGACGTGGGCGGCCAGCCCGTGCAGCGCCTCGCGCGCGGGGTGCGCACGCTCCCCGGCGAGGGCAGCGCCATCATCCAAGGCGAGCTGGAGCGGCGCGCTGCGGCGCAGCCCGGTCGCGTGGTGAGCATGGTAGAGCGCGCCACGGGCAGAAAGAGCACGGGCAACGCCGAGGCGCGCGCGGATGAGTTGATCACGCAAGCCCGCGCAGAGTCTGCGCCCTTCTACGGCCAGCTCGAGGGGCTGCCGCCGCTCTCTGAGCCGCAACTTCTGTCCCTGTTCGACATCCCTCGCGTGCGCGACATCGTGCGCAGAAGCGAAGCCGCAAGGCGCGGGTGGGGCGGCTCCGTGGACCCGCTGTACGATGACGCCGGTGCTTTGCGGCGACTTCCGACGTTCCGAGATGTTGACCGCATCAAGCAAAACCTCGACGAAATTCTGAAGCCGCAGTTCCAGATGGGGCCGCGCCCGGCGGACTCAGTAACCATAGACACGCGAGAGGAGCGCAACATCGTAGACGCCCTGCGTCGGCAGTTGCTTTCCGCCGCAGATGTTTCCCCTGGTGGGGACATCTACTCAAGCGCACGCGCAAGTTACGCCAGCCCAGCACAGGCGCGGGAAGCATTGGAGGCCGGCGCGCAATTCCCGCAGGCATCCCTGCAGGATGTCATCGCCATGACGCGCACGGCATCGCCTGCGCAGCGCAAGTGGTACCAGCGCGGCGTGACCGAGGCGCTGCGCGAGAACATTGAGGGTATGCCAGACATCGTGTCGCAGCCCAATGTCCTGCGCGCCGTAGCGGGAAGCCCCGCCGCGCGTGCGAAACTCGAGGCGGCCACGCCGGAAAGGAGACGAGCTGCCCTACAGGGTCGCATAGCCGCCGAGAGAACCGCAGCGCAGACCAATGCATTCCTGCGAGGCAACTCGCAGACCGCTGAAAAGTTGGCAGAGGCGACAGACACGGCGGTCGATACGATGGCTGATGTCGCTACTAGCGGAGTTCTTCAGAATTTGGTGCGCGGGGTTAAGTCTGCATATGACAGGGTGATTTCTGGCGTGAACGAAAACACGCGCGCCGAGATTGCCAGGCAGTTGACCAACTTCGACAACCCGGCGGCGCAGCGCGATTTTTTGAATCGGCTGGCGCGCCTCAAGGCAAAGGGAGATCTTAGGGCGCAAGATGTGGCCGCTACATCCAGATCTATGGCTGCTGGAACGCAGGCCGCCGGTCCCGGCTTGTTAAGCCCAGAGGATTAAGGCTAAACTCGCCGCACCTCAAAAGGGAGGCGATATATCGTGCCACCCCGTCGTGACCGCCACTCCCGGCTGCAGATCCCGCGTCGGTTCCAGCTGCACGGCCACGAGGTCACGGTGCGGATCATCCCGCGCACCCGGTGGCCGCACTCGATGGATACCGTCGGGATGTACGACCCGACCCGTCACCGCATCGACCTGCGCGGCGATCTGGGCGACACCGAGCTCCAGCAGGCCTTCTGCCACGAGTGGGCCCATGCCCTGCTCTGCGAGATGAATCACCCGCTAAACGACGACGAGGTATTCGTGGACAACTTGGCGAGCCTACTGCACCAGTCCCTGACGACCTTTGACTGGGACGCCAAGCCATGATGACCGCATCCGACCAAGACTTCATCGCGGCATGGCAGCGACTCAAGCGACCCGCAGATGTAGCAAAGGCGCTCGACCTATCAATCCGGCAAGTGTTCACGCGCCGCCGATCGCTCGAGACGAAGCACGGCATCGTGCTCGAATCTGAAAACAGCAGGGCCTGTACCGAGAACACGCGAGGCCCGTCGGGCGCCGCCTTCCGCGCCAGCAAGCTCGCCGCCGAGCGGGCGGTTAAGTACGAGGGCGAAATGCACGACACCATCGAGGATGGCGTGGTGCTGGTGGCGAGTGATTGCCACTACTGGCCCGGCGTCGTCACCGTCGCGCACGAGGCATTCTGTCGGCTCACCAAGACGCTAAAGCCCGAGATGGTCATCCTCAACGGCGACATCTTGGACGGCGCTCGCATCAGCCGCCACCCGCGGATCATGTGGGAGCAGCAGCCGCAGCTCAAGGACGAGATCCATACCGTCCAAGATCGCTGTGCTGAGATCGCCCGAGCGGCAGGCTCGGCCAAGCTGGTGCGCACAATCGGCAACCACGACGCGCGGTTTGAGAACTACCTCTCCGGCCGGGTCGCTGAGGTTGAGGGGATGCCTGGCACGACGCTGCTCGACTTCCTGCCGTCATGGCGCGCCGGCTGGGCGCTGCACTTGAACGCCAAGACGGACGGCTGGGTCTGCGTCCGGCATCGCCCGGTCAATGGCGGCATCCACGCGGCCTACAACAGCGCCCTGAAAAGCGGCGTGAGCTACGTCCACGGCCACCTCCACCAGCTCAAGGTCACGCCGTGGGGCGACTACCGAGGCAGGCGCTACGGCGTGGACACCGGCACGATGGCCGACATCACCGGCCCGCAGTTCACCTATGTCGAGGCGGGGCCGGTCAACTGGGCGTCAGGCTTTGCCGTGCTCACGTTTCGCGAAAAGCGAATGCTGCCGCCCGAGCTCTGTGTGGTCGAGGGCGGCAAGGCGTGGTTCCGGGGCGAGGCGGTCTAGCGCTCCCTCGGGTCCACGCCGGCCAGCATCGAGGCGTACCAGAGCATCTTCTTGGCGTCCTGCTCCACGGAATCCTTCAGCCCCAGTCGCCAGTTATATTTTGCCACTTGGCCGCGTAAGTACCCGCGAAACTCCGTCGGCGAGAGCTGCGCCTCGATGGCGTCGATGCACTCGATCTCGCCGGCCCTGTAGTGTGCCGGGTTAATGGGGTCGCTCATGTCATCACCTCCACAAGAAGCGCGCAGAACAGCAGGATGCCGATCGCCGCGATGATTGCGTCGCGCAGCAGCCGAAAGAAGGCGTCAAAGTCAGGCGGCTTTTCCATCGTCATCCTCCACGGCATCCTCGACGCGGGCGACGAGCTCCTCAAGCTCCTCGTCGCTGATCTGTTCCTGCCCGTGTAGTGCGCACCAGGCGGGGTCTGTGCGGCGCAGTGCGTCGCGGATCTCGGTCAGCAGGGCGAGGCTCACTTGCTCCCCCTCGCACGGATGGCCTGCCGCTCACGCCAACGCGCTATCAGTTCGACGATGATAGCGACGACGGCGAAAATTAAAGCACCGCCCCCAAAAATGTAGATGCCGACGATGACGATAGTTTCAATCATGTCTTGCTCCCCCTAATCCCGTGGAACCGCTCGGCGGCTTTCCATGCGCGGTCAAACTCGTCAAGCCACGGCGCACCGTATGTGGTGCGGTGCGTTGCAACAATCTGCTGCATCGTCGCAGGCTCCGGCTTGGCGGGCGGCTCCGCGAGCGCGGCGCGGGCTTCTCGAATTGCCTTCTCGTCCAACTTCAACCGCACTCCGGTGATGGTGTTGCTGTTTCCGGCGTTGTAGTGATAGAGCAGGCATTCAAGCATCTGCTCGGCAGCGCGGCGCAGGGTGATGTCGCTCACGGCTTCACCTCCTTGATCGCGTCGATGGCGCGTTGCGCGTAGTCGTCAGCCGCCGCAGCCCCCTCCGGCTCCTCCGCTGCATCTGCCGCCCACGACGCCCACCGCGCCGCTTCTGCCGCCGCAGACTCTTCGGGCGCGGCCCAGTAAGCCACCCGCGCCGCGTAATATGTCCGCTCCCGGCACATCGTCGGCCACGCCTTCGCATAGCCGCGTTTCGGCTCGTGCGCCTCCAGCGCCGCCCACATCTCTGCCTGTTTGTCGGTCACGGCTTCACCTCCTTCGGCCCAGAGCACTCGCCCGCCCACATCCGGGCGCAGCGGTTGTCGGTCAGGCAGTCGGGGTAGCCGCAGCCGGCACGCTGCCCGCGCACCAGCTTGAGCTCGGCGGCGTACGCCGCGCACCGCTCGAACAACTCCTTGCACTTCGCCCGGTACTCTGACTCCGAGTGCGCGCGCGCGAGCCAGTCGCGGTCCCAGTCGTCGAGTTCGATGGTCATGCCTGGTACCTCCTCACTAACGCCTCGACGGCAGCGGCGTTCCGCGCCGTCACCCATTCCCGATTCAGCTGCAGCGCCCGCGTCTTCCTGCCGAGCTCGAGCGCGATGCGTGACTTCGTGAAGCCCTCATCGAGCAGCCACTCGATCCGCTCCCAAGTGCGCTTGGCCGGGACCAGCGCGGCATCGCCGCGATAGGCAGGCGTCACCGCCAAGATCCGGCGCTCGGTTCGCGCTCGGATGCGCAGCTTTCGCTTGGTGCGGATGTCGGCGATGACCGACTCTGCAACGTCCGAGGCCGCGGCCACCATCCGGCGACCGACGCCCATTCGGGAGAGCGCGAGGATGTGACGCCGCGCCGAAGCAGCGTCGACGATGCCGTTCCAGTCGCCCGCGGCCCGGGCCGCCTGGCGCTCGCGCTCGTAGTCGCTGTTCGCGCGCCGGCAGTGAAAGCACTTGCACCCGCCGAGGTACCGCAGCCGATGTCCGTGCGGGCGGTCGGCGGCGAGCTCTGCGATAGGGCGCAGGCCGCGATCCTGCAGGCTCACTCTTGGTCCTCCGCGCTGTGCCACTCATTCTGCCGGCGCAAGAACTTCGGCCACTCCAGCGCAGCCGTGAAAGAGCGATCCTCGATGAGCAAATGGTTGGTCGGCTGCGCCGTAAACCGGCCGTTCTCGAGCTGCAGGAAATAGAACTCCTTGCTCTGCTCTGGGGCTGCGCTGAAGGCATCGCCGACCGGGGCCACGGTAAAAAGGTACATCCCGCGGCGCTCCGACTTGTCCTGCAAGCGCGCGCGGCAGTTCATGCTCTGCAGGAACGGGTATTCGATGGTAGAGAACTGGTACCCGTAGCAGTCCCAGGTCGCGGCCTGTGCCGGCGTCCACGGCTCGTCGACTTCATTGCGAGACGCGAGCTGGTGCAGCGGCACGTTGCGGTAGACCGCGCCGCACTCAAGCAGCACATGGCACCCGAAGGCGCGGCCGGGGAAGCTCGTGAGCCCAAACCAGACCGCCCGCAGCCAGCCGTGGTCGCCGATCGCGTTTGGCTCGACCCAGACATACTGGTGCGTAGGCAGCGGGCCGGCGTGTGTGTGTAGCGTCATAAGGTACCGGCTGTCTGGACGGGGCCGGGCTCCGAAGTGGGTGTCGCCAGACTCGAGGGTGGATCAGGCCGCTCTCTTCTTGAGCCTCTCGTTCAGGTCGTGCAGCGCCCGCAGGTGCAGGAACGCCGGCCACGCATCATCGTCCAGGGACGGGTAGAAGTGGTGGCCGAAGTCGCCGTTCTCCTTGCTGAACCGCAGCAGGTGGTACCCGCCGTCGATCCGGTTCCCGGTCGTCTCCTCGTAGGCCTTGGCATAGGCCGCCAGTTGGCACAGCATCTCCGGCCAGACCGAGTTCGAGGTCTTGAAGTCCCCGAGCACGAGCTTGCCGTCGAGGCGGCCGATGAAGTCCAGGGTGCCACCGTACCGGTGCGCCTCGGATATCACCTTCACCTCGCAGTCGATGATCTCGAGCTGCGTGCCCTTGCACCAGAACTCGAAGGCCGAGTACGCCGACGATGCGCGCGCGCGGAACGACACCGGGTCGGTGACGGTCTCGGCGGCGATGCTCTTCTCGAGCACCTCCACCGGGCTACCGCCCTTCACCCAGGCCTCGCACATGGCGTGGACGCACGTCCCGATGGCGAGGATGTCGTTGCCCTCGTACAGACCGCCCGGCGCGTCCTTGCCCTGCCCCTCCAGCAGCCCGTGCTCGCGGCCCTGCTTGTACGCCCAGTTGATGAGCGCCCCGGGGTCCTTGATCTTGAGGACCGTGGTGACGCTCGGGATCTTCTTCCCGTCGAGTGCCTTATAACCCTGTCTCGGTGTAGGCACGATCAGAACGCCAGGTCGTCGTCGGCAAAGTCCGACGCCAGCGCCGCGGGCGCGGCGGCAGGCTTCGGGGCCGCCTTCGGCGCGTCGACGATGCGGGCGGCGATCTTTTCCTGCATCCAGGTCGGGAGCTTGTCGAAGAGGGCGCCGTTCGGCTCGTCGGTCGAGTACACCAGCGCCTCGCCCTCCATCACCGGAGCCGGGATCGCCTTCGGCAGCGGCATGATGGACGTAAGGTTGGCATACGTGCGGTCGCCCTTGACGCTGTGCGTTATATTGATGAACGCCGGCTTGCCGCAGATCTTCGAGAGGTCGAACTTCTTGAGCTCCTCCGGCGTAAAGGCCCGGCCGCGCCACGAGGTCAGCAGCGCGTAGAGCGTGCTCTTCTCGTTGAGCGAGAGGCCGACGGTGCGCGAGATGACCGCCGGCAGGCTCTTGGTCTCGCCGTCCTTCGTGATCTCGACCCGGATCTCCGGTATCTGGAACCGCAGCACCACGGTCCTTTTTGGCGCAAACTGGCCGCCGGGTGACGGCTGGACGCCAAGGTCCACGACCATATCGCACACGGCCGCATAGGCACCCGCCTCAATCGGCTTGCGGGGCTCGAAACTGCCGCCAGGGGCGGCGCTAACAAACAGACTCATCGCTTCTCTCCTTCTTGGGTTGTTGAATCGACTCTTCGGATTTCGACCACGCCGTCGTGGCCTGTAAAAAGGGAAAGGCCGGAAAACTTGAGCGCCTGCGCCAGCTCGCCGACGCTGACGCCGACGAGGCGCGCGCGGGTCGGGGGGCTCACGTTGCCCGGGTACTCAAACTCAATCCGCAGGCCCATCGTCCGCTCCAAGCTCTTGTAGAAGTTGTCGACGGGGGCGCTCATACGAACCACCGCGAGTGCTTGTGCGGCTGCACGACGCGCGCGCGGCAGTTAGGGTGCGGCAACCGCTCGCGGCGGTCGCGTAGGCACGACCACGGCGCGGGGCGGGTCCACATAAAGAGCAGAAGGATGCCGAGCCAGATTGCGCAGACCAATACAAAGGCGACGCAGAAGGCGGTCTCAAGGGGAGTCATGCGGCCACCTGCACCGGCCAGATGCGGCCGTTATACGAGACCTTTGCGACCTCGACCTTGCACTCGCGGTCGGCGTAGACCGTGACGCCGTTGCCAAGGGCACGCGAACCGCCGCCGCCGTTCATCACGAGCGCGTCGCGGTAGTCGTCCCACCACACAGCAACCGCCTCAACCGATTCCGCTTGCTTAACGCTGCGGCCATGCTTGATATAAACCATGATGCGTCTCCTTCTATCGCTTCCGGTCGGCAACATCGCCGCCCGTGGAATGCATACTGCAACAGGCCGGGAGGGGTGTCAAGCCTTTCTTGAAAATATTTTTCAGCCGCCGCCCTTGCCGCCTCAAGGCGCACTTGCTACCCTCCCGGCGCTATGCCTAAACCCAAAGTCCAGCCGCCACACGCGGCGCTACTCCACGCGGTCGCCCAGGCGGGCGGACAGACCGCGCTGGCCCGTAAACTTAAGGTGAAGCCGCAGGCCGTACACCAATGGGTGCTCGCCGGGCGCGTGCCGCCGCTGCGCGCGCTTGCCGTCGAGGCAGCGACCGGTGTATCTAGGAAGGCCCTGCGGCCGGATATCTACCCATGAAACCAGACCTCACCGCCGTCGTGCCCGTCGAGCGCGTCCTTGAGCTCGCCAAGCGCGCGCCGGTCTTTCCGTGCCGCAGGGCAGACCAGACCGACCAGGACGGGCGCGTCCTAAAGGCCAAAAGCCCGCTCACCCGCAACGGGTTCAAGGACGCCACCCAAGATGAGCAGCAGATCCGGCGCTGGTGGGCCGCGAGCCCAGAGGCGCTAGTCGGGGTGCCGACCGGCTCCATCACCGGGCTCGTGGTCATCGACTACGACCACCGCAGCGCCTCGAGCGCGGCGCAGGACTGGATCAGCGAGCACCAATCTGACCTCACCAAGACGCGGGTGCATCAGACCGGCGGCGGTAGCGGCGGGCGGCATTACCTCTTCAAGGCGCCGGCTGGTGTCAAGATCAGGGGCGGCGCGTCCGTCGTCTTGGGCAAGGTGAAGCGCGCGGGGCTCGACATCCGCGCCGAGGGCGGCTATGTCATCTGGTGGCCGCTCCACTACGGCCAGAGCGGGCCGATGGAAGAAGCGCAGCCGCTCCCGGCGGGGCTCATCGACGAGCGCCGGATGGACCTTGAGCTGCCCGCCGAGGTCGCGGCCAGGATGCCGCCTCGGCCTGGTACGAGTCAGGACTTCCAGCGCGACCTGCCGCGCGTCACCGAGGCGATCGCGCACATCGACCCGGAGGGTTACGACGCTTGGTTGATGGTCGGCATGGCGCTGCACCACGCATCAGGCGGCGCAGACGACGGCCTCGAGCTCTGGGATGCGTGGAGCTGCGGCGGAATCACCGGCGTGCTGCCGGCCTCGTACGCCGGGCGCGCCGATATCGAGTACCGGTGGCAGAGCTTCCACCTTGACCGCGGCGGTGGCGTCACGCTCGGCTCCCTCTTCAACGCCGCCCGCGCCGGCGGCTGGGCGCCAGTCTCGGAGGCCGTGCGTATCGGCCCGCCGCAGCGCGATGAGCCGGGGCCAGACTACGGCGATGTGCCCGAGGCGCGCGGCATGGAGCGAGTGCGTGAGCCGGATGCTGCGGTAGTATCGCCGGGCGTTACCAGCGCCACGGGGTTCTCGGTCGTGCTGCGCCATGTCGCCGAAATTGTCGAAGAGAACCGCGAGCCGGAGTGGCTCCTGCACCATGTCATCGAGGCCAAGGTCGTCGCCGTCCTGGCGGGGCCGCGCGCGTCGTTCAAGTCATTTATCGCCCTCGACTGGGCCATGCGGATCGCCAA
>Ga0208855_1000352_pt1 | contig 12876 bp, 7 predicted proteins | sample LakMenEpi17May12_FD_150708 | JGI IMG/M metagenome (GOLD analysis project Ga0208855, IMG submission 150708) | Freshwater microbial communities from Lake Mendota, WI - 17MAY2012 deep hole epilimnion (SPAdes) | ecosystem: Environmental > Aquatic > Freshwater > Lentic | place: Lake Mendota, Madison...
TTTAAGTCACCCTGAGCGTAGTCGAAGGGTGCTTGAATATCAGACTTCGACTCCGCTCAGTCTGACCATAGACTATTTAACAATTATAAATGGTATTAGAAGGCGAAGTATGAGCCGAACTAACTGCATTAGTTGGGTTTATCCTGCCTATTGCAGGCAAGCTTGCCTGATGCAGGTAGGGCCGATTTAGAAAATCACCGCATCGGCATTACCTCACATTAAGCTCTAAACAAAATCAACAAACAATAAAATTGGTGTTGTAATTTATTTTAAAAAAAGCTCAATGGCTTCTTGTAAAGCGCTCACGCCTTCAGCCGCTTTACTTTTTATATGCTTTAAATTATTAACGTAGTCTAAATTAAAAGTACCGGGATCTACTAAAACTTTAGGGGTATACGCACTAACAGTGGTTAACAAATTAGCTGCAGGATAAACATTTAATGAAGTTCCAATCACAATAAATAAATCGGCGTACTCCGTTAATTCATATGCCTTTTCCATTTCAGGCACTTCTTCACCAAACCAAACAATGTGCGGCCTCAACTGAGAGTTTAGTTCGCATTTATCACCAAGCTCTATGGTATCTTTTTTAAGGGTGTAAACTAAATTTGGATTAACCGTACTGCGCGCTTTAATAAGCTCGCCATGTAAATGTAAAACATGTTTACTCCCGGCTCTTTCATGAAGGTTGTCTACATTCTGAGTAATCACTTTAACCTCATGTTTTTTATCAAGGTCGGCAATAAATAAATGCATGGCATTGGGTTCTACTTGCTTAAGTTGCTTACGGCGCTCGTTGTAAAATTTAAGTACCAGCTCTCTGTTTCTTTGCCATGCTTCCGGTGTGGCTACATCTTCTATGCGGTGGTTTTCCCATAAACCATCCGCATCTCTAAATGTTTTAATACCACTATCCGCACTAATACCGGCACCCGTAAATACAACTATTTTTTTTGAACGCATTAGTTTTTTGTAATCACAATGTCATATTTTTTACACAAACTGTCTAATCCGCTTCGCCATTCTTTAATTAAGAATCTGCCTTTTTCCAAACAACCATTGGCTTCAGCAATAATGGCAGTGTCTTGTTTTTCCAGGGCAGTTTGAATTAGACCAAAACCTTTTAATTGCAGGTTAGCACCTTCTAAATACTTTTTGTGCAAGGTAATTAATTCAGGCTCTTTTAATTCGGATTCATATTTTTTTAACTCGGCACAAAATGCCGAATAGTTTGGCATCACAGAGGCTTGTAACTCTAAGTACATAATAGAGTCGTTTTTATAATTGGCACCGCTCACTGCATCATAAGCTCTTATCGCTTTGGTTTCCCAGCCCGAAGCCACCGTAATTTTATTATTAATATAATCTAAAAGCTCTGTTTTAGTTGGGTTGGAACAACCGAAACAACAGAACATTAAAAGCGGTAAAAGTAGTTTCTTCATTCTATTTAAGCGTTTTTATCAGTTGCATCAAATTAAAAGCATTCTATAGCTCTCTTCATCATCAGCTTTTTGTTTGAGTTAACCTACCAAATATACATATTTCTTTTTAGTTAATTCAACGTAACAAAAACTCAAAAACCAGTATAATTTCAAATTTAAAAAGTACTACCGAATCCTTTGCAACACCACCACGTTTTCTACATGGGCCGTTTGCGGAAACATATCTACAGGTTGGGTTTTTATAATTTTATAGTGCCCGCGCATAAGGTCTAAATCTCTGGCTTGTGTACTTGGGTTACAACTCACATACACTATTTTTTCAGGATTGGTTTTTAACAACACGTCAATAACTTCAGGCGCCATTCCGGCCCTGGGTGGGTCGGTAATTACCACATCCGGCACCCCGTTTTGTTGAATAAAGTCTTCGGTCAACACATGTTTCATATCACCTGCATAAAATACCGTGTTTGTAATGTTGTTGAGTTCAGAATTTAATTTGGCATCAACAATGGCGTCTTCAACATACTCTACGCCAACCACTTTTTTACAATGCTTGGCAACAAAGTTGGCAATGGTACCTGTACCTGTATATAAATCATAAACCACTTCGCTACCGGTGAGTCCTGCATAATCTCTTGTAATTTTATAAAGTTCGTAGGCTTGTTCGGAGTTGGTTTGATAAAATGATTTTGGACTAATCCTGAATTTAAGCCCCTCCATTTCTTCCGTTATATAAGGTGTTCCGTAATAAATGTGAAGCGTTAGGTCAGTTAACGTATCATTACCTTTTGGGTTATGTACATATTGTAAACTTGTAATAGTTGGGAAAGTAGTTTTAAGGTATTCCAACAAATCCATCAATTCTTTTTCTAAATACTCAAACACACTCAACACCACCATTGTTTCGCCGGTACTGGTACTTCGAATCATGAGTGTCCGCAAAAAATTTTGTTTATCGCGTATCTGAAAAAAACTTAAATTATGCTTTAGCGCATAAGCTCTAACGGTGTTGCGGATGTCGTTACTTAATCCTTTTTGTAAGTAACAATGGTTAACATCGAGCACCTTGTCAAATAAACCCGGAATGTGAAATCCCAAACCGTTTTTTGTACTAATTGTTTCTTGTTGGTTCAACTCTTCTGTTGTGAGCCATTTTTTGTTTGAAAACGAAAACTCAAGTTTGTTCCTATAATAATAAGGCTCCTTGTTTGGCACAATGGGGTTAATAGATTCAAAATCTAATTTGCCGATTCTTGTAAACGCATCAAACACATATTTTTGTTTGAAAACTAATTGTTGACTGTAGCTAAAATTTTGCCATTTACATCCGCCACATGTTCCGAAGTGTGCGCAGGTTGCCTCAGTACGATGTGGCGAAGGTTTTACTAATTGATGAACTTTTCCTTCGGCATAGCTGTTTTTTTTGCGGTGTACCATTACATCCACAATGTCGCCGGGCACAGCGCCTTCTATAAACACAACTAAACCGTCTTGTTTGGCTATAGCTTTTCCTTCTGTACTTATATCAACTACTTCTAATCCTTGCAGCAGAAAATTTTTCTTTATTTTACTCATTGTGTTGTTTTGGTAGCTAACTTGCGCAAAAGTACAACCAAAACAGAAATAATAATAAAAATAGAAAGTTTATTTTACGATAAAACGTTTATGTATAACAAAGGTGGTATTAATCGTTTTTGAAAAATGATTTATCACAAACAAAATTAAGTTAATGAATAAAGAAACTTTCCTCGCCAATAAACACTAAAATTACGTACATGCAACAACTCTTACACAAAGCAATTATAGCAGCCATTAATGCGGGCGATAAAATACTGGAGATTTACAACACTAATTTTTCGGTAGATTATAAAAGTGACGAAACACCGGTTACCGCAGCCGATAAGGCTGCTTCTAATTCAATTGCAAGTGAACTGGCAAGCACGCAAATTCCGCTTATATGCGAAGAAAAAGAAGTGCCCGACTACGATGAGAGAAAAAATTGGAAACAACTGTGGTTGGTTGATCCTTTGGACGGCACAAAAGAGTTTGTAAAACGCAATGGTGAGTTCACAGTAAATATTGCATTAATCGAACAATGTCGTCCTGTAATAGGCGTGGTATTTTCGCCCGTTTCAAAACAATTGTATTTTGCAGCAGAAGGATTAGGTAGTTATAAACTAAACCAGCACCAGGTTATTGAGTTAATAAATAATCAACAGCTTCACAACCTTAACCTTATCATGCAACGAGCAACAGAACTTTCTAACAAAAATTTACCAAGCACATACACAATTATTGCCAGCAGGTCACACTTGAGCTCAGAACTTTATCATTACATTGACGTTTTAGAACAAAAACACCAAAAAATTAATTTGCTGAATGTTGGCAGCAGTATTAAAATGTGTTGGGTGGCAGACGGTCTCGCGCATGAATATCCGCGTTTTGGAACTACTATGGAGTGGGATACAGCAGCAGGGCACTGTATCGTGAAGCAAGCGGGTGGCAACATCTTTGACCTAAACACCAAAATAGATTTGGTTTATAACAAACCAAATTTAAAAAACCCCAATTTTATTGCTCGCAATTGTATAAGCTGAAGCGTTAAACCGCAATTAGACAGTAGAAGTCAATTGTATTGACTAATACCATTTATAAATTAAAAGTAGTCTAAAGCATTTAATTCACCCTGAGCGTAGTCGAAGGGTGCTTGAATATCAGACTTCGACTCCGCTCAGTCTGACCATAGACTATTTAACAATTATAAATGGTATAACTATCTGTCTTATTGCGGGTAATTCCTGACCAAAGGTCAGGACAGGCTCCGATTTAGTGTTTGTTAGCGTTTCTTATTATACTTGTAAGCTTGAAACGCATAAAAACACTTACATCGCAGACAGTTGGGTGCATTCAATTGTCTGTTTAGGGTTGTATAAAAAAAAGAGAACCTAATTGGTTCTCTTTTTAAATTTCAATAAGGTTAAGCAATTATCTTAAGATAGATACGTGGCCCGTTTTGTTAACTACCTTTCCGTCTATACCTTTGTAACTTACTTTATAGATATAAGTATCAGCTTTACAATCTGCTCCTTTAAATTTACCGTCCCAGCCTTTGTTAATGTCATCAGAGCTAAACAAACGCTCGCCCCAACGGTCAAAAATTTCCATTTTAACATCGGGTTGAACAGAGTAGGCATAAACTTTAAATTCATCGTTTTTGCCATCGTTATTTGGGGTAAAAGAATTAGGAATAAACACACCGTAATCATTTGTAATAGTTACACACACTTCATCTTGGAATTTGCAACCAAACTCATTAACGGCTTGCGCCACATAGCATCCACTGCGTTTGGCCATTAATTGTGTGTTAGGACAATCTTTACAAACAATGTCCTCACCGCTAATCCAGGTTATAGTGCCGGTACCGGTTGCATTTAAGTAAATTTGATCATCTACATTAAATACCAAGTCTTCGCCTGCAAACAATTTAGGTAAAGGATTAACAACTAAAGATACGGTGGCGGTATTACCACAGGCGCCTTTGTTTGAAACATAAACTGTATAAATTTGACTGGCTGTTGCTGTTGAAGCAACTACCGGAGTATTGGTATGATTTAAACCTGTAGTTGGTAACCAGCTGTAAGTGTCGCCGCCGGCAGCGGAGAAAGCTGCTTTTTCACCAATACAAACGGTTTTATTTTGACTAACTGTTGGTTTTACATTAGGTACTACCACAATGGTAATCATTTTTTGAACCGAACAAGCAACCGTGCCGGATGAGTTGGTACCAACAAGAGTATACTCAGTAGTAACAGGCGGAGAGCCTAACACAGAACTTCCGGAAGTGTTAGATAAAGAAGAGCCCGGTGCCCAGAGATAATTTTGTGCACCCGAACCAATCAAGGTAGTTGATTTACCTTCACAAATTTGTTGCTCGCTGGTTGTTAAACTTAAATCAGGATATTGGACCACTTGAACAAAGGCAGTTGTGGTGGCCTGACAGAAGGCATTAGCGCCAATAATAGTATAAGTTGTATTGCTTGACGGATTAACTAAAGCAGAAGAACCTACCGTGTTCGTAATAGCAATGTTAGGATACCAGGAGTATGTACTGGCACCATTGGCATTCATAGGAATTTGAGTTCCAAAACACATGGCTTTACTTGGTACAATTACTATAGGGTTAGCAATAAAGGTAACAGTGCTCACGGCGCTGGCTTTACAGTTGTTTCCATCAGTAACCGTAACAGTATAAGTGAAGGCCCCGTTGTTGTTGGACACAGAGGTCATATTGGTAGTGGCGCTGTTACTCCAGCTGTATGTGTAAGCTCCTAAACCACCTAATGGATTGGCTGTTAAGTTAATGTTGTTGCCCACACAAACCTGATTGGTGTTAGTGCTGATTGAAACCTGCACGGCAGTTGGTTGAACAACCGTAGTATTGATGCTGACGCTGCAACTATTGGCATCTGTAACATTTAAAGTGTAAGTTCCGGCTGGCAAATTACTTATTGTTGCCGTAGCATTGCCAATTGGCGTCCAATTATAAACATAACCTCCAACCCCGCCACTCACAGAGGTGCTGATGGCGCCATTGGTACCGGAGTTACAAGTTACCGTTGTAACATTCACAACTGAAGCAGTTAAGACGGGTGGCTGGGTAATAGATACGGTGGCTTTTGCAACACATGACCCATTGCTGACGGATACAGTGTAACCGCCCGGGGTTAAACTATTAATACTGGTTGCATTACTAATGCTTCCTCCGGTATTTGTCCAAGTATATGTATATGGTCCAAAACCACTTTGTGGCGTAACGGTGGCCGCACCATTTGCTGCACCAAAGCAGGTGATAGAACTTGAGTTAGTTGCTAAACTGTATGGAGAAGACGCGAACAAGGTCATGGTTTGATTAGGCGAACAAGTGATGGTTGGTCTGCAAACTACAGTATAAGTTCCGGCAAGAGACGGGGTAAAACACTGCGCAGTTGTTACACCGCCACCGGGAGCAGTCCAGGTATAAGAAGCAAAGCCGGCAGGAGCACACACTTGCGTACCTGTACATACCGGCGCAAGCGTGCCTGAAGGCGCAGGTCCGCAATCCGCATCAACATAAGCATAAGCCCAATCACAATCATACAAACACCATTTAACTTGAACACGCAACGTAACGTTTTGACCATTATATGGACTCAAATCCACATTAACAGTTGTCCAAGGCAAAATGGAGGTGCTGTTATTTCCTGTACAACCATTTGTTGAGGTGCCAATACTTGAAGATAAACCATTTAAACCTACGAAGGAGGCAGGAACAGTATTGCCATCATAATACACTTTAAATTGAGGACATGGGGTTGGGTTACCATTTTGGTCTAAAATATCTACTTTAATAAAAGCAGCATCATTTGAACCATGAGGAAAATTTAATACCACCATAGCCAAGTGTAACTGTAGCTGATTGTTTAAAGCATTAACATTAATAACTTTTGAAGCTTGTGAAGTACAAAAATTACCTCCGGCAGGCGGAAGTGCAGTTGTACAAAAACAACCACCTTGAGCCGATGCCCAATCGTTTGATAACCTTAAAGAAGTTGTGCCACCACCCGGAAAAACTCTTGGGAAACCACCGTAAGGGTCAGTTCCGGCAGTCATTAATTGGCTAACACCTGTAATGGCCCAGCCTGCAGTAGTTCCGGCTTCAAAATCAATATTGGTACATCCTGCCGGTTGCACACCTTGAAAAACAGAGTTTGTTGAGGTTCCGACTCCCGGTTTAAATCCACTGGCCGAATTAAGGTTTCCTAAACCGGAAGTACTGTTTAACGCCGGATTATCTACCTTTGGAAACAAATTGTATTTACGTTTGATCCAATTTCGTTTAATGGTTTCATACATTTGTTTCTTTTCATAATCTGTGCTTAGTTTAATTGTGTGTTCCCATGCATGCTTATGGTTAAATCCTTCCAAAGAATCTACCTGAGCTTTTAGTCCAAAAAACCCGGCGACAAGAAATCCTAAAATAATTTTTTTCATCTGTGTTGATGTTTAATAAGACAATATTAACATTTTTTTCACAAGCGAAAATGCGCTTTCCCTAATTAAAAGCTTGATTTTACTCATTAATTGAGTCTAAAATGGTATTTCGTTCCAAAAGGAGCCTGTCTCCAACGCATTTTTGTTAGTAAAATCCATTATTTATGAGTTATGGCAAAGTACTTGTAACGTAACTTTAAGTCATTAATTATAAGTTCCATGAAGTATTATTTAACTATATTATTTTGTTTATTTCTCCTCAGTTCTGGCCTCGCGCAAGATGAAGAGTCGGGTAACACCAAACTATGCAATGAAAATATTGATAAAAAAGCACTAAAACTTTACGATAAAGCTAAAGATAAAAAGAAATATAAGAAGCCTGAAAGGGTTGAAATGCTCATGAAAGCATTGGAAATAGAACCGGATTTTGCTGAGGCTAATTTATACATGGCGCAAGAAATGGTAGTGAGAGCAAAACTGGAAAACATGTCTTTCAAACCCCTTATTCCTTATTTTATGAAGTCTATTGCTTCTTGCCCGCAAATTCACAGCGACCCATACTATTATATTGGTTTTGCCTATTATGAAGAACAACTAAACGATAGCGCAATTAAATACCTTGACAAGTTTATTAATTTTAAAGACGATGATCAAACTAAATTTCCGAAAGACTACGAAGCAGAATTATACCAGGCAAAAATGATGGTGAAGTCCTCAAAAAAAGAAAAAGGCCTTAAAAAAAACGTTCCGTTTAACCCATCAGTAGTGAAAGGCGTATCAACACCACGAGACGAGTATTTAACTTATGTTTCACCGGATGATCAATGGTGCTTTTTTATACGTAAACAACCGATTAAAGACATGAATAAAGTGTATACCAGCGATAAAGAAAAAGAAGTGTTTATGCTTTCGAAGCGCACAAAATCGGGTGAATTTAACGCAGGCGAACCCATGATGCCGCCCTTTAACACAACCGATGACAATCAAGGTGGATGCTCTATTTCTATTGACAACAAACATTTATACCTTGCTATGATGAAAAATGAAGGAGGGGCTCAGCCGAGTGTAGATATTTATGTGAGCGATAATGATAATGAAAACTGGTCAGAGCCACGTAAAATAAGTCCTTTTGTAAACGATCCTAAATACTGGGATAGTCAACCAACTATTGCGTCTGATGGATTAACCCTTTATTTTGCCAGCGATCGCCCTGGCGGTTATGGTGGCGTTGATTTGTATGTTACGAAAAAAGACCCTAAAACTGGTGTGTGGAGCGTGTCAAAAAATTTAGGCCCAAAAATTAATACAAAAGGTCACGAAAAAACCCCATTTATTCATAGTGATAGTGAAACGCTTTATTTTTGCAGCGATGGCCATTATGGTTTTGGGGGATTAGATATTTTTTATGTAAGAAAGGACGATAAAGGCGAGTGGATGGATCCGGAAAACATTGGTTCACCAATTAATGGTCCAACAGATGATGCGGGTTTTTTTGTTAGTAGCGACACTAAAACAGGCTACTTTTTTAGTTTTGACGAAGGTAAAGTCAGCGGTAAGGGTATTGGCCGTTATGATTTATTTAATTTCGAATTATATCAGGAGGCTCGTCCGCAGGCAGTAGCCTTTATCAAAGGTGATATAAAAGACGACAAGGGCGTGCCCGTAACAGGCGCGCAAGTTGAGATAAAAAACACTAAAACCAAGGAAAAATCATACGCAACCGTTGATAGTGTTACCGGGCAATACATGGCCGCTATTAATTTAAAACGCAAAGATGATTTAATAATTACTGTAAAAAAGGACAGTGTAGCATTTAATTCAAAAATCATCAGTACCAAAGAGCTCTCATATAATGCGCCTCAAAAAGAGATTAAGCTGGAGGTAAGTGAAGCAAAAGCCGGCAAATCATTTGTAATTAATAACATTTACTACAACACTAACAGTGCCGATTTAAAACTGGAAAGCCGAATTGTATTAGAATCCTTTGCAAATTATTTAAAAGAAAATCCCGAGATGAACATTGAAATACAAGGGCATACCGATAATGTTGGTAAGGAAAAAGATAATGAGGCACTAAGTAGTAATCGTGCGCACAGTGTGAAATGGATGTTGGAAGAGTTGGGTGTTGATGGCAAACGCATTAGCGCCAAAGGATATGGTTCTTTGAAACCTATAGCCAGCAATACTACAGAGGAAGGAAGAGCTAAAAACAGACGTACGGAATTTTTGATAGTTGAGTAATTGTTGAAGCAACTTTGGCTCGATGTGGAATTTCTAATACATAATCTGGGTTAAACCAAATAATAAGTTGAAAGTGCCTTGCAGATAAACCATTTTTACCTAATTTTGTTAATCTAATTTGTATGGCTAAAGACACAACTTTGCGCTGCTCCATGTGCAACCGCGAAAAAAAAGAAGTTAAAATATTAATTGCAGGGGTTAACGGACATATTTGCGAAAACTGCGTTAGTCAAGCTTACAATTTAATAAAAGAGGAAAGCAGCGGAAATCAAAAACAACAATTGCAAACAGCTCTTAATCTGCTTAAACCGGCAATTATTAAAAAGGGATTAGATGATTACGTTATTGGACAAGATGAAGCCAAAAAAGTTTTAAGCGTTGCCGTATACAATCATTTTAAACGAATTAATCACTCAGCACAAAATTTAAATGGCGATATTGAAATTGATAAGAGTAATTTAATTTTAGTTGGTGAAACAGGCACAGGAAAAACCTTATTAGCCCGAACAATTGCAAAAATGTTAAACGTCCCCTTTTGCATAGCGGATGCAACAATTTTTACAGAGGCCGGTTATGTAGGAGAGGATGTGGAGAGTGTTATCACCCGATTGTTACAAGCTGCAGACTATGATGTGGCCGCAGCAGAACGCGGAATAATTTTTATCGATGAAATTGACAAAATTTCAAGAAAAGGAGATAATCCAAGTATCACACGTGATTTAAAAGAAGGGACTCAACATGCTTTTTTGAAGTTATTAGAAGGCACTGTTGCCAACGTACCACCACAAGGTGGAAGAAAACATCCTGACGCCAAAATGATTCAGGTGAACACCAAAAATATTTTATTTATTTGTGGTGGTGCTTTTGAAGGAATAGAGAAAAAAATCGCCAATAGGCTAAACACACAAGCTGTTGGCTACAGTGCCAGTGTTAATGAAGAACAGATTGATAAAGCTAACTTACTGCAATATATAAGCCCCCAAGACTTAAAAAGTTATGGCCTTATCCCCGAGTTAATAGGTCGCCTACCTGTGCTAACCTATTTAAAACCGCTAGACAGAGATGTATTGAGAAATATTTTAACAGAGCCAAAAAACGCCATTATTAAACAATACATTCATCTTTTTAAATTGGATGGCTGCACGTTAGACTTCGAACCACAGGTTTATGATTTAATAATTGATAAAGCGATTGAATTTAAATTGGGAGCTCGCGGTTTACGAAGCATCTGTGAAGCTATTATGCTTGACAGCATGTTTGAAATCCCAACAAGCGACAAGAAAAAGCAATTTACTGTTACTTATGAATATGCATTAAGCAAGTTGAATAAAGCAAAGATTAGTCAATTACATGTAGCTTAATTTAAAATCTAAATAGTTTGCTTTTTTTTAAGCGGTTTGTTTTCTCAATTTTTTTGCACTACATTCGTTTAAATCAAATTATTAATTATGTGTTAATCATTTTGTGAATTTCCATTGAGTTAAATGCTAATAGTCTCACACAATCATTAACGATGTTTTATAAAAAAAAGTAAGATTATTATGAAGAATATTTATTTAGCTATTGCCTTAACGATTTGCGGAACTTTAAGCCGTGCTCAAAATTTTGTTGAGTTAATGAGTAAACCTGATGCTAACCTATATGAAATACAGGATGCGTTTAATACTTATTTTCAAGATAAAGATATCAATGAGAAAGGTAACGGATACAAACCATTTAAACGTTGGGAGTATTTTGTTTCTCCTCGCGTTTATCCAAGTGGTAATTTGGCTTTATTAAAACAATCTGCTTTAAATTTTGAAGAATATCTGCGCTCGAATTCGGCATCCAAGTTTAATTCGTCCAACTCTGTAATGGCATCCAGCACATGGTCTCTTGTTGGCCCATTAGGTGCTATGACCGGTTCTGCCAATAATGGTTTACCGCGTAAAGCAGGAAGAGATAATTTTATCACATTTCATCCAACCTTACCAAACACATTTTGGGTTGGTGCGCCTGCTGGTGGTTTATGGCAAACAACTAACAACGGCTCTACATGGTCTATTTTAAATTCGAACCTTGCACACATTGGTTGCACAGATTTGGCAGTAGATCCTACAAACCCGCAAATAATGTATTTAGGTACCGGCGATGGGTATGCAGGCGATACACCTTCAATGGGCATTTATAAATCAACCAACGGCGGCACCACCTGGGCAGCAACAACCTTAACATTTAACATTGCCAGCAATGTTACGGTTCGCAGATTAATTATCAATCCAAGCAACACTCAGATTTTATTAGCCGCTGCAAGCAACGGTGTTTGGCGTACAACAAATGGCGGTACTACCTGGACACAAATAAACACCATTAATACCTACGATTTGGATTTTAAACCCGGCGACCCAAATACGGTGTATGCAAGTGGCGCATCATTTTATTTATCAACCAATGGCGGCGCTTCTTTTACAGTGGTGAGTTCTGGTATCAGTACCACCGGGGCGGTTAGGAAAAATTTAGCGGTTACAGCCGCCAATCCAAACTATGTTTATGTAGTTTCAGCACTTAGTTCCAACAATGGTTATCAAGGCCTTTATCGTTCTACTAATAGTGGCGTTACCTTTAGTTTAATGTCATCTTCACCTGATATTCTAGCAAACAGTTGTGCCGGAACTACCGGTAACGGGCAAGGCTGGTACGATTTAGCCATTGCGGTTTCACCTACCAATCAAGATGAGGTGGTTGTTGGAGGAATTAATCACTGGCGTTCTTTAAATGGAGGTTCAACATGGACCAATATTGGCTGTTGGAACAGTACCTCGGCTAGTCCGCCATACGTGCACGCAGATGTACACGATTTGGATTACCGATCGGATGGCGTTTTATATTCGGCTAATGATGGTGGCATTTATTTTCACACCGGTTCTTCTTGGACAGATATAACAGCGCAACGTAACATTGCTCAAATTTATCGCATAGGTTGTTCTGCTTTAACAGCTAATCGTTTTATTACAGGTCATCAGGATAATGGATCTAATTTATATACCGGCAGTGCTTATATTGCCCGTTTGGCAGGTGATGGAATGGATTGTTTAATTGATCGCACTAACGACAATTACATGATTGCCAGTAATCCAAGCGGTAATCATGCGTATTCTAGTAATGGCGGCGTTTCCTGGACTTA
>Ga0208855_1000355_pt1 | contig 12774 bp, 30 predicted proteins | sample LakMenEpi17May12_FD_150708 | JGI IMG/M metagenome (GOLD analysis project Ga0208855, IMG submission 150708) | Freshwater microbial communities from Lake Mendota, WI - 17MAY2012 deep hole epilimnion (SPAdes) | ecosystem: Environmental > Aquatic > Freshwater > Lentic | place: Lake Mendota, Madison...
GGCGGCATCGCGGGTCCGCTGCATCGCGTGGTTAGCCATGACCGACATACCTAAGACGATTTGGATTGCAGGCACGGGAGCCTTATGCCACTGCACGGCCCTGCGTGACCGCAAGTTGGTGCGGCGATTGCACAAAAAGCGGGGTTCCCCTTGGGCGACTTTTTATGACGCCAAGACCAAGCGACGGGTTTGGGACTGCAACTCTGACTTCGCAAAGGTTCACTTCCACAGGCAGCGCGGCTAACCAGTGAGTATGCGGTTCCCGATAGCCGCCCCCGTGCCGCATAACACCCCGTCGATTCCGCGCCGCACGGCCGCGTGACGCGAGGGGCGGCGTTATCGGGTGCTGCATATCACTCCTGTCGCCGGCAGCGACAGGCAGCAAGAACGTGACTCGTAAAACCGAAACCTGCGACAGGTGCAAAGATGAATGCTGACATCCCATTCCTTCGATGCTACGTGCGGCGGCCGTTCATTAGCCGACAGTCGGGGCATGAGGAAGCGTATGCCTTTGCAATCCAGTCCATTCCTGGCAGGGCTTTGGCGTTCCATGTGATGCTCAAGTCGGGGGCCCATTACCGTGGCGTGCCGATCCACGCCTTGTCGATGAGCATGGGTGGCGGGAGATCGCTGCCGGATGTCCAGCTGTGGGATTGTTTCTCCGACCGCCCGGTGGTGACCGTGTTCTCCTATTTGCGGGACCATCAGGCCGACTGCTACCTGCGGTCAGGCAAGGTGTCCGGTGAGTATCTATTCACTGTGGACTGGCTCCCCAGCTCGCTGGAGCGCCCAGGATTCACGCTTACTCCAGAGCAGAACAAGTGCGCCCATGTCATGGCCCTGGAGGACGGGAACCTTGCCGCCCTGCCTACAAACCGCATAGCGTGGAAGGATGGGTATTTCTGCGGCTCCAGCCCAGACCCAAGGGCCTGCGCCTACCGTGTCCAAGAGGAGGTGTATCAAGCCGAGTCCTGTGAGTGGGACGTCAGCAAGGACGAGAGGTACTTCTACGGGCCTCTGGCTGCACGCGAGGCGCCAGTTTGACAACACGCCGCCATCTGGCCGCACCTGCCTTAACGGCCGTCTAATCGCACGCCAGCGGCCTTGGAATTGATTGACTTTCCTAGCAAAACAATTACAGTGTTCCCCCACGTGCGTCATTTTCTGGCAGTCTAGCACGCTAATAACAGCGCCAGCCTAAAGAACAGCCTGCCTACGCAGGAGCGGCTAGTCCGCAGAAGTCCAGCTGGTGGTCGCGCGAAACCCGGGCAACGGGCCGGTATTAGATCCGGCATTACCCCAACGTCCCGGTCGTAAGCCGAAGAGCCTAATGATAAGGCGACCATCGGTGCCAACCCCTTGGCAAACCGGGAGGCCCAGCCTCTTCGGCGGGGATGGGGTCTGCCTTGATAGCAAAAGTAGACGGGTGTATACTGCCCGGCGCTGAAGGAGCGGCGTTAAATGCTTGTCTTGATGGATACCGATAGTGGGCTCAAGGAGGAGTTCCCGAGTCCGCCGCCTCCCACGGTTCCGATCAGCGACAAGAAAAGCATTCCTGCCTGCCATGGCGTGTATTTCGCGTACGCAAAACGCAATGATGGCTGGGAGTGTGTGTATGTGGGCGAAAGCAAGAACATGCGCAACAGGCTATCCCACAGGCCGGAACTTGGAGGAGTGACGCTTGGCTTTCTAAGGTGCGAGTTCCACGCCCGAAAGCGACTTGAGAGCCTGTTTATCGCTGCGTTAAACCCAAGCCTTAACTCGCAGTCAGTTTCCGGCGATGGCCGCAAAGGGGTTTCTGGCGACGTCTTAGAAATTGTCATGCGTGCCACGCGGGAGAACGCGGCAACAAGCAAGAGTGGAGCGGCGCATTACGCGACAACGGCGAGGCTTTGCCATGTTCGCAAGAATGTCGTCTTGGCAGCGTGGAGGCAACTGGACAAGGCGCTCCGCATTCGTCGCAAGGGCGATTTTGCATACATCACTGACGAGGCGCAGGCGAGGTCGCGATGCATCGTTGGAGAGAGGTATTTTGAAGAAGTGGCGATGCACAGTGGCGATGAGCCCGCCTGCCCATTTGACTGAAGTGAGTGTGCGGATGTACACTCCCGCGACCCACGGAGATGGGAAGCGCAATGGAGTGTGCTGACAGAGAAGCGATGCTCATGCTGCGGTGAAGTCAAGCCTGTCGGTGACTTCCATCGCCAGAATCGAAGCAAGGACGGGCTGCAGGCGTGGTGCAGGGAATGCAAGACACGCGCCACGGCGGGCTACAAAAGACGCGACAGCTATAGCGTTGTCCATCGCGCCTCCAGGTATGGCCTGACCAAGGATGAGGTCCGGCTTTTCATGGAGATCCCGGCGTGCCAGTCTTGCGGCGCACCGCTTGAGGATTCGCATTCGCAGAAGTTCGACCACTGCCATGACGGCGGTCACTTCCGCGGGGTTCTGTGCCACCCATGCAACATGGCATGCCAGGGCAAGTCGCAGGAGGCCACCGTCAGGCTGGCCAAGTGCATCGATTACCTGACCAGGGATCTGGAGCGGGTCAGTGAATAAGCAAGAGAAGGCTGCGCTGCTTGAGTGGGTGGAGCTGCATCGCTGCTGCGCGATTTGCTGGTGGCCTGAATCAGATGGCCGCCGGAAGCTGGACGTTCATCACATCATCGGCGGCCGTGGTCGAAAGAACGATGTGAGGAATTACGTTCGCCTTTGTCATCGCGATCATGACATCCTTCACTCGGGCCGAGTTGCAGGAAACTTCCCAAGCCTGTACAATAGTTCAGTCCTCACGGCGAAGCTGGAGTCGGACCCCGACAACTTTGATGCGGAGTACTTGGCCAGCCTGCTGCGGAAGAAGCATCTCGGGTATGACCCCACGCCGATCCCTGATTACTACCTAGAAGAACGCGAGCGAAACGTCGGGTCATGGAAGACACGCACTCCATAGTCACGGTCACCCGGGTCACCCGAGACGACACCCTGCAGGTCAGGGCGTACTGCCCTCTGTCCAGGGCGCGATGCGAGATCGCAGTGGTGATCGCTGGTGTGTGGTGTCAGGCCGACGCGGCCAACCACATAGTCGATTGGTGCGAGATTCACGCCGACGCCGAGCGGCTGATGCTCGTCCCGCATGACTACATCCGAGACGAGTACGGCCGGATGGTTGCGGATCTTGCCGACCGGCAGACGGGCGAGACTCTCTCGTCCTACCTCCTGTCGCTGGGCGCGGCCAAGCCCAGGCCGAACCATGTGCTGGAGGTAATCGGAAACCTCATGGCCTCCCGGGAGCCTGACAATGCTGACGGGTGATCGCACCAAGACGATGAACCTCACCGTGGACTACTGGTGGGAGACTGAGAACCCGAGCCGGGACATGCAGCTCGGCAATCCGGTCGGCACGTGGATCGGCAAGAACAGCAAGGTGCTGGACCGGAAGCGTGCGTCCGAGGTGGTCCAGCTGGTTCGCGAGCAGTTCGACTACCTCGTTGAGATTGAGGTTCGTCATGCCCAACTCCAACACGCCAAGTGGAAGAAATGAATAGCGACTTTTCTTACGCCACGGCCGCCCTGATCTTCCTGGTGTACGTGATCGTAGACATGCTCTACGCCTACTACATCATCTGCGTGGAGAAGCGCCGGCCCATCTTGGCGGCGTCGGTGTCGTCGGTCCTCTACTCCCTGCTGGCCTTCGGGGTGGTGAGCTACAGCAAGAACATCTTCTACCTGTTCCCTCTGGCTGCGGGTGCGTGGATCGGAACCTTCATCACGGTGAGGTGGAAGCAGCATGACTGACAGCCGCGCCAAGGGCGCCCGAGGCGAGCGGGATGCGGCCAAAGAATGGGCCAAAGCCACCGGCCTGAAGTCGCGAAGAGGCCAGCAATTCAGCGGTTCTCCTGACTCGCCCGATGTGGCCACGGAAGCGGACATTCACCTAGAGGTCAAGCGGTGCGAGCGAGGGAACCCATACGACTGGGTGGACCAAGCCTGCGGCGACTGCGGGGAGAACCTCCCCGTCGTCCTTCACCGCCGAAACAACAAGCCCTGGCTGGTGATATTGAGGCTGACTGATGTCAAGCGACTGGCGGCGGCCCTTGCTACGCAAGTTGAAGCGGTGGGCGACGAGCAGGTTCCCGCTGATGTTTCCCGTCAGGATGTACCTGCGGACGCCGAAGCAAATGGGCGGCAACTTGGGGACGTTTCAGTTCGATCCGGAGGAGGAGGCAGGGACCATCTACCTGCTGAATACCCAGGATAAGGACAACCTCGTTGACACGTTCGCCGAGGAGTGGGCCCATGCTAGATGCGCATTTTTGGTGGACATGGAGGACAGAGATGATGACCCCGACCATCACCCCAGCTTCTGGGCCGAGTACGGAAGACTGCAGAGAGCGATCCGCCAGACTGTTTGGTGAGCTGGACCAGCTCCTGGCTGATGACCCCTACTGGAAGATATGCGTTACCCTGTACCGTCTGCTCACCAGGAAGCGGGGGTATTACGGGTGCCGGGAGAGCCCCCTGTCCAACGCCCTCGGGGTGCAGGATGACGGGATTGTCCCCTGGAAATACCAAGTCGCCAGGGTGGGGGAGAAATGCCGTCGTCTCCGAGGGCCTTTGGAGACATTTGCTATTAGGGACACACTGTTGGACATCGCCGGCCACGCCGTGGTTGGGATCGCTGTACTTGACCATGAGGATAAACAATGAACCTGCAGGTTCTGAAGTGGCTGCTGGCTCACCGCGACCTTCTGACCAAGGTGCTGGAGGTGGCGAAGGGTTTTCGCCGTGACCTCCCGGCACTGGAGCAGTGGGAGATCGTTGACAAGATCGCCCGGCTGGTGATCCCGGTGCTGAAGAGCGACGACGTCCGCGCCATGTACGCCTGGGATGTGGCCGAGGACGAGGCGGTCACGGCGTTCGCCCTCGGGTCGGAGTACTCGGCCCTCGGGTTCGACTGGACGTTCGTCGTCAACGTCTTGGTGCCCCTGCTCCGCATTGTTCTCATGACGCTTGAGACTCTCGGCACCGATGAGTGACTACGTTCACCTCCCTCCTTACCGGGTTGACTTCGGGTCTGTCCCGCTCTCGGGCAAGGACGGTGTGGACTGGGCTGTTGAGTCGTATGGAATCCCGAGTCTGTGGAAGCAGACCAAGGGCGCCGGCGTCACGGTCGCGGTGATCGACAGCGGGATCTCCAAGCACACGGCTCTGATCGATGCGGTGGCCGAGTACCGCAACTTCTCGTCCGATGGATCCGACGAGGACACGCTCGGCCATGGCACGCACGTGGCTGGCGTGATCGGTGCGAGGTCCGGCCTCGCCAAGGGGATCGCCCCCGAGGCCAAGCTCTTGGGCCTGAAGGTGTTGGGGCACAGCGGCATGGGCAGCAACAAGGCTGTCTCCGCTGCAGTGTCCTACGCCGCGGATGTGAAGGCCGACATCGTCTGCATGTCTCTGGGTTCCCCCAGGCCGGACGAAGGTCTGCACCGTGCGATCAAGCATGCCTGCAGCCTGGGCCTGATCATCGTCTGCGCCGCCGGCAACGATGGTGGTGCGGTCAACTTCCCGGCCGCGTTCCAAGAGACGATTGGCGTCGGTGCCGTGGACCGTAGCGGCTCTGCCTGCGAGTTCTCTTCGCGCGGCAAGGAGATCGTCGTCGCTGCGCCGGGGGCCGACATCACCAGCACGTGGCTGGCCAATGGCTACGCCACCATCAGCGGCACCTCAATGGCGGCGCCCTTTGTCGCTGGTGCCTTGGCGCTCTGGGCTTCTGACGCCAAGCAGCAGGGCAAGAAGATCGACCACAAGTCGGTGGTCAAGGCGCTGCGCGAGACATGCCGCGATGCCGGGGAGGCTGGTCATGACAGCGTCTATGGCTGGGGGCTTCTGGATCCGCACAAGCTGCTCAACTACTCGGCCTCGCAGAGCGTCGGCGGGGTCACCATCTTCATCCCTGGAGCCAAGATCCTATGACCACATTCCAGATGATTTCTCTTGGTGTTCTCGGGCTGGTGCTGATCGGCCAGTTCGTTCTTCCGAACCTGAAGTTCCAGGCCAAGAAGCCCAGCACCATGAAGCAGATCGAACAGGTGATCCTGATCAAGGAAAGTTCCTCCAACCCGAAGGTCATCGACGCATGCAGTCAGCTGCTCCAAGCCCTTCTGGGCTGATCCAGTACTTGCCGATCACGCTCGCAACCCTGTTGGTTGCGGCGTCGTTTGTCAGTTCCCCACGGCCAGCCGCCACGGGACCAGTTGCCACCGCCCTGAAGTCGGCCACCTCCACCGACCGGGCGAAGATTGCCAGCGTCTACAGCGCGCTGGCTGATGTCATGGCACGGGACTCGGGTCGCCTGATCGCTACAACCGCGATCTGGCGCAGCATCTACAGCGATGCGCTGCGGCTGGCCGTGGGTGGAACCGACCTCGTCGGGAAGTACCCCGACCTGGACGAGGCTGTCGAAGAGGTTCTCTCCAAGCACTACCCGCTGGAGAACGTAGCCATCGACAGCATCCTGGCAGACAAGATCGTCGCAGGCGTGCGGGATGTGGAGTCTCAGTGTGAGTGAACTAGACACACCCTACTCCCTGTTTCGGGCCTACGAAGACGGGCTGACGGGATACATCTTCGACCCGCGTGCGAAGGACGAGTTCCTTTCCACGCAGAAGTACCAGTACTTCAGCGAGCCGAACATCAAAGGCTCTGGCATTGGCAAGCGGGCTCTGCTCTGGCAGTACGCCAAGAAGCTAGATGACAAGTGCTTCACCGAAGCGCAAACGACTGGGGACTGTGTGTCCCACGGTAGTCGCGGCGCCAGGGACATCACCCGGGCCGTGGAGATTCTGGTCAAGAAGGAACCAGAGGATTGGTTCAGGCTCGGGGCGACCGAACCCACCTACGGTGCCCGCGGACACGGCGGTGAGGGCATGTCGCCGGCCAGGGCCTCGCAGTTTGAGCGTGACGTCGGGTTCCTGGCACGCACGCACTACGAAGGCGTGGTCGATCTCACCAAGTACAACTCCAGCATCGGCTCTCGCTGGGGGTTTGGTGGCGTTCCCGAGAACGTGAAGGATCTCTGCCGGAAGAACAAGGTCGGCGTCATCAGCAACGTCCGGACGCAGGGCGATCTGATGGATGCCCTGTTCAACGGGTACGCCGCACACTCAGGGCAGTACGCTGCGTGGACTCCGGACTCCAACTCCAAGGGCATCCACGGCCGGGCAAGCGGCGGGTGGAATCATGACATGGCCATCGTTGGCTATGACGACTCCAAGGAGTTCTTCCCGTTCCGCGTCTGGATGATCGCCAACAGCTGGGGCCGCTGGAATCAAAAGCCTTCCGGCTGGCCGAAAGAGTACGGCGAGTGGGTGCCAGGGATGATCCTGACATCGGCCGATGACTTCGATGTGTGCGTTTCCAATGGGGACTGCTGGACCTACGGCAGCATCGACGGCTACCCGCCGCAGCGCCTGCCCGATTACGGAACCGTGGGGTTACTGCAGCATGGGTAAGACACTGCTGATTCTCTTGGGGCTGGCCTCGCCGGACTACTCGTCCGCTGTTGCGGTCAACGCTTCCTACACCCTGCACACAGAGAAGGCCCCCCTGCCGGAAGTGTGCTGCGGCCGGTGCGTGAACGGCAAGATCGTCCACGGCGACGGGCATGTGACCGACTGCCCGTGTCCACCCGGGTGCAAGTGCAAGGCCAAGTCTGTCCTCAAGCAGGAGTGCGTAGACTGCAAGCCAAAGAAGTAGCGGACCTCTGCCTCTACGAATCGGGGGCAAGAGGGATCAGCAAACACTCCAGAGACATCGCCCTGGTCGGCCTGCTGGTGGTGCCAGACGGCAGCATCGGCATGCGTGAGTACCGCAGGCGGATGAAAGAAACCTACCTGCGGATGCACCCCGAGTGTGGTTCGTTCTTCGCCCTCTTTGTCCTGCCTGTGTTGATCAGCCTTGTCAGCAACTGGATCGCCAAATGGATCATAAACAGGAAGGATATGAAGCGTCTTCGGTCGGAGGCGTTCGACGCCTTAACCGAGTCCTCGCCCGATATGATGGCGAGACTCACCTCTACCAGTACCTCCCCGAGCAAACCGAGCAGGCCGTTCGCGTGGTGAAGCTGCATGTTGAAGACGGCAGGCTGCATCCATACGCCGGCATTATCCTGGTGAAGATGATTCGGGAGGCGGATGATGACGATTGAGACGGAGGTCTGGACGTTCGCACTGATGGCTGGCTGTGCGATTGTCCCGTGGGCATTCAGCATTCACGCCAAGGTGGCGGTGATTGCCAACAGCGTGGAGTCCCTGCCAGAGATCGTTGAGGAACTCCGCCAAGCGCTCACGGAACATGAGCATCGTCTGGACGAACATGCAAAAGAGATTGAAGCTCTCAAAAAAACGTCAAGAACTAGCGGCTGAGTACACGCCGTTGGCCAGGATGCTGGCCAAGTTCTTCGTCCAGTCCCGGCCGGCGTGGCAGAAGGCTGTCCTGTTGCCTGACCTTGAGGGCGAGGGATTCCTTGCCCTGACCAAGGCCGCCCGCACGTACGACCCGAAGCGACTGCCCTACCCCAAGGCGTACTTCGCACGGGCGATCATGAACGCCATGTACAAGTCCATCAAGCGGGTGACCAGACAGCCCGGCGAGTTCAAGGTCAGCCTGGAGGAGGCCGAGGTCATGCTCCCCTTGCTTGAGAGCCCAGACTTCCTGGGCATGGCCATCCAAGATTTGCCCGAGGAGTGGCAGCGGCTGGCCGTGGACAGGTTCGTTGAGGGCCAGACGCTACGGGCTATATCTGAGGGGCATGAGGTTTCGCTTCGCGCAGCCTCTGTTCGTAGTCGGGCCCTTGCCAGAACTCTCGCGGAACAATTGGATATCCGGCTGAAGCCGCACGTGCCAGAAGAAAGACGTCCTGCACGTGGTAGTAGCCGGATGAATCCTTCCGACGACGCGGCTTCCGCACGCCTTCGCGGCAGAGGTAGAGGGCGATCTTAGGGTAGCTCATGCCATCGGCCCGCAGCTGCAGGATGCGAGCCCCGATCTCGCGTTCCTCTTCGCACTCGGCCCAGCCTTCCAGCTTCCCGGTCTTGCCCTTGGTGGACACCCAGCCGAACGGGCGGAGCTGATTGTAGGGCAGGCCACTCACCCGCTTGTGGTGGTAGACCTCCCGCTTCCGCTGGCCGTGGAGGCGAGACTCCAGCCGAGCTGCGGCGACGACCATCGACAGGCCGAACTCGCCGTGCGGGGTGGAGATGTCGAACGGCATGTCCAGAACGTGGAGCTTGATGCCCAGCTTCTGGCATGTCTCAATGGTCATGGCCGCATCCAGCCAAGACCTGAAGGCACGGTCCACCTTGGTGATGACGACCGTGTCCCCTGGTGCCAGTAGATCCCAGAGCTTCCTGCCCTCGGGGCGATCCCTGAGCGGGACGCTGAAGGCAGACACGCCGTCGTCAACGAACAACCCATCAGGGGTCAGGCTGTTCTGCTGGGCCCACTGTTCCAGGCGAGACACCTGTGCCTCGCGTCCGTTCTCCTGCTTGTCCGTCGATACACGTGCGTAGAGGTAGACCATCATGGGCTCCATGCAAGCCATGTGAACAAGAGAATCATACCAACTACCGCAAGGGCGAAGTCTTCCACTGGGCTCATCGAATCACCTCCAGTACAAGTCTCAGGATCACAACCACCAGCTCAAGAACCATCGGGACATCCGTGTCCATGGAGAGTCTCCTTACTCAACGGAAAACCGAACATTGACGGCCAGTCCGTCGCTGTACACAACACGTGCCACCACCCGGCGGTCGTCGTCCGACCACACATTGCACCAGTCGTCGCCGTGCCCCTCGGCGAGAGGAACAAACTCCCGCCACTCGTTGGATGCCAGCAGCCGGCCGATGAGCGTCGGCCCAACGGCACCTGAGAACTGCTCCCACGCCTTGCAGATCGCGGCTGGGTCGGCAGGATCCCGCTTGGACTCCGTGTGAATGGAGCGGATGGAGTCGCACACTTTCTGCGGAAGCACCGGCCAGTTCAGCATGGAACCGACCGGCTCGCTGCCAAGAAACCACGTAAGAATCTGCATGTCTTCAGTCATCGGTCCTCCTTCATCAGGGATTGGTACACCAGATCCGCAACCTGCGTCTCGTCAACGTAATGCCAGTCGGGCACGGCATGCTCTATTGCAATCCGCCCAGCCTCACGCTGGAGGCGGTCGTACAGCGGGGCCACCTGCGATGTTGTCTTCCCAGAATCCAGCAGTCGCTTGATCACCAGGATGTGGACCCAGTTGACCACGCGCATCAAGGCATCGCGGCCCTTGCGTTCCTGTGTGCTGATCTTCCTGCGGGCATTAGCCATCACTCACCTCCTCCTGCTGGTTAGCCACCCACTCCAGCTCTGCCTCGCCGGCCGAGAGGTACTCCACTGCCTCATGCCCTTGCGTCCCGTTGCATGGGTTGGTTGCCCATGTGTCCGTGATCCGCCGCGCGCCGCAGTGACTACAGACTTCATGGATGCGGACGCCCCCGCCGTGCCCGAACACGCCAGGGTTTTCCTTCACCCCGCCCAGCAGTTCGTAGGGTGAACACCATGCGTGAGAGCCGCCACTGCACTTGGGCTCCTCGGGGGGCAGCGACACCGTCACGGATCCCAGCCGTTCCTCTGTGTCGCCGTCGTATGCAAAGACGGTGGCGTCCAGCCAGATGGTATGGGACCGATCCCAGTCGCCGCTTCGCAGCCACTCCTTGGCGTATGCGAAGGCGGCCTCCTCGTCAGCAGCGTCAAAGTCCTCGCCGCAACCTGAGTCTTGCACGCGGTACTTAGCCATCACTCACCTCCCCCATCCAGGTATCAGCCACCGGGCTTCGGCCCAGTAGTCAGGCGGATCAATCTCCTCGTCATGCAGGATAGCACTGTCGCCCTGCCGGCAGTGATAGGTGACATGGTCCCAGCCCTCCTCGTTTGGGTCCACGCACTCGCCCTTCTCGTCGCGATAGAACGCGCAGAAGAAGCCGATGGTGTCGGTGGCCTTGTCCTGCCACAGCCCGACCAGCGTGTTGCCAGCAGTTGGCAGGCTGGTCTTCGTCAATGTCCAGATGCCGATGCACGGCAGCGTGCGATCCGTGTTCTTCTTAGCCATCACGCCTCCTCCAAAAGAAAACGCCTGATCTTTTCATAGAGATCAGGCTCCACCTCCCGCACAATCCGCTCGGCCTGCACAAGCAGGGCGATGCAGTAGTCTACCTTTGAGTCAGTCCATCCGTCGATCCTCGCCATAGCATCCTGCCTCCAGCAACTTGGTGTCCAGGTCCGCATTCACATCCCGCATCGCACGCAGCAGAAGCATCATCTTCGACCGCTCCCGTGCCGTGGCCTGACGCTCGGCCAGGATCGTCTCCTTCAGAGCGACGACCTCGGCCCGCAGCTCGGCCCGTTCCCGCCGGCAGAACAGCATCTCCTTCAGTCGTCCGAGCATTGGTCGTCCTCCGTAATGACGAGTTCCCCGACGCCCTTGGCAAGGGAAAGAACAACACGCGCAGCCTCCTCGGATGGGGCGTCAACCGAGTAGGTCCGAGTCTCAGTGACTGTGAATCGCATCACTCCCTCCCTTCTGCTTTGGCAATGACCTGATCCACCGCAACGGACAAGCAAGAGATCATTTCATCTACGCGGGTGGCGTCCATGTTGCGCCAGCCGACCTCATCGCCCTCTTCGTCCAGCGTCTCCAAGGTGAAGCTGACGCGGTGCAGAACCCACAGCATTTCTTGCGAGGCGTTGAGCATCCTCTGAGATGCCCGCTTGTCCTTGCCTCGCATGATGCTGGGGTATTCAGAGTCAGGGTATGGCATCAGTCATCCTCCTCGCTGTACACCTTCTCGCCGGATGCCTCGCCGGCATCCTGAATGGCATCGATCAACTGAACCAGCCCGTCTAGCGGGTGATCGCCACGTGCGTATGGCCCATAGCCGGTGAGCCCGGCAGGTGCCCGGCAGTCGGCGTCAATCAGGCCGAGCAGGTAGTCCTTCTGCTCATGCAGCATCGACCAGTCGATGGTCAGGGTGTAGGCAATCGGGCGTGGCATCAGTCATCCTCCCAGTCGATATGGAATCCATCTCCTCCGCACTTCTTGCAGCGGCGGATCTCGCCGTAGTGAACCCGCTCGCCAGGAACACATGGGTGCGTCGGCGGGCAGCACTTGGGGCATGGCGACAGTTCAATCAACCGCCGCCGAGCCTCGGAGTACTCCGCATATGCTGCCGCTGTCTCCTGTTCCATCATCCTGCCCCTCCCCACTGGTCAGCCATCGCATGTGCAATACCGGGGTAGGTCTTGCTCCTGATCTTCCACCGATCAGGTGATGGCCCGAGTTTGTTCTGGCCGGATGGAGTTTGGTTTTCCCATCGGCCGCGATTCTGCAGCTCGTCGGTTGGCCGCAATGGCGACAGCCCCTTCAGCCACAGGCATGTCTTCTTGCTTTCGGGATGGCCGAACTGATACGGCTGGATGATCTGGTCCGGCCTGCGGATGCGGCTGGAGATCACCGACACCGGATTCTCCAACGCAATGCGTGGGATGGGGGCATCCAGCAGGGTGCGGACAAACTCCAGTGCCTCGGCCTGCTCTTCCTGCTTGCGGTGGAAGTGCCTGGCACCACTGACCGCAAGGTGGGTACATGGCGGATGGAAGATCGCCAAATCCCAGCCGTCATTCAGGACATCCCGCACATCGCCTTGAATGTGCGGCCCGCCATCCTCTGCCGGCAGGATG